>Ga0209902_100591_pt1 | contig 34205 bp, 30 predicted proteins | sample FECB27metaG_FD_188304 | JGI IMG/M metagenome (GOLD analysis project Ga0209902, IMG submission 188304) | Cyanobacterial communities from the Joint Genome Institute, California, USA - FECB-27 (SPAdes) (version 2) | ecosystem: Environmental > Aquatic > Thermal springs > Hot (42-90C) > Microbial mats...
TCGCCGGCAGCGGCGACGCCCTCGTCTTCCACAAGGGCGGCCACAATCTCGGCTTCCACTGCCATCTCGTCGTCGCCCCAGCCCTCGGCCGGGGCGGCGTCGTGATGACGAACTCGGAGAACGGCGAGGCGCTGATCGCCCGCCTCATGCCGCTCCTCGCCACCCGCTACGGCTGGCCGCCCCTGCCCGACCTCGCGGAGTGAGCGCGCGTCAGACCGCCGGCCACCGCTGCGCACGGTCCGGCGAAGTCGAGGCTTGGTCCCCCTACTCCGCCGGGGCCGGATGCGCGGGCGGTGCCGGCGCCGCATTGCCCACCGCGTCGGCCGGTCCGGCAGGCGGCGTCGGCGCCGCTTCGCCGCGCCTCGGCTTCGGCGGCTTGCGGGCGATCAGGCGGTAGAACATCGGGATGAAGAAGATCGCCAGGAACGTCGCCGCCAGCATGCCGCCGATGACGCCGGTGCCGATCGAGTGCCGGCTCGCGGAACCCGCGCCGGTGGAGATCGCCAGCGGCACGCAGCCGAGGATGAAGGCGAGCGAGGTCATGATGATCGGCCGGAAGCGCAGCCGCGCGGCCGCCAGCGCCGCATCCGAGGCCGACAGCCCCTCGCGTCGCTTCATGATGGCGAACTCGACGATCAGGATGGCGTTCTTCGCCGCGAGCCCGATCAGCGTCACCAGGCCGATCTGGAAGTAGACGTCGTTGTCGAGGCCGCGCACCCAGATCGCGGCGAGTGCGCCGACGAGCGCGAACGGCACCGCCAGAATGACGGCGAACGGCATCGACCAGCGCTCGTACTGCGCTGCCAGGATCAGGAACACCATGACGATGGCGAACAGGAAGGCCTGGTTGCCGGTGCCGGCCGACTGCGTCTCCTGGTAGGCCGAGGTCACCCAGCCAAGCGCGTAGCCGGTGCCGAGCACCTCGCGCGCCACCTCCTCCATCGCGTCGATCGCCTGGCCCGACGAGTAGCCCGGCGCCGGCCCGCCGAGGATCTTGGCAGCCGGGAACAGGTTGAACCGCGTCACCGTGTCCGGCCCGATGGTGCGGTGGACCGTCACCAGCGTGTCGATCGGGATCATGCTGCCGCCGTCCGAGCGCACGAACACCTGCTTGAGGTCCTCGGGCCGCTCGCGGAAGGCCGCCTCCGCCTGCAGGTTCACCCGGTAGTTCCGGCCGTAGAGGGTGAAGTCGTTGACGTAGAGGCTGCCGAAGGTCGACTGCATCGCCTCGAAGATCGAGGCGATCGGCACGCCGAGCGCCTTCGCCTTCTCGCGGTCGACGTCGAGGCGGTATTGCGGGATCTCGGTCGAGAAGGTGGTGTTGAGGCCGGTGAGTTCCGGCCGCTTCGCCGCGGCGGCGATCAGTTCCTGCACCTTGCCGGCGAGCGCCTGCGAGCCGGAGCCGGAGCGGTCCTGGACGTAGCCCTCGAAGCCGCCGGTGGTCGACATGCCGGAGATCGGCGGCGGGTTGAAGGCGAGGATGAAGCCGTCGCGGATCTGCGAGCCGATGCCCATCGCCTGATAGGCGATCGACTGGGAATCCTGCCCCGGCCCCATCCGCTCCGACCAGTCGGTGAGGGGCACGAACGACACGCCGGCGTTCGACTTCTGGCCGAAGGTGAGGATGTCGAAGCCGGCGAAGGTGATGATGTCGGCCACCGTCGGCTGCTGCATCATCGCCTCCGAGAAGGCGGTCGTCGCCCGCTCCGTCCGCTCCAGCGAGGCGGCCGGCGGCAGGAAGGCGGCGGTGATGATGTAGCCCTGGTCCTCGTTCGGCACGAGTGACGACGGGATCTTCGAGAACAGGCTCCAGCCGACATAGAGCATGCCGGCGAACAGCAGCACGCCGACGAACGCCCGCTTCAGGAAGAAGCGCACGCCGGCGACGTAGCCGCGCGTCGCCCAGTCGAAGACGCGGTTGAAGGCGCGGAACGGCAGCGCCGGCCGGTCGTGGCCGGGCTTCAGGATCAGCGCGCACATCGCCGGCGTCAGCGTCAGGGCGACGATGCCGGAGATCGTCACCGAGACCGCGATGGTGACGGCGAACTGCTTGTACATCTCGCCGGCGAGGCCGCCCATGAAGGCGACCGGGATGAACACGGCGCAGAGCACCAGCACGATGGCGATGACCGGGCCCTGCACCTCCTCCATCGCCTTGATCGCCGCCTCGCGCGGTGGCAGCCCCTCGGTCGACATGATGCGCTCGACGTTCTCGAGCACCACGATGGCGTCGTCGACGACGATGCCGATGGCGAGCACGAGGCCGAACAGGGTCAAGAGGTTGATCGAGAATCCGAGCACGTACATGCCGGCGAAGGTGCCGATGATCGACACCGGCACCGCCATCAGCGGGATCAGCGTCGCCCGCACCTTCTGCAGGAAGACGAACACCACCAGCACGACGAGGATCATCGCCTCGATGAAGGTCTTGATCACCTCCTCGATGGAGATCTCGACGAACTTCGTCGTGTCGTAGGGCATCGCCCAGGCGATGCCGGCAGGGAAGCGCTCGGCGAGCTCGGCCATGCGGACCCGAACCGCCTCGGAGGTGTCGAGGGCGTTGGCGCCGGGCTGCATGAAGATGCCGATGGCGATCGTCGGCTTGCCGTTGAAGGTCGCCTCGAAGCCGTAGTCGATGGCGCCGAGCTCGACGCGGGCGACGTCCTTGATGCGCAGCGTCGAGCCGTTGACGTCCGAGCGCAGGATGATGTCCTCGAACGCCTTGGCGTCGGGGAGACGGCCCGTCGTGGTGACGATGTAGGTGAAGGCGCGCCCGCCCGGCGACGGCTCGTCGTTGAAACGGCCGGCGGCGAACTGCGAGTTCTGCTCGCGGATGGCGGCGGCGACGTCGCTCGGCGTCAGCTCGTACTGCGCGAGCTTGTCCGGCCTGAGCCAGATCCGCATCGAGTAGTCCTTGGCGCCGAAGATCTGGGCGTCGCCGACGCCCTGCACGCGCTTCAGCTCGTCGACGACGTTGAGGAGCGCGTAGTTCGAGACGAAGATCGGCCCGTAGTTGCCGTCCTGCGAGTACATCGTGATGACGCTGAGGATCGAGCTCGACTGCTTGGAGACGGTGACGCCCGTCTGCTGAACCTCGCTCGGCAGGATAGCCAGGGCGCGCTGGGCGCGGTTGTTGACGTTGATCGTCGCCTGGTCCGGATCGGTGCCGATCTCGAACGTCACGGTCGCCGTCATCTGGCCGTTCGCGAGGCTCGCGGACTCCAGATAGATCATGTCGTCGACGCCGTTGATCTGCTGCTCGAGCGGCGCGGCGACGGTGTCGGCGACGGTCTGCGGGCTGGCGCCGGCATAGTTCGCCGTCACCTGCACCTGCGGCGGCACGATGTCGGGATACTGCGCGATCGGCAGCGCCCGCATCGACACCAGGCCGGCGATGACGATGACGATCGACAGGACCGCCGCGAAGACCGGGCGGTCGATGAAGAAGCGTGGTGTCACTGGACGGTCTCGGTGTTGGCGGCCGCCTCGGCCTTCTTCACGGGCGCCTCACCGGGCGCCGCATCGGAGACCGCGGCCGGCGTGTCGAGGGTGACGGGTGCACCCGGGCGCACCTTGATGACACCCTCGGTGATGATGCGGTCGCCACTGGCGAGGCCGCTCTCGACGATCCAGCCGCCCTCGACCTCGCGCCCGAGCTCGATCGGCTTCAGGGCCGCCTTGCTCTCCGCGTCGACGGCATAGACGTAGGGGCCCTGCGGACCCTGCATGACCGCCGCCTGGGGCACCACCAGCGCCTCCTTCAGCGTCACGCCCTTGACGACGACGCGGACGAACTGGCCGGGCAGGAGCTTCAGGCCGGGGTTCGGCACCACGGCCCGCGCGCGGATCGTGCCGGTCTGCTGGTCGATCGTCGCGTCGGTGAAGGTGATCGTCCCCTCCTGGTCGTAGACGCTGCCGTCGCCGAACTCGATGCCCGCCTTCAGGGCGCCGTCGGCGGGCCGGTCGGCGCGGCCACTGTCCCAGAGGGCGCGCAGCTCGCCGAGCTCGCGGTCGGTGAAGGAGAAGTTCACATAGGCCGGGTCGAGCTGGTGGATGCGCGTCAGCAGGCTGTTGTCGGCGGTGGTGCCGACGAGGCTGCCTTCGTCCATGGTGTCGAGGCTGGTGGTGCCGGAGATCGGCGCGTTGACGGTCGTGTAGCCAAGGTCGAGCTCGGCGGTCTGCACCTGGGCCTGGGCGGCCGCGACCAGCGCCTTCGACAGCGCGACGTCGGCGGTGGCGTCGTCGAAGGCCTTCTCGGTGCCGGACTTTCGCCGCAGCAGCTCCTGGGCGCGCTCGAGGTCCTTCTCGCGACGGTCCAGCGTCGCCTGCTCCTGCTGGAGCTGCGCCTGCACCCGCGCCAGGGTGGCCTCGTAGGGAGCCGGGTCGATGCGATAGAGGAGCTGCCCCTCCGTCACCGGCTCGCCCTCGGTGAAGTCGCGGCTCATCAGGATGCCGGAGACGCGCGCCCGCACCTCGACGTTGCGGTAGGCCGAGATGCGGCCCGCATATTCGAGCGACAGCGGCACCGGCTGGGTCGCGAGGACCACGGTAGTGACCTGAGGCGGCGGCGGTGCGCCGCCCTGGGCGAGGGCGGCACTGGCACCGAGCACCACCGACAGCATCGCGGCGGCGCATGATGCGCGACGGAAGAAGGAAACGTGCATGCGTGGATCCAGGATTCCCGCTGATCGCCCGCCGGCGCCGGAGGTGTGGCGCAATGGCAGTCGACGATCGTTCAGCGTTCGCTTATATACGTGTTGATACGTATGTAAAGCAGGTGACCCTGGAAAAATGGTGCGACGCACAAAGGAAAACGCCGCTCGGACCCGCACGGCCATTCTCGACGCCGCCGAGACGCTGTTCTTCGACCAGGGCGTCGGACGGACGTCGCTCGACGAGATCGGCGCGCGAGCCGGCGTGACTCGCGGTGCGGTCTATTGGCACTTCAAGTCGAAGGGCGAGTTGATCGGCGCCCTGTTCGAGCGCGTCCGGCTGCCGCAGGAGGACATGGTGGAGCGGGCGGTGGCAGAACGCCACCCCGATCCCCTGTCTGTGATCGAGACGGCGACCCGGGGCGCCATCGCGCTGATCGGCAACGACCCGCAGCGCCGCCGCGTCTTCGCCATCCTGTTCCACCGCTGCGAGGCGGTCGACGATATCGGCGCCGCGCTCTGCCGCCAGGACGCCGCCAAGCAGCGCATGCGCTGCGCCATGGTCGACGGCTTCGCGCTCGCCGAATCGACGGGGCGCCTCGCCCGCCCGTGGACGGCCGCCGTCGCGGCCCGCACCCTCAACGCCACCCTCACCGGCCTGATTTCCGAATGGCTGAAGGACCCGGAGGGGCACGATCTCGTCGCCGAGGCGACGCCGGTGCTCGACCAGTTGTTCGGCGCCTTCCGCGGCCCGGCTCTGCCGGCGCCCACCGTCGTGGCCCCCGAACTGACCGACGCCTGAGGGCGAGGCTTCCGCCCGCCTGGGGCCAACGACGGCCTCAAACGTGCAGGTCGCCTTCCGCCACCAGCACGGCGTGGCCGCCGATGCGCACCGCCTTCAGCGCGCCGCCGTCGACCTCGAGCTCGAGCCGGATCAGCGACGGGCGACCCATCTCGATTCCCTGCTCGATCGGCAGCACGTGGCGGCCGTCGGTCGGCTCGTCGAACTGCTGCACGACACCGGCGAACGCCGCTGCGGCGGAGCCCGTCGCCGGGTCCTCGTCGATGCCGAACTCGGGCGCGAACATGCGGGCATGGAAGCCTGCGTCGTGCCGCACCGTCTCGCGGCAATACACGAACACGGAGCCCGGCCGGCCGTCGGAGAATGCGCTCGTCCACAGCTCGCGGATCGGCCGGGCGCGGGCGACGACGTCGAGATCGTGCACCGGCACGAAGGTGAACGGCACGCCGGCACTGAAGACGGTCGGCACGTGGTTCTCGAAGCCGATCTCGCGCGGCAGCAGCCCGAGGGCGGAGGCCACCGCGTCCTTGTCGATCGCGGTCGCGATCTCCTCCGGCTTGCGCGGCACGTCGAACTCGGCGTAGCCGGCGGCACCCGGGTGCAGGACCACGCCGCAGCGCACCGGGCCGACGCCCTCCTCGAGCACGATCATCGCGTCGCACTGGCCGGCGACGTCGCCGAGCTTGCGGGCGGCGAGCAGCACGGCGGTGCCCACCGTCGGGTGGCCGGCGAACGGCAGCTCCCGCGTCGGCGTGAAGATGCGCACCTTGGCGGTGTGGCCGACGCCCTCCGCCGGCAGCACGAACACCGTCTCCGACAGGTTGAAGGCCCGGGCGATCTGCTGCATGCGCTCACCCGACAGGCCCTCGGAGTCCAGCACGACGGCGAGGCCGTTGCCGGAGAGCGCGGTGTCGGTGAAGACGTCGAGAACGGCGTAGCGGCGGGCCATGCGGGAGTCCGATCCGTCCGGTGTCACGGGATGTGCGCCAGCGCCGCGCGGGTGTAGGCCGGCACGACCGCCGGATCAAGCGAGGCGCCGGGCCGGACGACCTCGACGCCCGCGAGTTCCGGGTCCGGATCGGCGGCGAGGAAGGCGCGCACCCGCTCGGCCAGACGGTCCGCCGGTTCCGGGAAGCGCAGCACGCCGACGACGGCGAAGAAGGGATGGTCGTCGACCAGGATGAGCGCCTCGTCGCGCCGCGCCTCGTCGGCGGAAAGCCCGGTTTCCTCGGCCATTTCGCGGACGATCGAGCCGATGATGTCGACGTCGCCCGCTGCCGTCACGTCCTCCTCGTCCGGCGTTCCGCCAGGAAACTTCACCTCTCCCGCCCCGGCTGTGCGCGGCCCCATGCGGCCGAGCACGACGCCGCCGTCGGAGCCGACGATCGCCGCCGCGCCGAACAGGTTGTAGGCGTCGCGGCCGGTCTCGGGATGGGCGATGAGGGTGGTGAGGGAGGAGTAGCGGGTGCGGTAGGCGGTGGCAGTCAACGACGGGCCGTCTGCGGCGGGGGGCGAGAACAGCAGGATCGGTCCGTCGAAGAGGGCGGGATTGCGGGCCTTCGCGGCGGCGAAGGTGGCGGCGATGCGCGTCCCCTCGCGGACGGAAAAGCCAAGCGGATCAACGCTCAGGCGAATGTCGAGGAGGGTCGCCTCGGCGGTGGGCGGCAGACGGTGCACGGCGGGCGCTCCACGGCGGGTGTTTCACGGGTGTTTCACGGACCGGCAGGGGTGTTTCACGGCTTGTTTCACGGGCCGAGCAGACGGCGGACAACGGCCCGCGTCGTCGCCGGAACGGTCATGCAATCGAGGTCGCCGATGGCGCGGACCACGACGATGTCGGACAGCTCCGGCTCAGGATCGGCGGCGAGGAAGCGGCGGATCTCGCCGGCGAGCGCGTCGGCGTCGAGGGGAAAGCGATGCACCGCGACGACGACGGCGCGCGGATCGTCGCGCACGACGAGCGCCTCGGCGGCCGCACCCGCGGGTAAAAGCCCCGTCTCTTCCGCGAGTTCGCGGGCCGCCGTGGCGACGAGGTCGACCGTGCCGTCGGCCGCGACGTCCGACAGGTCCGGCGTACCGCCGACGAGATAGGTGCGGCCGGCATTGGCGGTGTGGGCCCCCATGGTGCCGAGGAGCACCGCCCCGTCGGCCGAGACGATCGCCGCGGCGGCCGACAGGTGGGTCAGCCCCTTCACCGGATAGCCCCAGTCGCGCCAGGCGAGGAAGGCGGAGAACGGGATCGGCGTGAGCGTCGCCGACAGCCGGCCACCGTGCACGGTCAGCGCCTCGGCGATCAGCACGGTGCCGTCGAACAGCGCCGGCTTCGCCGCCACCGATCGTGACCAATGATCTGTGATCATGGTTCTCTGCGCCGCGACGAAGGCGTGCGGCTCGTCGCGGAAGACGAGGGCGCTGGCCTCGAGGGGCTCGACCGTCGGCGGCTCGGTGGGACCCGAGGGCGGATCGGTGGCAGGGCGGGGAGCGGCCATGTCTTCGGCGCGGGTCCTTTGGGGGCGGGATATCAGCAGTGCCGAAATGCCGGGTGGACGGCAATCCTCGTCCCGATCGCGGCCGTTCGATGGCCGGCCACGTCGGCGCGATCTCCACCTAGCCTCCGCTCGCCCTTCGGGTCATTCTCCACCACTGGAGGTAGACGCCGCGCCAACCCACCCGCTCGCCCAGCGGCGCCAATTCCGGACACGATCGGATCGCCCATGCGAAGGATGTTCATTGCTCTGGCTGCCGGTTTGATCGCCACGACCGTCCTGCCACTCTCACCTTCAGCTGCACCGGAGACGGGTGGCGTCGCTGCCGTCGATCCCGTGTCGGCGGTGCCCTCCTCGTGGACCCTCGGCGGTGTCGTCCTGGTCGCCCGCCACGGGCTGCGGGCCCCCCAGTCACCGATACCGTGCGGGGACGCCGACGACGTCAACTGCATGAACGCCCAGTCACAGCGGCCCTGGCCGAGCTTCGGCGTTGCCGCGGGCAACCTGCTGCCGCACGGGTACAAGGCGGCCCGTGCGCTCGGAGCCTATCTCCGGACCCGCTACGCGGCCGCCGGCCTGCTGCCCGAACAGGCCTGCCCGGAAAACGGCAATGCTGCCCTCCTCTACGCCGACGACGAGCGCACGACGATGACGGCCGGCGGCCTCGCCGACGGCATGGCGCCTGGTTGTGCCGTCGAGATTGAGGTCGATGGGAATGCCTATGAACCCGAGAGCGAGAGCTGCGCCGCGGACCCAAAAACGGCACGCGAAGCCGCCGCCGCGTTCGTCGGCGGATCCTGGTCCGTCGTGGCCAAAGGCGACCTGAAGGGGGCTATCGCAGCGATGGACGCCGTGGTCGGCCGCTACTCGGAGGCCCTTTGTGCAGACCTCGGGCTGCCGGGGAACTGCTCCCTCGCGGACGCACGGGCGACGCGGACGAACCCCGGCCCGATCGAGCTCGCGAGCACGCCGTCGGAGCTCTTTCTGATGGAGTACGGCGGCGATTTTGCCGAGCGGGACGTCGCCTGGGGAAAACTCGGGCAGACGACCGGGCAGAGCCTGCCCGATGCGCTCGAATTCGTGAATCGCACGCACGCTCTCTACTTCGCCGCCACCAACATGCCGAAACAGATTGCCAGTCCGGCCGGCTCGAAGTCCCTCAACTCTGTGGTCACCGCGCTCGGAGAGCTCGCCTCGGAAGACGACGAGCCAGACACGAACTTCATCGTCTACGTGTCACACGACAATTATCTGCTCAACATCGCCGGCATGCTGGGCCTCGCTTGGCAACTCGACGGCTATGCGCCGCTGCAGGTGCCTCCAGGCGGTGCGATCGCGTTCGAGCTGTGGCGGACGGCGGGCGGCAGGCCGATGGTCCGCATCGTCTATTTCGCGCAGACGGCGCAGCAGCTGCGCGCGCTTTCGGTGCTCGACGAGCACCATCCGCCGGCCACCGAGGTGCTGGAGGTCGCCGGTTGTGACGGTCCGCATGGGGCTTGCCCCTGGAGCCGCTTCCTAGCGTTCGCCCGGGGCGCCATCGAGCCGGAGTGCACAGAGTAGCGGCTCCTGCGCCGGCAACCGATCACGGCCGCACGATGACCTTGCCCTTGACGGCGCGGGCGGCGATCGCCTCAAGCGCCGCCGGCACCTCGTCGAGGGAGACGACGCGGTCGATGTGCGGCTTCAGCTTGCCCTCGGCCACCCAGCCGTGGATGCGCTCCATCGACCGGGCGTGGCCGGCCGGGTCGCGCCGCACCGCTTCGCCGAAGAAGACGCCGCGCAGGTCGCAGTTCTTCAGGAGCAACAGGTTGAGCGGGATCTTCGGGATGTCGCCGGCGGCGAAGCCGATGACGAGGTGGCGGCCGAGCCAGGCGATCGCCCGGATCGCCGCCTCCGAGTAGGCGCCGCCGACGGGGTCGTAGATGACGTCGACACCGCGGCCGCCGGTCAGCTCCTTCAGCCGCGCCTTCAGGTCCTCGCGCTCGTAGTCGACCAACGCGTCGGCGCCGCAGGCGCGGGCGAAGGCGAGCTTATCGGCGCCGCCGGCGCAGGCGATCACCGTCGCGCCCATCACCTTGCCGATCTCCACCGCCGCCTGGCCGACGCCGCCCGACGCCCCGAGCACGGCGAGCGTCTCGCCGGGCCGCAGGTTCGCCCGCTCGTCCAAAGCCAGGATCGTCGTGCCGTAGGTGATGGTGAGGCCGGCGGCGACCTCGAGCGGGACGCCGTCCGGCACCTTGGCGAGGCTCGCCGCAGTCGCCACCACCCTCTCGCGGCAGCACCCCCAGCCGAGGTGGCCGCTGACGCGGTCGCCGACGGCGAGCGTCGTCACGCCGTCGCCGACGGCGGCCACGGTGCCGGCCATCTCGGCGCCGGGTGAGAACGGCCGCTCGGGCTTGAACTGGTAGCGGTCGCGGATGATCAGCGTGTCGAGGAAGTTGAGGCCGACGGCCGCCACCGCCACGACGACCTCGCCCGGGCCGGCGACCGGCTCGGCGACGTCGGCGACGACGAGGCTCGCCGGAAGCCCCGGCTCGTGACTGAGAACGGCCCGCATCGATCCCCTGCCCTGCTTCCCCACCGGTCGCGGCGCCCACGCCGCAGCCGGAGGCTAGCGGACATTGCCGATCCCGTCTCGCGCCCGGCGGATGTGGCGACAAGGTGCTGCATTGCGAGCCTGCGCCGGGCGGTTCACCGTCGGGCGTCAACCGGGGGGTGGACCTTGAAGCTCGCAAGTCTCGCCGTCGTCTTCATCGCCGCCTCGCTCGCCGCCGTCTCGTCGCCCCGCTCCGAGACACCCGTTCCGGAGGGCTGGACGCTGCAGGGCGTCGTCCTCTACGGCCGCCACAGCCTGCGCTCGCCGACCAAGCCGGTGCTCTGCCAGGACGGCGACGACCCCGTGTGCTTCGACAACATCGGCGCCCACCCGTGGCCGGATTTCGGCGTCACCGCCGGCAACCTGCTGCCGCAGGCCTATCCGCGGGTCCGCGAGCTCGGCCGCTATTTCCGCAGCCACTACGCCGGCGAGGGGCTCGTTCCAGCCAGCGGCTGCCCGGCGACGAAGGAAGCGGCGACGCTCTATTCGGACGACGAGCGGACGACGATGACGGCCGGCGCCTTCGCCGACGGCTTTGCCGCCGGCTGCGCCGCGCCGATCCACACCGACGCGGCGACCTATTCCGGCGGCGCCGCCTGCAAGATCGACCGCGAGGCCGAGGCGGCGGCGGCGCTCGCCTTCGTCGGCGGCTCGTGGGCGCAGCGTGCAAAGGACGATCTCGCCGAACCGCTCGCGGTGATGAACGAGGTGCTCGGCCCGTTTGCGCCCGGCGGCTGCGCCCGCTTCGGCCTCGAGGCCGGCTGCTCGGTCGGCAGCGCCGATCCGGCCACGGCGGCGACGATGGCGAGCGCGCCGGCGGAGCAGATGCTGTTCGAGTACGCCGCCGGCTTTCCCGAGGGCGAGGTCGGCTGGGGCCGCCTCGCCGCCGCCGCGAACCTGCCGCTCGGCGCGGCCATCACCGAGGTGAACAGGATCCACGCGCTCTACCTCGCCGCCACCAACATGCCGCCGGCGATCGGCGCCAAGCCGGGCTCGAAGTCGCTCTCCCGGGTGCTGCGCTCGCTGGAGCGACTGGCGACGAAGCCGGAGGCGCAGCCGGCGCGCGTCGTCGCCTATCTCAGCCACGACACCTACATCCTGCATCTCGCCGGCATGCTCGGGCTCGAGTGGTCGCTCGAGAGCTACAACCCGCACCAGATCCCGCCGGGCGGCATCATCGCCTTCGAGCTCTGGAAGACGCCGGCGGGCGAAATCATGGTGCGCAGCGTCTACAGGGCCCAGACCATCGAGCAGTTGCGCGACGCGCGGCCGCTCGGCGCCGACAACCCGCCGACGACCTCCGTGATGGCGATCAAAGGCTGCGCGATGACCGACGGCGCCTGTCCATGGACGGCGTTCGCGGCGATCGCCGAGGCGGCGATCGACCCGGCCTGCACGGGCGAGTGAGGCGCGACGGCGAGACGACCCGGGGCCGCCCAAGCGCGGCGCGGCTTCCACATTCACAGACCGTCCGACGGCGCGGGCCGCTCGGATCACACCGTAACGGGGCATCGATCCAATGACGAAGATCGCCATTCTGACTGCCGCGGCTCTCGCCGTCGCAGCGCCGAGCGCCGCCAGGGCGCACGACGCCGGGCTGCCGCTCGGCGACGGGCACGTGTCGGAGGAGCCGAAGGTCGGCTACGTCTTCCAGTGTCCCTTCAAGATCGACTTCCCGGACCAGGCGAGCCCGAACAACTGGATCAAGGATGGCCGCTGGTATCCGTCGCTGAAGCCGTCGGTGCAGGGCTCGAACGCCTGGCCCGACGCGCGGATCGAGATCAAGCGCGAGGGCGACCGCCGCCTGATCGTGGCGAACAACCTGCCGCTCCATCCGACCGGCAACTTCCCGATCCAGCCGAGCGACCCGGCCTACCAGTTCGACACCAACACCAACAAGATCGAGAGCCAGACCGTGCTCTACGACCTGCCGGCCAACCCGACGCTGGCGGCGACGCCGTCATGCGTCAACATGGGGCCGATCGGTTTCGCCGTGACGGGCGCCGGCCTCTACAACGCCATCGACCTGTTCAAGCGCGATGCGCCCGCCCACGAGGTGCAGGACGCCTGCGGCGGCCACCCGGACCCGCTGTCGCGCTACCACTATCACAACTTCACCGCGTGCATGCCCGACGCCGAGGGCGAGGCGGGCCGCCACAGCGCGCTCATCGGCTATGTGCTCGACGGCTTCGGCATCTACGGGCCGGTGGGCGAGAACGGCGAGGCGATGACGAACGCCGACCTCGACGCCTGCCACGGCCACACCCACGAGATCGAGTGGAACGGCGAGCGGGTGAACATGTACCACTACCACTTCACCGGCGAGTTCCCCTACACGATCGGCTGCTTCGCCGGCACGCCGGTCAGCATCTCCGGCGACGGCAGCGAAGGGCTGGCGCCGGCCGACGGAGCGGCGCCGCAATAGGCGTCGTCCGCCGCCACCCGGGAGCCGGGCGTCGACCGGTTCGCCTCAGTCGACGTCGATCGCCGCGTCGCTTTCCAGCTGCTTGCGCAGGCGGCCGAAGGCGAGGCGGATGCGGGACTTGACGGTGCCGAGCGGCAGCCCCTCGCGGGTGGCGATCTCGCTGTGGGAGAGGCCGTCGAAGAAGGCGAGGCGCACCAGCGCCAGTTGGTCGGCCGGCAACAGCGCCATGGCGGCGCGCACCTTGTCCTCGCGGGTGCGGGCGTCGATGCCGTCGTCGGGCGCCGGCACGCCGGATGGCTGCAGCGCCGGGTCCTCGGCGTCGATGAGGGCGCTGCGGTCGCGGCGCAGCAGGTCGATGCGGCGGTTGCGGGCGATGCGGTAGAGCCAGGTGGCGACCGAGGACTTCGAACGGTCGAACAGGGCGGCCTTGCGCCACAGCACGACCATCACCTCCTGGGCGATCTCCTCGGCGACGGCGGCGTCGGCGCCCATCCGCCGCAGGTGGGCGTTGAGACGCGGGGCGAAGTGATCGAACAGCACGATGAAGGCGGCGCGGTCGCGATGCTCCGCCACCCGCTCCACCAAACTCGCGAAGCGATCCCCATCTGAACCACCGGCCGAGCCGGAAACGTACGCCACTGTCCTCGCCGTCCGTCCCAAGCCTCACCCGGCCGTCTCCCGCGAGCCGGCGAATCCAGAGGCAATCCGAAAGCCGGCCGATGCGCAAGCGCGCAGGTGCGGACGACCGGCGAACCCCGGGCGAAGGACCTGTGAAGGACGGGCGAAGCGCTCGGCAAGAGTGGCCGAAAGCGGGGCGCCCGGCGATGGGCCCGGACGGCGCCCGGAGGGCCTGCGGCCGATGCTGTCACACTCTCGCCCTGATTTTCCCGCCAGCGTTCGGCCACTTCGGGGACGACGAGCGGCCGATCCCGGCCGGCTCGCCGACGACGGGCGGATGTGGGCGGCCTTTCGGTCTGGTCGCTAATTCCGTGCCGTCAACGGTTCCGTAACGCTACGCGGTGCTTTATCAAGCGTGACGCCGCCGGAACACAGCGTGGACCCGGCGGCGGGCAGGAACACTGAGCGGCAGGAGACGATGCACGTACGTACGCTGACCTTCACGGTGCTCGCGAGCCTCGCTCTGGTGGGCCCGGTCTTCGCCCAGGCCACGACCGGCCGTGAGCCCGCGCTCATCAAGCAGAACAGCGACTGGTCGTCCTTCTCGCATGGCGAAGGTCCCGGCAAGGTCTGCTTCGCGATGACGACGCCGAAGTCGAAGACCCCGCCGAACCTCAACCACGGCGACGTGTTCTTCTTCGTCTCGAACCGCCCCGGCGAGGGCGTGCGCAACGAGCCGAGCATTCTGGTCGGCTATCCGTTCCAGGACGGGTCGCGGGTGACGGTGGACATCGACGGCCAGAAGTTCACGCTCTTCACCAAGGGCGACGGCGCCTGGGTGGAGAACGCCGCCCAGGAGGCGCCGCTGGTCGCCGCCATGAAGAAGGGCCGCGCGATGAGCGTCGCCGGCACCTCCGGCCGCGGCAATCCGACCGGCTACACCTTCTCGCTGTCCGGCATCTCCGCGTCGGTCGGCGACATCGACAAGGCCTGCCCCTGAGCGAAGGCCCGAATCGCGGCGCGCGGCGGTGGCCGGCGGCGCGGTGATCCACTAGATTGGAGCGAGGCAACGCTCCCTCTCGCCGAGGGAGCGCAGCACCGCCCGGTCGCAGAGACCACGGAGCGCCCCGGCCTGTCCGGGGCGTCGCCGTTTCGGGCCCTCGCCCGGGCCGCGGCGGCCGAACAACCGGACCAGACGCGATGACCGTCGTTCTCGACGCCACCCGACAGACGACCGCGGCGACCGCCGGCGCCGACATCGTGCGCCAGCCGCCGCCGGCGCCGGCGCTCGCGGACGCCAGACAGTCGCTGATCGGGCTTGAGCGCCCCGCACTCGCCGCCGCGCTGACCGCCGCCGGCGTGCCCGAGCGGCAGGCGCGGATGCGCGCCAACCAGATCTGGCAGTGGCTCTACCACTACGGCGTCACCGACTTCGCGGCCATGACCAACGTCGGCAAGGACCTCAGGGCACTGCTCGAGGAGCGCTTCAGTCTCGCCCGGCCGGAACTCGTCGCCGAACAGATCTCCTCCGACGGCACCCGCAAGTGGCTGCTGCGCTTTCCGCCGCGCGGCGCCGGCCGGCCGGTGGAAGTGGAGACGGTCTACATCCCCGAGGTCGGGCGCGGCACCTTGTGCGTGTCGAGCCAGGTCGGCTGCACGCTCACCTGTTCGTTCTGCCATACGGGCACGCAGACGCTGGTGCGCAACCTCACCGCCGAGGAGATCGTCGCGCAGATCCTCGTCGCCCGCGACCGGCTGGGCGATCACCCCGGCGGCCGCACGCCCGAGGGCGCGGCGGTGCCGACGGAGGGGAGCCGGCTCGTCTCCAACATCGTGATGATGGGGATGGGCGAGCCGCTCTACAATTTCGACGAGGTGAAGACTGCGCTGCTGATCGCCTCCGACGGCGAGGGCGTCGCGCTGTCGCGCCGGCGGATCACGCTCTCGACGTCCGGCGTCGTGCCGATGATCGGCCGCGCCGGCGCCGAGATCGGCGTGTCGCTGGCGGTGTCGCTGCATGCGGCCAATGACGCGACGCGCGACGTGCTGGTGCCACTCAACAAAAAGTACCCGATCGCCCAGCTGCTGGACGCCTGCCGGAACTATCCGGGGCTGTCGAACGCCCGGCGCATCACCTTCGAGTACGTCATGCTGAAGGGCGTCAACGACAGCCCATCCGACGCCCGTGCGCTGGTGCGCCTCCTCAAGGGCATCCCGGCGAAGATCAACCTGATCCCGTTCAACCCGTGGCCGGGCTCCGGCTACGAATGTTCGGACTGGGAGACGATCGAGGCGTTCGCCGACATCGTCAACGAGGCCGGCTACGCCTCGCCGATCCGCACGCCGCGCGGCCGCGACATCCTCGCCGCCTGCGGGCAGCTGAAGTCGGAGAGCCAGCGCATGCGCGCCCGCGAGCGCCTGGCGCTGGAAGCGATGGTGGCGGGCAGCGACGACGACTGACGAGGCGAGAGGGCGGCCGGCGCTCGGGCGGTGCCCCGTGCTTGCCGGCGGAGCCGTTCCTCACGTGTCCTGCGGCTGCTCCGGCAAAGCGTGGCGCTGCATCAGCGGGATCTGCGCGAAGGCGAAGACGAGGGTGAGCGGCATCACCCCGAACACCTTGAACGTCACCCAGGTGTCGGTGGAGAACGACCGCCACATCACCTCGTTCAAGACCGCCAGCACGATGAAGAAAAGCCCCCAGCGCAGTGTCAGCTTGCGCCAGCCCTCGGCGTCGAGCTTCACCACCTCGTCGAAGACGTAGCCGAGCAGCGGCTTGCCGAAGGCGAGCCCGCCGAGCAGCACGGCGGCGAACATCAGGTTGATGACGGTCGGCTTCAACTTGATGAACAGCTCGTCCTGGAGCGCCAGCGTCAGCCCGCCGAACACCAGCACCAGCGCGCCGGAAATCAGCGGCATCACCGGCACGCGCCGCACCAGCGCGTAGGACACCGACAGCGACACGACGGTCGCCACCATGAAGGCGGCGGTGGCGGTGAACAGGTCGAAGCGGGCGTTGGCGAAGAAGAAGATGCCGAGCGGGCCGAGCTCGAGGGCGAGCTTCAGCAGCGGCGGCAGGTGGCGGCGCGGCACCGGCGCGACGGGGCCGGAAGCCTGTGGGGCAAGGCCCGGTTCGGTGGGCAAGACGGCGCGATCCTCAAGTCTGTACTCGTTCGAGACAGAGGTGACATGCGCGTCGCGGCCGCCGCGATCAAGCCCCAATCTGCCGCGAGCTTCGCCCGGCGTGCGATGCGGGCGACAATGGCCGATTGCGCCGGCCGGCCGGGCGTTGGAAAACAGGGGCGGGCGGCCGGTACGGCCGAATCGTCGGCGGTGCCGGCGCAGCGAGGGACGGAATGGTGAGCGCAACGCGGGGCGGGACGGGGGCAAAGCGGACCGGATGACGTTGCCGCTCGTCATCACGGCGGTCGCGGTCCTGCTGATCATCATCGCGCTGATCCAGCCGCTCGCCAACCGCCTCAGCCTGCCGCCGTCGGTGCTGCTGGCGACCGTCGGCATCCTCATCGGTGCCGGCGCCACCTACCTGCTGTACTCGCCGCTCACCGACTCGTTCAACGAGGTGGCACGCGCCTTCGTCGACCTGCCGGTCGATTCGGAGACCTTCCTCTACATCTTCCTGCCGGCGCTGCTGTTCCAGACCTCGCTGACGCTCGACGTGCGCAGGATGGCCGAGGACGCGGCGCCGGTGCTGCTGCTGGCGGTGGTGGCGGTGCTGCTCGCCACCGTCTTCATCGGCTACTCCGTCTCCTGGGCGTCGGGCCAGCCGCTGGTCGTCTGCCTGCTGCTCGGGGCGATCGTCGCCACGACAGACCCGGTCGCGGTGGTCGGCATCTTCCGCGAGCTCGGCGCGCCGGCGCGGCTGACCCGCCTCGTGGAGGGCGAGAGCCTGCTCAACGACGCCGCCGCCATCACGCTGTTCGTGCTGCTGCTCGACCTGTTGATCTCCGGCCGCGCCACGAGCTTTCCCGAAGCACTGATGGCGTTTTCCGTGAAGGGCATCGGCGGTGCGGTGGTCGGCTATGTCGCCGGCCGCGTCACCGCCTCGCTGTTCCGTATCGTGCGCGACATCCCGATGGCGATCGTGACGGTCAGCGTCGCCCTGCCCTATCTCGTCTTCATCGGCTGCGAGGAGCTGGAGCTGTCCGGCGTCGTCGCGGTGGTGGGCGCCGGCATCGCCATCAACCTCAACGGCCCGACGCGGGTGCCGCCGGACGCCTGGCGGTATTTGCGCGAGATCTGGGAGCAGCTTGAGTTCTGGGCGGCGTCGCTGATCTTCGTGCTCGCCTCGCTGCTGGTGCCGCGGCTCCTCGGCGACATCCAGCTGTGGGAGGTGCTGCCGCTCGTCGTGCTGATCGCCGCCGCCTTCGCCTCGCGCGCGCTGACGCTGTTCGGGCTGCTGCCGCTTTTGACGCTGGTGCGGCTGTCGGCGGTGGTCGACAACAAGTTCAAGGTGGTCATCCTCTGGGGAGGCCTGCGCGGGGCGGTGACGCTGGCGCTGGCGCTGGCGGTGACCGAGAACGCGCTGGTGCCGCCGGAGGTGCAGCGCTTCATCGCCACCACCGCGGCGGGCTTCACGCTGTTCACGCTGCTCGTCAGCGGCACGACGCTCAGGCCGCTGATCCGGGTGCTGAAGCTCGACCAGCTGTCGCCCTTCGACCGGGCGCAGCGCGACAGCGGGCTGGCGCTGGCGCTGCGCAACGTGCGGGATTCGGTGAAGCGGACGGCGGAATCGACGGAGATGCCGGCGCCGCTCGCCGACGACGTCATCGGCCGTTACGACACCCGTATCGCCGAGGTGCTGGAGCGCGTCGGCGCCGACGACGACGTGCTCGACCGCGACCGCATCACCTTCGCGCTGGTGTCGCTCGCCGATCGCGAGCGGGCGCTGCTGCAGCAGCACTTCCGCCGCCGCACGGTGTCGGTGAGCATCATCGAGAAGCTGCTCGCCGAGACCGGCCAGCTGCGTGAGCGGGCCCGGGCGGGTGGCCGCGTCGAGTACAACCGGGCCGCCCGGCGGATGATCGGCTACTCGGTCGGCTTCCGCATCGCGCTCCGGCTGCATCGCTACCTGCGCATCGACAGCTTCCTGGTGGAGGCGCTCGCCGACCGCTTCGAGCGGCTGCTGGTGCAGCGCATCGTGCTCGGCGAACTGGTGCCGTTCGTCGGCGACCGCATCGCCCCGGTCTTCGGCCACCGCGTCGCCGAGATCGTCGAGGACATCCTGACCCAGCGCCGGGAGGCGACGCGGCGGGCGCTCGACGCGCTGGAGCTGCAGTATCCAGACTATTCGCTCGAACTCGAGCGGCGCTTCCTGGCGCGCACCGGCCTGCGGCGCGAGGAGCTCGAATACGAGACGCTGTTCGCCGACCGGCTGATCAACGCCGAAGTGCTGCACGACCTGCAGCGCGAGATCGCTGGCGGTCGTGCCGCCACGGAAACCCGGCCGCGGCTCGACCTCCGGCTGAACACCCAGGAGTTGGTCAGCCACTTCCCGCTGTTCCACAACCTCAACGACAAGCAGATCAAGCAGGTGACACGCCTGCTGCGGCCACGCTTCGCGGTGCCCGGCGAGCGGCTGATCCGGCGCGGCGAGCGGGGCGATTCGGTCTATTTCGTCTCCTCGGGCGCCGTCGAGGTGTCGACCGCCACCGGGCCGATCCGCCTCGGCCGCGGCGACTTCATCGGCGAGCTGGCGATCCTCACAGGCGCCCGCCGTAACGCGGACGTCACGGCGATCGCCTATTGCCAGTTGCTGGTGCTGGAGGCCGACGAGTTCAAGGCGCTGATCGCCCGCAATCCGGACATCGCCGCGGAGGTCGATCGCGTCGCCGCGATCCGGCTCGGCCGCATCATGGCGCGGCCGGGCGACGACATCGACCGCGCCGAAAGCGAGGCGACGGACGGCCCGGCCAGCGACGCCGCGGCCGCCGCCGACGCCCACGTAGAGGCGGAGCCGACGGTGGCGAAGGCGCCGACCTCCGGCTCCGACGCACCCGCGGCCGAGGTGGTGATCGCCGGCCCGGCCGACGTCGGAACGGCGACGGCGACCAGCACCGCCGAGACGCCGGTGTTGACGCCTTCCGAGCCGCTGGGCCCGTCCGAACCGCAGGGCCCGGACGTCGAGCACGATACGGCAGCGCGGGCGACGGTGCCGGGCGAGGCCGTCGAGGGTCTCGATCCGGGTGCGCCGGCCGCGGTGCCGGCAGAGGCGCTGGCGGAGGTGCCGGTCGAGACGCTCGAGCCGGCGGCGCCGACCGAGACCCAGAACCCATCGGGCGCGTTCAACAACGAGACGCCCAAGGACGGAGAGCCGAGATGACCATCGACGTCGTGACCCTGCAGCCCCTCCTCGCCATCGTGATCGGCATACTGATCCTGATCGTGCCGCGCATCCTCAACTATGCCGTGGCCGCCTACCTCATCATCATCGGCGTGCTCGGGCTCTGGCCGAACATCCTGAACGGCCTGAACTAGCCGAACCAGCAACGCCGCAGCGGCGGCCGCGCGTGTACCTTCTCTGGCACCTGCTGCGGATCGGCTTCGGCTACGTCGCTGCGACGGCGATGGCGGCGGTGGTGTTCGCCACCAGCGCCGGGCCATGGCAGAGCCCGCTGGTGGGCATCAGTCGGGACGTGCAGCTGTGGTTGGGCGAGACCGGCGGCCGCCTCGCCGTCGGCCTCGTGCAGCTTCTGCTGTCGGGGTTTCCGACGACGGGGTTCGTCGTCGTCTGGCTCGTCGGTGTCGCCGCCGCCGAGACATGGTCGCTCCGCCCTCTCATCGCCTGGCTCGCCATTGGCGGGCTGGCGGGGGCGGCGCTGGTGGTACCGGACGGCCTCGCGGTGACCGCGGGTGCGCCGCCGGAAAACGCAATGCTCGCCGCGGCCGCAGCCGGATTCGCGGCGGGCTTCATCTACTGGCTGATCGCTGGCCACCGGTCGGGCGACTGGCGGCGGGCGCTGCCGCCGCCGGCGTGAGCCGTCGCCGCGGCGCCGTCGCGCGTCTTCGGGCGTCAGGCCCTCGCCAGCAGCAACCGCGCGGCGAAGCCGCCCATGACGCCGGCGAACAGCCAGTCGATGGCGCGGGCGAGGCGGCGCGAGCCGCGCAGCGTTGCCGACACCCGGCCGGCGGCGAGGATCATCGCCACCGTGATCGGCGTCGAGACGACGATCATCGTCAGCCCGAGGAAGAGGAACTTGCCGCTCGCCGCCGGGTCGCCGGCGGTGACGAACTGCGGCAGGAAGGTCGCGAAGAAGACGATGACCTTCGGATTGAGGAGGTTGACCGTCAGCGCCTTCATGTAGATGCGCGACAGCCGCTGCGGCGCGGCCCCGGCGACGGGCCGCGACAGCGCGTTGCCCTTCCAGACCGATTCGAAGGCGAGCCACAGGAGATAGGCCGCGCCGACGATCTTCAGCACCAGGAAGGCGGTGGCGGAGGCGGCCAGCAGCGCCGCCAGCCCCGCCGCCACCAGCACGGTGTGGACGAGCAGCCCCGTCGTGCAGCCGGCGAAGGCGGCAAAGCCGGCCGCCGCGGACTGGGTGACCGACTTGCCGAGGAAGAAGGCCATGTCCGGCCCTGGCGTCAGCGTGATCGCCACGCAGGCGAGCACGAAGGCGGCGAGCACCGGCAGGTCGGGGACGAAGGCGAGAGCGGACATCGGCGGCTCCAGTCGCGGCAGGTGCCGCCCTGTCTGCGCCCGCCGGCGCCGGGAATCAATCCGCGCGACGGGTGACGAAGACCGCCGAGCGGAAGGTCATCACCACCTCGCCGCGCTGGTTGGTGACGGAGTTTTCGAAGTGCGCCACCGCCCAGCCGGGGCGCGAGGCGAGCGGACGGCCGTCGCGCGGCGTGACGGTGAAATGCAGGGTGTCGCCCGGCCGCACCGGGCGCAGCAGGCGCATGTCCTCGAAGCCGGGCGAGGGCCCGAGGCGGCCGGGCTCGCCGCCGGCGGCGCGGATCTCGTCGGCGAGCTGGCCGGCGCGCGCGACGAGGGCGCGCATGAACAGCGCCGCGGTGTGCCAGGCCGACGCCACGAGGCCGCCGAAGTGGCTGGCCGCCGCTGCCTCGGCGTCGACGTGGAAGGGCTGCGGGTCGAACTCACGGCCGAAGGCGACGATCTCCTCGGCGGAGACCGTCACCGACCCGACCTCGACGGTGCGGCCGAACGGAATGTCCTCGAACGCCCACATCAGGCCGCCCTCTCGCGGGTGGCGCAGAGGGCGGTGGCACGCATTTCCAGCACGCGCGTGCCGTGCTGGTTGTCGACGTGGATGACGATCGACAGGAGCCCCATCTCCGGCCGGCTCTTCGAGACGCGCTTGCCGACGGCGGTGAAGGTGCCGGTCAGCGTGTCGCCGGGGCGCACCGGGGCGAGCCAGTCGAGCTGCTCGATGCCGGGCGAGCCCATCGAGGCCATGCCGGCGAGCAGGTTGTCGACATAGAGGCGCATCATCAGCCCGGCGGTGTGCCAGCCGGAGGCGACGAGGCCGCCCAGCGGCGTCGCGCGCGCCGCCTCGTCGTCGAGGTGGAAGGGCTGCGGATCGTAGAGGCGGGCGAAGGCGATGATCTCCTCGGCCGTCACGGTGCGGCTGCCGAGCGGCAGGGCCCGGCCGAGCTCGATGTCCTCGTGGTGAAGCAGGTCGGCGGCCATGGCTCCGCTCAGGTATTGAACTTGAAGAGCAGCACGTCACCGTCGGCGACGACGTACTCCTTGCCCTCGTCGCGGGCCTTGCCGGCCTCCTTGGCGCCGGCCTCGCCGCCGAGGCCGACATAGTCGTCGAAAGCGATGGTCTGGGCACGGATGAAGCCGCGCTCGAAGTCGGAGTGGATGACGCCGGCGGCTCCGGGCGCCTTGGTGCCGCGGGTGATCGTCCAGGCGCGCGCCTCCTTCGGACCCACCGTGAAATAGGTGACGAGGCCGAGCAGCTCGTAGCCGGCGCGGATCAGCCGGTCGAGGCCGGGCTGCCCGAGGCCGAGGGTCTCCAGGAAGTCCTTCTGCTCCTCCGGCGACAGCTGGGCGATCTCCGCCTCGATCGCCGCGGAGATGACGACGCAGCCCGCACCTTGCGCCTTCGCCATCACGGCGACGGCGTCCGACAGGGCGTTGCCGGTGCCGGCGGACGCCTCGTCGACATTGCAGACATAGAGGACCGGCTTGGCGGTCAACAGGTTCAGCATGTCGAAGGTCCGCCGCTCGTCGGCCGCGAGCTTGACGAGGCGGGCGGGCTTGCCCTCACGCAGCAGCTCGAGGGCGCGGTCCATCAGCTCGACCTGCGCCTTCACTTCCTTGTCGGCGATGCGCTTGCGCAACGGCACGACGCGCCGCTCGAGGCTGTCGAGGTCGGAGAGCATCAGCTCGGTCTCGACGGTCTCGGCGTCGGCGACCGGGTCGATCCTGTTCTCGACATGGGTGACGTCGCCGTCCTCGAAGCAGCGCAGCACGTGGGCGATGGCGTCGACCTCACGGATGTTGGCGAGGAACTGGTTGCCGAGCCCCTCCCCCTTCGAGGCGCCGCGGACGAGGCCGGCGATGTCGACGAAGGTGAGCCGGGTCGGGACGATCTGCTGGGACTTGCCGATGCGGGCGAGGCTGTCGAGCCGCGGGTCGGGCACCGCCACCTCGCCGGTGTTCGGCTCGATGGTGCAGAACGGATAATTCGCGGCCTGCGCCGCCGCCGTCTTGGTCAGCGCATTGAAGAGCGTCGACTTGCCGACGTTCGGCAGGCCGACGATGCCGCATTTGAAACCCATGGAAGAAAGTCCTTCGGGCGATCGCGGGGCGCGGAACAGAGCGCGCCTTCGTCAGTTGGAGTGCCGAGAGCCGGGGATGCCGGCCGATCTCTCGCCGGCCTATCTCTCGCAGGCCGATCTCTTGGCTGTCCTTCGCAGGGCGGTCAAGGGGCAGGCGGAGCGGCGTCCTACGGCCCAAAGCCCCGGTCCCGGCGGTCGAAAATGCGGCCGCAGCGATGGAACGAATAGACCTAGAAGACGTTTTCCGGGAAGCCCGATGCCGGAAGCTCACCAGAGCATTCATCGGCTTCGGGGCACCAGTTTGTATTTTCAGATAAGGGAGCTCCGCCATGCGCAATGTTCTTCTTCGTTCGACATCTATCGCAGTTCTCGGCTTCGGCCTCGCCGCTGCGCCGATGGCCTTCGCGCAGGACGCCCAGACGACGTCTCCGAGCGTGACGGCGCCGGCGCCGTCGGTTGGCACCGCGCCGGATCCGAACACCACCGTGCCGGGCAGCGTCGACAATCGGCCTGTGCAGGGCGAGCAGGGTTCGATGGGCCAGTCAAAAGACGAGACGACCATGGGCCAGGCCAACGATCCGGCCATGCCGAACACGACCGGCACCGGCATGAGCACCACCGGCACCGACATGGATACTGCGGCGACCGGCACCGACATGCAGGACGACCGGGTGACGATCGTCGGCGGCACGCAGCCGATGGGTACGGTTCTCGCGACCGACCTGCAGGGCGAGCCGGTCGAGAACTCGGCCGGTGAGGATCTGGCGACGCTCGACGATTTCGTCATCGACGAGCAGGGCCGCATCGTCGGCGCCGTGGTGAGCTTCGGCGGCTTCCTCGGCATGGGCGAGAAGTCGGTGCTGCTCCCCTGGGAGGACCTGACGATCGACGGCACCTCCGCCCGCGTCATGCTGTCGATGACCGAGGAGCAGATCGACGCGCTGCCGGAGTTCGAGGAGCGCGAGATGCCGAACGACGCCCTCGCCAGCGATCCGGCCCGCACCACCGCCCCGGCCCCGGCCAATCCGGCGGCCCCGGCGCCGGCCACCACCGCCCAGTAACCTGGGATTGGGACAGCCCTCGCCGAGACCTTGCGTCTCGGTGAGCGGCATCCCGGCGGAAAGCCGGGCCGAGCGATCGGCCCGGCTTTCGCGCGTCCGGAGGGGTGGCTTCTAGCGCTCGCCGCGGACGAACTTCGCCAGGGCGGCGAAGGGGCCCTTGCCGGCCTCGCCGGATGCGGTCTCCGTCGTCGGAGGACTTGCGGCAGGCTTCGGCGCTGCGGCGGGATCTTTCGCCGGCTCCGCGCTCGAGGCCGGCTCGCCATCACGGCGCTTGCCGGGGCCCGGCTTGGCCGGACTGTCGGCCGCCGGCGACAGCGCCAGATGCAGGCGGTTGGCGAAGCTTTGGTCCTTGCCCTCGGCGAGCAGCGGCGCATCGGCAGCGATCGCCTCCAGCAACGGGTCGAGCCACGCCGCGTCCGACTTGGCGAAGTCGTGCAGGACGTAGTTGTGCACCATCGCCTTGTCGCCGGGATGGCCGATGCCGATGCGCAGCCGCCGGTAGGTGTCGCCGAGGTGGGCGGTGAGCGAGCGCAGGCCGTTGTGGCCGCCGTGGCCGCCGCCGGCCTTCAGCCGAACTTTACCGGGCGGCAGGTCGAGTTCGTCGTGCACCACCACCACGTCGGTCGGCGCGAGCTTGTGGAAGCGCACGATCTCGCCGACCGAGCGGCCAGATTCGTTCATGTAGGTAAGGGGTTTGACGAGGATGGCGCGCTCACCGCCGAGGGTGCCTTCGGCGATCTCCGCGGAGAACTTCTGCCGCCAGGGCCCGAAGCCGTGCCGCCGCTGCACCGCGTCGGCGACGAGGAAGCCGACATTGTGCCGGTTGAGCGCATAGCGCGGGCCGGGGTTGCCGAGGCCGACGAGCAGGAACACGCGCAGTCTCCTCGCGAGGCGTCCCCGTGGCGAGACGTGACGGCGCGACGGGCGCCGCCGGCGAGAGCGACCGGCGACGCCCTGTGGCGCCGCCGGCTGTTCGATCGAGGACCTTCGAGCCGGGGCCTCAGGCCGACGGCGCGGCGGCGGCGTCTTCAGCCGCTTCCTCTGCCGTGAGGACGGCCGGCGCGGCGATCGTGGCGATCGTGAAGTCACGGTCGCTGATCGTCGGCGTGACGCCCTCGGGCAGCTTCACCGCCGAGATGTGCACGGAATCGCCGATGTCGAGGCCGGTGAGATCGACCTCGATGTTGGCCGGGATCGCGTCCGCCGGGCACTCGAGCTCGACTTCGTGGCGGACGATGTTGAGCACGCCGCCGCGCTTCAGGCCGGGCGACGCCGCCTCGTTGAGGAAGTGCACCGGCACCTCGACGGCGATGGTGTCGCCGGCGGCGATGCGCAGGAAGTCGATGTGGATGAGCTGGTCGCGCACCGGGTCGACCTGGTAGTCGCGCGGCAGCACGCGGATCTTGTCGCCGCCGACATCGATCGTCGCCACCGTCGTCAGGAAGCCGCCGGCGAGCAGCTTCAGCGACACTTCCTTGATCGGCAGCGCGATCGGCAGGGCGGCCTTGCCGTCGCCATAGATGACGGCGGGAATCTTGTGTTCGCGACGCAGTGCACGAGCGGCCCCCTTACCAACCCGATCGCGCACCGTGGCCGCGAGCTCATAGGTCTGAGCCATTGGTCACTCCAGATGCTTGAGTTGATCGCCGGGGGCACGACACCCACCGACGCGAACGGGCCACCCCGGGGGCGGCCCGCAATCGAGCCGGGCGGCACGGCCGCCCGGTGGCCCGCCTCCAGGGGTGCGGGACCGGGCCGGCTTATAGTCCAGGCGGGCCGCGGCGACAAGGCGCCGGGCCGCGAGAGGTGCCGTGACGGGCTCAGTCCGGCGTCTTCACCGTCATGGAGTTCTCCGAGACCATCAGCGACGAGGTGTCGACCGCCTCGAAGGCCGAGGCCGGGATCTGCTTGAGCTCGTCCATCAGGTCGCTCTTCCAGCGCGTGTCGGACGTGCCCTGAAAGTACCAGGGCGAGCCGTTGTCGGCGAGTACGAGGCCGTATTTCTTCATGGCGTGCAGCACGGCTTGCGTGTCCTTGCGCAGGCTCGAGGAGATCTTGAACGAGGCCTTCAGGCGGAAGCGGGCGCCCATCGGCGGGAAGTCGGCATCGTCGACGGAGCCTGCGTGGTGGCGGGCCGGCCAGAGATAGCTCCTGTCGGTGACGTCGGTGGTGAAACGAATGGCGTGGTCGATCTTGCCCGCCGCCGCTTCCTCGTATCGCAACAGCAGCGGCAGGATCGGCAGGCCGGCGGCATCCGCCGAGGTCCAGCCGTCCTTGCGCAGCTTGTCGCTGTCGAGGTCCCACACGGCACCCGAGCCGGCCGACCACTTGTTCTTCTTCTTCGACGTCGCCCACGTCTCGTAGAGGGTGCAGCTGTCGCGATCGACGACCACCGTGTGGCGGTCGCCCTCCTTGTACTGGCCGCCCTCCACCTTGGTGTCGCCGCCGAGCGGATAGCGGACGCGGTCGCTCTGGGACGCGTAGAAGAACTTCACCTCGACGCGCTTGTGATCGCCGTCGACGACGGTGATCGGGATGCCGTAGGGCACCGGAATGTCGCCGAACGAGGGGCCGAAGTCCGGGTGCAGGTTCACGTCGGACGACATGTTCTGCATCCACGCCTTGCTGCGCTTGTGCACCGGCAGCTTGCTGACATCGGCCTGGAACCAGTTGTCGGGCGGGAAGAACGGGCAGTCGGTGCCGGGAACCGTCGAGGCGGCGAAGGCCGGGGCCGTGCCGGTCGCAAGTGCGGCCGCGAAAACCGCGGCTGCGAGAACGGCGGCGGCGCGGGCGACGGGCAGCGAGCGGGCGCGCGGGCGGCGCGGCCGGCCGGCGGCAGGCAGGTGATCGGGCGACATCGTCGGTTGCTCCCCCGACCGGCGGCGGGACCCGTGTCCCTCGCAATGGACCGGCCGTTCACGCGGGCCGCCACGCAATCCTCGGCTGCCGCGCTGCGGACACTAGCCGAGCGGCGCGGCGGTGGCGCTCACACTTGCGAGAGAGGCCGTGAACGGTGCGCGACCGGGCCCGGCGGCGGCGACGGTCAGGCGTCGTCGAGAAGCTCGGTGAGGCTCGCGACGATGCGGTCGGCGACGATGTCGGGCGAGGCCGGGTTGGGCACGCCGGTCGTCACCAGCACGGTGCCGAGGCCGGCGCGGCGGCCGGCGAGGATGTCGGTGGCGAGCTGGTCGCCGATCATCACGGTGGTGGCGGCGGGCGTACCGATGCGGGCGAGCGCATCGAGCAGCATGTGCGGCTCGGGCTTGCCGACGATGAGGCTCTCGGCGTCGGGGGCGGCGGTGCGGAAGGCGGCGAGCAACGCGCCGACGCAGGGGTCGAAGCCGTGCTCGGACGGCGTCACCGGATCGGGGTTGGTGCCGACCAGGAACGCCCCGCCGAGCATCGCCCGCACGCCGGTGGTGAGCTTGGCGAAGTCGAAGCCGTCGTCGTGGCCGACGACAACCGCTTCGACGTCGGTGGTGGTGCGCTCGAGGCCGGCGGCGTCGAGCGCCTCGAACAGTGCCGCGTTGCCGACGGCGAAGACCCGGCCGCCGCGGCCGAGGCGGTGGGCGAGAAGGTCGGCGGTGGCCGTGACCACCGGCACCACCCATGCCTCCTCGACGGGAATGCCGAGGCCGGCGATCTTGGCGGCGAAGGCGGCCGCCGATTTCGTCGAGTTGTTGGTGACGAAGGCATAGGGAATGCCGCGCGCGTGCCAGGCGCGGAACGCCTCGACGGCACCGGGCACGGCGGCGGCGCCGCGGTAGACGACGCCGTCGAGGTCGGAGACGACGCCGGTGATCGGCGGCAGCGGTGCGGGTGCGGTCACGGTGCGTCCTGGTGTCGGGGGGCCGCGGCCGCGGCATCGTCGCAGCATAGGCGGGGGGGCGCTGCGGCCGGAATGGCCGTCGCTCCGGGAACTCGTTGCCGAGCCGCCACAGGCCGCCGCGGCGTCGGCCACGCTGAGCAACGGAATCGTGGACGGGCAGGAATTCGGGCCGGGAGGGGTTCCGATAGAATTCATCGAAGGCAGGCCGTTCGGGGAGGAAAAGCCGGCGGCCGCCGATCCGACGCGCGGGCGGAACGGCCCGCGCAAAGGTCGCGAGCCGGCCCGGCGGGGCGGACGGCGATGCGGGCCGACGGCGGCCCGGAGTCGTGCCGATGCGCGAGCGTTCTTCTTGCAAGGGGAAGTGGCAGATGATTTCCAGGCGGACTTTGATGCAGGGGACGCTCGCCGGTGCCGGCGCGTTCGGCATCGGGCGGCTCAATCCCGACTTTCTGTTCTCCTCGGCCTTCGCGCAGGAGGCCAAGACCCTGCGCTTCCTGGCCGCCGAGGCGCTGACCGGAAACTGGGACCCGACCACCCACACCAACCTCGGCCAGCTGATCGCCGAGGGCTTCATGTTCGGCTACCTGACGCGCGCTCCGATGCGCCCGGAGAACCCGACCGAGCTGATCTTCGAGCTCGCGACGTCGCTCGAGTCGATCGACGATTTCACCCTCGAGGCGAAGCTGCGGCCGGGCGTGAAGTTCCACGACGGCACCCCGTTCACTGCCGCCGACGTCAAGGCGACCTATGAGTACGGCTGCCAGCCGGACCGTCCGGCGCAGTGGTATCCGGGCCAGGTGAAGGTCGAGGTCATCGACGACCTGACCTGCCACATCAAGACCGGCGACTTCGGCTATCCGGCCGCGCTCTACTACTACCTGTCGTCGTTCCTGCCGATCATGTCGGCGAAGGACGTGGCCAACAAGGCGGCGCTGTCGGCGAAGCCGAACGGCACCGGCCCCTTCCGCTTCGTGCAGCAGAAGGGCGACTCGACGTTCATGGAGGCGAACCCGGACTTCTACCTCGGCAAGTCGCCGATCCCGGCCGTCGAGTACCGCTATGTCGGTGACACCACGACCCGCACGCTGGCGCTGCTCAACGGCGAGGCCGACATCATCGAGCGTCTCGAGCAGGAGCAGGTCGACACCATCGAGAAGGACGACCGCTTCGAGATCAACCGGGCGGTGTCGGTGGAGAACAAGTACCTGTTCTTCCGCTGCTCGAAGCCGCCGTTCGACGACGTGCGCATCCGCCAGGCGGCCTGCCACGCCATCGACCGCAGCGTCATCCTCGACGTGCTCGGCGTTTCCGGCACCTATTCGAAGGCGCACATCTCGCCGGTGAAGTTCGGCTACACCGAGGTCGACAACTATCCCGAGTTCGACCCGGAGAAGTGCCAGGCCCTGCTCGCCGAAGCCGGCTTCCCGAACGGCCAGGGCCTGCCCGAGCTCACCTACTACGTCTCCGTCGGCTTCTATCCGAAGACGAAGGAATACGGCGAGGTGATCACCGCTATGCTGCAGGAGCAGGGCTTCCCGGTGAACCTGCAGGTGCTCGAGCTCGCCGCGTGGGGCAACCTGCTCTACGACAAGCCCGGCGGCGGCGAAGGCAACATGATCGACTGCGGGTGGTGCACCGGCTCGCCGGAGCCCGACCTCGTGCTGCGGACGCACTTCCACTCCTCGTCGAAGCGCATCTGCGGCATCGAGGATCCCGAGATCGACGCGGTGCTCGACAAGGAGCGCAACGCCGGCACGGTCAACGAGCGTCAGGACATCCTGCAGAAGGAGACGCTGCCGATGATCGCCCAGAAGGCGCCGGCGCTGGCGCTGTTCACCTCGGTGTTCATCCACGCGTACCGCAAAGAGCTCGAGGGGATGTACATCTACCCGAACGGCATGATGGACGCGAACAAGGCGACCCTCGGCTGATCGAGCCGATCGGCGGACGGAGCCGGAGGACTCCGGGCGGGGGCCGAGCCCCCGCCCCCGCCCTGCGAACCCGGGCCACCTTCGGGTGACCCGGCTTCCGCGAGACTTCCCGGGTCGCCGGCGGGCGAACCGGCTTGCGCAAATTCCGGAGCCGCAACACGGCCCGATGCGACCGATGGCGTAGGGGCCGCAGCGGCATGTACATTCTCGAGTTCCTCCTGAAGCGCATCGCTCAGGGCTTCGTCATCATCTTCCTGACGTCGCTGCTGATCTTCACGCTCCTGCGCGTCGTGCCGGGCGACCCGGTGCGCCTCATCGTCGGCGGCATGGCACCCGACAACGTCGTCGAGGAAGTGGCGACGAAGATGGGTCTGCGCGACCCGATCATCGTCCAGTACGGCCGCTACATGTGGGGCCTGCTGCACGGCGACCTCGGCCAGTCCTACCTGCGCCCGAAGAGCGGCATGATCGCCACGGGCGGCGAATACGTCGATCCGAGCCGGGCCGACATGGCCTCGGTGGGCGAGCTGATCCTCGAGCGGGTTCCCCTCACCTTGCAGCTCGCCGGCGTGTCGCTGGTGTTCGCCTGCCTGATCGCCTTCCCGATCGGCATCGCCGGGGGCCTCAGACCCAACGGCTGGCCCGGCGTGCTGGCCTTCGCCACCCAATCGCTGTTCGTCTCGATCCCGAACTTCTGGCTGGCGATCATCCTGATCCTGCTGCTCTCGGTGCAGCTCGGCTGGCTGCCGGCGCTCGGCTATCGGGGCTTCGCCTACGTCATCCTGCCGGCGATCGTGCTCGCGGTGGAAATCGCGCCCTTCCTGATCCGCACGCTGACGGTGTCGCTCGGCGAGATCATGCAGAGCCACTTCATCGACGAGGCGCGGGTGCGCGGCCTGCCGAAGCGGCGCATCGTCTACGGCCACGCGCTCCGCAACGCCGCCGTGCCGCTGGCGAACCTCCTCGGCATCCAGCTGTCGAGCCTGATCGGCGGCGTGCTCGTGGTCGAATACATCTTCGACTATCCGGGCCTCGGCCACCTCACCGTCAATTCCGTCGTCGGCCGCGACTTCCCGACCATCCAGGGGATCGCCATCACGACGAGCGCGGTGTTCGTCTTCGTCAACATCATCGTCGACCTGATCTCCTATTCGATCGACCCGCGCGTGGAGCTCTGACCATGGTCGATACGATGGCCGCCATCGGCCCCGACGAGCTCGGCCCGAAGCGCGTCGAGGGCTCGATCGCCCGGCAGATTCTCGGCACCGCCTGGCGCTCGACCGGCTTCCGCATCGGCTTCACGGTGTTCGTGCTGCTCTTGCTCGCCTCGGCGATCGTGCCGGAGATCTCGCCTTACGAAGCCACCAAGATGAACATGAAGGCGCGCTTCCTGCCGCCCTTGTTCCTCGGCGACAACTGGGACTGGAGCCACCCGCTCGGCACCGACCAGCTCGGCCGCGACATGCTGCTGCGCTGCCTCGTGGGCCTGCGCTACTCGCTGTTCATCGGCGTCACCACCGTCGCCCTGATGTTCATCGTCGGCTGCGGCCTCGGCCTGCTCTCCGGCTTCAAGGGCCGCTGGTGGGACATGGCGATCATGCGGCTGACCGACGCGCAGCTGTCGATCCCGATGATCATCCTCGCCATCACCATCCTCGGCGTCTCGAAGCCGACGGTGCCGACGATCATCCTGGTGCTCGGCCTGTCGGGCTGGCCGCTCTATGCCCGCGTCGCCCGCTCGGCCGCGGTGGCCGAGCGCGGCAAGGAATATGTGCGCGGCCTGCGCGTCGTGGGCGCCGGCGACTGGCGCATCCTGCTCCTCTTCGCCGCCCCCAACATCCTGCCGCCGATCGCCTTCGTGGCGGTGCTCGATATCGCCCGCATCATGATCTTCGAGGCGATCCTCGGCTTCCTCGGCCTCGGCATCCAGCCGCCGACGCCGAGCTTCGGCACGATCATCTCGGATGCCCGCAAGTACCTCATCAACGCCTGGTGGATCGCCACCAGCCCCGGCGTCTTCCTCGCCGTGGCGCTGACGTCGATCAACCTGATGGGCGCGGCGCTCGAGAAGGCGCGCAACAAGGTCTACGGAGGCGCGTGATGGAGCGGACGCGGATCATCGACGTCAGCGACCTGTCGGTCGCCCCGGTCGGCGGCGGCACGCCGATCCTGTCGGGCATCTCGTTCTCCGTCGATTCGATGGAGTCCTACGGGATCTACGGCGAGAGCGGCTCCGGCAAGACGGTGCTGAGCCGGGCGCTGGCGAACTGGCTGCCCGGCAGCCTCGCCTACACCGGCGGCCGCATCGCCTTTGCCGGCCGGGACATCCTCGATCCCCGCCAGGCGGTGGATTTCCGCGTCGGCCGCGACATCGCCTACATCGGTTCGAAGCCACAGAGCGCGCTCGACCCGACGGTGCCGGTCGGGCCGCAGATCCTCGAGAAGCTGCTGTCGGTCAGGCCGAACCTGTCGCGCAAGGAGGCGACGGAGAAGATCCTGCACCTGCTCGCCGAGGTGCGCATCCCCTCCCCGCGCGAGCGCTTCCACGACTACCCGAACCGCTATTCCGGCGGCATGATGCAGCGCGCCATGATCGTCGATGCGCTCTGCGCCGATCCGGCCGTGCTGATCGCCGACAACGTCGTGCAGCCGCTCGACGTGACGATCGCGGCGCAGACCGTGCTGCTGCTGCGCGACCTCTGCGAGCGCCACAAGATGGCGCTGATCTTCCTCGCCTCCTCGCTCGCCTCGCTCGCCCAGATCGCCGAGCGGGTCGGCGTGCTGCATGATGGGCGCATCGTCGAGGAGCAGCCGATCGCCGCCCTCCTGAAGACGCCGCAGACCGCCTACACGAAGCGCGTCATCGCCGAGGTGCCGCGCATCTGGACCGAGGGCGAGGCGGAGCGCCGGCCGACGCGGCCGAACGCCGAGCCGCTGATGCGCGTCATCGACGCCGAGCGCACCTACCTCGTGCGCCGGCGCGGCCACTTCAATTCCTACAACCGCGTGATGGCGGTGCGGGGCGTTACCCTCGACATCCGCCCCGGCGACAATTTCGGCATCGTCGGCGAATCCGGCTGCGGCAAGTCCACGCTGACGCGGCTGCTCGCCTGGCTGGAGAGGCCCGACGCCGGCGAGATCCGCCTCGACGGCGTCTCGCTCGCCACCCTGTCGTCGCGCGAACTTCTGGCGAAGCGGCGCGAGTTCCAGTTGCTGCTGCAGGACCCCTACAACAGCCTGCCGCCGCGCTCGCCGGTCGGCCGGATGATCGCCGAGGGGCTGCTCTTGCGCGGCGAGCTTTCGAAGAAGGAGATCGAGGCGCGGGTGCGCCAGGCGATGGGCGAGGTGGGCCTCGACGAGGGGCTTTATCACGAGCTGCCGACGGCACTGTCCACCGGCCAGCGCCAGCGCATCTCGATCGCCCGCGCGCTGGTGCTCGATCCGAAGCTGCTCATCCTCGACGAGACGCTGTCGTCCCTCGACCAGGGCGAGCAGTCGAAGCTCCTGGAGCTGTTCGGCGAGTTGCAGGCGAAGAACGACCTCACCTACGTCTTCATCTCCCACGACCTCGCCATGGTCCGGAAGGTCTGCACGCGCATCGCGGTGATGTATCTCGGCGAGATCGTCGAGCTCGCCGACAACCACGACCTGTTCTTCGACCCGCAACATCCCTACACGAAGGCGCTGCTCTCGGCCGCGCCGACGCTGGAGGAGAAGCCCTTCGACGCGACGAAGTACCTTCTGGAGGGCGAGCCGCCGAGCCCGATCGACATCGCGCCGGGCTGCTCGTTCGCCTCGCGCTGCCCGTCCGCCTTCGGCCGCTGCCGGGTGGAAACGCCGAAGCCGATCGCCACCCGCAGCGGCTTCGCGGCGTGCCACCTGCTCGACCCGGCGGGGAATGTGGTGGCGGCGGCTTAGAGTGAGACTTGTCCCCCCCTGCACCCGAAGCAGGCTTGCCTGCTTCGGTCACTCAAAGTGCCCAAGTCGGCGCGCCGACTTGGGTGGGAGGGACAGCCGGCGAAGCCGGCAGGGTGGGG
>Ga0209902_100592_pt1 | contig 34077 bp, 25 predicted proteins | sample FECB27metaG_FD_188304 | JGI IMG/M metagenome (GOLD analysis project Ga0209902, IMG submission 188304) | Cyanobacterial communities from the Joint Genome Institute, California, USA - FECB-27 (SPAdes) (version 2) | ecosystem: Environmental > Aquatic > Thermal springs > Hot (42-90C) > Microbial mats...
CCCGGCGCCGTCCTGACCGGCACGATCCTGCGCCCGGCGGCGACCGGGCCGGTCAGCCCGCCGCCGCCGCCTGGAACACCATCGGTTCCGCCCGTGATTCCGTCGGTACCCGTGCCGTCGAGCATGCCCGCGCTCGTCTCGTTCAAGCTCAAATTCATCCACAAGGAAGAACGCAAGACGCTGACGCTGCGCTACAACCGGACGGAGGCGGTGACGCGCACCTATGCGCCGCAGGGGTTCATCGGGCTGATGCTGGACGACATAAAGGATATGTCGAAGCATTTCGTCGAAGTCGATCTGGACGATCCGTTCTTCCGCGCCTTCGAGGTGACGGTGGACGCGCCGGTCGATTATGCCCGCATCGGATTGAACTCGATCAACGTGGCGATCGACTATGGCGATCCGGGCGACCGGCTGTCGATGAAGCACAAGGATCTGATCTTCGACGCCGCGTCGCCCGCACGCGCGACCTTTGCGACCTTCGTCAGCCCCGCGCTCGAATCCGCCTATACCGCCAGCCGGCAATTCCATTTCGATTCCGCGCAAGGATCGGGCTGGCGCGGCGAGACGCTGTCGTACGAACTCCCTGCCGAGCAGACCGTCGATCGCACCTTGATGGTGACGCCGCACGAACATCTTGGCTTCCTGGAGGTGCAGGTGATCGCCAACCGCATCGATGCCGAACTGGTCGACCGGATCGAGGTCGCGCTGGCATTCGACGATCCGTCGGGGTGGCAGGCGCGCGACGAATTCATCGTTCGCGCCGGCGATGCGCCCAAATCGTGGAAGATCCGCACCTCGTCCCCGGCGGCCCGCGAATACAGCTATACGCTTACTCACCATCTGACGAACGGCAATCCGCCGATCGTCGACGAACCCGTCGTCACCTCGGCCAATGCGGTGTCGGTCGACGATCCCTTCCCCGACGCGATCGAGATCGATCTGGTGCCTGCCTGGGATCCTGCGGCGATCCGCCAGGTCTTCGTCGACATCGAGTATAGCGATCCGGCGAGCGGCATCGAACGTGTCGAGCGGGTCCAGTTCGCCGGCGACGATCAGGCGACACGGCGGCTGAGGCTGGCGTTGCGCGACCGGACGCAGCGCAGCTTCACCTGGAAGGCGCTGTTCATGCAGATCCCGCGGGGTTCGCATCAGATCGCCCCGACGACGACCACCGAAACGCTGATCCTGCTGGAGCCATGAGCGCCGCCGCGCTGGACGCCGTGCTCGATGCGCTGGCGGCCGAGGCGCCGGAACCGGTCGCACGCGGACGCGCCGCGCTGCAACGCACACTGGCATGGACCCGGCGCACCAGCTGGGGCGACGTCGCCTGGTCGTTCAGCGATCTGGCCGGCGGATCGCCGGTCGAGCTGGTGTGGCGGCCCGGGCGTGCCGGGCTGTTCTGGACCGCCGAGCCGGCGGCGCCCGAATGGCCGACGCTGCGCCGGGTGAAGCGGGCGCTGGCGCTCGCGCGGACGTTCGGCGCGCGGTTCGATCCGGTCCAGGCGGCATGGATGCGGGCAATGGTGGCCGCGTCGGCCGCGCCCTGGCCGATCTGGATCGGCGGCAGGCACGACGCCGCAGGCGACGAGACCAAGCTGTATGCGCGGATCGGTCCGGATGCGGACCGGGCGTTCCCGACATTCCGCCACGGCGATTGCCCGGTGATGATGGGGCTGGCGGTGGACGGAGGCTCCGAACTCTATTGGCGCCGCCCGTCCCGGCAGTCCGGCGACCGCTGGCGGATGGCGCGCGAGCATGGATTGGGGGCGCATGTCGCCCGGCTCGACGCGGCGCTGGCCGAATGGACCGGCGACGGGCTGGATGCCGAGGATGCCGGACGCGTCGGCCTCAGCCTCAAGCGATCGGCGCGCGGAGAGCCGCAGGCGCTGGCCGCGTTCGTCCGTGTGCGCCAGGCCGGCGGCGCGGCCGCGGTGCGCCGCCGGCTGCTTGCCGCCGGGGGAGAGGCCAACCCGGCTCTGGCCAGGCTGTGGGACGCGGGGCGGATCCGCCCGATGTTCCTGACGCTTGCCGCTACGGCGCACGGCATGAAGCCCTCGATCGGATTTCGCGTGATGTCCTGACCCGCAAAAAGGGAGCTGTCACCATGAACGTCCAGGAGTTGCAGACCCGTCTCGGCGTATTGGCGGACGGCATGTTTGGCCAGGAGAGCACGGCGGCGCTCTACGCGCATCTTTCAAATCTGAACGCGCCCGCGCTTGTCGATGCGGACTTCGACCGTGTCGCCGCCTCATTGGGCGTATCACCGAAGCTGTTGAAGGCGGTCCGCGAGATCGAGGCACCGCGCGGCCCGTTCGACGATCTGGGTCGTCCGTCCATATTGTACGAGAAGCACATATTCGGGGCCGAGACCCAGCACAGCTTCGACAAATCCTTTCCCGACCTGTCGTCCGCCAAATGGCGGCCCGGTACCTACGGATCGTTCGCCGCCCAATATGGCAGGCTGGCAAAGGCCTGTGCGCTGCATCCCAATGCCGCGTTCAAGGCCTGTTCCTGGGGTGCGTTCCAGGTGCTGGGGCGCAATGCCGTGGCGCTGGGCTATGCGTCCGCGTTCGACATGGCGACCGAACTCACCGTCAGCGAGGCGGCGCATCTCGACAGCTTCGTCCGTTTCGTGACGGTGAACGGGCTGGTCGACGAACTGCGCAAGTGCCGCGCGGGCAACGCCGCGTCCTTCGTGCCGTTCGTGTCGAAATATAACGGCCCCGGTTATGCGGCGAACGCGTATCACACCAAGCTCGCTGCCGCGGCGCTCTAGCGCCGGCCGGAGCGGCTCCGATGCACGAACATCATCGGATTGCCGGGCGCGCGGACCATCTATCGAAAAAAATCCGTATCGGGTCTCGGAACCCTGCGCGTCGAGCGTCTAGCTGTTAGAGAGATTCGACAGGTGCAGGGAGGCGCGACCGCCATTGGCGCGTAATCGCAGCGAAATCATTGCATGGGTGGGGAGCAATATCGTTCCACACGAGGCGGATCTGCGCGTGTGGTTGCGGCGAACGGGAGCGTCGCGGGACGAGATCGACGATATCGTCCAGGACGCCTATGTGCGTATCGCGCAGCTTACGAGCGTCGATCATATCCGAAATCCGCGAACCTATTTCTTCACCGCCGCACGATCGGCGATGCTGTCCCGGATCCGCCGGGACCGCATCGTCCGGATCGACAGCATGGCCGGTCTGGAGGCACTCGATATCGAAGATGCGGCGCCCGGCCCCGACCGGCAGATGAGCGGTCGCCAGGAACTGGAACATGTCCGCTCGATGATCGATGCGCTTCCCGATCGCTGTCGCGAGATTTTCCAGCTGCGGCGGGTGGAAGGCGTGCCGCAACGGGAGATCGCCCAGCGCCTCGGCCTGTCGGAGCACGTCGTCGAGCAGCAGGCGGTGCGCGGACTAAAATTGCTGAGCGCGGCGCTGACGGCGTCCGACGCTGAGATGCCGGATCGAAAGACACGTGTGAAGCGAAACCGAGGCACCCACCATGTCGAATGACGATATGGCGCAGTTCTGGGCCATCCGACTGGATGCCGGCGCATTGTCACCCGAGGATGAAGTCGCGCTCGATGCGTGGCTGGAGGGCGACGAACGGCGTCAGGGCGCCTTGCTGCGCGCACAGGGGATCCTGTCCTATTTCGATCGCGGTCGCGCGCTGGCCGGGGGGGCGGGCCTCGCCATGACTGCGCCGGCGGCCGATCCGGTCAACGACGACGAAAAGGGTGACGAAAAGGGGGAGGACGCGATCGCAGCGCGGCTGTCCCGTCGTCGCTTCATCGCCGCGGGCGGCGTGGCGGCGATGCTGGCGCTGGGCACCGGGCTGTGGGAGTTCTGGCCGCGCGGCCAGCGGATCGAGACCGCCCTGGGCGAGATCCGCAGCGTGCCGCTGGCCGACGGGTCGCTGGCCACGATCAACACGCAGAGCCGCATGGCCGTGCGGATGGAGGAACAGCGCCGGACCGTGCGCCTGGACGATGGTGAGGTGTGGTTCAAGGTCGCGCACGATCCCAACCGGCCCTTCCTGGTCGAAGCGGGTGACGTCCGCGTCCGCGCGGTCGGCACCGCTTTTGCCGTCCGGCGCGAAGGCGGCGGTGCGGAAGTGCTCGTGACCGAGGGCGTCGTCGAGACATGGATCGTCGGGCGCGAAAGCGAGGCGCGGCGCGTTGGCGCCGGCGCAATGGCATTCGTGACGCCTGCCGCGCCCGAGATCCGCAGCGTCGCGGCAGCACCCGAGATCGAGCGCTCTCTCTCCTGGCGATCGGGTGAACTGGCATTCGATGGCGAGGCGCTGGGGGATGCGGTCGCCCAGTTCAATCGATATAACGAAACGAAGCTGGTCATCGCCGATCCCGCGCTGAAGCAGGAACCGGTCGTCGGATATTTTAGCGCCAACGAGCCGGAAGAATTCGCGCGCGCGTTCGGCGGACTGGTCGATGCCAGGGTCACGAACAAGGCCGGGACGATCACAATCGACAGGCCAAGGCGTTAAAATAATCGCGCGACCCTCGGAAACCCGAAAACGGCGCGTCTACCCAGTAAGGGCAGCGCCTTGGAGCACTGCCCCCCAGGGGGGAAAGATATGAAACGCACAGCTATCCATCGCGATCTGATGTTTGCAGCCGCGGCGGTCGTCGTCGCTTCGGTGGCGTCGCCGGCCCAGGCCCAGGCGCGGACCTTCAGTATCCCGAAACAAGCCGCCGCCCAGGGCATTCCCGCCTTTGGCCGTCAGGCCGGGATCAAGATCGTCGCACGCGGCCGCGATGTCGCGGGCAAGCGCACCAATGCGGTATATGGCACCTTCGATTCTCAGGAAGCGTTGCGGCGCCTTCTTGCCGATACCGGTCTTGCCGCCGATGCCGGCCCGAACGGGATCGTGACCGTTCGCGCGGTGAAGGGTGCTCCCGTCCAGGCGGATACCGGGGCGAGCGCCGCGATGGCGGAGGATCGCGCGGAGCAAAGCGACATCGTCGTCACCGGATCGCGCGTGGACCGCAAGGGATTCCAGGCGCCCACCCCGGTGACCGTGCTTGGCCAGGCGGAGATCCGGCAGGGCGATCGCACCAATATTGCCCTGCTGCTGAACGACCAGCCGGCATTCCGGGGTACGACCACGCCGACGACGACGCCGGCGAACACCAACAGCGGCACATCGATCGTGGATCTTCGCGGCCTCGGCTTTCAGCGGACGCTGACATTGCTCAACAGCCGCCGTTTCATCGGCAGTTCCGATCTGGGCTCGATTCCGATGGGTCTGGTGCAGCGCGTGGAAGTCGTCACCGGCGGCGCATCGGCGGACTGGGGATCGGGCGCGGTCGCCGGTGTGGTCAACATCATCCTCAACGACAAGTTCAACGGGCTGACGGTCGCCGCCGATACCGGCGTCTCGTCGCGGGGCGATGCGGCGCGATATAACGTGAACGCGACCTACGGCACGGGGTTTGCCGAGGGCCGCGGCCACTTCATCGCGGCCGCCGGCTATTTCAGGGACCGGGGCGCTTTCGAGCGTGGCGACGGCAGCCGCCCCAATATGGATTCGACGTTGTTCACGAACAGCGCCGGGCAGGTCTCGCTCCAGAACAACGTCAACCTGATCAACACCGCTCCAGGCGGCCTGGTGCGCACCGGGCCATTCGCCGGAAATGTGTTCAACAGTGACGGCACGCTTTCCCCGATCAGCCTCGGCAATCCGAGCAACGCGACGCAGACCGTGGGCGGCAGCACACGCAATGTGAGCGACTATTATGCGGTCTCTTCGCCATATGAGCGCTATAATGCCTATGCGCGCGCCAGTTTCGAGATCAGCCCGGCCGCGAAACTGTGGATCGATGCGAATTTCAATCGCGTGGAATCGCAGTTCAGCTTCTTTCCCGAAAATGCGACGCTGACGATCCAGCGGGACAATGCCTTTCTCTCTCCCCAACTCAGGGCTGCGCTGGGCAACGCCACAAGTTTCACCATGGGGCGTCTGCTCGACGATATCGGGCCATCGAAGATGTTCAGCTTCGCCTATCGGCGCGACGCGCTGGACATCGGCTTCGGTCTCGATGGCGATCTGGGCGGCGGCTGGAGCTACAGCGCCTATTTCGACCATGGCCGTTTCGTGAATACCGAGACGCCGACCAACCAGCGTCTAACCGCAAACTTCAATCTTGCCGTGGATGCGGTGATCAGCCCCGCCACCGGACAGGCGATCTGCCGCATCGCGCTGACGGATCCATCGACGGCCTGTCGCCCGCTGAACCTTCTGGGGCCGAACAACGCGTCGGCCGCCGCCATCGCCTATGCATTCGGCAATGCGCGGCAGCGCGCGGTCTCGCAACTCGATGCCGGCGGCGTGACGCTTCGCGGCAATCCCTTCTCCACCTGGGCCGGGCCCGTATCGGTGGCCGTCGGCGTGGAGGCGCGGCGTCAGGGCACGAAGACCACCTATATCGATCCACTATCCCCCACCCGCGCCTTCAGTCTCGACAATCGTTTTCCGCTCAATGGCGATTTCGACGTGAAGGAGGGCTTTGCTGTTGCCGTCGTTCCCCTGCTGAACGTGGAGGGGGCCGCGGTTGCCGAGCTGAACGGCGCCGCGCGCTACAGCGACTATAGCAATAGTGGGGGAATCTGGTCGTGGAAGGCCGGCGGCACGCTCCGCCTGTTCGACGATCTTCGCCTGCGCGGCGTCTATTCGCGCGACATCCGTTCGCCCGGCATCGCCGAGCTGTTCGCGGTGCAATCGATCAGCATTCCGACGGTCATCGATCCGTTCCGCAACAATGCCTCGGTGCTCGTCACGCGCTATACCGGCGGCAATCCCGATCTGAAGCCGGAAATCTCGCACACACTGAGCTATGGCGGATCCTATTCGCCGCGCTTCGTGCCGGGACTGAGCTTCTCGATCGATTATTATTCGATCGAGATCGACGACGTCATCGGCACCATTTCCGCGCAGGACGCGATCAACCGCTGCTTCGCCGGTTTCCAGCCGGCCTGTGCGACCATCGTTCGCGACGGATCGGGCGTGATCACCACATTGTACGGTACCCAGGTCAATCTGGCATCCTACAAGACCGACGGCATCGATTTCGACCTGGCCTATCGCATGCCGTTCGAACGGATCGCCGGCGGCACCCCCGGATCACTGCGGCTGCGCATGCTGGCATCATATGTGAACAAGCTGATCATCAACGACGGCGTGAACACCTATGATCGCGCCGGCGACGTCGGCGACAATGCGGGGTTCACCACCCCCAAATGGAAAGCGACGGCGAGCATCGGATATGAATCCGACAAATTCTCGTTCGATACGCGGGTGCGCTATGTTGGCGGCGGGAAGTTCAATCACCTGCAGCCCATCGTGAACAACGACATCGCCAGCCGGACCTATGTCGACTTCAACGTCCAGTATAATATCGGCAATTTCTCGATTTACGGCGCCATTGCCAACGCCTTCGATCGCGATCCGCCCTATGTCACCTTCACCTCGGCGATCTACGACGTGATCGGCCGTTACGTATCGGGCGGCGTCAAGCTGAAGTTCTGAAATCGACGGGTCCGGTGTGACGATATCGATCGGCGCGCCCCGACCGATATCGCCGACCGGCGCGTGCACGCCCTGGAGAGAGACATGCCGAAATTCGTGAACTGGACGCGTCGCGCCCATGTCCTGGCCGCGCTGGCGGTGCTGACGGTTTCGCAACCCGGGCTTGCCCGGGATGCGGCGCCCGCGCCGATTTCCGGGGCCGTCATCGCGTCGATGGATGCCGCCATCCAGGAGATGATGGCCCAGCACAGGGCCGCCGGCTATGCGGTCGCCATCGCACGCGGGGGCAGGATCGTCTTCCAGAAGGGCTATGGTCTCGCCGATATCGAGAATGGCGTGGCGATCACGCCCGATACGGTCTTCCGCGTCGGTTCGGTCACCAAGCAGTTCACCGCCGTCGGCATTCTGGCACTTGTCGATCAGGGCAGGCTTTCGGTGAACGATCGGCTGTCGAAATATCTTCCCGACTATCCCAATGCCGACAAGATCACGATCTACCAGATGATCACGCATACGTCGGGACTGGCCAATTACACCGGGCAGGAACTCTACCGCAGCATTTCGAGGATGGAGGGCACGACCATGGAGATGGTCGATGCGCTCGCCACCGTGAAACCGCAGTTCGACTTCGAGCCGGGTACCGCCTGGAGCTACAGCAATACCGGCTTCTATCTGGCCGGCGCGGTGATCGAGAAGATCACCGGCGAAAGATTCGCCGATTATATGCGGACCCGCATCTTCGAGCCGGCGGGCCTCAGGCACACCGCGATCGACGATGGCGCCGACATCGTCACGCATCGCGCGCATGGCTATGCATCGTCGCCCGGCAGTGCCGCCGGCTATCGCAACGCCGCGCCGACATCGATGACGGTCGCGGGCGGCGCGGGTGCGGCGCGTTCGACGATCGGCGACCTTGTCGCCTGGAACGCGGCGCTGCTCGGCGGGAAGATCCTCAAGCCCGAAACGCTTGCGATGATGACCGCGCCCGCAAAGCTCTCCGATGGCCGGCCGGCAAGCGCGGGATGGGTCGCCAAACACCAGCCGGTGCCCACCGCCGATTATGGCATGGGCATCGGGCTTGGCGACGACAAGGGGCGACCGATGATCGGTCATGGCGGCGCGATCAGCGGGTTCAATGCCGCCTTGTTCACCTATCCCGATCGAAACGTGACGATCGTGGTCCTGGCCAATACGGGCGGCGCCACATATCGTTTCGCGCCGCGCATCGCCGACATCGTCCTGGCCGACGCGAAGAGCGGCCTGCCGCCGAAACCCCAATGACGTCCCGGTTCGATCCGAAGCGGAGGATCCTGGCGATCGTGCTCGGTATCGCCTGCCCTGCGTCCGCTCAATTGCACGCGAAGCCGGTCGACGTGCCGATCACGCCGCCCGCCGGATCGAGGATCCTGCCCACCATCCTTCCGGCCTATGCGCAGCGTCCCGGCCGGATGGTGGATATCGGCGGCTATCGACTGAACCTCTATTGTTTCGGCAGGGGCGGCCCGACGGTCGTCCTCGAAGCGGGCGCGGGATGGGGCGCCGTCGCATGGATCGGCATTCAAAGGACGCTCGCCGATCGGGCGAAGGTCCGGGTGTGCAGCTACGATCGCGCGGGCATCAATTTAAGCGATCCCGGACCTGCGATCCGCAGTCCCGGCGACGATGTGGGCGATCTCCACAAGTTGCTGAGGGCTGCCAGGGTCGATGCACCCTATGTTCTGGTCGGCTGGTCCGCCGGCGGCGTGATCGCCCGGCGCTATGCCTATCGATATCCGGACGAGGTGGCCGGCCTGGTCACGGTCGACGGGGCGACCTACGATTTTGTCGAGGAAAAGCGGACGGCTTCGAACCCGCGCGTCCGCGAGACGCTCTCTCAATGCCTTCAGGCAGCACGGAACGACGATTTCGATACCGACGCGGTGCTGTTCGGCCGGTGCGCGCCGATCGTCAATCCGCTGAATTTCGTGCCGGAGATGCGGGAACAGCTTGCGCGCTATGTGCGCGATGCCGTGACCTACGAACGCACGCTGGCCTCGTTCGAGCGCGTCGAAGCGGCCGGCGCCGAGCTTCGACACATGCGCAGATCCTACGGGGCGCTGCCGCTTCGCGTGATCGTTGCCGGAAATCATTTCGGCGATGCCACTACCGACGATGCGCCGATCGCCGAGGCCGATTTCGTCAGGCATTCATACCAGATCGCGACGCTCTCGACCCGATCCCGGATGATCGTGATCCCGGAAATGACGCATGCGGCACAGCTTGAGCGTCCGGTCGAAATCCTTGCGATCATCGCGGACCTGATCGGGCAAATCCGGAAGCAGAGGCAAAGATGAGAATCGTGAAGACAGCTTTGTTTCTGGCGGCCTCGCTCTGTGCCGTCGCGCCGGTGCGGGCGAATCCCGTCGATCGTGCAAGGGCGCTTCTGTCCGATCCGAAAGGGATTGCCGCGCCCGGTTGCGTGGCGGGCGCCTTTCGCGATGGAAAGACGCTTTTCGTGACGGCCGCTGGGGCGGCGGACATTGACGCCGGCACGCCGATCGACGGGGATACCCTGTTCTACGCCGCGTCGATCGCCAAGCAGTTCACCGCGCTTGCCGCCGCCAAGCTGATCGAGCGGGGAAAGCTGGGGCTCAACGACGACGTCCGCAAATATATTCCCGAACTGCCCGAATATGCGGCACCGGTGACGATCCGCATGCTGATGCTGCACACGGCCGGAATCCGCGACACATGGGAGATTGCGGGCCTGGCCGGTTTCCGCAGTGCCGCCGATATCGACAAGGCGACGGCGCTGCAGCTCATCCTGCGCCAGCGGGGGACGAATTTCACGCCGGGTACCGGCTGGTCATATTCCAATGGCGGCTACGTCCTCCTCGCCGAGGCGATCGCCCGCGCTGCTGGCATGCGCTTTGCCGACTATGCCGAACGGGCGATCCTGCGGCCGCTCGGCATGACGCGAAGCGTCTTCATGGACGATGCCAAGCCCATGGGGGCAAATATCGCGCATGGCTATGCGCCGGCCGGCGATGGCTTCGCCGTTCGCGACAATTATCCGTCCTTCAGCGGTTCGGGGGGACTGATGACCTCGATGAACGATCTCGCACGCTACGAACACGATATCGCGGTCGGCGGAAAGGTTTGGACCAAGGCGGTACGCACGATCATGCTGACGCCGGGCAGATTGACGAACGGCGCGCCTGCGTTGTTCGAGAATACGGAGCTGGGCTACGGCCCCGGGCTGATGATCGGCCGTCGCGACGGCCAGTTCTTCGTCCAGCATAGCGGCGCCATGGAAGGTTTCAGGACCATGTTCGAACGCCTGCCGGAGCGGAAGCTGTCGGTCGCGGTCCTGTGCAATCGCGGCGACTGGTCCGCGCAGCGCAAGTCGGACGATATCGTCGAAACGATAGAGGGCGATATCCTGACCGACGCCCCCGGCTCGCGTGTGCGGGACATTGCCGGCCGCTACGTCTCGGACGAACTGCCCGCGACCTACGACATCACGCTCTCGGGCGACGCACTGACCGCCTCGATCTCGTCTCCCTTCGTCGGCGACAAGGGCGCGACGCGCAGTTTCCGGCGCAATGTCGACGGATCCTTCAGCGCGCAGCGCATGTTCGGCGGCGCGGATGCGATCCTGAAATTCGACGAGGATGGCCAGGGTTTCACGGTGAGTTCCCATCGCACCAAGGCGTTTCGCTTCCACCGCTCCCGGTGAAATTGCGGCATCGGCGCACGAACATTCTCGATCAGATGATCCATCGCTTCGGCATAGGCGTTGACAACCTGATCGACGTCCGGTGCGTCGCCCTTTAGGCTGCTCGCGATATGCCGAAGGAACACGCCAATCCATTCCTGGAGACCGGACCGTTCGAGGCGGTGCCGGCGGCCGTCAAGGCGTTGCTGGTCGATGCGGCGCGCGCGCGGAAGGCGCTGACCTATTCGGAGCTGCTCGGGATGCTCGGTTACCGGTTCACCCGTCCCAAGATGCGGGCGCTGCTTCGTGTCGTCGGCGAGGTCGAGGAGGACGCGCGTCGGAATGGCGAGCCCGATCTCGCGGTGCTGCTCGTCCGCGAGTCCGATGGGCTGCCGGGCCAGGGCTGGTGGACGACGGAGAGCGTCCGCGCGGAATATGATGGCGAAGACAAGGGGCCGGATGCCGCCAATTTCGTCCGCGGACGCCAGAAGCTGGCTTTCGATTATTGGGCCGAGCAAGGCGGATAGGCCGCCCCGAAATTCGATGAGGATGGTCGGCGCTTCACGGTGAATTCCCATCGCACCGACAGGTTTCGCTTCCGCCGCCCCCGGTGAAATTGCCTTACGACCGCAGCAGCGTCGACGGCGCCACGCCATAGGCTTCGCGGAAATCGCGGGCGAAATTGCCGAGATGGCGAAAGCCGCAGCCCAGCGCGATCGCGGTCACCGATGTCTCCAGCGGTGTCGCCGCGGCCAGTTCGGCATAAGCGAGCTTCAGCCGCAGGGCCTTCACATAGCTCATCGGCGTCATGCCGCGATATTGCTGGAATGCCGAAAACAGCGTCCGTACGCTCGCGCCCGATGCGGCCGCCAGATCGTCGATCGTGATCAGTTCGCGGATATGCGCGTGGATATGGTCCTCCGCGCGGCGCACATGGAAGGGCGCATAGGCGACGGGCACGCGCGCATATGCACCGGCATGCCGATGCGGCAGGCCGCTCAGCAGCATCGACATCACCATCGTCTCGAAATGCTGGGTCAGCCGCGCATTGGGCATCGCCGCCTCGTCCGCGGCGGTGGTGCGCCGGATCAGATCGATCATCTCGACCAGGCCGGTCAGCGCGGGATCGATCGCCACGGGGCTGAACCGGAACTCCAGCCCGCCGAAGCCGAGCTCGCCCAGCTCGTCCGCCGCGAACCGGTCGAATGCCGCGCGATCCACCTGCAGGATCAACTGCGCGCAATCCGGCTGCCACGTCTTGGTCAATGCCTGGTTGGGCATCACCGGGCAGCATTCCATCGCGCGCACCAGCGATACATTGCTGCCCAGCCGTACCTCGCACGCGCCGTGCAGGTTGATCTGGAACAGATAGAAGCGCTCCATCGCGTCGGAGCACATCTGCACATGGCCGCCATAGGCCAGCCAGTGCGCGCGGACATGGCCCAGCCTGACCGACTGATGGCGCATGGCGAAGGGGCTCGTCCGATCGGTGAGCGTCAGGCGATGCGGCCGCATCAGCGCGGCCATATGGTCATGTGCGTCGGCCAGGCTGCCGGTCGCATATGCCGCCGACAGTCGCGCCTTCGGCAGTACGGCAGAACCCGCTATGGCGGTCATCGCGCACGCCCCCTTTCATGCGCCATTGTGCCCTAACGCGATGGGGTGTCAACGCCGCTCCGGCGCGGGATTTCAGATGCGTTCGTCGCGGAACCGCTGGGCTTTCAGGGTCTTCTCGAATAACGCGGCCAGCGTGCCGCGTGGCAGCAGTTCGACATGCGCCGCGACCTCGAAGACGCGTTTCACTTCCGCCGTCACCTGGGCGCAGATCGCGGACGCGTCGGCATCCGTCTTCACTTCGGTCAGGATCTTCATCTCCTCCAGCCCCCGTTCGGACGTGAAGAGCGCGACCTGGAAATCGCTCACCGCGTGCTGGCGGAACATCATGTCCTCGAACTCGGCATGGTTCACGTTGACGCCGCGGATCTTGAAGAAGCCGGTGGTGCGGTTGGCATGGTGGATCACCGGGAACAGCTCGGCATAGGGGCCGCTGCCCGATGCCCTTTCGATCCGCCGCACCAGATCCCCCGAATTCCAGCGCAGGAAGGGCGTCGCGTGATTGGTCCATAACGGGGTGACGCACAATGTGCCGATCTCGCCCTCCGGCACTTCGCGGCCGGTTTCGACGTCGACCACTTCGATATGGTAGAGGTCGGTCCAGATATGGAGGCCGTCATGCGCGGCCGTCTCGGCACCCATGAAACCCGCTTCGCTCATGCCGAACGCGTCATAGACGTCCGCGCCCCACATCCGCGTCAGCTTCTCGCGCTTCGCGGCCGACAGCACTTCCGCCGAACACACGATCTTGCGCACGGTGGACGCGGTGAGATCGATCCCGCGCGCTTCCGCCAGATTGGCCAGGTTCAGCGCAAAGCTGCTCATGCCCATGAACACGGTCGGGCGCATCGACTGGATCAGCGCGAGCTGCGTCTCCGACGGGCAGGCATTGCCGGCGCCCACCCACACCATGCCGACGCCGGACAATGTCGCGCTGCGCGCCAAAAGCTGCCCAGCGGGGTGCACGCCGATCGGAAAGGCGAGGTGGCACAGATCGCCCGGACCGATGCCCATGCAAGGAAAGGCGCGTCCCCATGCGATCAGCGCGTGGCGCATGTCCTCATGCGTGCGTGGATAGAAGACCGGGTTGCCGGTCGATCCGCCCGACCGCCAATATTCGGCGATCTCGCCCGGCGCGGCGCAGCAGAATTGCGCCATGAAGCCCGCATGATCGAAGCGCCGCAGCACGTCCTTGTCGAGGATCGGGATCCGCGACCAGACTTCTGGATCGTCGAGCCTGTCGGCATCGATGTGATCCAGCTTGCCGGCATACCAGGGCAGGGTGCGCGCGCGATCGAACGCGACGCGTTTCCTGACCCTCTGGATCTCGGCGATGGCCGCGCGCGATTCAGGCAGTTCCAGCGACGGCATCGACACTGCGGGTTCCTTTCAGCGTTTCGGGCGCCAGTTTCGTCGAGCCGCCGCGCGCCGCCTATCGCGATCCTGCAGCCATGATCCATGGACTGCAGAAATGCGCCGTCGACCGGCCGGGTGCGCGTGACAGCGGCGCCGTGTCGCGAAAAGGATCGTCCGTGCGATTGGATCACGGAGTTTCCGATGACGGACAGGATGCTCAGCGTTGCGGTGATCGGCGGCGGCCCCGGCGGCCTCTACGCCGCCATCCTGCTGAAAAAGGCGAACCCGGCGGCCCAGATCACCGTCTATGAGCGCAACCGCGCCGACGACACGTTCGGCTTCGGCGTCGTCTTTTCGGACGAGACGCTGAGCAACATCCGCGACGCCGACCTCGAAAGCTATCAGGCGATCACATCGGGTTTCGTCTATTGGGGCGAGATCGACGTGCATGTCCGCGGCGAGATCATCCGGTCGGACGGTCACGGCTTTTGCGGGCTGGAGCGCCTCGAGCTCCTTCGCATCCTCCATGCCCGCGCACAGGCGCTGGGCGTCGCGATCGAGTTCAATTCGGAGATCGATGTCGCGAACCTGCCGGATGCGGACCTGATCATCGCGGCGGATGGCATCAACAGCCAGATCCGCGAGCGCCACGCCGATCATTTCCGGCCGCATTACGACATGCGGCACAATAAATTCTGCTGGCTGGGCAGCACCCGCGAATTGCCCGCCTTCACCTTCGCGTTCCGCGAGAACGAACATGGCATCTGGACGCTCGGCGCCTATCAGTACAAGCCGGGCATGAGCACCTGGGTGCCCGAATGCGATGAGGAGACCTGGCGCCGCGCGGGGCTCGACCGGGCCGACGAAGCGCAGACCGTCGCCTATCTCGAAACTGTGTTCGCCGATCTGCTCGACGGTCATCCCCTGATCACCAACCGCTCGGTCTGGCGCAACTTTCCGATGGTGCGCAACGAGCGCTGGTATCATCGCAACATCGTGCTGATCGGCGACGCGCTGCACACCGCCCATTATTCGATCGGCTCCGGCACCAAGCTGGCGATGGAGGATGCGATTGCGCTTGCCCGCGCCGTCGACGAGACACGCGATATCCCCGCCGCGCTCGAGCAGTTCGAACGCGTGCGCCGCGAAGAGGTGGAGAAGACCCAGCACGCCGCCGATGTCAGCCTGACCTGGTTCGAGAAACCGGGCCGCTTCTGGAAGCTGGAGCCGATCCAGCTCGCCTTCAGCCTGCTCTCGCGCTCAAAGCAGATCACCTATGAGAATCTGCGGCGGCGCGATCCTGCTTTCATCGCGAAGGTCGATGCCTGGTGGGCGGAGAAGGTACGTGCGGAAACCGGGCTGGACGTGCCCGCCGATCCGCCGCCGCCCATGTTCACGCCGTTCCGCATCCGCGACATGATCGTGCGCAACCGCGTGATGGTCTCGCCGATGAACATGTATTCGGCGGAGCCCGGCGGCATTCCGGGGGACTTCCACCTCGTCCATCTCGGCCGTCTGGCGATGGGCGGCGCGGGCCTGGTCTATACCGAGATGACCGCGGTGTCGGAGGAGGGGCGGATCACGCCGGGATGCCCCGGCATCTACACCGATGCGCAGATCGCCGCCTGGACGCGCATCTGCACCTATGTCCACCGCCACTCGCACGCCAAATTCTGCCTGCAGATCGGCCATGCCGGGCGCAAAGGCGCGACGCGGCGGGGATGGGAGGGAATGGATCTGCCGTTGGACGAGGAGCAGGCCTGGCCGATCCTGTCCGCGTCCGCGCTGCCGTTCCGCGCCGAGAGCCGCCTGCCTGCCGAGATCTCGCGCGCGCAGATGGATCAGGTGCGCGACGATTTCGTCCGCTCCGCGCTCAATGCCGATGCGGCCGGCTTCGACATGATCGAGCTGCACATGGCGCATGGCTATCTGCTGTCCAGCTTCATCTCGCCGCTGACCAACCGTCGGACCGACGATTATGGCGGCAGCCTCGAAAACCGGATGCGCTTTCCGCTGGAGGTTTTCGACGCGGTGCGCGCGGTGTGGGACAAGCCTTTGTCGGTCCGCATCTCCGCGACCGACTGGGTGCCCGAACATGGCCTCGACGTCGACGACGCCATCGCGATCGCACGCATGTTCAAGGCGCATGGGATCGACATCCTCGACGTCTCGGCGGGGCAGACGGTCAGCGACGCAAGCCCGGTCTATGGCCGCATGTTCCAGGTTCCCTTTTCCGAGGCGATCCGCAGCGAAGTCGATCTGCCGACCATCACCGTCGGCAACGTCACCACCGCCGATCAGGTCAACACCATCGTCGTCTCGGGTCGCGCGGACGTCGTCGCGTTGGCGCGGCCGCATCTGAGCGATCCCAATTTCACGCTGAACGCGTCCGCCCGTTACGGCTATGCCGATCAATTCTGGCCCGAACCCTATTTGACGGCGAAGGATCAGTCGTTTCGACTGGCCGAACGCGCGAATCTGGAGGACGAACAGCTTCGGGCCGCCGGGCGCGCCAGGATATGACCAGGACAGGACAGGATCAGATGCTCACTTCACCGGAATTGCAATCGGCACTCGACGCGCTGATCGGCGAAGGCCCCGCGCGCGCCATTCCCCACCAGACCGACGCGGAACGCGCGGCCAATGTCGCCGAAACCGGCGGCGCACCGATCCTCAATGTCGAGGATTACAGCAGCGGCGGCAGCACGCCCTTCATCGACTATATCAACGCGGACATCCTCCATACCCTCCAGCAGCCGCGCAGCGGCGGCCGCGACGAACTGACCTTCATCTGCATGGGGCAGATCATGGAGATCCAGTTCAAGCTGATGGCGGGCGAGATGCTGCGCGCCCAGGATGCGATCCGGCGCGACGCGCTGGACGAGGCGTTGCCGGCGCTCCGGCGCGGACACCGTGTGCTCGCCTATCTCGGCGACATCTGGGATGTGCTCGGCACCATCACGCCGCAGGGTTATCTGGAATTCCGCGATCATCTCGGCATCGGATCGGGGTTCGAATCCTTCATGTACCGCCGGCTCGAATTCGTGCTCGGCAACAAGCAGCCGCGCATGCTGGAGCCGCATCGCCATGTTCCCGAGGTCCACGCGATGCTCGAACAGGCGCTGAAGATGCCCAGCCTGTACGACGACGTCATCCGCCTGCTCGCGCGCCGGGGGCTGACGATCGATGCCGCCGCGCTCGATCGCGACTGGACGCTTCCTTATGACAGCAACACGTCGGTCCGTGCGGCATGGATGACCGTCTATCGCGATCGCCCGCGTGAGGATCCGCTGTTCGAGCTGGCCGAAGCGCTGATCGAGCTCGCCGATCGCTTCAAGGTCTGGCGCTTCCGCCATTTCGTTTCGGTCGAGCGGCTGATCGGGTTCAAGCCCGGCACCGGCGGAACCGCCGGCGTCGGCTGGCTGCGCCATATCGTCGACCATAATTTCTTCCCCGAGCTCTGGGAATTGAGGACCGAATTGTGACCGCAGACCAGCCCATCGATCCTGCCGCCATTGCCGCCTGGGACGCGGCGGATCCGCTGGCGTCCTTCCGCGACGCCTTCGCGCTGCCCAAGGGGGTCGTCTATCTCGACGGCAACTCGCTGGGGGCGCTGCCCGTCAGGACCAAGTCGCGCATGGCGGAGGTCATCGACGAGCATTGGGGCGACGATCTGATCAAGAGCTGGAACCTTCATGGATGGTATGACGCGCCATTGCGCGTGGGCGACAAGATCGGCCGCCTGATCGGCGCGGCGCCGGGCCAGGTTGCCGCCGCGGATTCGACCTCGATCAATCTCTACAAGGCGGTCGAGGCGGCACTGCAACTGCGCACGGACCGCTCGGTGATCCTGTCCGAACCCGGCAATTTCCCGAACGACCTCTATATCCTGCAAGGCATCGCCGCGCGGACCGACCGGGCGCTGTTGGTGGAGCTCGCGACGGCGGACGCGATACTGGACGCGATCGACGAACGCGTCGCGGTGGTGGTGCTCACCCATGTCCATTACCGCACCGCCCATCGGCACGACATGGCCGCGATCACCCGGCGCGCGCACGAAGCGGGCGCCCTGATCGTCTGGGATCTCAGCCACAGCGCCGGCGCGGTCGAACTGTCGCTGGATGCCGACAGCGTCGATTTCGCGGTCGGCTGCGGATATAAATATCTGAACGGCGGCCCCGGCTGCCCCGCCTTCATCTATGTCGCGGAACGGCATCAGCCGCATGTCGTGTCGCCGCTCAGCGGCTGGCTCGGCCATGTGCAGCCCTTCGACTTCGTCGACGACTATGCGCCGGCCGCCGGCATCCGCCGGTTCCTGTGCGGCGCGCATCCGGTTCCCGCGCTCTTCGCGCTGGAGGTCGGCGTCGACCTGCTGCTCGAAGCGGGCATGGCGCGCGTCGCGGAGAAATCGCGCCGACTGTGCGACCTGTTCATCGCGCTTGTCGAGCAGCGTTGCGACGATCCGTCGCTGCGGCTCGTCACGCCGCGCGATCCGGCGCGGCGCGGCAGCCATGTCTCGTTCGCGCGCGACGAGGGCGGCTATGCGATCGTCCAGGCATTGATCGATCGCGGCGTGATCGGCGACTATCGCGCGCCCGCGGTGCTTCGCTTCGGCTTCACGCCGCTCTATCTGAGCTATGGCGACGTTTGGACGGCCGCCGAACAGCTCGGCGAGATTCTGGACAAGGGGATCTGGCGCGAGGAGCGGTTCGGGCAGATGGCGGCGGTGACCTGATCGGTTTTCAATACGTCATCCCGGCGAAAGCCGGGATCTCACTTCCTCTTCTTGCGACGGTGAACAGGCAGAGAGATCCCGGCTTTCGCCGGGATGACGGCGGTCTATTCGTCAATCCCGCCCCAGCATCTCGAGCGACAATCGTCCGAATTCGCTGGTTTCGTCGCCGAGATCGAAGATCAGGTCGAAGTGATTCCGTCCGGCAATCTCATGCTGCGCAACCGATGCGCCGCGCCGCGCCAGCGCCGCGGCGAAATCGCGCGACTGGCGTTTGAATTCGGCGGTCTCGTTCTCGCCCCACACCAGCAGCGCGGGCGGCAGTGCCAGGTCGACGGTGTCGACAAGCAAGAGCGGGCTGAACCGCAACGCATCCTCGGCCGACATGCCGATCGCATCGTTGACATAGGTGAGCAGGATCGGCCGCAGGTCGAATACGCCGCTCATCAGGGTCAACGAACATAGAGGCATGGGGAAAGGCGTCAGGCTCGTCATCGCCGCCAGATGTCCGCCCGCGGAACAGCCGGCGAGATGGAAGGCGGCGGGATCGAGGCCGATCGCCGGCCCTTCGTCCATCAGCCAGGCGATCGCCCTGCGGCAGCGATCGATCATCTCCGCCATCGTCGCCTGCGGCGCGAGGCCGTAATTCACCGCCGCGTAATTGACGCCATGCCGGTGGAAAGCGGGGGCGGGGAAACTGTGCTCGTCCTTGCTCAGTTCCTGCCAATAGCCGCCATGGATATAGATGACCGTCGGCTTCGAAGCGGACTCCGGCGCCAGGAAGATGTCGATCCGTTCGGCCGGATCGGACCCATAGGAAAAGGTCGCGGGCGCCGCTGCCGATCGCGCGGCGACGCTGCGGTCGCCATATTGGACGAGCAGCGCCGACAGATCGTCGACGCAGGAACTGGGCGAATATTCCCGCTCCAGCTCTGCCTTGTCCGCGATGTCACGATAGATCGTCATTGCCGTTCCTGTCCTGATCGCCGGGATGTGCTGCGTGCCGCCGGCACGCGGCCGGGTCAATCGGCCCGGACCGTCCCTTCGCCGGAAAGCAGGATCGGCGCATTGCCGTCCAGCGCGACCGACACGGTGGCGGCCTGTCCGGCCTCCGCCCCGTCGAAGATCAGCGTCGCCGGCCGGACATTGCCCGCCTTGTCCTTCAGCATCGCAGTGATGCTGGCCCAGCCCTTGGCGGTCTGAAGGACGCCGAGCGTGCCGGCGCTCCATGCCCTGCCCGATTTCGTCTCGGTCAGCCTGACGGTGCCGGTCGCGAAGCGCTGGCCCGGCTTTTGCGCCAGGTCGAACGCGATCGCATAATCGGCCGATGCCCCCTTCGCATTGGCGGCGCGGTTCGCGGTCGCGCCGGTCATCGGGCGGCTCGGCATGTGGCGGTCGCGCCGCAGGATCGCGCCCGGCTTGGCCCCAGTCGGTGTGCCGTCCGCCAGCACCGCGACGCCGTTGACGATGACGTCGCGGATGCCGTCCGACTTCGCTGTCGCCTTCGCCTGTTCATAGGTTGCATTGTCGCGCACCGTCTTCGGATCGAACAGGGTCAGGTCGGCGCGCATGCCGGGAGCCAGCCGGCCGCGATCGACCATGCCGAGTACGGCGGCGGGCAGCGCGGACATCTTGCGCACCGCATTCTCCAGCGTGATCACGTGCTCGTCGCGGACATATTTGCCCAGCACCCGGGGGAAGCTGCCATAATAGCGCGGATGGCCGTTATAGGCGGTCGCCGCGCCGCAGTCGCAGCCGACGATGGTATCGGGATATTTGAGGAAGGTGACGAAATCCTCTTCCGCGCCGAAAGTGCCGATCATGCGGATCGTGGGATTGCGCTCCAGCGTGCGCAGCACCGCCTCACCCGCGCGGATATTCTCCTCCGCCATGATGTCGGTCAGCGTCTTGCCGAGCGAGGGCATGCTGATGCCGCCGGGGCTGCCCATCCGCGAATTGATCGCGGCCTCCGCGGCCTCGACCAGCACGGGGCGCAGCTTGGGATCCTTGAACCGTGCGAGCATCGCGTCGTTGCCGCCCTCTGCGGCCCAGCCCGGCACGAGGAAGGCCTGAAGCGCGGTCTGCCCGGCCAGATAGGGATAGACGTCGATCGCGGTCCATGCGCCGCGCGCATCCGCCGCGCGAACCATGTCGAGCACCTGCGGCGCGCGCCCCTGTTCCTTGCCGGCGCTCTTGATATGGGTGATGACCGGCATCAGCCCCGCCGCCTCGGCGATGGCGATGGTCTCTTCCATGCCCTTGTACGAACTGAAGCCGCCTTCGGGCGTGATGCGATCGTGATTGGGGAAGTTGGTCCGCCACGGCTTGGCGACCGAGACGATGGCCACCACTTCCTCGGCTTTCGCATAATAGCTGGGGCGATAGTCGAGGCCCGAGGATACGCCCCATGCGCCGGCGGCGAGATTGCGTTCGACCACGCCGCGCATCGTCGCGATCTGCTCGGGCGTCGGGCGCCGGTCGGCATTGCCCATCGTCTCGCCCCAGACCGCATTCACGCCGATATAGGCGCCGATATTGCCGGCAAGCCCGTTTGCCGAATAGGTCGCGGCCTGTGCGGTGATGTCGGTCACGCCGCCGCCGTCCGGATTGATGATCTCGGTGGTGACGCCCTGGGTCAACATGTTGACCGCGGTCGAGACCGCTTCCGCCGCGGCGTGGCTGTGGGTGTTGATGAAACCGGGCGCAACGACCAGGCCGCTGGCGTCGATCGTCTTGGCGGCTTTGGCCGGCCCGATATTGCCGATCGCGACGATATGGCCGCCGGCGATCGCGACGTCGCCGCGATATCCGTCCATGCCGCTGCCGTCCATGATCGTGCCGCCGGTGATGACGATGTCGTAGGGCTTCGCCTCGCGTGCGCAGGCCGGCGCCGCGAGCGCCAGCGATGCCATCGAGGACATGAGCAGGATGGTCTTCCGGACGGGCATGGTCGACGGCACGTTCATTTCTCCTTGCTTCGATCTTGTGCGAACCAGGCGTCGGCGATGCGCCAGAAGCGCGCATTGGCGCCGCCCTCGGTATTGACCAGCAGCACCATCGTCGTGCGCTCGTCGGGATAGCTGAACAGACAGGCGTTGAAGCCGTTGATCGCGCCCCAATGGCCGACGACGCGCCGGCCGCCTTGCGTCCCGACGCTCAGGCCCAGCCCATAGTCCATCGGCGCCTGATCCGGTGGATCGGGGGTGGCGAGCTGTTTGACGAGGGTGCCGTCCTTCAGCCGCGACGGGGTGGTCATCAGCGCCAGGCTTTCGGGCTTCACCACCTTGCCGCCGAGCAGTGCGTGATGCCAGCGCAGCAGGTCGGTGGCGGTCGATCGCATCGCGCCCGCGCTGCCCGCCGCGCTCCACGAAAGCGGCATGGGATGGGCGAGCACGCCGTCGCGCTGCGCATAGCCCTTGGCGCGGCGGGGCAGCACCGTGCGCTCGTCTTCGAAGGCGCTGTCGGTCAGCCCCAGCGGCGTCAGGATCATGTCCTGCAATGCCGTCGCATATGGCTTGCCTGTCACCCTCTCGATGACCGCGCCGGCCAGGACATAGCCCGAATTATTGTAGCGATAGTCGGTGCCCGGCGCGAAATCGATCGGCTCGGCCTGACCGGCGATATAGGCGACCATGTCGTCGGTGGTGTGATATCGCGTGGCGCGCGTCTCGACGAAGGTCCGATCGGTATAGCTGTGGATGCCCGATGTGTGGTCGAGCAGGTGGCGAACGGTGATGCCGTCGCTGCGCGGAATTTCGGGGAGATATTTCGCGATCGGATCGCTCAGCGAGAGCTGGCCGCGTTCGACCAGCATCAACAGCATCGCGCTGGTGAACTGTTTGGTGATCGATCCGATGCGGAAGATCGTGTCGGGCTTTACCGGCTGGCCGTCCTCCAGATCGGCGGCGCCATAGGCCTTCACCAGTACGACCTTGCCGTCGCGCATCACACCGACCACGCCGCCGGCGATCGCACCGGCCGCGATGCCCTCCGCCATGACGGCGTCCATTTTCGCGAGCCGCTCCTCCGACGTCGCCGACGGGGGCGCCCCGGCAAGCGCGGGCATGGGGGATGACAGCAGCGCCATCGGAAACAGCAGACCCAGCATTTTTCTCGACATCGGCATGTGGCTTCACCGGACCGTCAGAAGGAATGACATGCTGTTCGCGGATATCGTCGCATGCCGGAAGCGCAGCTTGCCGCCGGCGCCGGCAAAAAAACACCCGCTGCGATCGCGCCGTGGCGGATCGCAGCGGGCAAGGGGGCTATCAAAGTGCGACGCGCACGCCGAAGACGAAGCTCCGGCCAACCGCATCGTACAGGATCTGGTTGGTCGAATAGGGGGTCTGGAACGAGCTCGGCGCGATCGGCGGGTCCTTGTCGAGCAGATTGTTGATCGATCCGAAGAACTGGAAGTTCGAATCGCCGCCGCGGATGGGAATCTTGTACGAGAAGGACGTGTTCAGATAGAAGCGGCCGGGCACGCTGTTGTCGTTGATGTCCACGCCTTCGACGAAGCTGTTCATATATTTGCCGCCGCCGACATAGCGGCCCATCAGCATGTAGCTGAACGGACCCTTGGCCAGGGTGAGCGTCGCGCTGCCGCGCCAGTGCGGAACGCCGCCGAAGTCCGGGCCGACCTCACCCGCGCGATCGGCGCCGGTGATGCCGTCGCTGGTGGCGAGCCTGTCGGTATAGTTGGCCAGGCCGCGCAGCGTGAAGTCGATGCCGGCCGGCTGGATCTCGCCGCGATAGGTCACTTCGAAGTCGAGACCGCGGGTCTTCACCGATGCGGCGTTGATATAGGTGTTGACCAGGCTGGTGATGCTGCCGTTGGTCAGCGTGATCAGATCGCACAGTGCGGTGTTGCCCGAGAAGCAGCGATTGACGATGTCCTGCGATCCCAGCGTGATGATCGCGCCCTTGATCTTGATGTCATAGCCGTCGACCGAGAAGGTCAGGCCGGGAAGGGGCGACAGCACGATGCCGGCGGTCCAGCTGTCGGCCTTTTCGGGCTTCAGATTGGTGCTGCCGCGCGTGTTGATCTGCGCCAGCGTCTGTTCGCGCGTGGTCGGGTTGGTCAGCGTCGCGAAGGTCAGCGCATTGGGCAGATAGAGTTCGTTGAGGTTTGGCGCACGGATATCGCGCGAGCGCGTGGCGCGCAGGCGGATCGCATCGCTGATCGCATAGGTGAGGCCGGCCTTCCACGTCGTCACCGTGCCGCTGGTGCTATAGTCGGTCAGACGGGCGGCAAGCGACAGATCCAGGCTGTCGCCGGCCGGCGAGTCCTTGAGCAGCGGCACGAGCAGCTCGCTATAGGCCTCCTTCACATTGTAATCTACGGTCGGATAACCCTTCGGATTGCCGATCAGGAAGCGGTTGGCGGCCGAGAATGCGTCCACTTCCACCCGCGCGCTCTCGCGGCGATATTCGACGCCGGCCGCGAACGAGACCGGCCCGGCCCAGGTCGAGACGGGTTCGCCCTGGATCATCGCCGAGCCGACATGCTGCTGCACGGTGCGCAGCAATTGCTGGGTGCCGGTGACGTAATTGATCGCGGCGGCGCTGGGCGATCCATAGCCGAACAGGTTGATCGGCGCGCAGCCAGCGGCGTTGGCACGGACCGTCGCGTCGGCGCTCAGCGTGTCGGCGCAGACGATGCTGCCGTCGGGCGCGCGGACCGCATTGATCGCCCGCGTCATGTTGGCGGGGATCAGGTTGTTGCGCAGCTTTCCGTCATAGCGGGTGCGGCCGTACTGGTAATAGGCCGACCAGCGCCAGCTATTGCCCAGATCGCCGTCGAAGCCGAGTACGCCGCGATAGACCTTGGTGCGGATGTCGGCGGTGATGAAGCCGATATCGGTGTTGATCCGGCCCATGGTGAAGGACGGGATGTTGCCCGCCGCCATGGTCGACGCGACCGATGCCGGCAGATAGGCGTTGTTGGCAAGGATCGTATAGGGCGCGGTCGAGAAGGACTGCACCGTCGGGTTCACGACATGCGCCGAGCCATGGCTCAGTTCGAGATGCGCGTTGAAGGCGGGGCTGAACTCGTAGGATGCCAGCAGCGCCGCGGAATAGCGTTCGAGCGGCGCCACGATCGAGTTATAGCGGCCCTGGTTGATGCCGCTGCCGCCGACCATATAGGCAGAGCCTAGCGGCGATCCGAAGGTGAATTGCTGCGGCGTGCCGCCCGGGCCGAAGCTGATCCCGCGCAGGCTGGTGGGGCCGAGGATCAGGCCGCCTTCGGTGCGCGTCGACTGATAGACATTGGCGGAGATGATGTTGCGGGGCTGGCCGTTGCCGGCGACGAAGGCCGGGTTGGCGATGAACATATAGCCCTTGGCGCCCCAGTCGCGCGCGAACTGGTTGCCGATCCCGTCGCCGTCGAAATACTCGCCCGACACGACCACGTTGCCGCGACCTTCGGCGAAGCTGGTGCCTGCGGTCAGCGTGGCGCGGAACTCGGCATTGTCGCCTTCGCCGGAGATGCCGTACTGCGCCGAGGCGCGGATGCCCTTGAACTTGTCGTCGAGCAGGAAGTTCACCACGCCCGAGACCGCGTCCGAGCCATAGGCGGCCGATGCGCCGCCGGTGACCACGTCGACGCGGTTCACCAGGTCCTGCGGGATCAGGTTGATGTCGACAAGCCCGTCGGTCGTCGTGCTGACGTGCCGCCGGCCGTTGATCAGCACCATGGTCCGCGTCGCGCCGACGCCGCGCAGGTCGAGGAAGTTGCCGCCGGTGTTCTGCGAACTGGTGACGGTGCTGGCCGGCGTCGCAGTCGGGCGAAGCTGGGGAAGCTGGTTCAGGCTCTGCGAGATCGTCGGCTGCGCCTGCATCTGCAGGCTTTCGGCAGTCAGCACGGTGACCGGGGTCGGCGCCTGATAGCCGTCGCGGATGATGTGCGATCCGGTGATGACGATGTCTGGCGCGGTTTCGGTCGCATCCGCCTGCGGATCGGTCTGGGCGAGCGCCGGCACGGTCGTCGCGGCGAGCATCACCGCCAGCGCGCCGCAGGCCGCGGTCGCGCGCCAGCGACGATGAGAAATGCGATCGGGCGCAATGGTCTGGTACATGATGTCCCCCCTTCGTTGACGGGCCGAGCGCCCTTGATTGGGCGTCGCGGCGCGAGTGCCTCATTCCCCTTCCCCGTTACGTCCGGGGCGAATCCGAGCGTCGCAATTTGCGAATCGCTCAACGGCGGAGATATTTTTTCTCTTTTAGAGAGAATTTTCTCGATATTGATAGTGGGCGCGGCCCGCGTCAAGCCGTTCTCCTGTCAATGTGGCCGCCATGTGCACGCGGCAGGGGGCAGGGTCGCGACTGGTTGAGCGTGTTTTGCGAACGTGCAGTCGGCAGTTTTGCGGCCGCCCGACTCGGCAAGTCATTCTATTCTGGCGATAAAGAGCGGCGTCCGGTCGTCGCGCCAATCTCGCATGTGAGAATCGTCTTGTCAGATTTTCATAGGACGATAAAAAAACTCGCATCAGAGAATAATCAGTCGAGGGGCCGGAGATGGGCATGCGAAAGAGCGTTGCGAAGCTGACCACCCTGTTGCTGTTGGCCGCGTCGCCGCTCGCGGCGCAGGGCGTCGATCCCGGGTACGACATCGTCATCCGCAACGGACGCGTGCTGGATGGCGCGGGCAATCCCTGGATCAGCGCCGATGTCGCGATCAAGGACGGGCGCATCGTCAAGGTCGGTACGGTCGCGGGCAAGGGCGCCAGGGAGATCGACGCGCGCAACCGCTATGTCACGCCCGGCTTCTTCGACATGATGGACAGCTCCGGCTCGGTCTTCCTCAAGAGCGGCGCCGCGGAGAACAAGTTGCGCCAGGGCGTGACGACGCTGATCTCCGGCGAAGGCGGGCCGCCGGTGCCGGCCGACCAGATCTCCGCCTATTTCGACCGGCTCGAGAAACAGGGCATCGCGGTCAATTTCGGTACCTATTATTCGGGGATGCAGGCGCGACAGAAGATCGTCGGCGACGCCGATGTCCGTCCCACGCCCGAACAGATGGCGCTGATGGTCAAAGAAGTGGAGACCGCGATGCGCCAGGGCGCACTGGGGATCAGCTCAGCGTTGATGTATGCGGGCCACAGCTATCAGACTGCCGAGGATCTGATCACCTTGTCCAAGGTCGTCAGCAAATGCGGCGGTTTCTATGCCTCGCACATCCGCGACGAATCCGAGAATCTGATCCCCGCCATCAACGAGGCGATCCGCATCGGCGAGGAAGGCGGCGTGAAGGTGGAGATATTCCACCTCAAGGCCGCGTTCCGGCCGGGCTGGGGCAAGCTGATGCCGCAGGCGATCGCCGCGATCGAGGCGGCGCGTGCGCGCGGCGTCGATATCGCGGCGGATATGTATCCCTATCCGGCGGCGGGCACCACGCTGGCGGTCACCGTGCCCAAATGGATCTGGGCCGACGGCTATGACAAGGGCATAGAGCGTCTGCGCGATCCGGCGCTGCGTGCACGGCTGAAAAAGGAATCCGCGGCCGGATCGGTTCAGGACTGGGCCAATCCGCTGGTGGCGACCGGCGGCTGGCAGAATGTCGTGCTCGATTACCCGAACAGCGCGAAATATGCGCGCTTCGCCAAGATGAGCATGGACAAGGTCGCCGCCGAACTGAAACAGGATCCCGCCGACGCCGCCTGGGACATCCTTCTCGCGGCGCAGCCCGGTCGCGCGAGCGCTTTCTATTTCATGATGGGCGAAGCGGACATCGAACTTGCGATGCGTCAGCCCTGGGTCAGCATCGGCAGTGACGGGCCATCGTCGCTGCCCGGCGCGGTCGAGAACGATGCGCAGCGCCACCCCCGCGATTACGCCACCATGGCGCGCATCATCTCCGAATATGTCGTCAAGCGGAAGGTACTCACCCTGGAGGAGGCCGTGCGCAAGATGACGAGCTGGCCCGCGCAGCGCATGGGGTTGAGCGATCGCGGCCTGATCCGCGAAGGGATGCGCGCCGACGTCGCGGTGTTCGATCCGGCGAATGTGAAGGAAAAGGCGACTTTCGATCACCCGCTGCAATTTGCCGAAGGGATGGATGCGGTGATCGTCAACGGCCAGATCGCGCTGGACGGGAACCGGCTCACCGGCTCACGCAGCGGCATCGCGCTGCGGCACGAATGCCCGGCATTGAAGTGAGTGAGCGAGCGCCGGGCTTGATTCAAGGGCTCACCCTGCTTCGTCATTGCGAGCGAAGCGAAGCAATCCAGGAATGCCCGAACCACTGGATTGGTTGGCCTACGGCCGCCTCCGGCCCGTCGCTACGCGCCTCGCAATGACGACGGAGGCTTTGCTGCTCAGCCCTTACTCTTCACCTCTGCGGGGCAAAGGATGTTCGGAAGATACGCCGAGAATGACGGCCTGGTCGCAACCCGTGGCGGTGAAGCCGTGCTCCATCGATCCGTCGAGATAGATCGAATCGCCCTCGCCAAGCGCGATGGGGCTGTAGAATTCGGTGTGGACCTCGACGGTGCCGGAGATGACGTAGATCAGCTCGTCTCCGCTTCCGGCGGACAGCAAGGCGGGCTTGCGCGGGTCGTCACGCTTCACCGTGATGACATAGGGGGTCATGTGCTTCTTCTTCAGGTCCGCACACAGAAAGGCATAGTCGCAATTGCCGACATGCTCGTGGGTCGTGGTCGAATCGTCGGAAAGGCTGCGGCGCGCGGTGATCGCGATCGGCGCGGCGGTCGCGGCCGCACCGGAATCATAGTCGAGCAACTCGGCCAGGCTGAGGCCCAGCCGCGCGGTGACGTCCTGCAGCTTCTCGAAGTCGAGCGACGACTGGTTCGCCTCGATCTTGGCGAGCGTCGACAGCGGGATGCCGATCTTTTCGCTCATCTTGCGCAGGGTCCAGCCCCGATCGCGCCGGATGGCTGCGATCAACGGACCCAAGGTCTTTCCGCTCATTCGTCCCCTCTGCCTCAACCCCGAAGCCGGATCGATCGCATTCCGGCCGTCTCCAAATGGAGAACATATTTGCTATCTGCGATATTGCACGCCAATGTGGAGAAGCGCAATCTCTCGCGGACGCATCCCCAGCTTGACCGCCTTGCGTAAATACTGACTGAAACACGGCGATATTCCAGGAACCCCACCCGATCATGTCCGCACCGGCCGACCAGGATACCGAAAATCGCACGAGCATAAGCCCGGGCACGCGGCTGCGCGCGCTCCGCTCCGAACGCAAGCTGACTCTCGCCGAACTTCACAAGCTCAGCGGCATCACCGTCTCGACCCTGTCGAAGATCGAGACGGGCCGGGTTTCGCTGACCTATGGCAATATGATGAAGCTGGCCGGCGCGCTGGACATCGACCCCAGCGTGTTCCTGTCGATATCGACGTCGACGCCCGCGGTCGCGCAGCGGCACAGAGGCCGCAAGAGCGTTTCGCGCGCGGGGCAGGGGATGAATGTCGGCTCCGGCGTCTACGACTATGTCCATCTTGCCAGCGAGTTGCGCGACAAGGCGTTCATGCCGATGATGGGCGAGGTGACGGCCCTTTCGCTCGACGATTACGGCGAATTGCTGCGGCACGAGGGCGAGGAATTCCTGTACGTGCTGTGCGGTTCGCTCGAATTCCATACGACCAGCTATGCGCCGGTGGTGCTGTCGGCCGGGCAATATGTCTATTTCGACAGCGCCATGGGCCATGCCTATGTCGCGCTCACCCAGCCGTGCCGCATCCTTTCCGTCTGCGCGACGGGCCGGCGATCGGACTCCGATTTCGTCATGGAACCGTCGGGCGCCGTCAGACAGGTGCCGACAGCAGCACCAGGGTTCAAGCTGGCGGGCACCTGAGCGCCGCGCCTGCCGAGCCCGGTCCGGGCTGAAGCTTCGGATCCGTCAGGCCCCGCGCGCGATCGCGACGGGTCTCACTGCCCGGGTCAGCGCTTCCAGAAACGCGTCCGGTGCCGTCATGAACGCGAAATGCCCGGCGTCGGGGATCAGGATCAGCTTCTTGTAGGGCGCGTTGATGCGCTCGAAATAGTCGACCGCATCGCGGGTCGGTGTGATCAGATCGTCGCGCCCCTGGATCACGAAGATCGCAGTCGCCAGCTTGCCGGCAGTGGCGGGAAGGTCGGCCCTGATCTGGTCCGGCACGACCCGTTCGGCGCTGAACCGGAAACCGTCTACGAAATCGGCGTAGTTCTTGGGGTCGGCCAGTCGCTTCGCGGCGGCATCGGCGCGCAGCGACTTTATCCATGCCACATCGGCCGGCGCCCAGAAGCGATAGACGCGATCGTTGAAGGCAAAGACCTTCGTGGCGTCGCCGGGATCGGGCGGCCCTGCCGCTTCCAGCGCCTCGACCATGGCCAGATCGCCCTCGGCGCGCGCCCTGGACAGTGCCAGCTCGAACTTGACCCTGATCGCCCCCTTCCAGCTACCGACCTGCCCCGTGCCGACATAGGCCGCGATGCGCGCGGGGTGTCGCTGGGCGATGGTCACGCCGACGGTCGATCCCCAGGAATGACCGAGCAGAACGATCTTCTTCCTGCCGAGCGTGCTGCAGAGATGATCAAGAAGTTCGACGCCATCGTTCGCGATCCGGTCGAGCGTCATATCGGGCGTGGCAGTGCCGTAACGTCCGAATGTGTGCCCGGCGCCGCGCTGATCCCATTGCACGACGGTAAAGGTCTTCTCCCAGGCCCGGTAATGCGCCGCCATCGGCCATTGCGCCTCGCCCGGTCCGCCATGCACGACCAGCAGCACGGGATTACTCATGTCGTCGCCGCGGATGTCGATCCATTGATCGAGGCCGCCGATGCGGACGAAGCCGGACCGGTCGATAGCGACAGGCCCTGCGCGGAGCATGGCGCGCGCCGGGGGCGTCGATGTCAAACCCGCGGCGAGCAGGCCCAGCGCCGCGCGCCGCGTCAGCCCGTCATCTCCGCCGCTCGTCATGCACATTCCTCCGCAATCGGCCATGCTAATGACTACATTTGTAATCGTAAAGTGCGGAGCGTCGATTTGAACCGACCGCTTTACCGGCCGGCCGCGACGCGCCATGGATCGAACCGCATGACGGGAGGGGTGATGATGGCGCAATCGATCGGTCGACTGGGGCGGGGGTTCCGCCTGCTGGCTCTGCTGCTGCCGCTGGTGGCGATGGAGGCGCAGGTTCTTGCCGGCGGCCGGCCCGCGGCGACCGCCGCCGCGCCCAGGTTCGACGCCGCGGCGTTCGATGCGAAGGTCGCCGCGATGATGCGCGACTGGCGCCAGCCGGGCCTGTCGATCGCGATCGTGAAGGGCGGCAGGATCATTCATGAACGCGGCTTCGGCGTCCGCAATGCCGAAACCGGCGGGCCGGTCGACGCGCACACCGAATTCGGCATCGCATCGCTCACCAAGAGCTTCGCCGCCGCATCGGTCGCGAAGCTGGTGGGGGAGGGCAAGCTCGAATGGGACGCGCCCGTCACTCGCTATATCCCCTGGTTCCAGATGCCGCGCGATCGCGACACCAACGAAGTGACCTTGCGCGACCTGCTGGCGATGCGCAGCGGCATCGGCAGTTCGGAATACAGCTTCCGCCGGGTCAGCACCGACCGCCGCGATCATGTCCGCCGTGTGCGCTATCTTCAGCAGGTCCATCCGCTGCGGTCGGAATATCTCTATACGACCGACAGCTACACGGTGATTGGCGAAGTCATCGCCAGCGTCACGGGCATGCCATGGGAGGCTTATGCCGGCGCCAGCTTCTGGACGCCGCTGGGCATGGCGCGGACCAATGCCGATCACCGCGTCGCGCGCGCCGATCCCAATGCCGCCTCGCCGCATCTGACGAAGCCCGCGGGCTTCCAGCCGATCGAGTGGATCTATGAGGACGAAGCCGCGCAGCCCGCTGGCGGCGTCAATTCGACCGCACACGATCTCGCGCTCTGGCTGCAGTTCCAGCTTGCCGGCGGCGTCGCCGGGGGGAAGCGGCTGATCGCCGAGGCGCCGTTCCGCGAATCGCACATGCCGCAGACGCTGATGCGCGGCGAAGGCGCGAAGGACGGTCCGGACAGTCCGGCCGAGGGCCTGCGGTTCGGCAGCTATGCTATGGGCTGGACGGTCCAGGACTATCGCGGCCACACGCTGATCTCGCACTCCGGCGGTATCGACGGTTTCCGCACCTGGATGGGCTATCTGCCTGCCGACGATATCGGTGTCGTCGTGCTCGGCAATACCGATCAGGGGATGATGCCGCTGGCGGTGATGCGTACCGCGATCGACGATCTCCTCGGGCTGACCGGCGGCCCGGACTGGAACCGCTTCATGCTCGATCGCGCCCAGCGCGCGACGGAGAGCGGTCGCAAGAAGCTCGCCGATCTGGAGGCGGCGCGGATCAAGGGCACCCAGCCCGATCGTCCGCTAAACGATCATCTCGGCACCTTCGCGGACAGGGGCGCATTCGGCACGGTCAAGGTGGGGCTGGATGCCGGGCATCTCGTGATCGATGCGGGCAAGATGCGCTACGATCTGGAGCATTGGCATCACGAAGTGTTCAAGGCGCGCCCGCGCTGGCCCTATGAGGTCGACAGCCGCAATTTCTTCGTGACCTTCACTGTCGATCCCGGTGCGAAGATCTCCGGCTTCGACTTCTCGACCGGCTACAGCTTCAAGCGGACCGATTGATCTCAGGTCCGATGCCGCACCATTGAAATCGGGAATTCTCACCCGCTAGACCTTCCTGTTGATAACCCTGAACCGTCCCTAGAAAGGAAACGCCATGCGCCTGCTGATCCCGACCGTTGCCGCTGTCCTTCTCACCGCAACGCCGGCCTGGGCGCAGAACATAGCGGAGGCGAAGCCGGTCGCGGCCAGCGCATCAACGCAGAAGGGGTTCGACGTCGCGGTCGCCGAATATGCCAAGGCGCTGGGCGGCGGGAAGATCGGCTTTACCGCGCGCCATCTCGAAACCGGGCAGCAGGTCTCGGTGAATGGCGGTGAGATGTTTCCGATGGCGAGCACCTTCAAGGTCGCGGTGGCGGTGAAAGTGCTGAACCGCGTCGACAAGGGGGAGATCACGCTGGAGCAGCTCGTGCCCGTGCTCGAGGCGAATATCAACGAAACCGGTCAGGTCGCGCCGGGCATCTTCCATCCCGGCATCCAGCTTTCGGTCGCAAACCTGATCGAGGTGATGATCATCCAGTCGAACAACACCGCGACCGACATGATGACCGCGCTGGCCGGCGGGCCGGATGCCGTGACCGCGCATCTCCGCACGCTCGGCATCAAGGATCAGAACGTCAACGCCGACACCAAGACGCTGCTCAAGAAATTCTACAAGCTGCCCGCTGATGTGCCGATGCGCGAGAGCATGCGCGCCGCGCGCGCCGCCGGCACGCCGATCCCGCCGGGCAATCTGCCGCGCGCCGATTTCGACGCCGATCCCAACGACAGCACCACACCGCTCGCCATGACCGACCTGCTCGCGAAGATCTGGTCGGGCAAGATCCTGAGCGCGAAGAGCACTGAGTTCCTGCTGGGCGTGATGAGCCGCACGACCACGGGCGACAAGAGGCTGAAGGGCCTCCTGCCCGAGGGCACGCCGGTGGCGCACAAAACGGGCACGCTGGGCGGCACGATCAACGATGTCGGCGTCATCACCCTGCCCGGCGGGCGCGGGCACGTCGCCATCTCGGTCTATACCAAGGGCAGCACGACATCGAACGACGCCCGCGAAAAGGCGGTCGCGGAGGTCGCGCGCTCGGCTTACGATCATTTCATGTTTCGATGAACTTCGCCGGGTGAAAGGTCATTTCGTTTGTGTAAGGAGCAGTTGCGGCAAGTCGAAATTTTCGATGCGTCAGTAACTGTAATCGCGAAGAAAGTAACGTATCCGTAATGGTGTCGTTTTTAACGTGATGATAATCCTCGCGATTGTACAAATGTTGCTCTTGTAGTCCGTTGACTGGAATGAGGAGCCGAGGTGTGAGATTTGTTGCCAAGTTCGTATCGAACAAGCGTGGTGCCACCGCGATCGAATATGGTCTGATCGCGGCCCTGATCGCGGTGGCTGGCGTGACGGCGTTTCAGTCACTGGGCAGGCAGATCGGCTCCACCATGAACAATGCGGCCACCAAGATGAAGACCACGTGATTTTAGGCGGCCGGCACCCTGACGGG
>Ga0209902_100593_pt1 | contig 34003 bp, 40 predicted proteins | sample FECB27metaG_FD_188304 | JGI IMG/M metagenome (GOLD analysis project Ga0209902, IMG submission 188304) | Cyanobacterial communities from the Joint Genome Institute, California, USA - FECB-27 (SPAdes) (version 2) | ecosystem: Environmental > Aquatic > Thermal springs > Hot (42-90C) > Microbial mats...
TCGGCCGGCGCGGCAAGGGCACATGAGCGGGCGCACATGACCGGGCGCGACAAGACCAGAGAACGGACATGACCGGGGGACGCACATGACCGCCGCACTCATCGACGGCAAGGCGCGCGCGGCGCGGATGAAGGCGGATGTCGCCGCCGCGGTGGCGGAGCTCGCGGCCGGCCCCCGCGTGCAGCCGGGCCTCGCCGTCGTCCTCGTCGGCAACAATCCGGCGAGCGAGGTCTATGTGGCGAGCAAGGTGCGCGACACGGCGGCCGCCGGCATGCGCTCCTTCGAGCACCGCCTTCCCGCCGACACGCCGGAGGCCGAGCTGCTGGCCCTCGTCGACCGCCTCAACCGCGACGAGGCCGTCGACGGCATCCTCGTGCAGATGCCGTTGCCCCGCCACATCGACACCGACCGCGTCGTCGGCGCCATCGACCCGGCCAAGGACGTCGACGGCCTGACGCCGCACAATGCCGGCCTGCTGGTGCTCGGCAAGCCCGGCCTGGTGCCGTGCACGCCGATGGGCTGCGTGATCCTGGCGAAGGAGGCCGTCGGCTCGCTCGCAGGCCTCAATGCCGTCGTCATCGGCCGCTCCATCCTCGTCGGCAAGCCGGTGGCGCTGCTGCTGCAGTCGGCCGACGCCACCGTGACGATGGCGCACTCGCGCACCCGCGACCTGGCCGCCGTGTGCCGCGGCGCCGACGTGCTGGTGGTCGCCATCGGCCGCCCCGAGCTCGTGCGCGGCGACTGGGTGAAACCCGGCGCCTGCGTCATCGACGTCGGCATCAACCGCGTGCCGGCCCCCGACAAGGGCGAGGGCAAGACGCGCCTCGTCGGCGACGTCGCCTTTGAGGAGGCGCGCGCCGTCGCCGGTTCGATCACGCCGGTGCCCGGCGGCGTCGGGCCGATGACGATCGCCTGCCTGCTCGCCAACACCGTCGTCGCCGCCTGCACCCGCCGCGGCCTCGCCGTGCCGGCGATGCCCGGGCGCTAGGCGGGAGCGGCGGCCGAAGCGCTCAGTCCGGCAGCTTGCGGGCCTCATCGGGCAGCATGATCGGGATGCCGTCGCGGATCGGATAGGCGAGGTGGGCGGCGCGGGAAATCAGCTCCTGCGCCGCCGCGTCATAGTCGAGCGTCGTCTTGGTCAGCGGGCAGACCAGGAGCTCGAGCAGCTTCGGGTCGGGCCGCCGGGCCGCCTTGCCCTCGCCGGTGTCGACGTCGCCCATCGTCTCGTTCCCCCCTCAGTTCAGCCGTGCCGGACCGTCGCCGTCGGTGCGCGCCAGCGCCATCTCGGTGAGCGCGATCAGCGTTTCCGCGCGCGCCTCGAGGTTCTCCGCCTCCAGCAGGGCCTGCTTCTCGGCCGGGCCGTAGGGGCTCATCATCGACAGCGCGTTGACCAGTGTCTCGTTGGAGGCGCGCTCGACGCTCTGCCAGTCCGCTTCCAGGTGGTTGGCGTCGAGATAGCGGCGGAACGTCGACAGTAGCGTCGTCCGGTCGACGCCGGTCTCGCCGGCGTCGGTGTGGAAGTCCACGTCGAAGCCGTCGGCCGAGACCCGGCACAGACGGTAGGGCGCCGGCCCCGGCAACTCCTCGACGATGCGGAAGCGGGCGATGCCGTTCAGCGTCACCAGATAGCGCCCGTCGCCGGTCTCCTGATAGGCGGTGACGCGGCCGGCGCAACCGATCTCGCACAGCGGCGGCGCGCCGGCGAGGTCGAGCTGGCCGACGTCGAAGCGCGGCTGCACCATGCCGACGACGCGCTCGGTGCGCAGCGCCGCGTCGATCATCGCCAGATAGCGCGGCTCGAAGATGTTGAGCGGCATGTGCCCGCGCGGCAGCAGCAGCGCCCCGGGCAGCGGGAACACGGGGATCACCGCCGGCAGGTCCGCCGGTCCCCGATAGTCGTGATTTCCGACCCGCATTGCCGGTCTCCTTTTGCCGTCGTCCATTCCCCGACCCGGTAGATAGGTCAGGAGAACAGCACCGACGACAGGCGGCGTCGACCTTCCTTCGTCATCGGCTCCGTCGGACCCCACGCTTCGAAGAACTGCAGGAGCTGCTTGCGGGCCGCGTCCTCGTTCCAGGCGCGGTTGCGGCGGAGGATGTCGATGAGGTGGTCGACGGCCGCCGCGCGGTCGCCGATGGTGCCGAGCAGCACCGCGAGGTCGAAGCGGGCCTGCAGGTCGGCGGGGTTCTCGTTGACGGCGCGCTCGAGCTGGCCGCGGTCGCCGAGCGAGGCGGCCTGCTCGGCGAGGTCGAGCGCGGCGCGCGCCGCCGCCACCGCGGCATCCGACGCCTTGGCGGCCGGCACGGCGTCGAGCAGCTCGCGAGCGAAGGCGAGGTCGCCGGCGGCGATCGCCACCTGGGCGAGGCCGGCGGGGGCGCGCACCATCTCCGGGTCCACCTCGGCGACGGCGCGGTAGCGCTCGGCGGCGCCCTCGAGGTCGCCGGCGGCCCGCATCGCGTCCGCCTCGTCGAGGATCTCCGCGATGTCCGGGCCACCGTTCGGGCCGATCAGCCGGGCAATGAAGTCCGCCACCTGGCTTTCCGGCAGCGCCCCCATGAAGCCGTCGAGCGGGCGGCCGTCCTTGAAGGCGATGACGGCGGGGATCGACTGGATCCCGAGCTGGCCCGCCACCTCGGGATGGCGTTCGATGTCCATCTTGACGAGCTTGACCTTGCCCTTCGCCGCCTTGACGACCTTCTCCAGCACAGGCGTGAGCTGCTTGCAGGGCCCGCACCAGGGCGCCCAGAAATCGACCAGTACCGGCACCTGCCGCGACGGCTCGATGACGTCCCTGACGAAGGTCGCGGTGGTGGTATCGACGACGTCGCCGCCGCCCGCCGATGCCCCCGGGGTCGGACGTCCGTCGGCGCCGAGCAGCAGATCGCTCATGGTTGCGTGTCCTCGATGGTTCGTGTCGCCGCGGTGGGCGCGGCTTGATGGGTCGGCCGCCGCGTCAGTCGCGGCTTGAGGGTCGAGGCCGCCGCGCGGGCGCGGCCTGTCGGCGCCGAAAATGGCGCTTCCGCCGGCGAATTACAAACCCGCGTCGATGGCTTCCTGCGACACCGCCAGGATGCGCGGCGGATGGCCCACCGCCTCCAGGAAGGCGACCAGCCCGTCCCGGGCGATCGTGGTGGTGGCGGTGTTGACGAGCGGGTGGAAGTTCAGCGTCTCCGCCTGCATCAGCCGGGCGTCCAGCACCACCGACACCCGCCCGCCGCCGTCGTTGATCGCCCCGAATGGCGTCACCGAGCCCGGCTCGACGCCGAGCATCTCCATCAGGAGCTCCGGCTTGCCGAAGCTCACCTTGCCGCTGGCGCCGATGCGCTCGTGGATGCGCTTCAGGTCGATCGTCGCGTCTTCCAGCGCCACCACCAGGAACAGCGCGTCCTTGCGGTCCTTGAGGAACAGGTTCTTCGAGTGCGCGCCGGCGATCTCGCCCCGCAGCGCCTGGGAATCCGCCACCGTGTAGAGCGGCGGGTGGTCGACCGTCGGGGCGGCGATGCCGAGGTCGGCGAGGCGGGCGAGAAGGTCGGCGCGGCTGTGCGGCATGGGGCTGCGGGCTCGGATTTCTGACGGGGGCGCCGGATCAGGGGCGCGGTCGCGGCGTTGTAGCCCGGAGAGCCGGCGCCGCCAACGGCGGGCCGCGGGCCGAAAGGACGCCCCTGGCTCGCCGCGACCGCCGGCCTATATCGGTCGGCGGGGTCGGCCGTTCCGCAGGTCGGACCGAAGGGCCCGGGGGCGCGCACCGTTGGGAGACAGATGATGACAGCCGCACGCCTCGCCCTTTCCGCCTCGCTCGCCGCGCTTCTGACGGCGCCGGCCTTCGCCGAGATCGTCGAGACGGAGCACCTCAGCGTCGACGTCCAGCGGGTCGCCGGGCCGCTGGAGCATCCGTGGAGCGTCGTGGTGCTGCCGGACGGCGCCATGCTCGTGACGGAGCGCCCTGGGCGGCTTCGGCTGGTGGTCGACGGGGCATTGCAGCCTGAGCCGGTGGCGGGCGTGCCCGAAGTCCGCGGCGGCGGCCAGGGCGGCCTCCTCGACGTCGCCCTCGATCCCGACTTCGCCGGCAACCGCATGATCTACCTCGCCTACTCCGAAGCGGGCGACGGCGGCGCCGGCACGGCGGTGGCGCGGGGCCGGCTGACCCGCGACGGCGGCACGGCCCGCCTCGACGACGTCGAGGTGATCTTCCGCCAGGTGCCGAAGGTCGGCGGCAGCGCCCACTTCGGCGCCCGCCTGGTGTTCGCGCCGGACGGCAAGCTGTTCATCGGGCTCGGCGAGCGCCAGCAGCGCGAGCGCTCCCAGGACCTGTCGACGACGCTCGGCAAGCTCGTGCGCATCAACGCCGACGGTAGCGTGCCCGACGACAACCCCTTCGTCGGCCAGGAGGGCGCGCTGCCGGAGATCTGGTCCTACGGGCACCGCAACATCCAGGCGGCTGCCCTCGATCCGTCGACGAGCGACATCGTCGTCATCGAGCACGGCGCCCGCGGCGGCGACGAGGTCAACCGCCCCGAGCCCGGCAAGAACTACGGCTGGCCGGTGATCACCCACGGCGTCGACTATTCCGGCGCGCCGATCGGCGTCGGCAAGGCGGCCGAGGGGATGGAGCAGCCGGCCTACCAGTGGACCCCGTCGATCGCCCCGTCGGGCATGGCCTTCTACACCGGCACCGCCTTCCCGGTGTGGAACGGCGACCTCTTCGTCGGCGCCCTGCGCGGCCAGATGCTGGTGCGCCTCGACATCGAAAAGGGCCGCGTCGTCGGCGAGGAGCGCCTGCTCGAGAACACGCTCGGCCGCATCCGCGACGTCGAGCAGGCTCCCGATGGCTCCCTGCTGGTCCTGACCGACGCCCGCGACGGCGCGCTGTGGCGGCTCAGCCCGGCGGCGACGGACTGAGCGGCCGCCCTACTTCTGGAAGATCAGGGCCGCGCCACCGGCGATCAGCACGAAGCCGAGGCCCTGCTTCCAGGTCAGCGCCTCGCCCAGATAGGTGGCCGAGAACACGGCGAAGACGACGAGAGTGATCACCTCCTGCATCGTCTTCAGCTGGGCCGGGGAGTAGACGCTGGAGCCGATGCGGTTCGCCGGCACGGCGAAGCAATACTCGAAGAAGGCGATGCCCCAGCTCGCCAGCACGGCGAGCAGGATGGGTGCCGCCTTGTATTTCAGGTGGCCGTACCAGGCGAACGTCATGAAGACGTTCGAGCAGATCAGCAGGGCGATGGGCGAGAGATAGGCCGGCAGGCCACCGGTCGGCAGCAGGGTGTTGAGCGACATCGGCGTGGTTCCGGGGAAGCGGCTGGCGGGTCGCCGTCAGCTCACGCGCTTAGCGGGCCGGCGGCCGGCGGGCAAGATGCGCGGTGATCGGCCGAGAAAGTGGCGAGGGGTGGGCGTCGGTGGCGGCTTCTCGTCAGCCGAGGATGCGGCCGACGACCTTCGCCGTGTAGTCGACCACCGGCACCACCCGGGCGTAGTTCAGACGCGTCGGGCCGATGACGCCGAGCACGCCGACGATGCGGCCCTCGCGGTCGCGGTAGGGGGAGACCACCACCGAGGAGCCCGACAGCGAGAACAGCTTGTTCTCCGAGCCGATGAAGATGCGCACGCCCTCGCCGCCCTCGGCGAGGCCGAGCAGGTGGATGAGGTCGCGCTTCTGCTCGAGGTCCTCGAACAGCAGGCGGACGCGCTCGAGGTCCTCGCGCGCCTTGACGTCCTCGAGCAGGTTGGCGCGGCCGCTGACGATCAGCCGGTTCGGGCTGTCGCCCTCCGCCCCCGACCACACGCCGAGGCCGTCCTCGACGACCTGGCGGGCGAGGACGTCGAGCTCCGCCGCCTCCACCGCCTGCAGCCGCTCCAGCTCGGCGCGCGCCTCCGACAGCGTCATGCCGCGCAGGTGGGCGTTGAGATAGTTGCCCGCCTCGGTCAGGGCCGAGGCCGGCAGGCCCGGCGGCAGGCCGACGACGCGGTTCTCCACCGTGCCGCTCTCGCCGACCAGCACGACGAGGGCGCGGGTCGGCTCAAGGCGCACGAACTCGATGTGCTTCAGCCGCAGGTCCGCCTTATGGGTGAGGACGACGCCAGCGCCGCGCGACAGGCCGGAGAGCAGCTGGCTCGCCTCCCCCAGCACGCTGTCGACGGTGCGCCCGCCGCCGGTCATGGCGACCTGCGCCTCGATGCGGCGACGCTCCTCGAGGCCGAGGTCGCCGAGCTCCAGCATGGCGTCGACGAACAGGCGGAGGCCGCGCTCGGTGGGCAGCCGGCCGGCGCTGGTGTGGGGCGCGTAGATCAGGCCGAGCTGCTCGAGGTCGGCCATGACGTTGCGCACCGAGGCGGGCGACAGCGACACCTGCAAAAGGCGCGACAGGTTGCGCGAGCCGACCGGCTCGCCGGTGTTGAGGTAGGCGTCGACGAGCCGCCGGAAGATCTCGCGCGAACGCTCGTCGAGATCGACGATCCCCGACGGGAGCGACGTCATGGCGTCGAGTTCCATTGCTCCGGCTCCAGGCTCCTCCCGTGAGGTGACGGATGCGGCCGCCGGGGGCGGCCGCGGCGGGGGCGAGCCCTGCAGAGTATGGGGGCTCGCGGCGTCGCAGCAAGGGCATGCGAACGGCGCGGCTTGCTGTGACGCGGCCCGGGGGGCTAAGGAGGCGGCTTGCGGCGCGCGTGGCACCGATGGTCGTGCCCCGTCCCGAACTGCCCTTCTCTGTGAAAGAACCGCCGATGAGCTTCGTGCGACCCTCCAAGCGTGCCGCCGACGAGCTGCGCGCCGTCTCCCTCGAGCGCGGGGTCGCCCGCCACGCGGAGGGCTCGTGCCTGGTCCGCTTCGGCGATACCCACGTCATCTGCACGGCGAGCCTGGAAGAGAAGGTGCCGCCGTGGCTGCGCGGCGGCGGCAAGGGCTGGGTGACGGCGGAATACGGCATGCTGCCGCGCGCCACCCACACCCGCAACCGCCGCGAGGTCACCGCCGGCAAGGCGTCCGGCCGCACCCAGGAGATCCAGCGCCTGATCGGCCGCTCGCTGCGCGCCGTCGTCGACCTGCCGGCGCTCGGCGAGCGGCAGATCTCCATCGACTGCGACGTGCTGCAGGCCGATGGCGGCACCCGCACCGCCTCGATCACCGGCGCCTGGGTGGCGCTGCGCGACTGCGTCGAGTGGATGCGCGGCCGCGGCATGATCACCGCCCCGGTGCTCACCGACCACATCGCCGCCGTCTCCTGCGGTATCCTCGAGGGCTCGCCGGTCCTCGACCTCGACTATGCCGAGGACAGCCGCGCCGAGACGGATGCGAACTTCGTCATCACCGGCTCGGGCGGCATCGTCGAGGTGCAGGGCACGGCGGAGGGCAAGCCGTTCAGCCGCGCCGACCTCGACACCCTGCTCGATCTCGCCGCCGGCGGCGTGTCGCGCCTCGTCGAGCTGCAGAAGCTCGCGATCTCCTGAGGAGGACGCCGATGGACGCCCCCGCCCGCACCGCCCGCCGCCTCACCGAGCCGAAGCTCGTGGTGGCGAGCCACAACAAGGGCAAGATCTTCGAGATCCGCATGCTGGTGGCGCCGTTCGGCATCGAAACGGTGTCGGCCGGCGAGCTCGGCCTGCCGGAGCCGGAGGAGACCGCCACCACCTTCGAGGGGAACGCGACGCTGAAGTCGCTGGCGTCGGCCACAGCGTCCGGACTGCCGGCGCTCGCCGACGATTCGGGCCTCGTCGTGCCGGCGATCGGCGGCGACCCCGGCATCTACTCCGCCCGCTGGGCCGGCGAAGCCAAGGACTTCGGTCTCGCCATGCGCAAGGTCGAGGACGCCCTGCAGGCGGCGGGTGCGACGACCACCGCCGAGCGCCGCGCCTTCTTCGTCGCCGTCCTGTCGCTCGCCTGGCCTGACGGCCACATCGAGGAATTCCGCGGCGAGGTGCACGGCACGCTGATCTGGCCGCCGCGCGGCGACATGGGCTTCGGCTACGACCCGATGTTCCTGCCGGATGGACACGACCGCACCTTCGGCGAGATGAGCGGCGAGGAGAAGCACGGCCTCGGCGCCGCCACCGGCCCGCTGTCGCACCGCGCCCGCGCCTTCGAGATCTTCGCGCGCGAGTGCCTGGGGGGGTGACGACGATGGCGGCCGTTGCCGCACCGAGGACCGGTCGCCGCGCGGAAGGCTCCGGCCGGCCGGGCGCCGAGGCCTCGGGGCGCGGCGCCGCCGGGACGGCGTCGGCCGCCGGCGAGGGCGGCTTCGGCATCTACGTGCACTGGCCGTTCTGCGCCTCGAAGTGCCCCTATTGCGACTTCAACAGCCACGTCCGCCACGGCGGCGTCGACGAGCCGCGCTTCGCCGCCGCGCTCGTCCGCGAGCTCGAGACGGCGGCGGGCCTGACCGAGCGCCGCCGGCCGGACAGCGTCTTCTTCGGCGGCGGCACGCCGTCGCTGATGTCGCCGGCCACCGTCGGCGCGGTGCTCGACGCCGTCGACCGTCTGTGGGGGCTCGATGCCTCCGCCGAGGTGACGCTCGAGGCGAACCCGACCAGCGTCGAGGCCGGCCGCTTCGCCGGCTACCGCTCGGCCGGCATCGGCCGCGTCTCGCTCGGCGTGCAGGCCCTCGACGACGCGGCCCTCGCGTCGCTCGGCCGCCGCCACACGGCGGAGGAGGCACTGCGGGCCGTTGCACTGGCCCAGGCGATCTTCCCGCGCGTTTCCTTCGACCTCATCTACGCCCGCCCCGGCATGACCGCCGAGGTGTGGGCGGCGGAGCTCGGCCGGGCGCTTTCGATCGGCACCGACCACCTGTCGCTCTACCAGCTGACCATCGAGGAGGGCACGCCGTTCGCCGCGCTGCACTCCGCCGGCAAGCTGCACGTTCCCGACGACGACACCGCCGCCGACCTCTACGAGCTGACCCAGGCGCTCACCGAGGCGGCCGGGATGCCGGCCTACGAGGTGTCGAACCACGCCCGCGTCGGCCAGGAATCGCGCCACAACCTCGTCTACTGGCGGGGTGGCGCCTATGTCGGCGTCGGCCCCGGCGCCCACGGCCGGCTCGAGCGGGACGGCGAGCGGCGCGCCACGGCGGCCGAGCGGAACCCGGAGCGCTGGCTCGCCGCCGTCGAGACGGCCGGCCACGGCTTCGTCGTCGACGAGCTGGTCGACGAGGCGGAGCGCGCCGACGAGCTGCTGCTGATGGGGCTGCGCCTGTCGGAGGGCGTCGACCTCGCCCGCCACGCCCGCTACGCCGGCCGGCAGATCGACGCGGCGCGGATCGCGCCGCTGGTCGGCGACGGCCTTCTCGCCTGGACGCCGGACGGCCGCCTCGCCGCCACGCCGCAGGGCCGGATGGTGCTGAACACGCTGATCGCCGCGCTGGCCGCCTGAGGAGCCCGGCCGCCGGCAACGACGGGCGGAGGCGGAAACCAATCGACCCGGCCTTCACGACGGGCCCACCGTCTGGCTCGCGCGTGTTGCGCGTGAAACAGGATCGGCCTTTGCTCCGGAACGGTGGGCCCGACCCGCCCTCGACATGGAGCCCCGTCATGCCCGACCCGTCCGCACCGCACGGTCACGCCGGCATCCTCGACCACATCGGCATCCCGGTCAGCGACTATGCCCGGGCAAAGGCCTTCTACACCCGGGCGCTGGCACCGCTCGGCATTGCCGTCGTCATGGAGGTGACGGCGGAGATGACCGGAGAGGGCGCTTCCGCCGGCTTCGGTCGCGGCCGCAAGCCGGACTTCTGGATCGGCGAGGACGACCGCATCGAACGCACTCACGTCGCCTTCGCGGCGGCGAGCCGGGCCGAGGTCGACGCCTTCCATGCCGCGGCGCTCGCGGCCGGCGGCCGCGACAACGGCGCGCCGGGCCTGCGCCCGCACTACCATCCCGACTATTACGGCGCCTTCGTCCTCGACCCCGACGGCCACAACATCGAGGCGGTCTGCCACCGCCCGGCCTGACCGCTCCGCACCGTCACATCCTCGTCGGCTTCCGGGCCTACTGGGGCGCTGCCGAAGCGGTGACGAATCGGCCGGGGCGGGGCGAGTTCGAGAGGGAGCCGAAGATGGGCGGGACGACGGTTCTGTTCGTATGCGCCCGCAATGCCGGGCCGAGCCCGATGGCGGAGGTCTACCTCAACGAGGTGGGCGGGCTGCACCTGCGCGCCTTCAGCGCCGGGCTCGCACCCGGCGCCATGGTCGATCCGCCGGCTTTGCGCACCCTGGAGGCGGCGGGGCTGCCCGTCGACGGTTTGGCGCCGAAGCCGCTGGAGATCTTCGCGATGCCCCATGCGCCACGGCCGGACGTGGTGGTGACGCTCGGCCCGCGCCAGCTCGCCACGCCGGCGCCGGCGTGGTGGCCGCCGAAGCGCCACTTCATCTGGAGCATCGCCGATCCCGGCCCGGCCGCCGGCCGGGCCGCGTTCGCCGAAGTGTTCATCGCGCTCACCGAGCGCATCGACCGGGCGCTGGCCGACGGCAGCTTCGCCCGCCTGTCGCCGTCGTCGCCCGCCCTCTGACGACGGCGATGCCCCGGCCGCCGCGCTCAGGCGGCGCGGTCGGGGAGGGTGGCGAGAAACAGCCGGGCCTGCCGCTCGACGTTCTCCGCCGCGAGGTCGAAGCCGTCGCTGACCGCCACCCGCAACAGCCGGAGCGGCGTCGCGGCGGGTGTCGTCAGGTGCCCGGTCGTTTCGGTGCCGACGATCTCGAGCCGCGCGTCGAAGTGGCCGGCGAGCCGGCGCATCATCCGGTTCGAGCTCTGGCAGACGACGACGACGCGACGGATGCCGCGCGCGGTCGCGGCCGACAGCACGCGCCGCATCAGCTTGCTGCCGATGCCGCCGCCCTGCCAGCCAGCCTCTACGGAGAAGGCCGCCTCGCCGGTCGCCGGCGATGAGCCGGGCTGGTCGTGCAGTTCGCCGACGCCGCGCAGAACGCCGTCGATGACATAGCCGAGCACGACGGCGCCACCGGCGAGCGCGAGCAGCGCGTGGTCGCGGAGCGCACTGTCGGAGACGAGGCCGCCGAAGCGGGCCGCGCGGGCATCGGCGTCGAGCCGGAGGAGGTGGGCGGCGAAGCCGTCGGTGTCGTGCGGCCCCAGTCGGCGGATGATCCCTGGAACCAGACCGGGGGCTGTGCTGTTCGATGAGCGGGTCATGCTCGATCCTTTCGGAGTGAGCCGCTCCCGCGCTTCTTCACTTTGACGAGGCCACACCTCACCGAAATCTGTGGCGGCAGCATGTCGACGGGCGTTGACGCGGCGGCCTCGTCGCTGTCCTAGTGCCCCGGACTTTCAAGGCGCGCCCTGCGCCGCTGGAGAATGAGACACCGATGAACCGGCCCACTCCGCTCGCCGCCGCCCTCCTTGCCCTGCTGGCCGCGGGCGGCTGCTCGCGGTTCGGCGCCAACGAGCCGATGCCGCTGCCGGCCGTGCCCGCCGCGCCCGTCGCCGCCGCCGAGCTGCCGCCGCCGCCCGTGGTGGCACCGCCGCCCGTCGAGGAGGAGCCGGTGCCGATCACGCCGGTGGCGCTGCCGACTGCCGAGACGCAGCTGCCAGTGCAGCGCAACGAACTCGTCGGCGGCTGGGTGATCGAGTCGGGCGGCGAGCGCTGCCAGCTCTTCGTCAACCTCACGGGCTGGACCGGCGGCTACCGCGCCTCGACGCGCGGCTGCACGTCCGAGCAGCTGAAGGGCGTCTCGGCCTGGGATCTCGCCGGCAAGGAGATCACGCTGAAGGATTCGACCACCGCGCCGATCGCCACCCTCGTCTCCGTCGAGCCCGGCCGCTTCACCGGTCGCCTCTCGACCGGCGCCGCCGTCACCGTCTACCGCTGAGGCGGGGCAACCCCGGCACCATCGTCTGCCGGATCACTTCTGGCAGACCGGACAGTAGAAGCTCGACCGCCCCGACTGCACGGTGCGCGCGATGATGCCGCGGCAGCCGGGCTTCGGGCACGGCTCACCCTCGCGGTCGTAGACGGCGAAGCGGTGCTGGAAATAGCCGAGCGAGCCGTCGGCCTGCATGTAGTCGCGCAGCGATGAGCCGCCGGCGACGATCGCCTCGGCGATGACGTCCCGGATCGACGTGGCCAGCCGCTCGGCCTTGACCGTCGGGGCGCCATCGGCCCGCGCGATCGTGCCGGCTGCCCGGAGCGGCGACAGCCCCGCCCGCCACAAGGCCTCGCAGACATAGATGTTGCCGAGCCCGGCGACGACGCCCTGGTCGAGGAGCGCCGCCTTCAGCGGTGCCGCCCGGCCGGCGAAAGCGCGCGCCAGCAGCGCACCGGACAGCGCGTTGCCGGTCGGCTCGATGCCGAGGCCGGCGAGGTGCGGGTGCTCGTGGAGCGTCGCCGCGTCGGCAAGCGTCATGAAGCCGAAGCGGCGCGGGTCGTTGTAGACGACGCGGCCGCCGCCCTCGAGATCGAAGACGACGTGGTCGTGGGCGGCGTCCTTCGAGCGCGCCATGGCGAAGGCGCCGGGCGTCTCGCCCTGGATGGGTGCCTCGCCGGGGGCGTGGATGCGGAACGAGCCGGACATGCCGAGGTGCATGATCGCCACCTCCGGCCCGTCGGTGCGCAAGAGCAGGTATTTGGCCCGGCGGTCGACGCTCTCGATGCGCCGGCCGGTCAGCCGCTCGGCGAAGCGCTCCGGCAGCGGGAAGCGCAGGTCCGGCCGGTTCAGGGTGACGGCGGTGAGCCGGCGGCCGGCCATCGCCGGCTCGAGGCCGCGCCGCACCGTCTCGACCTCGGGAAGCTCTGGCATCGGATTTCCGTGGCGGGCCGGGCGCGACGACGCGCGCGGGGGCCGGACGATAGCGTGGCCGGACTGCCTTCGCTATGGTCCGCCCGGTCGGCCGAACCATATGTGGCCAGAGCGCGAGCGCGAGGAGCGAGATGGCGACGAACCGAGAAGCCGAGGGCGAGACCGTCGACTACGGCTTCCGCACGGTGCCGCTCGTCGAGAAGCAGCGCCTCGTCGACGACGTCTTCGCGAGCGTCGCCAAGCGCTACGACCTGATGAACGACCTGATGTCGGGCGGCCTGCACCGGCTGTGGAAGGACGGGCTCGTCTCCTGGCTCGCGCCGCCGCGGTCGGGCAAGCGGCCGTGGTCGGTGATCGACGTCGCCGGCGGCACCGGCGACGTGGCGACCCGCATCGTCGAGCGCTCCGGCGGCCACGCCAAGGCGACGGTGGCCGACATCAACGGCGAGATGCTGGCGGTCGGGCGCGAGCGCGCGGCGAAGAACCGGCTGCCGATCGCCTTCGTCGAGGCGAACGCCGAGGCGCTGCCGTTCCCCGACGCCTCGTTCGACGCCTATACGATCGCCTTCGGCATCCGCAACGTGCCGCGGCGCGAGGTGGCGCTCGCCGAGGCCTTCCGCGTCCTGAAGCCGGGCGGCCGCTTCCTGTGCCTCGAGTTCTCGGCCGTCGACGTGCCGATGCTCGACCGCGTCTACGACGCCTATTCGTTCCGGGTCATCCCCTGGCTCGGCGCCCGCGTCGCCGGCGATGCGGAGTCCTACCGCTACCTCGTCGAATCGATCCGCGAGTTCCCCAACCCCGCCCGCTTTGCGGCGATGGTGACGCGCGCCGGGTTCTCGCGCGTCGACCACCGGCTCTATTCCGGCGGCATCGCCGCACTCCACTCCGGCTACAAGCTGTGATCCGCGGCGCCGTCTGATGGGCCGCGTCGTCGTCCCGCTCGCCCGGCTCGCCCACGCCGGCTGGGTCATGGCCCGCGAGGGCGTGTTCGCGCTCGTCCCGACCGTCGACCTGCCGGCGTCGGCGCGGCTCGGCCTGGCGCTCGCCCGCTCGCTCGAGCGGCGCTCGCGCTCGGACACCGACGCCGCCGGCCGGCTGACCGCCGCCTTCAACCGGCTCGGCCCCTCCTATGTGAAGCTCGGCCAGTTCCTGGCGACGCGGGCCGACGTCGTCGGCCGCGAGGCCGCCGCCGATCTCGCCCGCCTGCAGGACCAGGTGCCGGCGGCGCCGGAGGAGGCGGCGCGCGCCGCCGTCGCCGAGGCGCTCGGCAAGCCGGTCGACGAGATGTTCGTGTCGTTCGGCCCGGCGGTGGCCGCCGCCTCGATCGCCCAGGTGCACAAGGCGGTGGTGCGCGACGCCGACGGCAGCGAGCACCCCGTCGCCGTCAAGGTGCTGAAGCCCGGCGTCGCCCGGAGATTCGCCCGCGACCTCGAGAGCTTCTATCTCGCCGCCCGGCTGATCGAGCGCTTCGCGCCCGCGGCGCGGCGGCTCAGGCCGATCGCCGTCGTCGACACCCTCGCCCGCTCGGTCGTGCTGGAGATGGACCTCCGGCTGGAGGCCGCCGCGCTGTCGGAGATGGCCGAGAACACCCGCGACGACCCGGGCTTCCGCCTGCCGGTGGTCGACTGGCGCCACACCGCCAAGTCCGTGCTGACGATGGAGTGGATCGACGGCATCAAGCTGTCGGAGGTGGAGCGCCTGCGCGCCGCCGGCCACGACCTGGTGGCGCTGTCGGAGACGATCATCCAGTCGTTCCTGCGCCACGCCATGCGCGACGGCTTCTTCCACGCCGACATGCACCAGGGCAACCTGTTCATCGTCGCCGACGGCACGCTGGTGGCCGTCGACCTCGGCATCATGGGGCGCCTCGACGCCGCCGAGCGGCGCTTCCTGGCGGAGATCCTCTACGGCTTCATCCGGCGCGACTATCGGCGCGTCGCCGAGGTGCACTTCGAGGCGGGCTACGTGCCGGCGGGCCAGGACGTCGAGGTGTTCGCCCAGGCGCTGCGCGCCATCGGCGAGCCGATCCGCGGCCAGACGGCGGCCGACATCTCGATGGCGCGGCTGCTCACGCAGCTTCTGGAAGTCACCGAGATGTTCGCCATGCGGACGCAGCCGCGGCTGATCCTGCTGCAGAAGACGATGGTGGTGGTGGAGGGCGTCGCCCGCACCCTCGATCCGCAGCTCGACATCTGGAAGACCGCCGAGCCGGTGGTGTCGTCGTGGATCGCCGGCAACCTCGGCCCGGCCGGCCGGCTCGCCTCGGCGGCGGGCGGCCTCGGCAGCCTGCTCCGCCTCGCCGGCGAGCTGCCGGCGCTCGCCGCGCGGGCGGAGGCGATGTCGGCGGGGTTCGCCCGCATGGCCGAGACCGGCCTCGATCTCTCCGACGAATCCGTGCGCCGCGTCGCCGCCGCCCGGCGCGACTGGACGGTCCGCCTGCCGCTGTGGATCGGCGCCGGCGCGCTCGTGGCCATCGCGATCTCGCTCCTCTGATTCCTGCTGCGACGCAACCAGCGTCGGTGCCGTGCGTTTGTCCGGGGAGCCCAGCGCTCGCCGCGGGCGCGGGGGCGCTTGTTGTTTTCGAGAAGGAGACCGACCCATGCGCGTGCTCTTGTCCGCGGCGGTCGTCCTCGGCCTCGCCGTTCCCGCCTTCGGCCAGTCCGACACCGGCATTCAGCAGCCGCCCGTCCAGTCGGAACCCGGAGCCGCGGAACCCGCAGTCCCGCCGCCGGAGCTGCCGGCGATCCCGCAGATCCCCACCGAGCCGGTGGTCGAGGCGAAGCCGGATGGACCGAACGCCGGCCTCGTCACCGAGGTGGCCGACCGGGCCGAGATGATGATCGGCAAGCCGCTGGCCGCGGAAGATGGCGAGGATGTCGGCACCGTCGTCGGCGTCGTGCGCGATTCGAACGGCAAGGTGCGGGAGATCCACGCCGACATCGGCGGCGGCCTGTTCGGCTTCGGCGCCCAGCGCATCGCCATCGAGCCGGAGACGGTGACGGTTACCCCCGATGGCGAGAAGCTGCTCGCCCGCCTCAGCGCCGATGCCCTGCGCGAGCGCGCCGGCAACTGAGGCCGGCGGTCTCGGGCCGCGTCGGTCGCCGAAGCCGCGACCGTCAGGTCGCGATGGCGGCGACGGCGGCGGTGAGGCGCTCGAGGTCCTGCGGCCGCGACAGGCTGTGATCGCCGTCCTTCACCAGCGTCAACACCACGTCGTCGGTGGCGAGCCGGCTCACCGTCTCCACGGCGTGCCGCCACGGCACGTCGGCGTCGCGCACGCCCTGCAGGATGTGCACCGGACAGCCGACGTCGATGGAGCCGTCGAGCAGCAGGTGCGCGCGGGATTCATCGAGAAGGCGTCTCGTGATCGGGTAGGGGTCGCCGTAGGACGACGGGCGGTGATAGACGCCGTCGCGCCTGAGCGCAGCCCACGCCTCCTCTGAAAAGGCCGGCTCCATCAGCCGCGCCGTGAAGTCCGCCGCCGGCGCGACGAGGACGAGCCCGGCCACCGCCGCCTCGGCCTTCAGCTTCTGCGCGAGTAGCAGCGCGATCCAGCCGCCCAGCGACGACCCCACGAGCACGGCGGGCCGGCGGCAGACGCGGGCCACCACCGCCTCGGCCTCCTCCAGCCAGCGGCCGATGGTGCCGTCCTCGAAGCGCCCGCCCGAGCGGCCGTGGCCGGAATAGTCGAAGCGCACCACCGCGCGGCCGGTCTCGGCGCCCCAGGCGTCGAGCGCCATCGCCTTCGACCCGGTCATGTCGGAGCGGAAGCCGATCAGGAACACGACGTCGGGCCCGTCGCCCTCGCGGCGCAGCACCGCGATGTCGCGGGCTTCTTCGCCGGTGCCGACGGTCAGGGTTTGCAGCGTCGCCTCGTCCATCCTAAGAGCCATCCTCTCTCGCCGCCCGCCGAACGCGGTCGGTGATGACACGACCCGCCGCGCCGGCAAAGCGCCGCGACATCCGCGAGGAGCCGTTGAGCGCGCCACCGCCCGCCCCGTTCACCGTGCTGCAGATCCTGCCGAGCCTGGAGACGGGCGGCGCGGAGCGCACCGCCGTCGACGTCGCGGCGGCGCTGGTGGCGGCCGGCCACCGCGCCATCGTCGCAAGCCGAGGCGGCCGCATGGTGGCCGAGCTCGAGGCGGCCGGGGCGGAGCATCTTGCCTTCCCGGCGGCGACCAAGAACCCGCTCGCCATGGCGGTGAACATCGGGCGGCTCGCCACGATCGTCCGGCGGGAGGGCGTCGACCTCCTGCACGCCCGCTCGCGGGCGCCGGCCTGGGTGGCGCTGGCGGCGGCGCGGCGCACCGGCGTGCCGTTCGTCACCACCTATCACGGCGCCTATCGCGCCGGCTCGGCGCCGAAGGCCCTCTACAACTCCGTGATGGCGCGCGGCGACGCGGTGATCGCCAACTCCGCCTGGACGGCGGGCGAGGTCGTCGCCCGCTATCCGTTCGCGGCGCCGCGCATCGTCACCATCGCCCGCGGCAGCGATCTGTCCGCCTTCGCGCCCGGGGCCGTTTCGCCGGAGCGGCGGGCGGCGGTGGCGGCGCAGTTCGGCCTGACGGGCGACGACCGGCGGCCGGTGCTGCTCCACCTCGCCCGCCTCACCGGCTGGAAGGGCCAGCGCGTGCTGATCGACGCGGCGGCCCGGCTCGCCGCCGACGGCTGCGACGTCGTCACCATCCTCGCCGGCGACGCCCAGGGCCGCGACGGCTATGTCGACGATCTCCGCGGCCGCATCGCCGCAGCTGGCCTCGGCGAACGGGTCCGGCTCGTCGGCCACTGCGACGACGTTCCGGCGGCGCTGTCGCTCGCCAGCGTCGCGGTGGTGCCGTCGACCGAGCCGGAGGCGTTCGGGCGGGCGGCGGTGGAGGCGCAGGCGGCCGGCGTACCGGTGGTGGCGAGCGACCATGGCGCCGCCGCCGAGACGGTGCTCGCCCCGCCGACGACACCGGCAGCGCACCGCACGGGCTGGCGCGTGCCGCCGGGCGACGCCGCCGCCCTCGCGTGCGCCGTGGTGGAGGCGCTGGCGCTCGACCCGGCCGAGCGGCAGGCCCTCGCCGCCCGCGCCCGCGCCCATGTGGCGGCGGCCTACTCAGTGGAGACGATGACGGCGGCGACGCTCGCGGTCTACGAGCGCCTGCTCGCCCGTGGGACCGGCTGAGCGTCCCGTTTTCGCCGGATTTGTCGCCGCAGATGCCTCTCGTGCGGCCCCGGCCCGCCGGCAGCCTCGACGCAGCGCGTCCGGGGCTTGCCCGCGTTGCATAGCTTTTGTTGTATTGCGTGCCCGGCGATGCGATATGGTTCCGGGTCGGACCCGATCGTGCCGCTCGGCCCATCGACCCGATGCGAGCCCGTTTTGCCCTGGGAGGGGCGGGACCGCCGTACCACCTGTCGCCAACGATCGAGGAGTCTCGACCATTCGTCGTCCGTTCCGTGCGCCGCCCACCGTCAAGGACGGGCCGCGCGTCAACCGCGAAATCCGTGTCCCGGAAGTTCAGCTGATCGACGCCGAAGGAGCCAATCTCGGCGTCGTCGCGATGCCCGAGGCTTTGGCGATGGCCGAGGCCGCTGGGCTCGACCTCGTCGAAATCGCGCCGAATTCCGAGCCGCCCGTCTGCAAAATTCTCGACTTCGGGAAGTTCAAATACCAGTCGCAGAAGAAGGCATCCGAGGCGCGCAAGAAACAGAAGACCGTCGAGGTCAAAGAAATCAAGATGCGTCCGAACATCGACACCCACGATTACGAGGTGAAGATGCGGGCCATGTTGCGGTTCTTCGAAGAAGGCGACAAGGTCAAGGTGACGTTGAGGTTCCGCGGGCGCGAAATGGCGCACCAGGATCTCGGCGTGAAGCTCCTCGACCAGGTTCGCACGGAGACCATCGAGATCGCCAAGGTGGAATCCGAGCCCAAGCTCGAAGGCCGCCAGATGGTGATGGTGCTGGCGCCGCGCTAGGCGCCAGCTCTCGCGTCGGCGACCATCCGCCGCCGGCGCAGGCATCGTGGGCGCAGCGCCGGGGGTGCGGCTCCGTGGGTGCAGGCACTGTGGTCGGCGCAGGCCGCCCGCCAGACCTGCCCCGAGGCGGCTGAGGCCGCCCGCTACAGCGGGTTGCGCCAGCGCAGCTCCGCCATCAGCCCGCCCGACAGGGTCGCCGGCACCGGCGAGACCTTCAGGCCGGCTGCCGCGGCGAGGCTCGCGACCCAGTGGTTGCAGGTCTCGAACAGGCTGTAGCGGCCTGTCGCCCGGAAGAAGAGGCTCGGGCCGTAGAGGCCGGGGCCAAGCGCCTCCGGCTGACCCGTGCCGTCGAGCGCGAAGCTCGCGGCCAGCCGGCGCGCGAGCGCGCTGAAGCCCTCGGGCGAGAGGCGCAGCGTCTGCAGGTCGGCCGACGGAAAGCTGCGGGCGGGTTCGGCCTCCAGGCCGACGACGTGCAGCACGCTGTCGTCGTTGCTGCCCGCCAGCGCCGCGAACGCCATCTTCACGGTGACATCCGACAGCCGCGGCGCGAGGCGGTAGAACGCGCTGTCGCCCCAGCCGATCTCGAGCCACGGGTAGGCGCCGAAGCGGGCCTGCAGCGCCGACAGCGCCGGCTCGCCTTGCGTGGCGGCGAGGCGCGCGAGATCCGCCGTCCGGACAATGACGCCGGCATGGTAGCCGTGGTCGACGATGGTGACCTCGACGGCCGGCGTCCCCGGGGCCGGCGGGAAGAGCCTGGGGTCGCCGGCGCCGGCGGTGACGAGCGCCAGCAGCGCGAGGGCCGCGACGGCGGCTGCGAACGTTCCCACTGCGACGATGACGGTCCGCCGCATCCCCGATCGTCCTCTCGACCCCGATGACGCTTGCTCGGCCGCAATTGCGCCGCCGTCATGGCGCCCGGCGACGGCGGAGGACGGCCGCGCAAGCACGGTTAAGCGCGTGCAATGCCGGCCGGAACCGGCTAACCACGTGTGCCGCGGAAACGCGCGCAGAGGCCGCGCCCGACGCGACGTCGCCGTCGCTTTCAAGGGTGCGCCCCGGGATGGAAACGGAGAGATCGCCGATGCTGTTTGTCGCCGTCTGCTCGGACAAGCCGGGCATGCTCGAGACCCGCGTGTCGAACCGTCCGGCGCACGTCGCCTGGATGGAGGGCACCGCCGGCGCGGTGAAGCTCGCCGGCCCGTTCCTCGATGCCGCCGGTCAGAACCCGGTCGGCTCGATGCTGATCGTCGAGGCCGCCGACATCGACGCCGTCAAGGCGATGCTCGCCGAGGACCCCTACGCCAAGCTCGGCATCTTCGCCTCCGTCGACGTGACGCCGTGGCGGGTCGGCATCGGCAAGCTCGGCTGAGCCCTGAGGCCTTTCCCGGGCGGCTGTCGCCGCGGGAACCACGTGCAAAGCCGGCCGGAACCGGCTAACCACGGGGGCCGCAAAAGCGTGCGCAGAGGCCGCCGCGGGCGACATCGCCGTCGCCCGGACCGGTGCGCCCAGAGATGGAAACGGAGAGATCGATGCTGTTTGTCGCCATCTGCCTCGACAAGCCGGACATGCACGAGACCCGGGCTGCCACCCGTCCGGCACGCGACGCCTGGCTGAGGGGCCACGGCGATGCGCTGAAGCTCACCGGGCCGTTTCTCGACGCCACCGGCCAGAAGCCGGTCGGCTCCCTGCTCATCGTCGAAGCGGCCGATCTCGACGCCGCAAAGAAGATGCTCGCCGGGGATCCCTACGAAGAGGTCGGCATGTTCTCGTCCATCGAGGTGAAGCCCTGGCGGGTCGGCATCGGCAAGCTCGGCTGAGCACGCCGGCATCGCGGGGGAGAAGGCCATGGCGCACTGGCTCTACAAGTCCGAGCCGTCGGTCTGGTCGTGGGACGACCAGGTCAAGGCGGGCGCCAAGGGCACCCACTGGGACGGCGTGCGCAATCACGCCGCCAAGCTCAATCTGATGGCGATGAAGACGGGCGAGCGCGGCTTCTTCTACCACTCCAACGAGGGCAAGGAGATCGTCGGCATCGTCGAGGTCATCAAAGAGGCCTATCTCGATCCGAAGGACGAGAAGGGCGTGTTCGTGATGGTCGACCTCAAGGCGGTGAAGCCGCTGGCGACCCCGGTCAGCCTCGAGGTGATCAAGACGGAGCCCCGCCTGAAGGAGATGGCGCTGATCAAGTTCTCGCGCCTCTCCGTGCAGCCCGTCACCGACGCCGAGTGGGCGCTCGTCTGCGAGATGGGCGGCATCGCCCCGTGAGCGGGGCGGCGCCGATCGACCGCGCCGCCTTCGTCCGCGACAACACCCGCGTTCTGGCGCCCCCGCACGTGCCGGAGCTCACCCTGCACCTCGCCGACGAGGCGACGGCGCTGTGGGAGAAGACCGAGGAAGAGCTCGGCGCCATGGGCCTGCCGCCGCCCTACTGGGCGTTCGCGTGGGCCGGCGGCCAGGCACTGGCGCGCTACGTCCTCGACAATCCCGACATCGTGGCGGGCCGCTCGGTGCTCGATTTCGCCGCCGGCTCCGGCGTCGTCGGCATCGCCGCGATGCGGGCGGGCGCCGCCTCCGCCGTCTCCACCGAGATCGACGGCTTCGCGCTCGCCGCGATCACCGCCAATGCGGCGCTGAACGACGTCACCGTCACCGCCCGCGACGAGGACACGACGGCCGAGCCCGCCGGCCGCTTCGACGTCGTCCTCTGTGGGGACGTCTTCTACGAGAAGCCGATGGCCGAGAAGGTGCTCGCCTGGCTGGAGCGCGAGGTCGCCGCCGGCGCCACCGTGCTCGTCGGCGATCCCGGCCGTTCCTACCTGCCGAAGCAGCGCCTCGAGGCCGTCGCCGAATACCGCGTGCCGGTGACCCGGGCGCTGGAGGATTCCGAGATCAAGGTGACGCGGGTCTGGCGCTTCGCCGCCTGAAGCCGCTCGGGCGGCGGCTCCATCGCCGCCGCTGCCGTCTCACGGCTGCGGCCAGCGGTGCCAAGCCCGCCTGTCCCGCTATTGCCGCTTGCGACGAGGCCGTCAGAACAGCCGGCCGCCGATCGGCACGTCGAGATCGGGCCGCACCAGCACGACGGCCCCGTTCTCGTCGGGCACGCCGAGCGTCAACACCTCCGACATGAACTTGCCGATCTGGCGCGGCGGGAAGTTCACCACCGCCATCACGCGCCGTCCGACGAGATCCTCGGGGGTGTAGTGGACGGTGATCTGCGCCGAGGATTTCTTCACGCCGATCTCCGGCCCGAAGTCGATGTCGAGCTTGTAGGCGGGCTTGCGCGCCTCCGGAAACGGCTGCACGGCGCGGATGACGCCGACGCGCACGTCGACCTTCATGAAGTCGTCGAAGGTGATGGGCGCGGCGGGGGTGGTCTCGGACATGGGGCGCAACTCGCAACGATCGTCGAAGCGCGCGACGCTAACGGCCGACGCGGCCGCTGCCAACTCGTGTCCGCCGCTGGAAAGGTACCCTCTCGACTGCGGACAATCCCAAACCGCCCTGGCCAAAGCCGCTCAGCGGCCTCTCCGCCGACGAAGCGCGAACGTCGTCAACTGGACGAGGCACGGGTTCGGTGGCGGCTTCGAGCCCTTCCGGCGCCGCGAGATCGCCGCCGGATCGAAGTGCGGGTCCCAGTCGCGTCCGACAACGAGCCGCATGAACAGCCGCGGGATCGGCGAGGCCTGCGTTGGCTGCTGCATGATCTGAACCTCCCCCGGCTACTGGAAGCGCCGTCGTCCCGCCCCGGCTTCGCGCGGCCGGGGCGGGACCATTCTGCTCTCAGAAGCAGTCCTTGCAGGACGAGTAGGCAGAGCCGAGGCAGGCGATGCACGCGGCCGATCCGGGGCCCGCCACGCATGCGGCGGCGCAGGCAATGATCTTGCCGCCGCATTCCAACCAGTTGCATCCGCTCTGTTGTGCAGCGTCCTCTCGGAAGGCGCGGGCTGTTCCGCGGGACACCGGGGCTGCTTGGACGGGACATCTCATCTTCTACCCTCCTCTTTCCCATGATGGTGCTGGCGTGGCCGACGTCAGCACTGGCCGATGTTCGGGACGCAAACCCCGGCACACTGGCCCGTGAACGGGATGCAGGCGCCGAGGCAGCACCGTCCCGGCCCGCAACAGTCGGACTGGGAAGCGCCGGCTTCCGAGACGGCGCGGACGTTACGACGAAGCAGTGGCTTGGCCTGTATGGGCAGTCTCATTTTTTGCTCCTCCTCGCTCCGACGCCGGCCACCACGACCGACGATCGAACTCTCACGTGTGACGCCGGTGCGCCGTCTCACGAGCCTCGCAGCGGCGCCGACCAGCTGCGCACGCGCCCGACGGTGACCGGAAGCACTTCGCTGACGTCGACGGTGTAGCGGTAGAACCGTCCGGCCCGCCGGTCGTTCTCGGGATCGAACATCACCAGCTGGACGTCCCAGCAGTCCGAATCCGGCCGGCAGATCGGGCTCTTCCGGACGCTGATCCGGTCGAGTTCAAGGTGGCGCCTAGCGGCATCAGCGAAAGAAACGGCGGCCTGATAGGCGTTGGTGGCAGCGAAATTCAGCGCCCGCTCCTCCGGGCTCAACCCGAAGTTCCTGAGCTCGTCGTAGATGCGGCTGAGGAAGCTGAAGAACGTGTCATCGGGGATATCGTCCTCCCCTGCGGCGCTTCGGGCGGCGGCGACGAGTTCCTTCGCCTGCCACATCACCATGCCGCGCAGGTCGGGATAGAGGACCGGCAGCGTCATGCCGTTGGCGAGCCGCGTCGTTCCGGAGACGAGGCCGGGAAGGGCGACCCGTTGCAGATCGCCGTCCGGCGTCAGGCTCGACAGCAGGGCGTCGAGCATGGCGCGGTAGATTTCGAGCGCGAACGGCCCGGCCGGCTGCACCGCATAGACGGGAATCTGTTCCTGCATGAGGATGAAGGTGATGCCGGAAGCGAACGGCAGGTTGTCCGCCAGGAACGGCAGAAGCACGGCCGGGTTGTTGACGCTCACCGGATCGCCCATGCGCTGCACGAGGGCGTCGTAGCGGGCCTCGGAGCCGAAATCGAACCAGAGGGCGCCGATCGTGTAGGCGATCTGCGGAGGCTGACCGCCACCGCATCCGCAGGATGCAGCGGCTGCCGGCGCGCGCGCCGACTCGTCCGTCTTCGCTTCTCCGCCGCCGCAGGCACAACCCTGCTGAGTTACCGCAGCGCTGACGTCCGCTGCCGCTTCTGCTCTTCCTCCCCAACCGGCCGACGTCCCAAAGGCCTCTTCCACTGCCGCACTCATCCCCGCATCTCCCAAGATGGGCGCCGCCGAAGGCTCGACGGCCGCCGTTGGTGTGTGTGATCCGCCACGGCGATGCAGGAGCGTGATCGCCGCCGCGAGGTTCAGCCGGCCGGCAAGCAGGCGCGAGCAGTCACCATCCACAGCGCTGTCGCAGGCATCGGCGCTGTCGAGCAGGATCGAGCGGATGTCGATCGGGTCGAGGTCGTAGCCGCGCCGGCGCGCTTCGGAGAGAAGGCGGGCCGCGACGCCCGTCACCACGGCTGCGGCATAGCTCGTCCCGGTTTCGTGCCGGTCGGCCCCGCCTTCGTCCGTCCAAAGATCGAGATCAACGCCGGGCGCGAGGATGCCGTTGCGGGCATAGGCGCCGCCGAAGTTGCTCGCCGCGTGCGGTCGGCCGGCGGCGTCCATGGCGCCGACTGCCAGCACCGTCGGCGTGGCGGCCGGCACGTGCAGACAGGCGCAGCCATCATTGCCGGCGGCGGCGACGACAAGGATTCGTCGTCTCTGGCAGAGCGCCAGCGCAGCCTCCAGGTGCTCGCCGGCTTCCTCGGTGGAGGTGCGCTGACCGGCGCTGATGTTGACGATGGCGGTGCCGCGCTCGGCTGCCATCTGCAGCGCTCGGGCGATGTCCATCTGCGAGGCGCGGGCTGTCGCGGGCGCTGCCGATGTCGCCGACGCGAAGAAAATCGGCAGGGAGAGGCCGGCGCATCCGCTGGCGAGGCCGTGGCGGGCGCCGAAGATCAGCCGGCAGATCGCCGTGGCGTGCCGGTCCGGCAGCACCGCGATGTCCGGAAGCATGGTGGTCTCGACCGTGATGGCGGCGCCGGCGAGATCCGGGTCGGCCAGGTCCGGCATCCCGTCGACAACACCGATGCGCAGGCTCGGGTCGGCCAGTCCGAGCCGGTCGAGGCCGGCGAGATGCGCTGCAGCGGATGACCCCATGTGCGCTCGGCACGCCCGACGGCGGCCGCCCCCTCAAGGGCGAATTGAGGCCCTCGGTGGGAAATCTAGTGCCAGCTGTGCAACTTCAGCAAGTATAATTCTTGTGATACAACTAACAGGCGCAGCCTTCAGGCGCCCGCGGATTGTCGGTCCAAGGCCTGACCCTCGTTGCTCCCAACGTCAGTATCACCAGAGCGGCAAAACCGGACACTCGCCGGCCGAAACTGGGCAGAGCTTGGTCGACGGGCTGGGAGTGTCGGGCGCGCAGAGGCGCGGGAGGATCGGGGTGGCCCTGCCCGGTCAGACCGCCCCGGCGTCGGCGGCTGCGGCGTCGGCGCCGGGGTCGCGGGTGGATGAGCGGTCGCGGCGGGCGGTGCGGCCGCGCTCGCGGACCTTGTCGAGGAAGCTGACGACCCGGCAGCCAACGGTCTCGGCGCGCTTCAGCATCGCCTCGCCGCGGGCGAGCGTGCGGTCGAGGGCCGCCATGGTGCGGCCGAGGCCGGGGTCGTCGTCGTCGAGCCAGACCGGCATGATGCGCGCCATGACGACGGCGAGGCCGGCGGCGCGCAGGCGCCCGAGCGGGCTCGACGCCTCGATGCCGGCGGCCGCCAGCGTCCAGGGCTGGGCGGACAGGCCGATGCCGGCGAGGCAGGCGGCGAGGCCGGGGTCGCGGCGGGCGGCCTTCGCGAGGTTGCGGATGGCCGGCTTGTGAGGCGAGAGCAGGTCGAGGCGGCGCATGACCACGTCGAGCAGGCGGTCGCGAGCGGGCTGCTCCGCGTCGACTTCGCCGATGCTGCCGTCGTCGGCGCGGTCCTTCTCCGCCTCGTCGAGGAGCTTGGCGTCGATGCGGGCGACGAAGTCGGCGAGGATGGCGCGCCGGCCGGCATAGGCGCCGCGCAGGGTGGCGAGCGGCAGGTCCGCCCGGGCCGCCACGTCGGCGAGCGCGATCGTGTCCCACGCCCGTTCGCCGGCGAGTGCCATCAGGGCCTCGACGATGCGCTGACGCTGCTTCTCGGTCGCCATGGTGGCCTCCTTGCCGGCTTCGTCCGAACTCACTGCCTACAGAGCTAGGGATGACCGTCGCCGCTGCAAGGCATCCGCGACGTTCGGGCGCCGGCCAGGGGCGTTCGGGCGTCGGTGGCGAGCCTTCAGGCGCCCGACGGCCGCCTTCAGCCGTCGGTGGAGAGTTCGCGCGAGCGTGCCGCCGCCGCGCGCACCGCCTCGTGCACCAGCCGCGGGATGCCGCGGTCGGCCATCAGCACCTCGAGCGCCGCGGCGGTGGTGCCGCCGGGGGAGGTGACGTTGCGCCGCAGCGTCTCCGGGGCGTGGCCGGAGCGTGCGAGCAACTCGCCGGCGCCGGCGACGGTGTCGCGGGCGAGGCGGAAGGCGAGGTCGGGCGGCAGGCCCGCCTCCTCGCCGGCCGCCGCCATCGCCTCGGCGAGCAGGAACACATAGGCCGGGCCCGACCCGGAAACGGCGGTGACGGCGTCGATCAGCGCCTCGTCCTCCACCCACTCGACGCGGCCGACGGCCGCCATCAGCGCGGTGGCGGTGGCGCGCTGGTCCTGCGTCACGCCCTCGCCGGCGACGCAGACGGTGACGCCCCGGTGCACCTGCGCCGGCGTGTTGGGCATGGCGCGGACGACGGCATTGGCGCGAAGCTCGCGCTCGAAGCGGGCGATCGGCGTGCCGGCGGCGATGGAGACGACGAGGGTCCGATCCGTCAGCACCGCGGCGAGCGCGGGCAGCGCCGCGCCCATCGTCTGCGGCTTCACCGCCACGACGGCGACGCGCGGGGCGATGTCGGCGGGGATCGCGCTCTCGTGGCGGATGCCGTGGCCGCGCAGGAAGGCCTGCATCTCGGACGCCGGCATCGGGTCGACGACGATGACGTCGGCGGGTGGCAGCCCACCTTCGATCCAGCCGGCGAGGAGCGCGCCCCCCATCTTCCCGGCACCCAGCAGCAGAAGGGGCGCAGCGGCCGTCAGCGACATCATCTTCTCCAACCTCGGGGGCACGGAGGCCCGGTTGCGGCATGCGAACCGGGGTGGTGGCAAAGCTGAAGGCCGGGTCCACGGGGGAGCCCGGCCTTCGGATGGCTTCGTCTCAGGAACGGGGGCGCCGGTCGCTGCGACGTCGAAAGGTCATCGGACCCATGATCGGAACCGTCGCCAGGCGTCTGGCGACGCCACCGGTCAAGCCTGGCCGGTCAGGCTTGGCCGGCGGTCTCGAACAGCACGGTTTCCAGCGCCTCGGTGGCGCTCTTGCCGGCCCAGACGACGAACTGGAACGCCTGGTAATGCTGTTCGCAGGTCTCCAGCGCGTGCGCCAGCATGCCCTCGATCTGCGCCGGCGTCGGCTCGAGGTCGCCCGCCAACAGCAGCGACTGGCGGTACATGACGACGCCTTCCTCGTTCCACAGGTCGAAGTGGCCCATCAGCATGCGCTCGTTGACGAGGGCGAGCAGCCGGCAGATCTCGGTGCGGCGCGGCGGCGGCACCTTGAGGTCGAAGGCGCAGGCGAGGTGCAGAGCCTCGAAGCTGTCGAGCCAGGAGAACGACAGGTGATAGTCGCTCATGTTGCCGGCGACGGAGATGGTGATCTCGTCGTCGCCGTCGCGCTCGAACGGCCAGTCGTTCGTCAGCGCCACCCGTTCGATGGCGTCGACGGGGTTGCTCTGCTGCTCGATCTCGAAGTCGATGAGACTCATGACCGTTCCTCTCGGTTCCGAGGAATGCGGGCGCGACACCGGGAGGGTGCGCCGCCCCCACACGTTACCGACCGGCCGGTCCGCCGGACGGAGCCAGCGAGCGCTCGGAGGCCGAAGCCTCGTTAGCCGACGCACACAGCGTCCGCGAGCGCGAATCTCCGTTTGCACGAAGTCTAGCAGGTCGGCTGCGGGCGACGAGTGCGAAACTGCCGGCGCGGCAACGTGTTCCCCACCTCGTTCACGCCGTGAGACACCGGTGCGGAACGGGCCGGCTCAGCCGGCCGGGCCGTCCATCGTCTCCGGCGGCGCCTTCGCCGCCACCTCGAGCGCTGCGACACGCCCCTCGAGGGCAGCCAACGAAAGCTTCAGCGCATCCGCCTCGGCGCGCGCCTTCACGGCCATCTCCTTGATGGCCTCGTGCTCGTCGCGGCTGACGACGTCCATGTCGGACAGGAAGCGCTCGGCCTGGGCGCGGAAGGCGGTCTCAGCCTCGCGGCGAACCCCCTGGGCGACGGCGGCGGCATCGGTCGCGAGCTTGGCGAACTCGTCGAGCAGGCGATTGTTGGTCTGCGTCATCGGCATGTCCTCCGGTCCACGCGCCGTTCGGCAGACTATGGGGACGGCACGCGGGCTTCACAAGACGACCGCGGGCGGCCCTTCCGCCGCAGCCCGACGGCGGGACCGCGACCGGCGGTGCGATTGACCCGCCGCCGCCGCCCGGTGCAGGGTCCGCCCGCCCCCGGAGACGCCCCGACCGATGTTGCTCGCCCTGCCGTTTCCCGCCATCGACCCGGTGATCGTCGAACTCGGGCCGTTCGCGCTGCGCTGGTATGCGCTCGCCTATGTCGCCGGCATCCTGCTCGGCTGGTGGTACATGCGGGCGCTGGTGCGCAACGAGCGCCTGTGGGCGCCGGGCCAGCCGCGGCCGAGCCTCGTCGATGTCGACGACGTCGTCCTGTGGGCGACGCTCGGCATCGTGCTGGGTGGCCGGATCGGCTACGTGCTGTTCTACAATCCGCTGTACTTCCTGCAGAACCCGGCGGAGATCCTGGTCATCTGGGAGGGCGGCATGTCCTTCCACGGCGGCTTCCTCGGCGTCGTCCTCGCCGTCGCGCTGTTTTCCTGGCGGCGGCGCGTGCCGCTCGGCTCGCTGGCGGACATCGTCGCCGTCTCGACGCCGTTCGGGCTGCTGTTCGGGCGGCTCGCGAACTTCATCAACGGCGAGCTGTGGGGCCGGACGACCGACGTGCCGTGGGCCTTCGTCTTCCCGCGGGCCGGGCCGGAGCCGCGCCATCCGAGCCAGCTCTACGAGGCGGCGCTGGAGGGCCTCGTGCTGTTTCTCGTGCTGCGCCTCCTCACCCACCGCTTCGGCATCCTGAAGCGGCCGTGGTTCGCCACCGGCGCCTTCGTCTGCGGCTACGGGCTGGCGCGCACCTTCGTCGAGTTCTTCCGCATGCCGGACGCGCAGATCGGCTTCTTCGCCGGCTGGCTGACGATGGGCATGCTGTTGTCGATCCCGATGATCGTCGTGGGCGCGCTCGTGATGGCGTGGTCGGCGCGGCGGCCGGTGGCGGCGGCCGGCACGGCGCCGTGAGCGGTGACACCCCGCTCGGCCGCCGCCTCGCCCGCCTCATCGCCGAGACCGGGCCGATCACGGTCGCCGACTACATGGCCCACTGCCTCGGCGACCCCGAGCACGGCTACTACCTCACCCGCGAGCCGTTCGGCCAGGCGGGCGACTTCGTCACCGCGCCGGAGATCTCGCAGATGTTCGGCGAGCTCGTCGGCGCCTGGGTCGCCGAGGCGTGGCACGCCGCCGGCCGGCCGACGCAGGTGCGCCTGGTCGAGCTCGGGCCGGGCCGCGGCACGCTCGCCGCCGATATGTTGCGGACGCTGCGGCTGGTGCCGGATCTCGTCGCCGCCACGACCCTGCACCTCGTCGAGACGAGCCCGCGCTTGCGGCGCCTCCAGGCCGAGACGCTTTCGGCCGCGCCCGTCGCGCCGCAGTGGCACGACCGGCTCGACGACGTGCCACCGGGCTTCACGCTTGCGGTCGCCAACGAGTTCTTCGACGCCCTGCCGGTGCGCCAGTTCGTGCGGGGCGAGGCGGCGTGGCAGGAGCGCGTCGTCGGGCTCGACGCCGACGGCCACCTCGCCTTCGGCCTCGGCCCCGGCGCGCTCGCCGCCTGCGAGCTGCCGCCACGGCTGCGCGAGGCGCCGGCCGGCTCGATCCTCGAGGTCTCGCCGGCCTCGATCGCGGTGATGCAGACGCTCGCGGGTCGTATCGCCCGCGACGGCGGCGCCGCGCTCGTCATCGACTACGGCCACGCCGAGACAGGCCTCGGCGAGACGCTGCAGGCGGTGGCCCGCCACGCCTACGCCGATCCGCTCGCCGCCCCCGGCGAGGCCGACCTCACCGCCCACGTCGACTTCGCCGCGCTCGCCCGCGCCGCCCGTTCGGTGGGCGCGGCGGCGCACGGGCCGGTCGGCCAGGGGGCGTTCCTGTCGGCGCTCGGCCTCGCACAGCGGGCGGCGCGGCTTTCCCGCGACGCCGACGGCCCGACACGTGCCGCCATCGCCGCCGCCGCCGAGCGGCTCGCTGGGCCCGGGCAGATGGGCACGCTGTTCAAGGTGCTGGCGGTGACGCCGCGCGGGCAGGCGCCCCTGCCGCCGTTCGCGGTTTGACAGCGCCGCCGGCCACCACCACCTTCGATCGACCCGCCGAATCCCTCGGCCCGTGCTTTCTCCGACAGGTTCCCGGCCGCCGATGATCCGTGCCCCCGCCCTCGCCGCGATGCCCGCCGTCCGCCACGCCTTCTTCACCCGCGAGGGCGGCGTCTCGGACGGGGTCTATGCGAGCCTCAATGTCGGGCTCGGCTCGTCGGACCGGCCGGAGAACGTCCACGAGAACCGCGCCCGCGTCGCCCGCGCCCTCGGTGTCGAGCCGGCCGCGCTGGCGCTGCCCTATCAGGTGCACTCGCCGGATGCCGTGGTGGTGAAGGCACCCTGGGGCGAGGGCGAGCGGCCGCGCGCCGACGCCGTCGTCACCGACGTGCCGGGCCTGGCGATGGCGGTCACCACCGCCGACTGCACGCCGGTGTTGTTCGCCGACCCGGTCGCCGGCGTCGTCGGTGCCGCCCACGCCGGCTGGCGCGGCGCGCTGCGCGGCGTGCTCGAGGCGACGGTGGTGGCGATGGAGGGCCTCGGTGCCGGCCGCGAGCGGATCGTCGCCGTCATCGGCCCGACCATCTCCGCCGACGCCTACGAGGTCGGCCCGGAATTCGTCGCCCGCTTCCTCGAGGAGGATGCCGCCAGCGCCCCCTTCTTCGTGCGCGCCGAGCGGGCCGGCCACTCGATGTTTGACCTGCCCGGCTACGTGGCGATGCGGCTCGGCGCGGCGGGGCTCGGAACCGTCGAGGACCTCGGCCTCTGCACCTACCACGACGAGGCGCGGTTCTTCTCCTACCGCCGCATGACCCACCGCGGCGAGCCGGACTATGGCCGCCTCGTCGCCGGCATCGCGCTCGCCGGCTGATCGGCTCCGGATCGCCACGATCGGGTCCGCGACGAGGCTCCGCGCGCGCCCGTCGAAGCCGCACGCGGCGGACCGCGGGTCTCCTGTGCCTGGGGACAGAGACGGCCGGCTTCGCAATTTCGTCACAATGTGACGGCGCAATAACGGCGGCGCGTCGGGGTGCGTCCTCGAACAGGAGCCACCGATGGCAGCACGACTGACGGCGCGCGCGCCCGACTTCCCCCTGGAATCCCTGACGACGCGACCGCTCCTCTGGATCCTGGCCGGGATCGCCGCCTTCATTGCAGTGAGCCTGGCCCTCGCGAGCCTCGTCGACATCGGCCCGATCGCGTTCTTCAGCGAGAACGGCCCCGTCGAGAATCTCCAGGCCGGGTTCTACGGTGTCGCGGCGATCTGTTTCGGCTGGGCGGCGTGGTCGTCGGGCGAGCGCCTCCACCGTCGCGTGTTCGCCGGCCTGGGCCTGTTCGTCGCCGCGCTGATGCTGCGCGAGTTCGACTTCACCCATTCCGACACGCCGACGCTGGCGCTGCTGTTCAACAGTCGCGGCACCATCGCGGTGATGCTGGTGGCCTGGCTCGCCTTCGCCGCCCTGTCCTGGCGCGATCCGCTCGGGCTGCTGTCGGCGGGCCTGCGCTGGGTGTTCGGGCGGGGCGGCCGGCCGCTCATCGCCGCGGCGGTGCTGCTGCTGCTCGGGTCGCTGTTCGACCACCACTATCTGCCCGTCGGCCGCACCATCGACCTCATCGGCGAGGAGGCGCTGGAACTGGTCGCCGCCGTGCTGGTGCTGCTGTCGGCGGCCGCGGCGCTGCTGGTTTCCCGCTCGCCGCTCCCCGCCACCTCCGCCTGACGACGCCGCACAGCGTCACCGCGCGACGGCTTCGACCTCGCCGCGGCGCGGCGCCGCTTGCCTGTTGGACGTCGCCGCGGCGCGGCGCCGCTTGGCGGGCCGCGGGCCGGGTGCTATCTGGCACGCCATGACCAGCGCCCCGCAGCCGCTCATCCGCAATTTCTCGATCATCGCCCACATCGACCATGGCAAGTCGACGTTGGCCGACCGCCTCATCCAGCGCACCGGCGGCCTCACCGCACGCGAGATGAAGGACCAGGTCCTCGACTCGATGGACATCGAGCGCGAGCGTGGCATCACCATCAAGGCGCAGACGGTGCGCCTCGAATATCCGGCCAAGGACGGCAAGACCTACGTCCTCAATTTGATGGACACGCCGGGCCACGTCGACTTCGCCTACGAGGTGTCGCGCTCGCTCGCCGCCTGCGAGGGGTCGCTGCTCGTCGTCGACGCCAGCCAGGGCGTCGAGGCGCAGACGCTGGCCAACGTCTACAAGGCGATCGACAACAACCACGAGATCGTGCCGATCCTCAACAAGATCGACCTGCCCGCCGCCGAGCCGGAGCGCATCAAGGAGCAGATCGAGGAGGTGATCGGCCTCGACGCCTCCAACGCGGTGATGATCTCGGCCAAGACCGGCCTCGGCATCGACGACGTGCTGGAGGCGATCGTCACCCGCCTGCCGCCGCCCCAGGGCGACCCCGATGCGCCGCTGAAGGCGATGCTCGTCGACAGCTGGTACGACGCCTATCTCGGCGTCGTCGTGCTGGTGCGCATCATCGACGGCAAGATGCGCAAGGGCCAGCGCATCCTGATGATGGGCACCGACGCCGCCTACGAGGTGGAGCGGCTCGGCGTCTTCACCCCGAAGATGGTGGCGATGGACGCCCTCGGCCCCGGCGACGTCGGCTTCTTCACCGGCTCGATCAAGGAAGTCGCCGACACCCGCGTCGGCGACACCATCACCGACGAGAAGAAGCCCGCCGCCGAGATGCTGCCGGGCTTCCGGCCGGCCCAGCCGGTGGTGTTCTGCGGCCTGTTCCCGGTCGACGCGGCCGACTTCGAGGACCTGCGCGCGGCGATGGGGCGGCTGCGCCTCAACGATGCGAGCTTCTCCTTCGAGATGGAATCCTCGGCGGCGCTGGGCTTCGGCTTCCGCTGCGGGTTCTTGGGCCTCCTGCACCTCGAGATCATCCAGGAGCGGCTGGAGCGCGAGTTCAACCTCGACCTGATCGCGACGGCCCCCTCCGTCGTCTACAAGATCACCCAAACCAACGGCACCGAGCTCGAGCTCCACAACCCGGCCGACATGCCGGACCCGGTGAAGATCGAGGAGATCGCCGAGCCGTGGATCCGCGCGACGATCCTGACGCCGGACGACTATCTCGGCGCGGTGCTGAAGCTCTGCCAGGAGCGCCGCGGCGTGCAGGTCGATCTCAGCTACGTCGGCAAGCGCGCGATGGCGACCTACGACCTGCCGCTGAACGAGGTGGTTTTCGACTTCTACGACCGGCTGAAGTCGATCTCGAAGGGCTACGCCTCGTTCGACTACCAGCTGACCGACTACCAGCCGGGCGATCTCGTGAAGATGCAGATCCTCGTCAACGCGGAGCCGGTCGACGCCCTGTCGATGCTCGTCCACCGCAGCCAGGCGGAGCGGCGCGGCCGGGCGATGTGCGAGAAGCTGAAGGAACTGATCCCGCCGCACATGTTCCAGATCCCCGTGCAGGCGGCGATCGGCGGCAAGATCATCGCCCGCGAGACGATCCGCGCGCTGCGCAAGGACGTCACGGCGAAGTGCTACGGCGGCGACGCCACCCGCAAGCGCAAGCTCCTCGACAAGCAGAAAGAGGGCAAGAAGCGCATGCGCCAGTTCGGCCGCGTCGAGATTCCCCAGGAGGCCTTCATCGCCGCGCTGAAGGTGGACGTTTAGCCAAGCCGGACGTGTAGGCAGGGTCGACGTTCAGGCGGTCGAAAATGCGCAAGCCAGGCGGCGGGCA
>Ga0209902_100594_pt1 | contig 34003 bp, 22 predicted proteins | sample FECB27metaG_FD_188304 | JGI IMG/M metagenome (GOLD analysis project Ga0209902, IMG submission 188304) | Cyanobacterial communities from the Joint Genome Institute, California, USA - FECB-27 (SPAdes) (version 2) | ecosystem: Environmental > Aquatic > Thermal springs > Hot (42-90C) > Microbial mats...
CCGGCGACCTGCGGTCGCCGACCCGCCCCCTCGAGGGGCGGGTGTGCGTCGGCGGCGAGTGGCAGATGCCGCGCGAAGGCCGCGGCCCTCCCGTTCCCCTCTCACGAAGAGCTCATTCTCACCCGCTTGCGGGCGTCGCGGCTTCCCGACAGGATGCGGCAAGGCACGGCCAAGAAGACCAGCGATCGGGGGATCTGCCATGACGGAAGTTTCGCGCCGCGGATTGATCGGCGGCGGGGCGGCGCTCGCCGGGGGGCTCGCCATGCTGGCGAACCAGGCGGCAGCGCAGTCGGACACCGGTGGCGGGACGGCGGTGCCGCCGGAGGAGATGCTCGGCAAGTCGGTGCCGTTTCCGTCCTTCCGCTTTCCGCTCGGCTCGATCACGGCGCAGAAGCAGTATCCCGGCGGCTGGGGCAAGGAGGTCAACGCCCAGAACTTCCCGCCGTCGGTCGCCTTCGCCGGCGTGCTGATGGAGCTGAAGCCGGGGGGCCTGCGCGAACTGCACTGGCACGCCAACGCGGCGGAGTGGGCCTACGTCATCGACGGCAACTGCCGCATCACCGTCATCGATCCCGGCGGCAAGTCGGAAGTCCTGACGCTGTCCGCCGGCGACGTCTGGTTCTTCCCGCGCGGCCACGGACACTCGATCGAGGGTCTCGGGCCGAACGGCACGACGTTCGTGCTCGTCTTCGACAACGGCGCCTTCTCGGAATTCGCCACCTTCTCGATCACCGACTGGTTCGCCCACACCCCGCTCGACGTGCTGGCGAAGAACCTCGGCGTGCCCGTCCAGACCTTCGCCGACTTCCCCAAGCAGGAGGCCTACATCTCGCTCGGCGCGGTGCCCGGGCCGATCCCGTGGCCGCCGGCGCCGGGCAGCCTCGACACCCCGCCGCTGACGCACGGCTTTCACCTGCTCGCCCAGGAGCCCCGCACCTATGGCGGCGGCACCATCCGCCTCGTCTCGGAGAAGGAGTTCCCGATCTCGGATTCGATGACCGGCGCCCTCCTGACGCTGAAGCCGGGGGCGTTGCGCGAGATGCACTGGCACCCGAACGCCGACGAGTGGCAGCTCTATCTCGCCGGCACGGGCCAGATGACGGTGTTCGGCTCGGCCGGGCGGGCCAGCACCGACCGCTTCGGCAAGCTCGACGTCGGCTACGTGCCGCGCGGCTGCGGCCACTACATCGAGAACGTCGGCGACGACGAGCTGCAGGTGCTGCTCGTGCTGAACAGCGGCACCTACCAGGAGATCTCGGTGACGCAGTGGCTCGCCTCGAACCCGAAGTCGCTGCTCGCCAACAACTTCTCGGTACCCGAGACGGCGTTCGACGGGATGCCGAAGGGCGAGGTGTTCATCACCGGGTGAGGGAGGGGGGCCGCGGGCGGCCTTTTCCCGCCGCGTCATCGCGGTAGCCAAAGCTCCAGAGTTTCGAGCGTCTGTTCGGCTGCTTCCCGACCAATCCAGAGGTCCCGCCATTCGCTGCGGTCCCGAGCGAGCGGTCTCTGAACCGCCAGAATGCCGTCCTTGCCGTCCCAGACGACGCGGGCGAGGCCGTTTGCACCCTTCAACGTGATGTACCAGCTGCCGAACGCCTGGCAGTCGTAGTGAATCTCACGAAGCTGGCAGCCGAGCTTCCTGATCAGCAGCGCCACCTCGATCACGTCGAGCGGAAGAGTCACCAGTTCACTTCCTCTCGTACACCTGCTTCCCGTCGATCCACGTCGCCAGCACCTCGGTGTCGTCGATCGTGGCGGGGTCGATCGCGGTGATGTCGCGGTCGAGGACGACGAGGTCGGCGCGCTTGCCGACCTCGAGACTGCCGGTGGTCTTCTCCTGACGGGCCGCAAAGGCGGCGTTGATCGTGTAGGCGTCGATGACGTCGCCGATCGCCAGCGCCTCGCCCTCTCCCAGCGGCGGCAAGCCCGAGCCGCGCTCGACGCGGGTGATGCCGTGCTCCATGGCGTGGAAGGGGTCGTAGGACGAGACGTCCCAGTCGCTGCCGCCGGCGATCGTCGCGCCGGCCTTCTTGAGGCTGCCGGCCGGATAGAGCCAGCGGTAACGCTCGGGACCGAGATAGGGCTCGATCGGGCCGACGTTGGAGGCGTCGCGCTTCGCCCAGTCGAGCTGGAAGTTGGCGATCACGCCGAGCTCGGCGAAGCGGGGGAAGTCGGCCGGGTCGACGAGCTGCAGGTGGGCGATCTGGTGGCGGTTGTCGCTCGCGCCGTTCGCCTTGCGCGCCGCCGCGAAGGCGTCGAGGCTCGCCCGCACCGCCCGGTCGCCGATCGCATGGACGTGGACGGTGAGGCCCGCCTTGTCGATCTTGGTGACGATCGCGTCGATGGCGTCCTGCTCGAAATAGAGCTCGCCGGTCTCCTCGGTCGGCTTGCCGTTCTCGTCGAGATAGGGGGCGAGCAGAGCGGCGGTCTGAGTCGGCGCCTCGATGACGCCGTCGGCGAAGATCTTCACGCTGTCCATGCGAAGCCAGTCGGGATCGACGGTGCCCTCGTCGGCCGCCGCGACGATCTCGGCGATCGCCCCATCGCTCGCGTCCTCCAGATCTTCCATCAGGATGGCGCCGCGGACGCGCAGCGGCAGCCGGCCGGAGCGGTAGAGCTCGCTCCACACGGCTGCCTCGACGGGGGTGATGTAGGCGTCGGTGAGGCCGGTGAGGCCGTTCGCCGCCATGTCGGCGAGCGCCTTCTCGGTGAGGACGGCGGCCTCCGCGACGGTCGGCTGCGGAACGTGCTTGAGGACGAGCAACGTGGCGGTGTCGGCGAAGGCGCCGGTCGGGGTGCCGTCGTCGTCGCGGGTGATGGCGCCGCCCGGCGGATCCTCGGTGGCGGCGGTGACGCCGGAAAGCTGCAGCGCGCGCGTGTTGGTCCACAGCGTGTGGCCGTCGTTGCCGCCGATGGCGAGCGGGCGGTCCGCCTCGATGGTGTCGAAGTCCCTGGCGGTCGCCTCGAAGCCGTAGTTGTAGAGCTGCACCACCTCGAGCCAGCCGTCGCCGGTGGCCGGGTGTTCGGCGAGGCACTTCTGGATCACCGGCTTGATCGCCTCGATGGTGGGCTTGACGTCGGCGAGCGAGCACTTCGACGCGTTGATCGCCCCGATGATGGGATGCGTGTGGGCGTCGATCATGCCGGGCATGACGAACCTTCCGCCGAGATCGACGACCTTCGTCGCCGGGCCGATCAGCGGCGCCACGTCGGCGTCGCTGCCGACCGCGGTGATGGTGTTGCCGGTGACGGCGAGCGCCTGCTGGACGGAGCGGGCGGGGTCGACGGTGTAGATCTTGCCGTTGGTGAAGACGACGTCGGCCTTCCCGTCGTCGGCCCGTGGCGCCGTCGCCGACGCGATCGACGCCAGGGCCGCGAGGCTCACCGTCATGACGGTGGCAAGCGACAGGGTGCGGTTCGCCATGTCCAGTTCCCCCCGATGGCGCGGTGCCGCCTCCCATTGCGGGTGTCGGGGGCGGCTTGACGCGCGAACGCCTGCCACCGCGCGGCGGTGACGGGCGTCACAGAGTAGAATGACGAAGCGGAGGTGCGCCAGAGCGGCGGGTTGTGACGGGGCGCTTCGGACGGCTGGCGGACGTCAGGCGGCCTGCCGCTCCTTCTCGCGCGCGGGCGGCTCGTTCAGCATGTGGACGGTGACGACCGTGCCGACGCCCACTTCCGACTGGATCTCCATGCGGCCGCCGTGGAGATGGATGAGCGAGCGGGCGATGGCGAGGCCGAGGCCGGAGCCCTTGTGGCTCTTGGTGAACTGGTTCTCCACCTGCACGAAGGGCTGGCCGAGGCGGGAGATCTCCTTCTTGGGGATGCCGATGCCGGTGTCTTCCACGGCGAGCACGATGCCGCCGTGCTCGGCCCGTGCCCGCACCGTGACGCGGCCACCCTGGGGCGTGAACTTCACCGCGTTCGACAGCAGGTTCAGGAGGATCTGCTTCATCGCCCGGCGGTCGACGTTGAGCTTCAGGCTCGGCGTGATGCCGGCGGCGACGAGGATGCCCTTCTCGGACGCCGAGGCGCCCATGATGCGGGTGGCCTCGCCGACCACCTCCTCGACATCGACGGCTTCCACCGACAGGTCGAGCTGGCCGGCCTCTATGCGCGACATGTCCAGGATGTCGTTGATGACGCCGAGCAGATAATTGCCGGAGTGGTGGATGTCGCTGCAGTATTCGACGTACTTCTCCGAGCCGAGCGAGCCGAACATGCCCTGCTGCATGATCTCGGAGAAGCCGATGATGGCATTGAGCGGCGTGCGCAGCTCGTGGGAGATGTTGGCGAGGAATTCCGACTTGGCGCGGTTGGCCTCCTCGGCGCGGGTCTTCTCCTCGGCGTACTTCTCGGCGAGCTCGACGAGCTGGCGGGCCTGGCTCTCGAGTTTCTGGCGGGACTGGCGGAGGTCGGCGACGGTGGCGCGCATCCGCCGCTCGCTCTCCATCAGCCGCTCCTCGTGGCGCTTGAGCGCGGTGATGTCGGTGCCGACCGAGACGAAGCCGCCGTCCTTGGTGCGGCGCTCGTTGATCTGCAGCCAGCGACCGTCGGCGAGCTGCGCCTCGTAGGAGCGGGCGCCTTCCTCCGGGCGGCCGTCGGTCGGGATCTGCGTGGTGACGATCGGCAGGCTGGCGTGCTTCATCACCGCCGCATAGGGCGTGCGCTCGACGATCGCCTCGTCGGGCAGCTCGTGCAGCTGCTGGTACTTCGAGTTGCAGATGACCAGGCGGTTGTCGGCGTCCCACAGCACGAAGGCTTCCGAGATCGTCTCGATGCCGTCGCGCAGGCGGAGGTCCGCGGTGGCGGAGCGCTCGGCGAGGATCTTCTGCTCGGTGATGTCGACGGCGATGCCGATGAGGTGCGGCGAGCCGCCACCGGCCTCGGCGACGAGCTCGGCGCGGATGCGCAGCCACACCCAGCGGCCGTCGGCATGGGCGAGGCGGAGCGTGCGGTCGACGGTGCCGCCGCCGGAGGCGAGGATGCCGTCGGCGAGCGTGAACAAGTCGCCGTCCTCGGGGTGGACGAGGGTCGAGACCTCGTGGAAGCCGAGGAGCTCGTCGCGGGGCTCGCGGCCGAGGATGTCGTACATCGAGGCCGACCAGAACATCCGGCCGCGGGCGAGGTCCCAGTCGATCAGGCCGCAGCGGCCGCGCAGGAGGGCGGTGTCGATGCGGGCGCGGGTGGCGCCGTAGATCGCGTCGGCCTCGCGGGCCCGGGTCGACTGGGCGAAGAAGGCGTAGACGAGGACGAGGATGACGCCGCTCGTGCAGGCGAACAGCGTCGCGTTGGCGGAGAGGGAGCGCCGCCAGCTGGCGAACACCGCCTCGGTCGGCTGCACGAGCGCGATCATGCCGCGCGCTTCGGGCAGGTGGCGGACGGTGGCGATGGCGTCGGTGCCGTCGGTCAGCGTCAGCTCGAGCACGCCGGCGCGGGCGCCGAAGATCGTCAGCGGCTGGGATTCACCGAGCAGGGCGTTGAGGGTGCGGCCCTCGAGGTCCGCCCTCACCGGGGCGGAGGCGCGGACGATGCCGGCGTCGTCAGCGAACAGGATCTGGCGGCCGTCGGCGATGGCGCGCGGCGGCAGTGTCTGGTCGAGGGCGGTCTGCAGGGCCTCGGCGGCGCCCGTGGTGAGATCCGGCGCGGCGGTGAGATCGGCGGCGACGGTGGTGGCGATGAGGGAGAGGGTGTCGCGGGCGGTGACCTCGGTCTCCTCGTAGGCGCCGACGAGTGCGGCCGACCGGTAGGCGGCGATCACCAGGATGAAGATGACGGTGAGGATCGGGATCGCCCGGCGGAAGACGGCCTCATTCTCGACGAGGCGGGCGTAGGCGGGGGCGGCCAGCAGCCGCGCGTGGCCGGAGAGCGCGATCGGACGAACGGCCCCGCGGCCGGCGCCGCGACCGATCGTGGTCGTGAGCCGCTCCATCCTGGACAGCAAGCCGGCAATATTCGGCATGCGTCGACGCGCAGGCGCGTCGGCCGTTTCAACCCGCGCCATGACGGGACCCTCGATTTACTTGGGAGTGTGCCTGAAATCCGGGCATTACAGTCTGCCCGAATCACCTCCATTTGAATCCACGCGAATCGCCTTGTCCAGAGTCCGCGGCCGAATTTTTGCCGCCGCGGACCCCGTCAAAATGCGCGGATATGGTTGACGAAAGGTTACTCCAGGCAGCGTGCGACGATGTCGGCGACGTCGCGCGACAGCGGCTCCCGCGAGGAAACCCGGCGCAGCGCCGCCTCCGCCAGCGCGCGCCGCCCGGGCTCCAGCGCCCGCCACGAGCGGAACGCGCCGAGGAGCCGCGCGGCGACCTGCGGGTTCTTCGGATCGAGCGCCAGCACGACGTCGGTGACGAGGCGGAAGCCGGCGCCATCGGCCCGGTTGAACTGGCGCTGGTTGGCTCCGGCGAAGGCGCCGACGAGCGACCGGACGCGGTTTGGATTGGCCATCGAGAAGGCCGGGTGGCGCATCAGCGCCTCGACGCGGCCGAGCGTGCCGTCGCCCGGCGCGGTGGCCTGCACGGTGAACCACTTGTCGAGGACCAGTTGGTCGTCGCGGAAGCGGTCGTAGAAGTCGGCGAGCGCGGCCTCGGTGCCGGGGGCATCGGTGTTGACCAGCACCGTCAGCGCGGCGAGGCGGTCGGTCATGTTGTCGGCGGCGCGATAGTGTGCCTCGGCGCGGGCGCCGGGGGTGTCGGCCTCGGCGAGGGTGAGGTAGTCGAGCAGCGTGTTGCGCAGGGCGCGGCGGCCGGCGCCGGCGGCGTCGGGCACGTAGGGCGCCGGCGCCGACAGCGCGTCGTAGAGGGCGGCGAAGGGCTTGTGCAGCCGCTCGGCCACCGACCGGCGGAGCGCCAGGCGCGAGGTGGCGATCGCCTCGGGATCGACGTCGTGGGAAAGCTCCCGGGCGATGTCGGCCTCGGTCGGCAACTGCAGGACGAGGGCGCGGAAGGCGTGGTCGAGGCCCTCATCGCCGGCCACGTGACCAAGGGCGTCGGCGAACGCCGCGTCGGTGTCGACGGGGTGTCCGGCACGGGCGGCGGCGACGCCGGCCTTGAGGTCGCCGACCGCGAGGGTCTGCGCCGCCTCCCAGCGATTGAAGGGGTCGCTGTCGTGGGAGAGCAGGAACAGCCGGTCCTCGCGGGTGAGGTCGGTCTCCAGAACCACCGGGGCGGAAAAGCCGCGCAGCAGCGAGGGGACCGGGCGCACGCCGATGTCGGAGAAGACGACGCGCTGGCTCGCCTGGTCGAGCACCAGCACGTCGCCCTCGACGGTGGCGCCGCTGACGGCGCCGATCTGCATGTCCTCGCCGTTCGGGCCGACGAGGCCGAAGCGGATCGGGATCGGCACCGGCGCCTTTTCCGGCTGTCCGGGTGAGGGCGGCGTCGCCTGCGAGAGCTCGAGGACGTAGCGCCGCGCGGCGGCGTCGAAGTGGCCACGCGCGCGCACCCGCGGCGTGCTCGCCTGGGCGTACCAGCGCCGGAACTGCGTGAGGTCGGTGCCGGTCGCTTCGGCGAAGCAGGCGATGAAGTCCTCGACCGTGGCGGCATCACCGTCATGGCGGTCGAAATAGAGGTCCATGCCGCGGCGGAAGCCGTCCTCGCCGAGCAGCGTCTTCAGCATGCGGACGAGCTCGGAGCCCTTCTCGTACACCGTCGCGGTGTAGAAGTTGTTGATCTCGCGATAGGTTTCCGGCCGGACCGGATGGGCGAGGGGGCCGGCGTCCTCGGGGAACTGATGAGCGCGCAGGAGACGCACGTCGGAGATGCGCTTCACGGGCCGAGAGCGCTGATCGGAGGTGAACTCCTGGTCGCGGAAGACCGTCAGGCCCTCCTTCAGGCAGAGCTGGAACCAGTCGCGGCAGGTGATCCGGTTGCCGGTCCAGTTGTGGAAGTATTCGTGCGCGATGACGCCCTCGACGCCGGAATAGTCCTGGTCGGTGGCGGTCTCGGGGATGGCGAGGACGTACTTGTCGTTGAAGACGTTGAGGCCCTTGTTCTCCATCGCGCCCATGTTGAAGTCGGAGACGGCGACGATCATGAAGATGTCGAGGTCGTACTCGCGGCCGAAGGCCTCCTCGTCCCAGCGCATGGAGCGCTTCAGGGCGTCCATGGCGTAGGCGCAGCGGCCCTCCTTGCCGTGCTCGACATAGATGCGCAGGTCGACGTCGCGGCCGGAGGCGGTGACGAAGTGGTCGCGCACGCAGGCGAGATCGCCGCCCACCATCGCGAACAGGTAGGCGGGCTTCGGGAAGGGATCGTGCCAGACGGCGAAATGCCGGTTCGTGCCGGGAATGTCGCCGGTCTCGACGAGGTTGCCGTTGCCGAGCAGCACCGGCGCCAGCGCGCGATCGGCCTCCAGCCGCGTCGTGTAGACGGCGAGCACGTCGGGGCGATCGAGGAAGTAGGTGATGCGCCGGAAGCCCTCCGCCTCGCACTGGGTGCACCAGGTACCGCTCGTGCGGTAGAGCCCCATCAGCTTTGTGTTGGCCTCGGCGTCGATCCGCGTCTCGATCTCGAGCGTGAACGGACCGGCGGGGGGAGCGTGCAGGAGCAACTGGGTCGGCGCGGCGATATAGGCCTCCGCCGGCAGCGTCTCGCCGTCGATGGCCACCTGGACGAGGGTCAGCTCGTCGCCGTCGAGCAGCAGCGGCGTGCCGGCCGGCGTGTCGTCCCGGCGGCGCACCGCCAGTCGGCTCTTGACGCGCGTGTCGTGCGGCGCGAAGGCGACGTCGAGTTCCACCGTATCAATGGCGTAGGCCGTCGTGCGGTAGTCTGCGAGGCGGACTGGGTTGCCCTCGTGGCGCGTCATCGTCGATCCTGCTGCAAGTGTCGAGGCATCACGTATCGGGGGCATGGTCGGTCCCGCCACGGTGAGATGTAGTCCGGCAAAGGGCAGATCGCCAGCACTGCACCATGCGTCCGCCATGCTGCCGCCCGGATGGGCGTTCAGCAGAGGCGGCGAGGGCCAGGGACGAGACGGGGCTGGGCCTGCAGAAGGAACGCGCGGGTGGCTGGAACGGCGAAGGCGGTGGCGGAGCGCCGGCGACGGGTGCGCATACCGATGGTGCTGCTGCTCGGCCTCGCGTACGGGGGGCTGATGCTGGTCGCCCTGGCGTTCGTGCTTGGGCTGACGGCGTTCTCCAACTACTCGAACACGTTCGCGCTCCTGAACGAGAACTCCATCCTGACGATGCGGTCGCTCAGCGAGCGCGTCGAGGCGCACATGCGGCCGGGCGAGGAGGCGGTGCGCGAGATCGCCGAGCTCTTCGCCGACGGCAGCCTGCCGCTCGACACGCTGCAGGACCGCACCGCCGTCGCGGCGGGCGTGCTCGCCACCTCCGACGCCTTCGACGCGCTGGTCTTCTACGACCGCGAGTTCCGCTACGACGGCATGTACCGCGACTCCGAGGGCCAGTTGCACCGGATCGAGACGGACGCCGTCAAGCAGCCGGACGTGCGCCGGGCGCTCGAGCGTCTCAACCCCGAGCAGCGGAGCTTCTGGGGCACGCCGGTCTTCGTGGAGAACGACAGCTTCATCAACGTCGGTGCGGCGCTGGTCCGCAACGGCGTCATCAGCGGCTACATCGTCGCCGCCGTCAGCACGGCCATGCTGTCGGAGGCCGTCCGCGACCTCACGGCGGACGGCGACGGCACCAACTTCATCCTGTACGGCCCGGACGCGGTGTTCGCCCATTCGCGCGGGCGGGCGCTCGGCTTGCAGCAGAAGCTCGGCCTGGACGAGACGGTGGTGCCGCTGGCCGACGCCGGCGACCCGGTGCTGGCGCGGCTGAAGCAGCGCGATCTCTTCGAGAACTTCGAAAAGGCGGCGGCGGCCGGCGTCGAGGTCGGCTCGGTGGAGACCGACGACGGCCGCACCTATGTGGTGACGACGAAGGAGATGCGGCAGTTCGGGCCGGTGCCGTGGATCGTCGGCCGCTACCAGCCTCAGGAGGAGGTGATCGCGGAGGTCCGCCGCCTCTACGGCTCGATCGCCATCGGCCTCCTGTCGATCGCGGTGGCGGTGGTCGTCGCGGTGCTGATCGCCCGCCGCATCGCCCGCTCGCTCGACCGGCTGCACGAGGTCGCCGGCCACATCGAGCGGTTCGAGATCGACGAGGCGCCGGAGCTGCCGCGCAGCCGTATCCAGGAGCTCGACGACGTCTCGACCGCCGTCAACGGCATGCTGGCGGCGCTGAAGGCGTTCGCCGTGTACGTGCCGCGCAGTCTCGTGCGGCGACTGGTGCGGCTCGGCTTCCACGAGGCGACGCGCCTGCACGAGCGGCAGGGGACGATCCTGTTCACCGACATCATCGGCTTCACCGCCCTCTCGGAGACGATGTCGGCCGAGGAGGTCGCCGGGCTTCTCAACGAGCACTTCTCGCTGATCGTGAACTGCGTCGAGGAGCAGCAGGGCACGGTCGACAAGTTCATGGGCGACGGGCTGATGGCGGTCTGGGTCGGTGACGACGCCGAAGAGGGGGCGGCGTGCGCCGCACGCGCGGCGATCGCCATGGCGGAGTGCGTCGGCCGGGAGGCGGCGAAGGCGCGGGCGGCCGGACGGCCGCCGCTGCGCATCCGCATCGGGCTGCATTTCGGGCCCGTCATCGTCGGCAACCTCGGCGCCGCCGACCGCGTCAACTACACCATCATCGGCGACACGGTGAACGTCGCCTCGCGTCTCGAGGCGCTCGGCAAGGCGGTGGCGCCGGACGAGGACGCGGTGATCCTCGCCAGCGCCGAGGCCGTCGACGCCCTCGCCGAGGTCGACCCGACCGTCAGCTGGACCGATGTCGGCACCACGGTGCTGCGCGGCCGCTCGGGCGCCGTCGACGTGCGCCGCATCCTGCCGCCGGACACCGGCGCGCCCCCCGGCGCGATCGCCGCCGAGTAGGCCGTCACGACCTCGTAGTCTCTCGGAGCTTGCGCCCTGTGGCTGTCACGATAGGAATAGGCCGGGTAGAGTAGCTTCGCAGCCAGGCGCGGCGTGCGAGGGAGGGGCCTGTTTCGTGAACGTGCTGTCGATCGAGGGTCTGACGGTCGAGTTCGGCGGCGACGACGGCACCGTTCGCGCGGTGGACGACGTCTCGTTCGTCGTGCCGGCGTCGCGCACGGTCGCGCTCGTCGGCGAGTCGGGCTCGGGCAAGTCGGTGATCTCCCAGGCGATCATGGGCCTGTTGCCGACCGAGGCGCGGATCACCGCCGGCCGCATCCAGTTTCGCGATCCGGCGGGCGGCGAGCCCGTCGACATCGCCGGCCTCGACCGCACCGGCAGCGCCATGCGCGCCATCCGCGGCAACCGCATCGCCATCATCTTCCAGGAGCCGATGACGTCGCTGTCGCCGCTGCACACGATCGGCGACCAGATCGGTGAATCGGCACGGCTGCACCGCGGCGTCGGGCGCGACGAGGCGCGACGGCTGACGCTCGACATGCTGCGTCTCGTGCAGTTCCCAAATCCGGGCCGCGCCGTCGACGCCTATCCGTTCGAGCTTTCGGGCGGGCTGCGCCAGCGCGCGATGATCGCGATGGCGCTCCTGTGCCGGCCGGCGCTGCTCATCGCCGACGAGCCGACGACGGCGCTCGACGTCACCATCCAGGCCGAGATCCTCAAGCTCATCAAGGACCTGCAGTCCGAGCTTGCGATGTCGGTGCTGATGGTCACGCACGATTTCGGCGTCGTCGCCAACATCGCCGACGAGGTGGTGGTGATCTACCACGGCCGCATCAAGGAATCGGGGCCGGTCGAGGACATCTTCCGCAACCCGCAGCACGACTATCTGAAGGCGTTGCTGCGCGCCGTGCCGCGCTTCCACATGGAGCCGGGCGAGCGGCTGGTGCCGATCCGGCCGATCGAGCCGCAGGCCGGCAGCTTCCTGCATGCCGCCCGCGAGACCGTGCGCGCCAGCACCAGCACCGGGCCGATCCTGACCGTCGAGGCGGTGACGAAGGCCTACGGGCAGCGCCGCGGCGTCAAGCCGGCGGAGCTGCCGCGCGCCATGGACAGCGTCAGCTTCTCGGTCCGCCGCGGCGAGTGCCTCGGTCTCGTCGGCGAATCCGGCTCCGGCAAGACGACGACGGCGCTCGCCATCCTGCGCGCCGTCAGCCTCGATACCGGCCGCATCCTGTTCGACGACGGCGGCGGTCCGATCGACATCAGCAAGTTGAAGGGCGCCGACCTGCTCGCCTATCGGCGCAAGGTGCAGCTGATCTTCCAGGATCCGTTCTCGTCGCTCAATCCGCGCATGTCGGTGAACGAGATCATCTCCGAGCCGTTCGTCATCCACCGCATCTGCAACGAGGAAGAGCAGGCGGAGCGGGTGCGCGAGCTGATGCGGCTGGTCGGGCTCGACCCGCGCATGCTGCGCCGCTATCCGCACTCCTTCTCCGGCGGTCAGCGGCAGCGCATCGGGATCGCCCGGGCGCTGGCGCTGCGGCCGGAGCTGATCCTCTGCGACGAGCCGGTGTCGGCCCTCGACGTCTCCGTGCAGGCGCAGATCCTCAACCTCCTCAAGGACCTGCAGCGCGAACTGCAGCTGACGTACGTGTTCGTCAGCCATAACCTGGCGGTCGTCGACTACATGGCCGACCGGGTCGCCGTGATGTGCCGCGGCCGCCTCGTCGAGCTCGCCGAGACGCGTGCCCTGGTCTCCGACCCGATCCATCCCTACACGCGCGCCCTGCTGACGGCCGTGCCGGAGGCGAGCCTCGACAACCGGCTCGACTTCGTGGCGCTGTCGGCCTCGCGCGCATCCGAACCCGCGGAGTGGCCCGAGCCCTTCCGCGTTCTGCCCGGCGTTCATCCCGACCTCGTCGAGATGCGCCCGGGCCACTTCGTCTGCGCCCCGGGGCTGGCCGTGGGCGCGCCGGTCAGGGAGGCCGTGTGATGGTGGTTCGTGCTTTGGCTGCGGCGGCACTGGCGTTGTTGCTCGCCGGACCGGCCGCAGCGCTCGACTATGTCGAGACGCCGAGCCTGGAGGGCAAGGGTCTGCCGCCGGTGGCGGAGCGGCTGCCGCAGGTGCCGCTGGTCGTCGATCTCGAGGCCCAGGGCCGCAAGGTCGGCCACCCCGGCGGCGCCATCCAGACGCTGATCGGCCGCTCCAAGGACGCGCGCCTGATCAACGTCTGGGGCTATGCCCGGCTGGTCGGCTACAACGACAAGTTCGAGCTGAAGCCGGACATCCTCGAGGCGGTCGACGTCGCGGACGGGCGCACCTTCACGCTGCGCCTGCGCAAGGGCCACAAGTGGTCGGACGGCGAGCCCTTCACCAGCGAGGACATCCGCTACTGGTGGCAGGACATCGCCACCAACACCGAGCTGTCGCCCTCCGGCCCCGAGCCGTTCATGCTGGTGAACGGCGAGATGCCGAAATTCGAGGTGGTCGACGCGGAGACGGTGAAGTTCACCTGGCCGGCGCCGAACCCGCTGTTCCTGCCGGCGCTCGCCGCCGCCGCCGATCCGTTCATCTACCGGCCGGCCCACTACCTGAAGCAGTTCCATGACAAATACGGCGACAAGGCAAAGATCGCCGCGCTCGTGCAGGAGAAGCAGGTGCGCAACTGGGCGCAGCTGCACAACCAGCTCGACGAAATGTACAACGCCACCAATCCCGACCTGCCGTCGCTGCAGCCGTGGGTGCCGTCGAAGGGGGCGAGCGACCGGCGGCTGGTGATGCGCCGCAATCCCTACTTCCACCGCGTCGACACCGCCGGCCACCAGCTGCCGTATGCTGACGAGGTCGTCATGACGGTGGCCGACGCCAAGCTGATCGCCGCCAAGGCGCAGGCCGGCGAGGTCGACCTGCAGGCGCGCGGCCTCGGCTTCTCCGACATCACGGTGCTGAAGAAGGGGCAGGCGAACGCGAAGTATCACACCCTGCTGTGGCCGAGCGCCAAGGCGAACCAGATCTCGCTCTACCCCAACCTGACGGTGAAGGACCCGACCTGGCGGACACTGCTGCGCGACGTGCGCTTCCGGCGGGCGCTGTCGCTCGGCATCGACCGCGACATGATCAACCGCATCCTGTTCTTCGGCTTCGGCGTGCCGAGCAACAACGCGGTGCTGGCGCAGAGCGAGCTCTTCCAGGACGACTACCGCACCAAGTGGGCGAGCTTCGACCCCAAGCAGGCGAACGCGCTTCTCGACGAGATGGGACTGACGCAGCGGCGCGCCGACGGCATCCGGATGCTGCCTGACGGTCGTCCGCTGGAGATCATCATCGAGACCTCCGGCGAGAGCCAGGAGGAGAGCGACGCCCTGCAGCTGATCGCGGAGACCTGGCGGGAGATCGGCGTCGCGGCCTTCGAGAAGGCCTCCGACCGCGACAACATCCGCAACCGGGCCCTCGGTGGCGAGCTCGTGATGACGGCCTTCTCGGGTTACGACAACGGCGTCGCGACGCCCGACATGTCGCCGGCCGAGCGGGTGCCGTCCGACTCCGCTTTCCTCATCGGCATGGCCTGGGGTGCCTATGTCGACAGCAAGGGGACGAACGGCGAGAAGATCGACTACGAGCCGGCGCAGCGCCTGATGGATGCCTACCGGTCGTGGCTCGGCGCCGTCGAGGAAGCCGACCGCGCCGCGGCTTGGCACGCGATCCTCGACACCCACGTCGACCAGGTGCTGACCATCGGCCTGCTCGCCGAGGTGCGCCAGCCGATCGTCGTCAAGGACAAGCTGCAGAACGTGCCCACTGACGGCGTCTGGGGCTGGGACCCGGGGGCCAACTTCGGCGTGTACGGCATGGACACGTTCTTCTTCGACGATGCCGGCACGGGCCGGAGCTGACAGGAATGTTTTTCTTCATCGTCCGGCGCGTGCTCGGGATGATCCCGACCCTGTTCGTCATCGCCTTCCTGACGTTCTTCATCATCGAGCTGCCGCCGGGCGACTACCTGACCAACCAGATCGCGCAGCTGAAGGCCTCGGGCGAGGCCTCGGCCGCCGCGAAGATCGAGTTCCTGCGTTCGCAGTTCGCGCTCGACCGGCCGTTCCTGGAGCGCTTCGGCATCTGGGTCGGCATCTGGCCGGGCCCGGACGGCTTCAACGGCCTGATCCAGGGCTACTGGGGCTGGTCGTTCGAATATGAGAAGCCGGTAGCGGAGGTGGTGGGGCCGACGCTGCCGCTCACCGTCGTGCTCAACCTGGCGACGGTGATCTTCGTCTATGTGGTGTCGTTCCCGATCGGCATCTACTCGGCGACACGGCAGTACAGCTGGGGCGACTACGGCTTCACCATCCTCGGCTACCTCGGCCTGGCGATCCCGAACTTCCTGCTCGGCCTGATCCTGCTCTATCTGTCCAACCGCTGGTTCGGACTGTCGATCGGCGGACTGATGGACCCACAATACATCGACGCGCCGTGGTCGCTCGACAAGCTCGGCTCGATCCTCGCCCACCTGATCGTGCCCACCATCGTCATCGGCACCGCCGGCACGGCCGGCATGATCCGGCGCCTGCGGGCGAACCTGCTCGACGAACTGCACAAGCAGTACGTGGTGACGGGACGGGCCAAGGGCCTGCCGGAGCGGCGGCTGCTGCTGAAATATCCGCTGCGAATGGCGCTCAACCCGTTCATCGCCGACATCGGCAACCTCATCCCCTCGCTGGTCTCCGGCTCGGTGATCGTCTCGGTGGTGTTGAACCTGCCCACCGTGGGGCCGGTGCTGCTCGACGCCCTGCGCTCCCAGGACCAGTTCCTGGCGGGCTTCATTCTCCTGTTCGTCGCGGTGCTGACGCTCGCCGGCATGCTGATCTCCGATCTCCTCCTCGCCATCGTCGATCCGCGCATCCGCTTCGGGCGGCGGGGGACCGCGTGAGCGCCGAGGCGCCCCGCTCGGGGCACTATGTCGACAAGGAGCCGTTCGACGCCTACGAGGCGGAGGCGCTGACGGCCGAGCAGGAGCGCTACTTCCAGGCGTCGCAGTGGCGCATCATCTGGATGCGCTTCCGCCGCCACCGCCTGGCGGTCATCTCGCTCGTCGTGCTGGCGCTGTTCTACCTGACGGTGCCGTTCGCCGAGATCATCGCGCCCTATGATCCGAACACGCGCTCGAACCAGCACCTGCACGCGCCGCCGCAGTTCATTCACCTCTTCCACGAGGGCGAGTTCGTCGGACCGTTCGTCTACGGCATGACCTCCGAGGTGAACCTCGAGGACATGCGCTGGGAGTACCAGGACGACCCGACCAAGGTCGAACGGCTGCGCTTCTTCTGCCTCGGCGACGACTACGAGTTCTGGGGCCTGATCCCCGGTCGCTTCCACCTCGTCTGCCCGGCCGAAGGCGGCACCTTCTTCCTGTTCGGGACCGACCGCCTCGGACGCGACGTGCTCTCCGGCATCGTCTACGGGTCGCGCATCTCGCTCACCGTCGGCCTGATCGGCGTCGCCATCTCCATCATCCTCGGCATGGTCCTCGGGGGCGTCGCCGGCTACTTCGGCGGCTTCATCGACACGGTCGTGCAGCGGGCGATCGAGATCCTGCGCTCGCTGCCGGAACTGCCGCTGTGGATGGCGCTGTCGGCGGCGCTGCCGGTCACCTGGAGCCCGGTGCTGATCTATCTCGGCATCACCGTCATCCTGGGGCTGCTCGACTGGCCGGGGCTCGCCCGCGCCGTGCGCTCGAAGCTGCTGGCGCTTCGCGAAGAGGATTATGCGCGGGCGGCAGTGCTGATGGGGGCGTCGCCGGGGCGCATCATCGGCAAGCACCTGCTGCCGGGCTTCACCAGCCACATCATCGCCAGCGCGACCCTGTCGATCCCCGGCATGATCCTCGGCGAGACGGCGCTGTCCTTCCTCGGCCTCGGCATGCGGCGGCCGGCGGTGAGCTGGGGCGTGCTCCTCAACGAGGCGCAGAACATCACCGTGGTGACGGTCTACCCGTGGCTGATGGCGCCGGTGATCCCGGTGATCATCGTCATCCTCGCCTTCAACTTCCTCGGCGACGGCCTTCGCGACGCGGCCGACCCCTACAAGTAGGCGCGCCGACGGTGCGGCTTTGACGTCCCCCGGCTCAGCCGGGGGCGTCGAAGCCGAACAGCGCCGGCGGGGATGGCCAGCGCACGGCGGGGTGGTCGGCGGCGGTGGCGAGGAAGGTCTCGGCGAAGGCCCAGACCGGCTCGTCGTGCGCGAGGTGGTGGGTCAGAAGGCCGATGGGCACGTCGGCGTCCGCGCCCGTGCGGGCGGCGACCTGCTCGTCGAACAGCATCAGCATGCGATCGTCGCCCATGTAGCTGCGCGTCGACTTCCAGACGATCGGGTCGAGATGGGCGTCGAGCCGGTGGCCGGCGCGCTTAAGCGATGTGAAGGTCGACAAGCCCGGCAGGCCGACCTCGCCGCGCCGGCGGGCGATGGTCTCGTCGACGCGGTTCCAGGGCGGCGTCAGCACCGGCAGGAAGCGGCCGCCGAACAGCTCGGTGAGCTTTGCGTGCCCCTCGGCGAGCTCGGCCAGCACGGTTGCCGCCCGGCGGGCGGCACCGAGCTCGGCGGCGCGTTCGCCGGCGGGCTCGTGGTTGGTGTGGTTGAAGCCGTGCTGCAGCACGGCGACGCGCGACGCATCCGGTCGGGACAGGCGCCGGGCCAGCGACGGCCGCGCCCGATGGGGGATCACCGCGAGGCCGATCGGCAGCCGCAGGGTGTCCGACAGCGTGATCAGCCGGTCGAGCGCCGGGTCGGGCAGGGCGGCGTCGTCGTCGCGCCACCACAGCGAGATCGTCCGGCCCGCCGCGCCGAGCGCATCGAAGCGCCGGAGAAGGCCGTCGCGCAGCCGCGGTACGTCACACTCCATCTCGGGCTCTCCGTTCGGCGGCGTCGACGAGGATGGCGGCACTGCGGGCGGCGCCCGTCAGGTCCGCATCGAGCCCGGTGGCAGGGCGGGCGAGGCAGCGGTCGCAGGCGGCGGCGAGGCTTTCCGGGGTGAGGGCGTCGGGGTCGAGCATCTCGGCGACGCCGCGCCCGGCGAGGCTCGCCGCCCGCTGGCGCTGCTCGGTCTCCGACCCCTCGGCGAAGGGCACCAGGACGGCGGGCACGCGCGCCGCGAGCACGTCGAGGACGGTGTTGTAGCCCGCCTGGCTCACCGACAGGCGCGCCCGCTTCAGGAGGCCGGGGAAGTCGGGTCTCGCCGGCTCGACGACGATGCCGTCGCCGGCCGCTGCGGTGAGCGCCGCCAGCGTCGCGGGCTCGTGCGTGCGGCCGACGAGCAGCCGCCAGCGCGCGTCGCCGGCACGCGTCGACAGCGGCCGCGCCGCCAGCGCCGCCCGCAGCAGCTCCGCCCCCACCGGCCCGCCGCCGCACGAGACGACGACCTCGTCGTCACCGTCGCCCGGCGGCGGCACGAGCGGGCTCGGCTCGTGCACGAAGCCCGTGTAGCGGACGAGATCGGCGATCTCCGCCTCGAACGGGAAGCTGTCGGCGAGGCGGACGAGGCGCGGGTCGGCGTGGACGAGGACGAGGTCGAACAGCCGACGGGCCGTCTCGGCCATCGCGCGCTCCTTGGCGGCGTCGTCCTTGCGCACGAGGATGTCGCGCACCGAGGCGGCGACGAGCGGCCGCGGCGTCCGGGCCCGGGCCTCGGTGAGGAGCGGCTCGAGCTCGAAGGCGAGCATGCGCCGGCCGAACGGGAAGGTCTCGGTGAGGACGATGTCGGGCGAGGTCTCGTGCAGCAGCGCGAGCAGCCGCCGCCGCCGCTCGCCACGCCAGGCGTCGTCGATCGGCGTGCCGTCCTCCTGCAGCAGGGTGCGGAAGCTCGCATCGGCGGCGTAGGCGGGCGGCAACGCGGCGACCGCCAGGCCGGCTGTGTCGAGGGTCGGCGGCAGGCGATTGCCGGCGACGAGCACAACCTCGACGCCGGCGGCGGCGAGCGCGCGCCCGAGGGCGGCGGCGCGCACGGCGTGGCCGGTGCCGAGCAGGTGGTGGACGTGGATCAGCGCGCGCATGCCGACCGCTCCTGCCGGCTGCGCCCGGCGGCGGCGAGAATGGCGTCGAGGCTGCGCGTCGCCACCGGCAGGTCGTGCCGCGCAGCGATGTGGGCCGCCGCCGCGGCGCCCATGCGCGCGCGCGCCGGCGCGTCGGCGAGCAGGCGTCCGACGCAGTCCGCGAAGGCGGCGGCGTCGGCCTCGGGCGGCAACAGGCCGGTCTCGCCGTCAGAGACGATCTCCGGAACGCCGCCGCGACAGGCGCCGACCACCGGCAGGCCGGCCGCCTGGGCCTCCAGGAAGACGAAGCCGTAGGCCTCGTTGATCGCCGGCCAGACGAGAACGTCGGCGCCGGCATAGACCGCCGGCATCGCCTCGCTGTCCCGGGCGCCGAGGAAGGCGATACGGTCGGCGCCGAGGCCGTGGCCGGCGAACGCCGCCTCCACCGCCGGCCGGGCCGGGCCGTCGCCGACGACCGAGAGCTGCCAGGGCCGGTCGGCGAGGCGGGCGAGGGCCGCCGCGAGGACGGCGTAGGAGCGCGCCTTGTCGCCGTCCCGCATCATGCCGACGGCAAGCAGCCGCACGACCCCCGCCGACGGCTCCCGGTGGGCCGCAGCATCGCGGTACGGCGCCGCGTCGACGAACGGCGCCAGCCGATGCAGGCGCGCCGGCGGCACCACCGCGGCGAGGCCCTCGGCGTCCTCGGCGTGGATGGCGACGACGGCATCGGCGGCGGCGAGCGCCGCGTCGACCTCGCCGAAGCGCTCCGCCCATGGGCCGGTGGCGCGCTTCAGCGCCCGGCTCGCCTCCACCACGACATAGGGGATGCCGAGCGCTGCGGCGACGGCCGGCCCGACCCGGTCGGGCGCGCGGTGGTAGAGGTGGTAGGTGAGGAAGAGGTCGGGACGATCGCTCCCGGGCGCCCGCCATCGCTGGACGAGGGTCTCGACCTCCGCTGCGGCGTCGGCGCGCTGACGCGCGTCGGCGGCGGCGTCCGGCGCCGGCAGCCAGCTCACCAGCCGGGAGGCGATCCCGGTGCGATGGCCGCCGAGCGCGAGGGCCCGCACGATCATCCGCGCGGCCTGGCGATCACCGGACGGCAACGGATCGTCGGGCGGCTTCATCGGGGCGTAGAGCGCGATGTGCATGGGGGGCCGGGCGCGCGGCCGCCTCAGGCGGCGGCGGCGCTGCGGTCGCCGCGCAGCAGCGCGGCGATGCGGTCGAGGCCGGGGGCGGCGGAGAAGCGCTGGCGCACGCTCGAGGCCGCAGCCGCCGCCAGCGTCGCGCGCGCGCGCGGGTCGCGGATCAGCCGCTCGAGCGCCAGCGCCAGCGCGGCGGGATCGCGCGGCTCGACCAGCACGCCCGTCCGGCCGTCGTCGATCACCTCAGGGATCGCCGAGACCCTGGTCGAGACGCAGGCGAGGCTGAGTGCCTGCGCCTCCATCAGCACGTTCGGCAGCCCGTCGCGGTCGCCGCTGCGCGTCACTCGGCTCGCCAGCACGAAGATGTCGGCCTCGGCGCAGGCGGCGATCACCTCCGATTGCGGCTGCGCGCCGCGCCACGACACGCGATCCGCAATGCGGAGCCGCTCGGCGAGCGCCTTCAGCCGCGGCACCAGCGTGCCGCCACCGATGTGGACGAAGCGCCAGTCGAGCTCGGCCGGCAATCGCGCCAGCGCCCGCAGAACGTCGTCGAGCCCCTTCTTCTCGACGGCGCGGGCGACGCTGACGATCATCACCGGCGCCCGGCGTCCGTCGCGCTCGACGGGTCGCGCCGGCAGGGTCGGGAAGCGGGCGAAGTCGAGGCCGTGATAGACGAGGACGACCTTCTCCGGCCGGTCGGCCAGCGATCGCAGCTTGGCGGCGTTCACCGAGGTGCAGGTGGTGCCCCAGTCGGCGTCGGCGATCTTCTCGGCGAGCTCCCAGTCCGGCGACGTCCAGATGTCCTTGGCGTGGGCGGAGAAGGCCCACGGCAGGCCGCGCATCATCGCCGCATAGCGGGTGACGGACGCCGGGGTGTGCAGGAAGTGGACGTAGAGGCTGTCGATGTCGGCCGGCAGTTCGGCGGCGAGCACGCACGCCTGGCCGAACCGTCGCTGCCGGCTCGCCGACCGGTCGCGGGCGAGATCGCGCTCGTAGGCGGCCAGTGCCGCGCCGTAGCCGGGCAGGGCAGCCGCGCCGCGGCGGCCGGCGGCGACGCGCGGCGGGTCGTCCTTCAGGTACTCGGGCAGATAGAGAACCTCGGCGCGGATCTCCCGGTGGACGGGATGGACGGCACCGTCGGTCGGGCGGCGCAGCGAGACGATCAGCACGTCCAGGCCGCGGCGCTCCAGCCCGAGGATCTCCTGGGCGATGAAGGTCTCCGACAGGCGCGGATAGCCCTTCACCACGATGGCGACGCGGGTCATGGCCGCCCTGGCGCCCCGGGCCCCATCAGAGCATCGCGGCGGTGCGCCGCGTCCGCTGCTGCTCCGCCAGGAACTCGCCGACCCGCCCCTTGATGACGTCGAGGCCGCCGAGCAGGTTGGGCGGCCCGCTCGCCGACGGCGGGGCCTGCAGGGGCAACTCGGCGAGCGCCGTCGTCATCAGGCCGACGTCGGGATAGCGATCGATCGGCAGCACCCGCAGCAACCCGACCTCTTCGGCGCGGGCGGCGCGGATGGCCTGCTCGCGGCGCGGCACGACGCGCGGCACCAGCAGGGTCGGTTTGTCGAACGACAGGATCTCGCAGAAGATGTTGTAGCCGCCCATGCCGACGATGGCGGTGGCCCCGTCGAGCAGCGGCTCGATCTGCGGCGTGAAGTCGATGACGTGCACCTCGCGCAGGTGGCTCGCGCGCTCCATGAAGCCGGCCTGGTGCTCGGAATCCATGAACGGGCCCATGACGATGACGGCCGGGAACAGCGGCCGCTGGCGCGCCTCGTAGGCGCGCATCACCCAGTCGACGAGTTCCACGCCGTCGCCGCCGCCGCCGGGGCTCACGAGGATGTAGGGATCGTCGCCGAACGGTGAGCGGAAGGTCGCGGCCGCCGCCTGCGGCAGCTCGCGCCGGAGATAGCCGGTGAACAGCGCCTTGCGCCGCACCGCCTCGCTGACGCCGACGCCGACCAGCGGATCGTGGATTTCCGGCAAGCCGTAGACCCAGATCTCGTCATAGAGGCTGCGCAGCGCCGCCGGCACGCCCTTGCGCGACCATTCCTCCTGCAGGAGGTCGGCGTCGTCCATCACGTCGCGCAGCCCCAGCACGCAGCGGGTGCCGATGGTGGCGAGCTTCTCGAGCGTGCTGCGCACCTCGCCGCGCAGGCCGAGCGGCTCCTTGTCGACGAGGAACACGTCCGGCCGGAACACCATCGCCGTGTGCTCGATGATCGAGGCGCGGATCGCCAGCGTCTCCTCGATGTCGAGGCGCAGGCTGAGAGACGTGTAGTCGCCGTCCCGCAGCTTGATGACGCCGGGGATGCGGACGAAGTCGACACGGGTGCGGAAGTCGAAGCTGCCGATGATCGGCGAGCCCGACAGGATCAGCACCGACATGTCGGGAAATTCGTCCACCAGCGCATGCGCGATCGTCCGGCAACGGCGCAGGTGCCCCAGGCCGAACGAATCGTGGCTGTAGATGAGGACCTTCGGCGCTTTCGGGAACATTCTCAGCAGGGGTTCGGCGCGCGGCCCGCACGGACCTCGTCGCGTCAAGGGGGCGGTGCAAAGGGAGGTGGCCGGTCCGCCGCCCCCCCGGGTCGGAATTTCCTCCGGCTACGCCCATCGGCCGCTGGTCGGCGGCTGCGGGAGACCTCGTTCGCGACGCCGTCCGTTCTGCGTCGGAGTGAGCCTAGTCCCGAACCGACACCTTCGTAAAGCACCGGTCCTTCCGACGAGGCGGCACGCGGCCCGCAACGCGGCCGGATGTGACGCACGAACGGCCGCTTTGCAACGGGCGTTGCATCCGGCGGCAGGGCGGTGTCAAGGTCGCGCCGCGGGGGTGCGCGGGACGGTCGGAGATCGGCGTCGTCCAGCCCGGCCCCGCCAGCGAACCGGGACGTCCGGTCGCCGGCGGCCGAAACGGACGACGAGTATGCAGAAGACGCTTTTTCGATTCATCTGGCATTTCAGCTGGCGGCAGCAGGTTCTGATCCTGCTGATCACGGTGTTTTCCTTCCCACTCGTCTACATGTCGCTCGAAGTTCCTAAGTGGATCGTCAATAATGCGATTCAGGGCGAGAAATTTCCGCAAACATTCCTGGGTTATTCGTTCGAGCAGATTCCCTATCTTGTCCTTTTATGCATGATATTTTTGGCGCTGGTGGTCGCCAACAACGTCGTGAAGTATGTTCTAAACCTCTACAAGGGCATCATCGGCGAGCGGATGCTGCGGCGGCTGCGGCACCAGCTGTACTTCCAGGTGCTGCGCTTTCGGCCCGCCCAGTTCCGCAAGGTCTCCTCGGGCGAATTGATCCCGATGATCACCGCCGAGGTGGAGGATCTCGGCGGCTTCATCGGCGATGCGGTTGCGGTGCCGGCCTTCCAGGGCGGAACGCTGCTCGTCTACCTGTTCTTCATCTTCGTGCAGGACCCGATGCTGGGCCTCGCCGCGATCTCGCTGTATCCGCTGCAGGCCTACATCATCCCGAAGCTGCAGCGCCGCGTCATCATTCTGTCGCGGGACCGTATCAAGAACGTCCGCCGCATCTCCGACCGCATCGGCGAGAGCGTCGGCGGTACCATCGACGTCCACGCCAACGACACTTCCGCCTGGCACCTTTCCAACATTTCCGACAGGCTCTTTGAGAACTACAATATCCGCTTTGAGATCTACAAGCGGAAGTACATGATCAAGTTCGTGAACAATTTCATGAACCAGCTTCCGCCGTTTCTGTTTTATCTGATCGGCGGCTATCTCGTCATCCAGGGGTCGATCACCTTCGGTGCTCTGGTGGCGGTGCTGGCGGCCTATAAGGACCTGGCCAGCCCGTGGAAGGAGCTGCTCGACTACTACCAGAACATGTCGAGTGTGCAGGTGAAGTACGAAACGATCGTCGAGAACTTCGACCCCCCGGAAATCTACCCGCCGGAGCGCCTGCTCGCCGACCCGGCCGACGGCATGAAGCTTGCGGGGGCGCTGGTGCTGGCCGGCGTCGTCGGTGGCGCCAACACGTCGAAGCCCGAGGTGCAGGGCGTCAGCATCAAGGTTCCCGAAGGTGGCCACGTCGGCCTGATCGGTGGCGACGGCAGCGGCCGGACCGAGGTGATGCAGATGGTGGCGGGGCTGATGTCGCCCGTCGGAGGAAAGGTGGAAGTCGGCGGCCAGTCGGTAGACGGGCTGCCGGAATCCGTGCTCGGCCGGCAGGTGGCCTATGTCAGCGCGGCGCCCCACGTCTTCAACGAGACGATCCGCACCAACGTCATCTACGGCCTCCGGCATCGGCCGCTCGGCCCGCCCGAGATCGACGAGAGCGAGGCGAAGAAGCGCGCCCTCGAATCGGCGGCGACCGACAGCACCCCCTATGATTTCCTCTCCCCCTGGGACGATCTGTCCGCCGCCGGGGTCGAGACGTCCGAGGCGCTCGACGATCTGGTGATGCAGACACTTGCGGAGGTCGGCCTCGGCGACGACATCTACCACATGGGTTTGCAGGCGCGCATCGACCCCAGCCTCGACGGCGATCTGGTCGGCCGGGTGCTGTCCGCGCGCCGTGCGATCGTCGAGCGGATCGGCACCAACGGCGAGATCGGCGACCTCGTCGAGCTCTGGCACCCGCAGCGGCTCAACCTCAGCGCCACGATCGCCGAGAACGTCCTGTTCGCCCTGCCGACGGACCCGGCGACGCCGATCGCCTCCGTTCCCTCCGATCCGATCGTCGCCGCGACGCTCGACGAAGCGGGGCTTTCCGATGAGCTCGTCGCCTTCGGCGTGTCGGTGGCCGAGACGATGATCGAGCTGTTCTCGACGATGCGCGGCGACGACAGCCTGGTCGGGACCTACTCCTTCATCGCCATGGACGAACTGCCGGCCTACGAGGCGCGGCTGAAGCGGATGAAGTCGTCGGGGGCGTCGTCGCTGTCGGCGGCCGACAAGGCGGCGTTCATCGGCCTCGCCTTCCGCATCGTGCCCGCCCGGCACCGCATCGCCGAGATCAGCCCGGAGCTGGAAAAGAAGATCATCGCGGGGCGCGACCTGTTCCGGCGCAAGCTCGACGACGGCTCCGGCCGCTATGTGCCGTTCGATCCGGAGGTCTACATCGCCACCCTGACGATCGAGGACAATCTGTTGTTCGGTAAGGTTCGCGTCGATCGGCGGGGCGCGCGCGAGCGCATCGACGCCTTCGTCAGCGATACGGTGTCGGAGCTCGGCCTGCGACAGCCGGTCGCTCGCGCCGGCCTCGAATTCCAGGTCGGCGTCGCCGGCTCGCGGCTGACGAGCGGCCAGCGCCGGCGCATCGGCGTCGCCCGGGCGCTCGTCAAGCGGCCGACCCTGGCGCTGTTCGACGACTGCATCGACGATCCCGCGCTGCTCGCCGCCGTGCGCCGACGACTGGAGGGCCGCACCGTGATCTTCGGCGCCAATCAACCATTCTCGCTGAGGGGCCTCGACAGCTACTACGCGCTGCGCTTTGGTCGCTTGGTCGCCGAGGGCACTTACGATACCGTCGTGTCCGCTTTCGAAGATGAACCTGCGGCGCCGCCCAACGGGGCGGGGGCGCGCCAGAAGGGGGAGGTCGAGGCGTGAGCCTGGACGGCGAGGTCGAGGCACTGCGGCGCGTGCCGCTGTTCAGGGGCATCGACCCGACCAAGCTGCGGCTGCTCGCGTTCATGAGCGAGCGGATCAGCTTTCGGCCGGGCGAGCGGCTGTGCGAGCAGGGCGAGCGTGGCGACGCCGCCTACATCATTCTCTCCGGTGAGGCGGACATTCTCGTGCGCACGCCGCAAGGCGAGCAGGCGGTGGCGAAGGTCAAGGAGAACGACATCGTCGGCGAGATTGCGATCCTCATCGACGTGCCCCGCACCGCCTCGGTGGTGGCGGCGACGGAGCTCAATGCGCTCTCCGTTTCGAAGGACAGTTTCCTGAAGCTCCTCAGTCACTTCCCAGAGATGTCGCTGGAGATCATGCGCGTGCTCGCGCAGCGGCTCGAGCGTACGACGCGTGACCTCGCACAGGTCCGCGCGTCTGCGGCCGGGCGCTGAGGCGGACTGCCGGTGGACCAAGCCAATCGCCTGACCATTCGATTCTGGGGCGTGCGCGGGTCTCTCCCGGCGCCCGGCCCGCAGACCGTTCGCTACGGCGGCGAGACCACCTGCCTCGAGGTGATGGTCGGCATCGAGCGCGTCATCGTCGACTGCGGCTCCGGTGCACGCTGGCTCGGCAAAGAACTGATGCGGGAGGGGGCCGCGGGTGCCGACCTGCTGTTCTCGCATTCGCACATGGACCACATCTGCGGCTTGCCGTTCTTCGTGCCGGCCTATGACCCGAACTACGACATCCGCCTCTGGGCGGGCCACGTCGCCAGCGCCGGGGCGCACCAGGAGATCCTCGAGCGGCTGATGTCGCCGCCGATCTTCCCGGTGCCGACCGCAGCCCTCAAGGCGTGCCGCTTCCGCTCCTTCCACGCCGGCGAGAGCATCGAGCTGCCGAGCGGCGTCCGCGTCGACACGGTTCGCCTCAATCACCCCGGCGGCGCCACCGGCTACCGCTTCGACCACGCCGGCCGGCGATTGTGCGTCATCACCGACCACGAGCACGGGGACGCCGACATCGACGCTGCCGTGGCCGCCTTCGTCGAGGGGGCGGACGTGATGGTCTACGACGCGATGTACAACGAACTGGAATATCCGAAGCGCGTCGGCTGGGGCCATTCCACCTGGCAGGAGGGCCTCGCCCTCGCGGCACGGGCGCACGTTCGCCGCACCGCCATCTTCCACCACGACCCCGTCCGCACCGACGACGACCTCGACCGCCTGGACGCGGACGTGAAGGCCGTCGATCCCCGGGCGCTGGTGGCGCGCGAGGGACTGGTGCTCGACACGGCGGACTGACCGCCGGTCGCTGGCCTGCTCCGCCCCCACGATCTGCTCCACCCCACCTGCTCCAGCGAGGCGAAGCGATATGAAACTCGGCAGTGCCATCAGCGCGGTGGTGACCGGCGGGGCCTCCGGCCTCGGCGCGGCGACGGCGCGCGCCCTGGCGTCGAAGGGCGTCCGGGTCGCGCTGTTCGATCTCGACCGCGGGCGCGGCGAGGCGGTGGCGGCCGAGATCGGCGCGGTGTTCTGCGAAGTCGACGTCACCCGCGACGAGAGTGTCGCCGCCGGCTTTGCGGCAGCACGGGCGGCGAACGGCCAGGAGCGCATTCTCGTCAACTGTGCCGGCATCGCGCCTGCGGCCCGCACGCTGTCGCGCAACGGGGCGCATTCCACGGCGCTGTTCGAGAAGGTGGTGCTCGTCAATCTCGGCGGCACGTTCCGCTGCCTGACGCAGGCCGCGGCGGGAATGGCCGGGCTCGAGCCCGGGACGGCGTCGGGCGAGCGCGGCGTCATCGTCTCCACCGCCTCGGTCGCCGCCTTCGACGGCCAGATCGGCCAGGCGGCCTATGCGGCGTCGAAGGGCGGCGTGGCGGCGCTGACGTTGCCGGTGGCGCGCGACCTCTCGCCGAACGGCATCCGCGTGATGACCATCGCGCCCGGCATCTTCGAGACGCCGATGCTGGCGGCGTTGCCGGCGGACGTGCAGGAATCGCTCGGCCGCCAGGTGCCATTCCCGTCGCGGCTCGGGCGGCCGGAGGAGTACGCCGCCCTCGTCGCCCACATCTGCGAGAACGAGATGCTCAACGGCGAGACCATCCGCCTCGACGGCGCCATCCGGATGGCCCCGCGCTGAGGCGTGTTCCGCTCCCGCCGATGCGGGCAGCGAGATCGGATCGGCCGGCCGGAAGGCGCTCGCGCCGGGCGCGCCGCGTCAGGAGCCGGGCCGGGTGGCCCCCTCCGCCACGCCGAAGTCGTAGGGGCCGGGAAAGCGCTCGACATAGTTCAGGTGGCTGACGAAGCCCGTCTCCGCCGTCCAGGTGTGGGCGAGGTAGGCGGGCGGCTCCATCACGAACAGCGCCGTCGACGTGTCGGCGAGATCGAGCGCCACCTGGTGGGCGACGCCCGGCACGATCATCGCCAGCGTGCCGCCGAAGCCGCTCGTGATGGCGCGGTGGACGTGCCCGCAGACGACGCGGCCGACCTGGGGGTGGCGGCGAACGACCGCCTCCATCGCCGCCCCGTCGCGCAGCAGGATCGAGTCCATGTGCGACAGGCCCGTCTTGAACGGCGGGTGATGCAGGGCCACCAGCGTCGGCCTGTCGGGGGCCGCCGCCAACGTCGCGTCGAGCCAGGCGAGGGTGTCCGCGCCCAGTTCGCCGAGCGCTCGCCCTTCGACCAGGCTGTCGAGGCAGACGAGCCGGAGCGGCCCAACATCGACGGCGTAGTTGATCGCCCCCTTTCCGGCCGGCCCGATCCAGCCGGTATCGGCCAGCCCCTCGCGCATCGTCTCGCGCCTGTCGTGATTGCCGGGGATGACGTGGACCGGCATCGGCAGCGCCGACAGGATCTCGCGCGCCATGGCGTATTCGCGGGGATCGCCGGTATCGGCGATGTCGCCCGTCACCAGCACCGCCGCCGGCGCGGGGCGCAGGGCGAGCAGCGTCGCGACGGCGCGCCGCGTCAGCGCGTTGGTGTCGACGAAGCCGAGCGCGGGCAAGCCGCGCGGGCGAAGGTGCAGGTCGGAGATCTGCGCGATCAGGATCATGTCGTCCCCCGGGTGTCCCGCCTCGGCGCGCCGCGGCGTTGACGCCGTCGCAAGGCGACGGCTATCACGCGGGGGCGGCCTCGGCGAGAGCCGCGGCGAGGCCCTCCGGCCGCCTCCGGACGATCGGGTATCACAGCGATGAGCGGCCAGGCAGGAACCCCCGCCGGTGGATCGGCCGTCGCGGCGACGCCCGCAGCCGACCTGCGGGCGGAGTGGCGCGCCGCCAACCGCGCGGTTCTGGCGATCATCCTCGTCGCGACGGCGGTGCGCATCGCCTTCGCCGGCTCGATCGGGCTCGGCATCGACGAGAGCTACATGGTCGCCGCCGGGCGGACGCTCGGCTGGAGCTATTTCGACCATCCGCCGCTGTCCTGGTGGCTCTCGCGCGGAGCGGCGCTGGCGGCCTTCTCCGAAGCGCCGCTAGTGGTGCGGCTGCCGTTCGTGGTGCTGTTCGCCGTCACCACGTGGTTCGTCTACCGGCTGACCGCGCTGCTCTACCGGCCGCGCGCCGGGGTGTGGGCGGCGGCTGCGCTGACGCTTTCGCCGATGCTCGGCGTCACCAGCGCCACCTGGGTGCTGCCGGACGGGCCGCTCGATTTCGCGCTCGCCGGCTTCGCGCTCGCGGCTGCGCACGCGGTGCTCGCCGGCTCCCGATTTCCACTCGGTTGGTGGCTCCTCGCCGGCGTCTGCGCCGGCCTGGCCGTGCTGTCGAAGTACAGCGCGGTGCTGACGCTCGCCGGGCTGCCGCTGTTCCTGCTCACCTCGCCGCGCCATCGCGGCTGGCTCTTGCGGCCGCAGCCGTGGCTCGCCCTCGTGGTGGCGCTGGTCGTGGCGCTGCCGCTGCTCGTCTGGACCGTGCAGAACGGTGCCACTTCGATCGGCTTTCAGGGCGGCCGGGCGGCCGTCGAGACGTTCCGGCCGTGGGGGCCGCTGGCGGTGCTCGGCGGCGCGGCGCTGTTCCTGCTGCCGTGGATCTTCGCGGGCCTCGCCTGGGCGCTCGTCGGCCTGCTCCGGCGCGGGCGCCGCGACCCCGCCGGGTGGTTCATCACGTGCCTGGCGCTGCCGCCGATCGTGCTGTTCGCGCTGGTGTCGCTGTGGTCGGACAAGCTGCCGCTGTTCCACTGGGCGGCGCCCGGCTACCTGCTGCTGTTTCCCGCGCTCGGCGACCTCCTCGACCGCGGGCGTGACGCCCGCTGGCTGCGTCCGGCGGCGATCGCCACGGCCGGCGTCGTCCTCGTCGGCCTCGCCATCGTGTCGCTGGAGGTGCGGACCGGGGCACTGTCGCGGCTGGTGCCGGCGCTGGCGCGCGAGCAGCCGGCGCTGCAGGCGGTCGACTGGACCGCGCTGCGCGACGCGTTGCGGCGGCGTGGCATGCTCGGCCGCCCCGATCTCGTCGTCGCGGCCCCGCAGTGGCACACGACGGGCAAGGTCGACTATGCGCTCGGCGGCGCGCTGCCGGTCTTCTGCCTCTGCACCGACGCGCGCCAGTTCGGCATCGCCCGTCCGGCCGACGATTTTCGCGGTGCGGACGTGATGATCGTTCTGCCGCCCGGCAGCCGACGGGATCCCTTGGCGCAATATGCCGAGGCCTTCGCGTCGATCGAGCCGTGGGGAACCGTCGAGGTCGGTCCGGTCGGTGGCGAGGCGGCGCGGCTGCGGCTGTTCCTCGGCCACGACTTCCGGGGATTGCCACCGGCGACCGGATCGGCGCGTTAGAGACGCGGCCGACGTGCCGCCCATCGGGCGTTCGAACTGCCCATCGCGCGGTCAAGCGCGACGGGATCGGTGTCCTGGCGACGCTGTCGGCCCCGCCGCTCGTCAGGCGTTGGCGGCGCTGTCCGCCACGGCGACCGTCGCCGGCAGCGGCGACAGCGCCGGCTCATCGGCGGCCTGCGCCTGCAGGCATCCCCGCTCCAGCAGCGCCATGCTGACCGCCGCCAGGAAAGGCAGGGACTGCACGACGAGGACGATGGCGAAGACGTAGATCTCGCGCACTTCGTCGCTGTTGGTGAACCACAGAAGCGCCGCGCCGGCGACGAGCAGCGTTCCGATCACCGCCTCCCACCGCGCTGGGAAGGCCCCGACGACGCCCTTCTTGGCGCCCTTGGCCGTGCGCAGGAAGGGCAGGGTGTCCTTGAACAGGCCGAGGGTGACGGCGCGCGCGATGGTGAGCTGCAGGCTCATCGCCGCGATCGCTGCGCCGGCGGCGTAGCGCATCGGCATCCGCACGCGCAGCCGGTAGAGCAGCGAGAAGTGCAGGATGTTGATGAGGAAGACGATCACCACCGGCAGCGTCAGCACCGAGTCGGGCAGCGCGATGCCGGCGAAGGCGACGACCGGGACCCACATCAGGTTGAGGAGCGCGGCCGCGACGCCAAGCGTCTCGGCACCGAGCCAGTTCATCCAGCCGATGAGATATTCCGCCCGCTGCGGACCGGCGAGGCGCGAGCGGTTCGGCAGCAGCCGCCGCCAATGCTTGCGGCAGATCTGCAGGCCGCCATAGGCCCACCGGTGACGCTGCGTCTTGAAGGACTGGTAGTCGTCCGGCAGCAGCCCGTGGCCGTAGCGGCGGCGGGTGTAGTGGGCCGTCCATCCACCCTCGAGGATGGACAGGCCGAGATCGGTGTCCTCGGTGATGGTGTCGCTGGACCAGCCACCGGCCTCGTCCAGCGCGGCACGCCGGATCAGGCACATGGTGCCGTGGACGATGATCGCGTTCGATTCGTTGCGCTGCACCATGCCGATGTCGAAGAAGCCGGCATATTCGGCGTTCAGCACCCGGTGGAAGACGCTGCGCGCGTCGTCGCGGTGGTCCTGCGGCGACTGGATCAGGCCGACCCGGGGATCGGCGAAGTGAGGAACGAGGTCCTTCAGCCAGTCGGACTGGACGACATAGTCGGCGTCGAGCAGTGCGACGATCTCGGCGTCCTCCGCCGTGACCCCGAGCGCTAGCCGCAGCGCGCCCGCCTTGAAGCCCTCGACGCGCTCGGCATTGATGAACTTGAAGCGGGGGCCGAGCGTGCGGCAGTGCGCCTCGACCGGCAGCACCATCGCCGGATCCGGCGTGTTGTTGACGATCACGACGCATTCGAAGTTCGGATAGTCGAGGGCCGCGACGGAATCGAGCGTCTGCTTCAGCATTTCCGCCGGCTCGCGGTAGGCGGGAATGTGGATCGAGACCTTCGGCAGGTACGGCGCGGTCACCACGCCGTGGTCGGGGACGAGCGGAACCGTTCGCGGATGCGGGTCCGGCAGCGGCGTCGCCTCGGGGATGAGACGGGACGGCTGACGGCCGAGCGCCACCGCGGCGATCTCCTCGATGCGCGCCAGGCAGAGCAGCGCCAGCGGCACCAGCAGGATGAGGCCGGCGATCCACATCACGGCACTGCCGACGACGAGATAGTGCGACAGCGGGTGGGCGATCGTGATCGCCAGCCATGCGCCGACCGACTGGGCGGCGGCCGCCATCACCATCGCCTGGGCGAAGGTCGGACGCTTCAGCAGGAAGACGAACAGCGACAGCAAGGTGCCGACGAGCAGCGCCGCACCGGCGATGCGCTCCTTGTTGGGTTCGGTGATGGTGCCGGCGAGGTCGAACTTGAGCTGGCGCTCGGCGTCGAACAGGCCCCAGTAGGCGCCGACCGAGCCTTCGTTCACCTTCCAGCGCTGGTCGAACGCCTCGACGATGTTGTAGTCGATGCCGAGGTCGCGGGCGCGGCTGACGAAGGCGCGCAGGATCTCCGCCTGGGCAACCGGGCCGGGCTCGGCCGCCTTCATGTTGTAGCCGCCGGAAGGCCAGCCGAACTCGGCGACGACGATGTGCTTGCCGGGGAAGGTGGTGCGCAGCCGGTTGTAGGCCTCGACGGCGTGCTGGACGACGGCCTCGCGCGGCACGCCCTCCCAGTAGCCGAGCATATGGGCGGCGACGAAGTCGACCGCGCCGGCCATCTCCGGGTTCTCCAGCCACGTCGACCAGATGTCGCCCGTGGTGATCGGCACCGGGCTCTCGCTGCGCACCTTGCGCAACAGCTCCGCCATCTCGGCGCCGGTCTTCTCGCCGCGCAGCACCGTCTCGTTGCCGACGACGATCGCCTCGACAGTGTTCGGATACTTGTTGGCGAGTTCGAGCGCCGTCTTGATCTCGCGGGCGTTGCGCTCCTCGTCGAGATCGATCCAGGCGCCGAGGGTGACCTTAATGCCGAACTCGGCCGCGATCTCCGGCACATGCTCCAGGCCGCCGGTCGAGGCGTAGGTGCGCACCCGCTTCACGTACGGCGCGACCACCGCCATGTCGGCGCGGATCTGCTCCGGCGTGACGAGGTCGCCGTCCTCGGGATTCTGGGAGGCGTCATAGGGGGCGAAGGAGACGCTCTCGAGCTTCCCGCTGACGTCCGGCGGGGTCACTTCCTCCCCGTTGATGAGCCAGATCGCACCGTGTGCCAGGACGGCCAGCACTACCGCGACGAATGCAACCGGCATCGTCCGCCGCAACTTCTCGACGAAAGTCATCGACGCACCGCTCCTCGAGAGGTCGAGGTTGAGAGAACGAGTTCACACGGCTTCGGTTCCTGCCGCTGCCGCAGCCGCCCGCCGGAGAGGGGGGCTGCGGAGGTGACAGATCGAGCCTGAGAAAATTGGAAGTTTTCGGGCAACCCCGGCGTTTCCGGTGCCGCCTCTGGAAAGACAACCCCGGTGCCCGCTGAAGGCCCTTGCCTAAGTTGGTAGCACAAATGCTGCGTTGCGAGAGCGTCGCTCGCGCCGCGTCACTGCGCCGCGGGCTGCTGGCCAGCCGCCGGCTGCTCGCCGGCGGGCGCCGCCGCGTCGGCGGGCGCTGCGCCGCCTTCGCCCTGCGCTGCCGCGGGCGCGGCCGGCTGCAGGGACGCCGGGTCGAGCGCCGGGTCGACCCAACATGCGTGGACGCGGGCGGGGAGGCCGGGATCACCCTGTTCCGGGCTGACGCCGACCTTCACGAGGCAGCGAAAGGCGATCGGGACGTGCTCGGAGGGGCAGTCGAAGCGGTCGTAGAGGTCAAGGAAATCCGAAGCCGTGCGGATGTCGTCGCGCCACATTAGGCTGAGGATGCGTTCGCCCGCCCAGGAGCACTCCGGGCTGTCGGCACCGGGAAATTCGTCGCTCTGGGCGACGGCCGTCCCCGTCACACCCGCGAAGGTCAAGAGCGCCGCCGCGGCCATCGCGACGACGCGGGCGCCGCGGCTGGCGGGCCCGAAGACAGGGCGGGGGGCAGGCGACGATCGCGACATGGGGAACTTCCGGTACAAGGCAGCGGTGTCGGGTTGGTCCGGCGCGGCGG
>Ga0209902_100595_pt1 | contig 33981 bp, 31 predicted proteins | sample FECB27metaG_FD_188304 | JGI IMG/M metagenome (GOLD analysis project Ga0209902, IMG submission 188304) | Cyanobacterial communities from the Joint Genome Institute, California, USA - FECB-27 (SPAdes) (version 2) | ecosystem: Environmental > Aquatic > Thermal springs > Hot (42-90C) > Microbial mats...
CTTCTCCCCTCAGGGGAGAAGGTGGCGCGAAGCGCCGGATGAGGGGTGAAGCGGCTCAATACGCGCTTGCTGAGAAACTGAACCCCTCACCCTAGTTCCGCTACGGACCTGTCGGTCCTAGCTGCACTACCCTCTCCCCTCAGGGGCGAGGGGACGAGGGAATCGCCGCCACCAGCCGTTCGGTGATGATATCCGGGGCGGTGATGGCCGAGCCGCAGACCACGGCGAAGGCGCCGCGTTCGAACGAGGCGGCGACGTGCTCGGGGGTCCAGATGCCGCCTTCGACCACCAGCGGCACGTCGAGCGCCGCGACGATTTCGGACACCAGATCGAATGGCGGGCGGGCCACGCCTTCGGTCAGCGCGGTGTGCCCGACCATGGTGGTGGCGATGAGGTCGGCGCCTTCGGCGGCGGCCTGCCGCGCTTCGTCGAGGGTCGCGATGTCGGCCATCACCAGCCTGCCGAGCCGGTGGGTGGTGGCGGCGATCTCGGCAAAGCTCTCGCCCGGCCGGGTGCCCGATGTGGCCTGGATAGCGACGATATCGGCGCCCGCGGCTGAGAGCGCTTCGGCGTCGGCGCTGGAGGTGGTGATGTAGTTGTCGAAGCCTTCGCGGGTGTCCTTGACGATGCCGATGATCGGCAGGCTGGTGCGCGGCCGCAGCAGGCCGACGACGTCGGCGCCGTTGAGGCGGAAGCCGCCGGCGCCGCCAAGCTCGGCCGCTTCGGCAAGCAGCGCCAGGATATCGGGACGCTGGCGCAGCGGGCTTTTCGGGTTCATCGCCTGCGAGGAAACGATCAGCTGGCGCTCGAGGCGCTTGAGCAGAGTAGGGCCAGTCACGAGAGATCCCCGGCGATGGTGAAGTCGACTTCGAAGCTGCGGTGCCAGGGGAAGCGGACGGCGGTGATGCCGAGGTCGTCCCGCCCGGTGAGGTGCTTCAGGGTGGCGTCGAGGCTGGCGCCGATTGCGGTCTCGGCTGCCGCCTCCTCAGTTCGGTCGGGAAAGCTGTAGACGCCGGCGTTCAGCGGCCGGCGGGCATCGGTCATATAGGCAAAGTCCTCGATCAGCCGGTGCAGCAGTACGCGACGGGCGGCGGCGGCATCGAAGGTGCCGGCGGCGCGGCCGATCTGGATCGCCGCGGCGGCAGCGACCACCGAGCCGAGCGCATTGCCGGCGGTGTTCCAGCCGCCATAGGCGACGAGCTCGAGCAGGATGCCGCGGCGGTGCAACTCCTCGATCAGCAACGGATCGGCGCCGTTGGAATAGCGGAGGTCGGCGAGGGCGACCTCACGGCCGGCGGCCAGCAAGCGGGCGATGAGGTCGGCGGTCTTCTTGGCCTCGGCGGCATCATCGGCATCGAAGCTCGACTGCGCGCCGTCGTGCCCGGCGCCGGACTTCTCTACCACCATGCCGCAATGGTCGCGGCGCCTCGGGTCAGGGGCGTGGACGACGAGGGCCATGGTGGCAGGGTCGGTGACAGTCACCGAGCCCGAGGCGCGGAGCTGGCGATCGACCGCCTCGTGCATCGGGCGGTTCTCGTATTTGGCGATGCGCTGCATGCCCGGCGGATCGGCGCATTCGACCGTGAAGCGCGGGGTAACGCCGAAGCGGGCGCCGAGCTGGCGCGCCACCAGTACCGCGGCCACCTCGTCGGCGCCGGGATACATCAGCACTTCGCCTGATATGGGGAGGACGTGGCTCCACTGCTTCAGCCACACCTGCTCGGCTGAGCCGGCCGAGTGTTCGGCGGTATCGTCGGCGGTGATCAACAGCGGGTCGATGACACCCTCGGAGGCCAGCGCGATGGCTTCGAGATTGACGTGATGGTTGCGCAGCCGCCGGCGCTCGAAATCGGCGACGATCTCACCGGGGAGCGCAGCGCGAAGCGCGACGAGCGCCTCGGCATTGCCGGCATGGCTGGCGCCGAGGGTTTCGAGCAGGTCGCGGTGGTGCAGCGCGCCGAGCTGGTGCAATTCCATGCCGTGCCGGGCCCAGTAATCGGGCTCTTCCTGCGGGTTGTAGGAGTTGGAGGCGCGCATCACCAGCGACACGGCGCAGAGCGGCAGCGCCGGGTGCACGGCGTGGAGGCGGCGCAGCACGTCGAGGCGGGTGAGGGCGCTGAGCGTCGTATCGGCGGTGGTGCGGGCGGCGATCAGGCCGCCATAGCAGAGCATGTCGAGCGAGGCGATCACCGCGTCGGTCGAGGGCGCTGTGCCTTCGAGCCAGCGGCCGAGGCCGTCGGCATCGCCGGGTTGCCGCAGCTGGGGCAGCAGTTCGGCCGGCGGCAGCACCAGGGTGGCGCCGGCTATGGCGGCGACACCGGCGGGCAGGCCGATATTGACCGGGCGCTCATCGAGGGGAAGGAAGGCGAGGGAAAGGGCACGTGTGGACGTCAATTCGTATTGTCTCTGCTCGTGCGGAAAATGACGAAATCGTAGGAGTAGCGGTCGGCGCGATAGACGCTTTCGGCATATTCGATGCGCTGGTTCTTGGCATCGTAAGCGACACGCAGCACCTTGAAGGCCGGCGAGAATTCGGGGACGCCGAGGAGTTTGGCCAGCGGTGGATCGAGCACCGTGGCGTGGATCGACTGCTCGGCCTTCTCGATCTTCAGGTGATAGGTCTCGGTGAGCATCTGGTAGAGCGAACCGGTGATGCCGCGCGCCGCGAGGCCGGGGGCGAGCTTGGCCGGAACATAGGTGTTCTCGATGCACATCGGCTCGCCATCGGCGGTGCGGACGCGCGAGATGTGGGCGACCAGATCGCGCGGGCTGAGCGCCAGCCGCGCCCCGATTTCGGCGCCGGCCGGGATTTCCTCCACCACCGTATCGAGCGAGCCGGGAACGAGGCCACGGGCCCGCATGTCCTGGGTGAATGAGGTCAGCTCCACCGATTTGGCGATGCGCGGTTCGGAAACGAAGGTGCCGGCGCCCTGCGTGCGGTAGACGCGGCCCTCGTAGCCCAATTGGTCGAGGGCGCGCCTTACGGTCAGGCGGGTGACGCCGAAGGTTTCGGCGAGATCACGCTCGGTGGGGAGCTTTTCATGCGGCTTCAGCTCACCCTCGATGAGGCCCAGCAGATAGCTCCGCAACTGGGCGCCCTTGGTGCCCGTGCGACCGTTTCCGGCGGTCTCAGCCATAATCGGATTCCCTCCACTGGAGCATATCAAAGCACAATTCAACGTTGCCGGGCAAGTGAGTGGTATACTCCAATTGCACCGATATCCGCCTGTTCTATGCAGAATGTGACGCCATGTTGACGCGCTTCGAAAAATTGGGCTACACCATTTGACGGCATGTAGCCAAGGGAGAATTCAGGATGGAGCGGAAAGCTCAAGCTCGTGCGGCCCATGCCGCGATGTCGACCGCGCTGGGCGCGGTCATGCTGCTGGGTGGGGCGCTCGGCGCCTCGGCGCAGGACAAGGCCGAGATCACCTTCTCGTATCTGTGGGGCGGCGCGGAGGGCGCGGCGCTCGAGCAGATCATCACCGATTTCAACGCCAGCCAGGACAAGATCGTGGTCAAGGGCGTGTCGAGCCCCGACATGACCAAGCAGCTGGCGTCGATGTCGAGCGCCAAGGGCGCCTTCGACATCTCGGACAATTTCGCCTCCAACATCGCCTCGTGGGCGAACCAGGGCATTCTGCTGCCGCTCGACGAGTTCGGTCTCGATACCGCCGATTTCCCCGAGAGCGCCATGAAGCAGCTGGTGGTCGACGGCGTGCTCTATTCGGTGCCGATCGCCACCCACAATTTCCAGCTGGTCTACAACAAGAAGCTGCTCGACGAAGCCGGCGTCACCCCGCCGACCTCGATGGCCGAGCTCGCCGACGCCATCAAGAAGCTGACCAAGGTGGATGCCGAGGGCAACGTCACCCAGCTCGGCCTCGGGCTCACCGACATCTCGGCCGGCCTCAAGACGTTGGGCTACGCGCATGGCGGCGACTGGAACCGCGACGGCAAGCCGACCCCGACCGATCCGGGGTTCGTCGAGGGCGTGCAGTTCTACTTCGACAACGTGGTGGCGCCGGTGACTCCTGCGGCCTACAACAAGTTCGTCGCTGGCTTCGGCCCCTATATGTCGGACCAGGACTCGTTCAAGCAGGGCAAGATTGCCATGGTGTTTGAGGGCGAGTGGCGCGCCAAGTTCAATACCGAAGCCGGCATGGATTGGGGCGTGGTGCAGGTGCCGGGCAAGACCCCCGAGCTCAACGGCTCGACCTGGGCTGATGTGTCGACGATCTTCATCCCGACCAACACCCAGAACAAGGAAGCCGCGGGCGAGTTCCTGAAATACCTGATCAGCCCGCCGGCGATGGAAAAGTTCAGCCACGTGCTGGCGAACCTGCCGGGCCGCCTGTCGCTGGTCGACAGCGCCACCTATGACGACCTGCCGAACTTCAAGGTCTGGCTCGACGCGCTGAAGAACCCAAACACGCACGGCCTGCCGCCGGCGCTGTACATGGCCGAATACAATGCCGACCTCGCGTCCGCATTCGACTCGGTGCTGCAGGGCGCCCAGACTGCCGAAGCGGCGCTCCAGGGCGTTGCCGATCGCACCGGCTCGTACTCGCAGTAAGCTGTTGCAGAGCGCGCGTCCGACACCGAGCGAACCGACAGGCCGGGCCCTTCTCAAGGGCCTGGCCTTCGCCTCGCCGTTTATCATCGGCTTCCTGGTGCTCTACCTGTGGCCGATCCTCGCCTCGGGCTATTACAGCCTCACCGATTTCAGCCTGTTCAAGGCGCCCAAATGGGTCGGGCTGGCCAATTACGAGCGGATGATCTCGGACGCCAAGTTCTGGAAGAGCCTCTACAACACGCTGTTCTTCACCTTTGTCGGCGTGCCGGTGGATATTGCGATCTCGATCGCCGGCGCCCACATCCTCAACCAGAAGCTGAAGGGCCAGCCGCTGTGGCGGGCGCTGGTCTACCTGCCCTCGATCGTGCCGGCAGTGGCGGCGGGCTTTCTGTGGCGCTGGCTGCTCAACGCCCAATACGGCTTCGTCAACGAGATCCTGCGCTGGTTCCGCATCCCGCAGCCGAACTGGCTGCTCGACGCCAGCTGGGGCGGCATCTCGGTGATCGTCCTGATGCTGTGGACGGTGGGCGGCACCATGCTGATCTACCTCGCAGCGCTGAAGAACGTACCGCAGGAGCTCTACGAGGCCGCCGAACTCGACGGGGCCGGGCCGTTGCGCCGCTTCTGGCACATCACCTGGCCGATGATCTCACCGGTGACGCTGTTCCAGGTGATCGTGCTGATCATCGCGTTCCTCCAGGTGTTCACCCAGCCGTTCGTGTTGTCGAAGGATCCGGGGCTCGGCACGCAGACCGCGACCGGACCGGGCGACTCGATGCTGAGCTACTCGATCTACCTGTTCCAGAACGGCTTCACTTTCCTCAAGATGGGTTACGCCTCGGCGATGGCCTGGGTGCTGCTGTTCGTGACGCTGGCCATCACCTTGCTGATCCTGTGGTCGGCCAAGAAGTGGGTGTTCTATGACAACCGCTGAGTATCAGGGCGCGGCGCTCGGCGAGCGCGTGCCGGTCGGCGGCCGCTTCGGCTGGCTGATGACCATCTACCGCTACGCCCTGGTGATCCTCCTCGCCCTGGTGTTCGTGTTCCCGTTCATCGTCATGCTGACGACGGCGTTCAAGGTCTCGGACGAGATCTTCATGGCGCCGCCGGAGCTGTTGCCACGCAGCTGGACGCTCGACCATTTCGTCGGGGCGCTGACGCAGATCCCGTTCTTCCGGTTCCTGCTCAATACCGTGGTGATTGCCGGGCTGAGCGTGCTGGGTACGGTGCTGGTGTCACCGCTGGTCGCCTACTCGCTGAGTAAGCTGCGCTGGAAGGGGCGGAACCTCTTATTCATCATGGTGCTCGCCACCATGATGCTGCCGCCGCAGGTGACGCTGATCCCGATCTACATGATGTGGAACAAGATCGGCGCCACCGGCACCATCCTGCCGCTCATTGTTCCGGCCTTCCTCGGCACGCCGTTCTTCATCTTCCTGATCCGGCAGTTCCTGTTGAGCGTGCCGGACGAGCTGATCGAAGCGGCCAAGGTCGATGGGGCGTCGGAGTTCCGTATCTACTGGTCGATCGTGCTGCCGATCGCGCGCCCGGCGCTGATCACCTCGGCGGTGTTCCAGTTCGTCTGGGCGTGGACGGATTTCCTCTATCCGCTGATCTACCTCAATGACGAGGAGAGCTATACGCTCTCCATCGGGCTATACTCGTTCCTCGGCGAGCACGGGGTGCAATGGGGGCCGCTGATGGCATCCTGCGTGCTGTTCACCCTGCCGGCCTTCCTGATCTTTCTGGTGTTCCAGCGCTACTTCATCGGCGGCATCGCCACGGGTGCGCTGAAGTGAGCGAGGTTGCCCTCGCCGTCGATATCGGCGGCACCAAGATCCTGGTCGGCCTGGTCGATGCGGCGGGCACTATCGTCATGAGCCGGCAGGTCGCGACGCCGGCCCGCGACGGGGCGGAGGCGATCATCGCCGCTGTCGCTGCGCTGGCGAAAGACGTCCTCTTTGGCGCGCCCTCGTCGGTCAGCCGCTGTGGCGTCGGCACGGCCGGCGTCGTCGGCGAACATGGCGAGATCACCTCGGCGACCGATCATTTGAGCGGCTGGGCCGGCACTCGGCTGCAGCAGCGGCTGATCGAAGAGCTCGGCATGCCCGTCACCGTGCTCAACGATGTGCAGGCGTCGGGGCTTTGCGAGGGCGTGCTTGGGGCGGCGAGCGGCAAACGCTCGGCGCTGATCGTGGCGCTCGGCACCGGCGTCGGCGGTTCGCTGGTGCGCAATGGTCAGGTCGAGCGCGGCGCCTATGGCATTGCCGGCAGCGTCGGCCATCACCTGTCGCCGCTGCGGCAGGGCCGGCCGTGTCCCTGCGGCGGCACCGACCACCTCGAGGCCTATGCCAGCGGCACGGCGATGGAGATCGAATACGCGCGGCGGACCGGACACGAGCGGAACCTCCGCGAGATCGCGGCGCTGGCCGAGACCGACGATGCCGAGGCCCAGGCGGTGATTGCCGAGGCGGCGGAGGTGCTGGGCGCGGTGCTGGGCAGCGCCAACAATGTGGTCGATGCCGAGATCATCGTGGTGGCCGGGGGCGTCTTGGCACTGGGCGACCGGCTGCTGCAACCGGCGCGCGCCGCGGCGCGACGTGAAGCGCTGGGGCTGTCGAAGGCCGTGGAGATCGTGCCGGCAAGGTTCGGGCCGACGGCGTGTTTGATCGGCGCGGCGCTGGCGGCGTTCGGGGCGGCTTCGGGCGCGCCTTAGGTCTCCGGCCTTACCACCCACTCGATGTCATCCCAGCGAAAGCTGGGACCCAACTCGCCGCTCGCGCCGGCGGATAGATGGGTCTCAGCTTTCGCTGGGATGGCACCCGGTGGAGATGGCGAGTGGGTGCCCGAAGGGCTCGAAGATCACCTACCGCCGCTTGAACACCGGTGCGCGCTTCTCCTTGAACGCCGCACGGCCTTCGCTTGCATCTTCGGTGGCAAAGCAGATCGCCTGCAGGTCACGCTCGTAGCTGATGGCGTTGGCGATCGACAGCTCCCAGGCGGCGCGGAGGTTCAGCTTCGCCGTCTCGGCGGCAATCGGGGCGCGCGAGGCGATGGTGGCGGCGAGGCGCTTGGCCTCAGCCAATAGCTCAGTGCGCGGCACGGTGCGGGAGACGAGGCCCCAGCGCTCGGCGGTCGCGGCATCGATCGGATCGCCGGTCATGATCATCAGCGCCGCATTGGATGGGCCGACGGCGTGGGCGAGGTTCACCGCCATGCCGCCGCCGCCGATCCAGCCGAGCTTGATCTCCGGCGCCGCGAAACTGGCATTGTCCGAGGCGATGCGGATGTCGCAGGCCATGGCGGTCTCGAGCCCGCCGCCGAAGGCATAGCCGTTCACCGCGGCAATCGAAGGTTTCAGCAGCGCGCGGATGGCGTCGCAATAATCCGGCCGATTGCGGAAATTCCAGGCGCTGTCGTAGTCGTCGAGGGTGCGGATGTCGGAGCCGGCGGAAAACGCCTTCTCCCCAGCGCCGGTCAGGACCACGGCCCGGATTGCGTCGTCGCCATTGAACTCGGTGACTGCGGCAACCAGCGCCGCCGCCATTTCCGGCGTCATGGCGTTGAGCTTTTCCGGCCGGTTGATGGTGATGATGCCGACGAAGCCGTCGCGCTCGACGAGGATGTTGTCGCTCATATCTCGTTCTCCGCCACTGCGCCTTTGGCCAGCAATTGTTCGATCGCTGCGTCGTCGAACCCGGCTTCGCGCAGCACGTCGCGGCTGTGCTGGCCGACCACCGGGGCGCCGCGCTCGACTGTCGATGGGGTTTTCGAGAACCGGATCGGGAAGCCCGGGGTTTTTACGTGACCCTCGGTCGGGTGGTCGTACTCGACGAAGGTGCCGTTGTGCTTGATCTGCTCATCCTCGACCAGGTCGGCATAGCCATAGACCGGGCCGCACCAGATATCGGCAGCGCGCAGCAGTTCCAGCCATTCGGCGGTGGTCTTGGTCTTCAGCCGGTCGCGGGTCTTCGAAAAGATCTCGTCGCGCTTCGTCCAGGTGTCGACCTCGTCGTCCATCGTAAGGAAGCTCGGCTCGCCGATGGTCTGGCCGAGATTGGCGAGCTTGGGGAAGGCAACGATGATGAAGCCATCGGAGGTGGCGAAGGCGCCATAGGGGGCGCGGATGTAGACATGGGCATGCGGCTCGGCGGAGCGCACCTGCGGCTTCTTGCCGACGGTGAACACCGAGAGTTCCTGCATCTGGATCGTGGTGATGGCGTCGAGCATGTTCACCTGCACCAGCTGGCCCTCGCCGGTGCGCTCGCGATGCAGCAGCGCCGCTAGGGCGCCCTCGAAGGCAGTGTAGGCGGTGATGCCGTCGACCAGGTATTGGCCCGCCGCATTGGGCGGCTCGCCCTCGCGGCCGGCCGACAGCATGGCGCCGGACATGCCCTGCAGCACCAGGTCCTGGCCGGGGCGGTTGAGATAGGGGCCGTCCTCGCCGTAGCCGGAGATCGACACATAGACGAGGCGCGGATTGATCTTCGACAGCGTCTCGTAGTCGACCCCGAGGCGCTTGGCGACGCCCGGCCGGTAGTTCTGCAGGAATACGTCGGCGGTCTTCACCAGCTCGAGCAGCACGGCTTTGCCGTCGGGATCTTTCAAATCGACGGCCAGCGAGCGCTTGTTGCGGTTGAGCGACAGGAACGAGACGTTGACCTTGTTGCCGCGCGCCCCGCCCGCCGCGGTGTGGCGCTGCCACTCGCCGGTCACCGGCTCGACCTTCACCACATCGGCGCCGAGATCCCCCAGCCGCTGCGCCGCGAAGGGCCCGGCCATGGCGATGGAGCAATCGAGAACGCGGTAGCCGGAGAGGATGCCCATGGGTCAGTGCCTTGTACGTTGAATCTGCTGGTGCATGTCGTTGGGTATGAGCGCGCGGCGCACCCCCTCCCAACCTCCCCCGTCGAGGGGGAGGTGCTGTTCCGTGCTTGAAGCTCGATCGTGCCAAAGCCACCGGCCGAACACCTCCCCCTTGACGGGGGAGGTTGGGAGGGGGTGCGCCGCCCGCTTGAAACCTCCAGTCAGCACTGCAACCCCTTGCATCTCAATGCATGTACCAGCCGCCATCCACATGGATGGTCTGGCCGGTGATGAAGGAAGCTGCGTCGGAGGCGAGGAACATCAGGATGTTGGCGATATCGGCGGGGGCGCCGCGGCGTTGCAGCGCCTGCGCTTCGTAGATGCGCTTTTCGTAGGCAGGCAGGTCCGGATGGATCTTTTCGGCATCGGTGGGGAAGGCGCCCGGCGCTACCGCGTTGACGGTAATGCCGTGCTTGCCGAACTCGCGGGCCCATGAGCGGGTGAGGCCGACCAGCGCCATCTTCGATTGCACATAGGGCGTCAGGTCCGACCAGCCGCCCGAGATGGTCACCGACGAGATGTTGATGATGCGGCCGCGCTTTGCCGCCTTCATATGCGGCAGCGCCACCTGGACGCAGACGATGCCGGCATCGACATTGATGCGCTGCACCAGCTGCATCTCTTCGATGGTGTAGTCCTCGAAGGGCTTTGAGGGATAGATCGCCGCATTGTTGATGACGACGTCGAAGCCGCCGACCTCAGCCGAGAGTTTCTGCAGCCCGGCGCGCAGCCCGGTGAGATCGGCGAGATCGAGCTTGGCGACAGTAAGCCCCCGGAGGCCTGCCGCCGCCTGGAGCAGCGCCGCAACCTTGTTGGCGTCGTTGTCGATGGCGACGACTTTTGCGCCCGAGCGCAGCAGTTCGAGCGTCGTCTCGAGCCCCAGCCCGCCGGCCGCGCCGGTATAGAGGATGGTCCTATTCTCGAGAGAGCCGAAGCGATCCGTGCCCATCAGCGTCCCGCAATCTTCAGGTGGTTGCCGGACGGGGCGGGGTACTCGTCTTCGGGCTGGGTGGAGATAGCGCGAATGCGGGCCTCGCTGGCGGCGATCTCGGCCGCACCGTCGAGGATGCGGAAGGTGCTGTCGTAGCGCTTCTCCTCGCCATGCTGCAGCCAGATCATCTCGCCGCGCTCCCGCGCCGCGTTGTTGCCGAGCACGTGGTTGGTCGAGGGCTCGATGCCGAGCGCATATTGCCCGGCCTGCAGGTTCTGCCATTCGTAGAGGCAGGGGAACTGCGCCTTGTCGGTTGCGACCTCGAAGCCCAGGCCGACGCGATCGTTGACCAGGGCAACGAACTGCTTGCCGCCGGCATCGGCGCCGAGCTCGTGCTGCCAGACCTGCTCGTGGAAATCCAGCTTGGGGGCGCTCAGCGTGCGGTAGCCGACGCCCTGCTTCTTGTAGGCGTCGCCGGCATGGGCAGCCCAGACCACGTCGCGGATCGGTGCGAGATAGCGCGACCCTTCGTCGAGCACGGGGTGGCCGACATTGATGTGGTAGCAGTACATGTGCGGCGTCTTGTAGAAGCCGTGGTTGACCACCCGATCGCTGATCCGGATTTCCTTGCCGCCGACATCGGCTTCGATGCGACGGATCAAATGCAGGTCTTCGCCGAACACCGCCGATTGCTGCACGATGCCCTCGGCCCACAGCACGCACTCGTCGCCGCGCCACTCCTCGCCATAGCCGGTGAGTTTTGCGGGGATGGTGCCGACGCGGCCGTGCAGCGAGTGGCTGACGGTCGGCTTGGGGCCATAGACATAGCTGTCGGCCGGCACCTCGTTCATGAACAGGATGTGGTCTAGCCCACAGGTGACAAGCAGCCCGGAGAACGAGCGGGCCCAGGCGAGGCCGCCTTCGCCTTCATATTCATGCAGGCCCGGGTGGCGAAAGCCGGCCGGGGAGTTCCAGCCGATCGCCTGGCCCTTGAACTCGCAGTCGGCGATATCGAGGGCGCGGTCGACCAAAGCGGTGAAGCGGAGGCCCGAACCGGTGCGGAATTCGAGCATGCGGATGCCGCGCTCGACCCCATCGCTCAGTTCCATCAACCGCACGCCGGCGAACTGGCTCAGCATGCCCGCCCGCTCGGCGATCTCGCGACGGGTATAGGTCCGGCCGTTGAGCGCAACCATCGGGCGTCTCCTCAGTCGAGATGGTAGATTTCGGGGATCATGCTCCACCACTCGCCGGGGGCGGCGGTGTTGAGCGGCGCCTGGCACAGGTCGGTGAGGGCCAGCCACTGTTTGGTAATGGCCTTTTCGCCCAGCACCTGCATGTCAGCCTCATAGTCCGTGCCGGTGTACTCCCAGTAGCCGAACAGCAGCATTTCGGGCTCGCGCAGGTAGATCGAGTAGTTGCGGATATTGGCCGCGCTCAGCGCTGCGTTCATCTCCGGCCACGGCTCGGCGTGCAGGCGCTTATATTCGGCGAGCTTTTCCGGCTTCACGCCGATCACCATGCCCATGCGCTGGACCATAAACTACTCCTTGGTGCCGCCGGCGGTCATGCCGGAAACGAGGTAGCGCTGCGCGAACAGGAAGACGAGCAGCACCGGGGCGATGGCGAGCAGCGTCGCCAGTGCCAGCGCCGACAGCGTGATGGTGGTCGAAGCCGCATTGGTGGGGTTGAAGGCGGGGACGTTGGAGAGCAGCTCGGCGAGGCCGACCTGGATCGGCGCCTTGCGGCCGGGCAGCGTCACATAGGGCAGGAAGTAGTTGTTCCAGTTGCCGGTGAAGCTGAAGAAGCCGACCAGCGCGATCACCGGGGTGGAGAGCGGCATGGCGATCTTCATGAACACCTGCCACTCGCTCGCCCCGTCAAGGCGCGCCGCCGACAAGAGGTCGCGCGACACCGCGGTCGAGAAGTAGATGTAGGTGAGGTAGACGCCGAACGGATAGAACGAGAAGGGCAGGATGGCCGAGAGTGGATTGCCGATCAGCCGCACCGCGCTCAGCTCGAGAAAGATCGGCAGCACCAGGGCGGTCGAGGGGATCAGCATGACGATCAGCGTCACCACCAGGAGGAGCTTGCGGCCGCGGAACTCGGTCATCGCCAGGGCGTAGCCGGCGGGGATGGAGATGCAGAGCGTGATCACCAGGGCGGCGACGCAGTAGAACACCGAGTTGCCGATCCAGGTCCAGATCAGCCCGCCCTGAAAGGTCATGAGACTCTGCCAGTTGCTCAGCAGCGTGCCGATATCGCCGAGCGCGAACGGAGCGTCGAGCAGCAGCTGGCGATCGGTCTTGGTCGGTGCGATCAGCAGCCAGAGCAGCGGCACGACGAAGAACAGCGCGAAGACGATGAGGATCAGCACGCCGAAGGCGCGGCCGAGCCAGGCGCCGGGCGTGAGGTCGCGCATGCGGGTGCCGACGATTTCGGAGTTAGGCGCGCTCAAACAGGCCACCCTTGAAGACGAAGTAGATGGAAAGGGCGACGGCGACGGCCAGCAGCACCAGCGAGATCGCCGCTGAGCCGTTGAAATCGTTCTGCTTGAAGGCATAGAGGAAGGCGAGCTGGTTCAGCGAATAGTCCTGCCCGACCACGCCGCGGCTGGCCTGCGCCAGGACGCGCGGCTCGACGAAGAGCTGGGTGCCGCCGGCAAAGCTCATGATCACCATGTAGGCGATCCACTTGCGCATCAGCGGGATCTGGATCGACCAGGCAATCCGCACCGGCCCGGCGCCGTCGACGCGGGCGGCCTCGATCACGTCCTTCGAAATGTTGTTGAGCGCGCCATACATGATGACGATCCAGCCACCGGCGCCGGTCCAGAAGGCGATCACCGCGAGGACGATCGGCAGCCGGCTGGCGTCAACGGCGCCGACGAAGCTCTCGATCCCCAGCGCCTGCAGCAGCCATGAGACCGGGCTGACGGTAGGGTCGAGGACGAACAGCCAGAGCATGACGCTCGAGGCGCCGGCCAGGGCGCCGGGGATGTAATAGACGAAGCGCATCGTGCCGGAGAACCAGCGCAAGCCAATCGAGTGGACGAGGATGGCGAGGGTCACCACCAGCACGACCAACAGCACCAGCCAGACGACGATGAAGATGCCGACATGCTCGACCGCCGGCCAGAACCGGTAGTCCTTGAACACTTGGAGGAAGTTGTCGAAGCCGACAAAGGCGCCCTTCTTGGTGAAGGCGAGATAGATGGCGTAGAGCGCCGGCAGGATGCCGAAGGCGATGAGGAACAGCGTGTAGGGGGTGGCGAACAGCACGCCGATGCGCCCCTGCGCGCGCTCGACGCTCATGCCCTTTTTCGGGCGCTCGAGGGCGACAGAAGCAGTGGCAGCGCTATGTTCGATCGTGCTCACTTGGCGGCTCCAGGCACTAGAGGCATTGGTGCGGACTATCCCGCCCACCGCATGTCATCCCTGCGAAAGCAGGGACCCATGTCACCGCCAGCGCGGGATGCGACGGACGAGGGCAAAGCCCTCGCCGGTGGGGTCCCTGCTTTCGCAGGGATGACATCGAGGATTAACTGATGTCCTCGATGCAGATGACCGGGGGCACTTTACGCGCCCCCGGCGAACTCAGGTTCAGGTTCACTCGACGGTGTAGCCGACGACCTGCGCTTCGTTCTTCATTTCCTGCTGCCAGTCGGCCGACAGGTCGGTCATGGTCTTGCCGGCGGCGAGGCCGGGGGTGACGATCTTGGCCCAGGCGGTCTCGGGCGAGAAGTTGGGGTAGCCCCAACCATTCCAGACGCTCGAGGCGGCAGCCTGGATGGCGGCCTTGAAGTCGCCGGCATAAAAGCCGCTCGCCGCCTGCGCATCGAGCCAGGCATCGGCCGCCGCCTGGTAGGCTGGCAGGCCGCCGGTCCCCGCGACCTTGGTGTCGGAAGTGACGAACTTGAGGAAGGTCTTCACCGCCTCGGGGTTCTGGGTGTGGCTCGAGGCGTACCAGACACCGCCACCGACGTTACCGGTGACCGCAGCGCCATCGGCCCATTTCAGCGGCGGCGCCGCGACCCAGTCACCGGCCTTGGCGTTGACGCCACCCGGGTTCTGGAACAGCGCGCCCGAGTACCAGGCCGGGCCAGGGATGGCGACGAGGTTGGCGGCGCTGGCGACGAAGCTGGCGCCGAACACGCTGTCGAGCGTCAGGGTCTTGTTGGCCACCATGTGGTCGATGAGGTTGGAGACCTTCACCGCATTCGGCGCTGAGGTGTCGGACTTGAAGGTCTCGCCCTCGAGCTGGAAGATCGGCGCCTCGCCGCTCCAATAGTAGATATAGGGACCCTGGAAGGCGTCGCCGAAGCCGCCGAGGAAATAGCCCGGATGCTCGGCGGCGAGCTTGTCGCCCAGCGCCTGGTAGTCTTCCCAGGTGGTGGGGGCGGCGTAGCCGAACTGGTCCAGGAGGGTCTTGTTGTACCAGAACAGCACCGGCGCGAGGTCGTTACGGAGGCCATAGACCTTGCCGTCGACGGTCACCGGGTCGAGCGCGCCGGGGGTGAAGCCATCGAGGAAGGCCTGGTCGAGGAAGCCCTCGTTCAGCACCTGGGCGAAGGCCTGCGCGCCGTTGTTCTCGCGGGCGGCCCAGGCGGCATCGTTGTTCTGGGTCGAGAAGACCACGTCCGGCCAGCCTTCATTGGCCTGGTCGGCGAGGCTGATCTTGGTCTGGAAGGTGCCCGAGGCGCCCGACGAGCCGTCGTCGAGCACCAGATTGACCGGCACTTCCGGATGGGCGGCGATGAACGCCTCGACCGCCGGCTGGCGGGTGGCGTCGGCCCAGACGGTGATGGCACCGTCCTGGGCAAGGGCAGCGCCGGCGACGAGGATCGCCGAGAGCGCCACAGTGGTGCGCAGAAGATTCATAACGAGGTCTCCTCCCTGGATGACTTTGGGGTCGTTAGCTGTTGGCTTCAGGCCGCGCGCTGCGCCTTGGCGACGCGCGGATTGAACGGGGCTTCGCCGAGCTCGGAGCGCGGCAACAGGTTGGGGCGGGCCCACTCGCGGCGGGCGGTTTCGTTCAGCACCAGGCCATGGCCGGGGCGATCCGGGGCGTAGGCCCAACCGTCCTTGATCTCGACCGGCTGGTCGACCAGGTGGTCGAAATTCTGGAACGAGTATTCGAGCCACTGCACTTCGGGCAGGGCGCAGGCGGCATGGATGCCGACCTCGAGGAAGGTGTTGCCGAGGCTGACCGGAATGCCGCGGTCGGCGGCGAGCCAGCCGATGCGCATCACGTCGGTGACCTGGCCGTGCACGTTGAGGATGTCGGTGGCGTCCTGTTCCATCAGCAGGCGCTTGCCGTGGGCATCGAGATATTCGCCCGAGTTGATCAGCGTCCAGTTGGCCGCGTCCTTGAGCATCCTGAGGCCGGCATAATCGTTGCGCAGGATCGGATCCTCGACCCAGAGCAGCTCGTGGCCGGCATCGCGGATGGCGGTGAGCTTGACCAAGGCTTCCTTGGCGCCCCAGGCCTCGTTGCTATCGATCATCACCAGGGCGTCCTTGCGGACCACCTGCTTGAGGATCTTCAGGCGGTTGAGGTCCCAGTCGAAATCCGGGTTGCCGACCTTGATCTTGAAGGCGCGGTAGCCAAGCGCGTCGGCATGGGCGAAGAAACGGGCGAACTCGTCGTCCGAAAGGTGGTAGTCGAGGCCCGAGGCATAGGCCTCGACCTTGTCGCGCCGGCTGCCGAGCAGCTGGTGCAATGGCAGGTTCACCTGTTTGGCCGTGAGATCCCACAGCGCGACCTGCAGCGCCTCATGGAAGGGCAGGGTGTAGGCACGCTGGTTGCCGCCACGCGGCCGGCCGACACGATGCACCAGCCCAGCCGGCGGCTGGCCTTCGAGACCGGGCCAGGCTTCCGAGCGGAACACCCGCTCGATCTCGGCCTGATCCGGCAGCGGATAAAACAATGTCTGGATAAACCCCAGCCCGACCGCGCCGGTATCGGCAATCAGTTCGAGCGCCGCTATGTTCACATCGTCGGCGCGGACCTGGCTGTCGCCGATAACGCGGTCGCGGGCAAACTGGAAACGGGTGATGCGGAATTCGGAAATGCGCATAGGCTGGCGATCTCTGATCGACTAACATGAACATCTGATATATCAGACGGTGACGCTAATAGACCAATGAAAGCGGGCGCACAAGTGGCTGTGAATGAGGGTGCCGATATCGGCCTGGCCGAGGCGCAGCCGGGCGGACGGCTGAGCGATCTGGCCTATACGCGGATCCTGGAAAACCTGTTCGACCGGCGGTTGCCGGCTGGGGCCTTCGTGTCGCAGAACGATCTGGTGAAGCTGCTCGGCATCCCGGTGGCGCCGCTGCGCGATGCGCTGAGGACCCTCGAGGTCGAGGGCATCCTCACCATCCACCCGCGCTCCGGCATCCAGTTCGTCAAGCCCGGGCTCGAGCTCACCAAATCGACCTATCAGTTCCGCACCATCATCGAGCGGGCGGCGGTGCGAGCCTTCGCCGAGCAGGGCGACGAGGACCTGATCCGCGAACTGGGCGACCGGCACCGCACCGTGTCCCGCCACATCGAGACGTCAGGCCTCACGGCGGAGACGATGGAGGAGCTCGAGGCGCTGGAGACGCTGCTCCACAACTCGATCATCGCGATCCTCAGGAACGCGCTGATCGAGACCAGCTACCGACGAATGCACACCTATCTCAAGCTGGTGCGGCTCGACCGCAAACTCACCGCGCCGCTGGCGCAGCGCTCGATCCGCGAGCATCTCGAGATCATCGAAGCGTCCGAAGCGCGCGACCCCGACCGCGCCGAAGCGGCGCTGGTGGCGCATTTCAACGCGGCACTGCAGCGGCATCTCGGGATGTTTGTTTAGGGGTGGCTTAGCCGCGACAGACGGCCCCCTCCCATCCTCCCCCATGAAGGGGGAGGTGCCCGCCGGTGGGTTTGGCACGATCGAAGACAGAGCCTCGACTCTTCACCTTCCCCTTCATGGGGGAGGCCGGGAGGGGGCCGTCTCTATCAGTCGGGTTCAGGCCGCAAACGTCCTATGCGTCGAGCCCTGGAAATGCGCTTCCATCGCCGCTATGGCGCCGGCGACGTCGCGCTGCTCGAGCGCGGTGATGACGCGCATGTGCTCGTCGACGGTATCGACCAGGTAGCCGCGGAAGCCGGGGCGGCGGTGGACGCGTTGCGCCATGCGGATGTTTTCCTGCAGGCGCTCGTGCGTATCGAGGATAGCGCGGTTACCGAGCGAGGCGACGATCTCGCGGTGCATGCGGCCGTCGAGTTCGAGGAACGGGGTCTGTGCCGCCTCGAACGGGCTGCCATCGGTGAGGCTGATGCGGCACTTCTCGTGGTTGAGGCGCATGCCGGCGAGCCAGGCGTCGGAGACGGTGTCGCCGAAGCTTTTGAGCGCGAAAATCTCGATCATGATGCGGAACTGGTAGTTCTCGCGGATGAACGCCACCTCCGGGTAGACGATCTTGATGCCGGCGCGCGGCTTGATCTCGACCAGCCCGAATTCCTCCAGCAGCACCAGCGTTTCGCGCAGCGGCGACAGCGACAGCCCGAGCAGCTCGCAGAGTTCGGATTGGGTCACCACCATGCCGGCTTCGAGCGTGCCGTCATTCATCGCCTTGCGGAAGCGGCGGTACCCTTCGTTGTCGTTTCGGACGTCAGACATGTTCACCGGTGAATTGGTCGAGAGGCGTGTTCGCACTTTAGTATATCAACAGGCGTTTTGGAAATCTCAGCAAAATACCAGAGAACACAGGTTTCTGCGGAGCTTTCGAGCTACCAGATTGCGCCTACGGGGCGTGTTGGAGGGCGTTCTGGAGGAGTCGGTGCCTTGACTTGAGATATCATTGCCGCTCAATAATATCTCAACGGAGGGGTCGCATGAAGCTGGTGATGATGTCGCGGTCGACGGGCAGGGGCTGCTAGGTGGCCGCGGTCGAGCTCAAAAACGTGCGCAAGTCGTTCGGAACGGTCGACGTCATAAAGGGCGTGGACCTGACCATCGACAAGGGCGAGTTCGTGGTGTTCGTCGGCGCCTCGGGCTCGGGCAAATCGACGCTCCTCAGGATGATCGCTGGGCTCGAGACGGTGAGCGATGGCGATATCCTGATCGACGGCAAGGACGTCACCTTTGCCGAGCCGTCGGAGCGGGGCATCGCCATGGTGTTCCAGTCCTACGCGCTCTACCCGCACATGAACGTCTACGACAACATCGCCTTCAACCTGAAGCTGGCGCGTTTCGGCAAGGACGAGATCGACAAGCGGGTCAAGGAAGCCGCGCGGATTTTGCGGCTCAATGAGCTGCTCAGCCGTTCGCCGGCGCAGCTGTCGGGCGGCCAACGCCAGCGTGTCGCCATCGGCCGCGCCATCGTGCGCAACCCCAAGGTGTTCCTGTTCGACGAGCCACTGTCGAACCTCGATGCGGCGTTGCGCGTGCAGATGCGGCTCGAGATCGAGCGGCTGCACCGCGAGCTCGGCACCACGATGATCTACGTGACGCATGACCAGGTGGAGGCGATGACCCTCGCCGACCGGATCGTGGCGCTCGACAATGGCCGTATCCAGCAGGTCGGGCCGCCGCTCGATCTCTATGCACGCCCCAACAACCTGTTCGTTGCCGGCTTTATCGGCTCGCCCAAGATGAACCTGTTGCCGGCCAAGGTGCTGAGCGCCGCCGACGGCAAGGCGACGATGGGGCTCGACACCAGCAGCGGAACCAAGGTCGACCTTACGACCCGCGGCGCCAGCATCGGTGACGCGGTGACGCTCGGGGTGCGGCCGGAGACGCTGGAAGTGGTGGCCGCCGGGGCCGCGGTGCCCGCCGGGCTGACCGCGCTGCCGGCGCGGGTCGAGTCGGTCGAGCGGCTCGGCAACATCACATACGCTTATCTCGATGGAGGAACGCCGGAGGTGATCACCGTGCAGGTGATGGGCCATTCCGATCTCCAGCCGGGGCAGGAGGTCCAGGTCGGGCTGCGGTCCGACCAGGTGCACGTGTTCGACGCAGCGGGCGCCGTCATGGCGTCGGCCGTCGGCAGATAAATCCGGCGCGAAAGCCGGACTATACAGGAGGAGAGACTATGCTTCGTACAAGGACCGCCGCGCTTGCCGGCGGCGTCGCGTTGAGCCTGATGGCCAGCGCGGCGATGGCCCAGGATGCGGTGACGCTGAACGTCTGGTCGGACACGCCGCGCCTCACCATGTTCGATCTCTATGACAAGACGCACGACAACGTGACGCTCAACGTCACCACCGTGGCGCCGGCCGACCTGATCGCCAAGATCCAGCTGGCTTTGCAGGCGAAGAGCGAAATCCCCGACGTGATCTTCATGTCGGATATCGGGTACACCGCGCAGCTCTCGACCCGCCGCTCGAACTACCTGCTCGATCTCACCGACAAGGTGCCGCAGGCGCTGCAGGACGAGTTCTACCCGAACGGCAACTCGCCCTGCCATGTGAACGGCAAGCTGCTCTGCATGCGCAACGACCTGGCGCACATGATCGTCTGGTACGACAAGCCGGCGATGGAAGCGCTCGGCAAGGCCGTGCCGACCACCTGGGAAGAATTCCAGAAGCTCGGTGAAGAGCTGGCGCCGCAGGGCCTCAGCCTCGGCACCGGCGTCGAGGCGTTTCCGCTCTACTCCATGCTGGTCTCCGACGGCTGCGACATGGTGATGCCGGTCGAGGGCAAGGAAGACACCGTCAAGATCGATCTCACCACCGACAAGTGCCTGAAGCCGGCGCGCATGGTCGATGCGATGCTGGCCAATGGCAGCCTGACCAAGGTCGGGCCGTTCGAGCCGGATTTCGTGGCGCTCGCCAAGGGCGGCAAGATTCCGCTGATGATCGGGCCGACCTGGTTCGGCGAATACGTGATCAAGCCGACCTATGAATGGCCGGCCGGCAAGCTTGCCGCCGCGCTGCCGCTGAAGTGGGACGATCAGAGCCAACCGCTGACCTGGAGCTGGGGTGGTGGCACCTATGGCGCCTGGAAAGACACGGCGCATCCGGCCGAGGCGGTCGACCTCGTGACCTGGATGTCGACCGATATCGCCAACCAGACCGCCGCAGTGACGCTGCCGGGGCACCGGCCGTCGGCCGAAGCCTGGGGCGCGCGTCTCGCCGCTGACGCGTATTACGCCGATCCGAACGTCTTCAAGGTGGAAGCCGATGCGGCGGCGTTCAGCCATCCCGGCTATGTGAGCCTGCGCTTCTCGGTCAGCGACGCGATCGCCAAGGTGGTGGTGCAGCCGCTCGCCAGCGGCGGCACGGTGGAAGGCGCCCTGCCGGCGCTGCAGACCGAGCTCACCAATCTCGCCAAGCTCAACGGCTACCAGGTCGAGTAACCGATCGACCGGCCGGACGCCCAGTGCGTCCGGCCGGTCTTTTGATTTTGTCGCGCTTTCGAACCGGAAAGGTCTGCAACTTTTCCTGAAAGCGCTCCGAAGGCGGGCAGCAATGAGCGCAACGGCAATGGCAGTGGATATGAGGGCGGCGGCGAGCGATCGCGCCCGCAAGGAGAAGCAGAAGGCACGGCGCGATATGCGCATGTCGTACCTGCTGCTGGCGCCTTACCTGTTGTTGCTGCTGATGTTCGGGCTGTTTCCCATCGCCTATGCCTTCGGGCTCAGCTTCTTCGACACCATCGAAATGGTGTTCTGGGGCGTTACCAACTACCAGTTCGTGTTCGACGATTTCCGCGTGCCGGCGAGCGTCGTCAATGTGCTGGCCTTCGTCGCCATCTGGGTGACCATCACCATGATCGGTGTCGCGGCACTGTCGCTGATGCTGGACAGCATCAATCGCAAGACCGCCAATACGCTCAGGACCATCTACTTCCTGCCCGGCGCCGTCACCTCGTCGGCCATCGTGGTGCTGTGGCTGTTCGTGCTCGACCCCTCGGTCAGCCCGTTCCAGCCGGTGCTGCACAGCTTGGGCTGGGGCACCCGCGCCGACGTGATCTCGGGCATCGGGCTCGCCGGGGTGTTCGCCGTCATGGCGTATTTCTCGGCTTCGGGCGGCTGGATCGTGGTGTTCGGCGGGGCGCTGTCGAGCCTTCCCACCGAAGTGATGGAGGCGGCGCGCATCGATGGCGCCAATCGCTTCCAGCTCGCCACCCGCATCAAGCTGCCGATGATCTGGCGCTCCCTGGTGCTGATGGGGATTTTGAGTTTTGCCGGCGGCTTGCAGCTCTTCGTCGAGCCGCAACTGATGGGGCTGGCCGGGCCGCAATTCGCGCAGAACGACTGGTCGCTGAACCAGATGGCGTTCCAGTACGCCTTCCGGATGGGCGATTTCGGCGCCTCGGCGGCGCTCAGTACGCTGCTGGTCGGCTCGTCGATCGTCATCGCGCTGGTGATCGTTTTCGCCACCAAGTTCTACAAGATCGATTGAGGGCGGAATGAGCAGCAGAACCGCACCGATGCGCCTCAACCTCGGCCGTTTCGTCGTCTTCGCGACGCTGGCCTTCGCGGTGTGCTTTTACGGCATTCCGCTGCTCTGGCTGTTCATCGCCGGCACCCGCTCGGAAGCGTCGCTATTGACCGATCCGCCGTTTGCGCTGGGCACCTGGGAAGCGTTCAGCCGCACCTGGACCAATCTCACCACCTACAACAACTTCCAGATCCTGACCTGGGCCGGCAATTCGCTGATCTATTCGGTGGGCGGCGTGCTGCTGTCGCTGATTGCCTCGATCCCCGGCGGCTATGCGCTGGCGCAGTCGGAGTTTCCGGGCCGGAAGCTGATCCTGACGCTGACGCTGATCGCCATGATCACGCCGTCGACCGCGGTGGTGCTGCCGATCTTTCTCGAGCTGAACCTCCTCGGTCTCAGCAACACCTATGCCGGGCTGATCCTCGCCTCGGGCTTTTTCCCGTTCGGCGTCTATCTCACCTATGTCTACTTCTCGACCTCGCTGCCCAAGGGGGTGATGGATTCCGCCCGGGTCGATGGCGCCAACCGGTTCCAGCTGTTCACCCGCATCGCGCTGCCGCTGTCCCGGCCGATCATCGCGCTGGTGGCGTTCTTCAGCTTCCTCGCCATCTGGTCGAACTACTTCCTCGCCTTCGTGCTGCTCAGCGACGACAAGCTCTACAACCTGCCGGTGGGGCTGACGGCGCTGGTGAGCGGCTCAGGCGCGCTCAGCAACCTGCCGTCCAACGATGTGCCGATCAAGAAGCCGGAGGTGGTGCTCGCCGCCATCCTCGTGGTGCTGCCGGTGCTGCTGATTTTCATGGCCGCGCAGCGGTTCGTGCGCTCCGGCATGCTGTCGGGCGCGGAAAAGGGTTAGCGGCCAGGTCCTGCCTGGGCTGGCCGCCACGCATCTATTTAGGAGGATTGAATGAAGATCACGGGGTTCACGGCATGGCTGGTCGAGCACGAGCCGGGACCGAAATTCATCTGGCGCGACGGCATTCCCGGTTCGCACGGTGACATTCCGCGTGGCTCCAAGCCGCATAAGGCGGTGATCCGCATGGAGACCGATGCCGGCATCGACGGCGTCATCGAGATGGGCCGCGGCGAGGCGGTGATCGACCTGGTGCGCCGCCGCTATCACGAGTTCATCGGCGAGAACCCGCTGCTGACCGAGCGGATGTGGCGGCTGATCTGGGAGATCGACCGCATCGAGGAAATCCACATGCGCTCGCTTGGCATGCTCGACATGCTGTGCTGGGACGTCAAATCGCAGCACGCCAAAATGCCGATCTACCAGATGCTCGGTGGCGATAATCGCGTCGTGCCGGCCTATGCCTCGACGGTCACCTGGCCGACGATGGACGAGTACGAGCGCTACATCAAAATGAGCCGTGATGTCGGCTTCAAGGCGTTCAAACTGCATGCCTGGGGCGGCCCGGTGAAGCGCGACATTGAGCTGTGCAAGAACCTTCGCAAGTGGGTCGGGCCCGATGCGGACCTGATGTTCGACGGCTCGGCCGGCTGGGACTATGTCAACGCGCTGGAGTTCGGCAAGGCGATCCAGGATCTCGGCTTCCTCTGGTACGAGGAGCCGATGCGCGAGTTCCACCTCGGCAGCTACACCAAGCTCTGCGAGAAGCTCGATATCCCGATCCTCGCCGCCGAAACCTCGGACGGCGTACATGGCAACATGGCGACCTGGATCGAGAACAAGGCGCTCGACATGACGCGCGTCTCGACCTTCTACAAGGGCGGTTTCACCGGCTCGATGAAGGTGGCGCATCTGAGCGAAAGCCACGGCATGCGGGCCCAGGTGCATGGCATGGGGCTGGAAAACGCGCAGATCTGCGCCGCCATCTCGAACAACGACTATTATGAGCAGCTCGTGATGAACGAGGAGCAGATCAAGGGCCTCGACAAGCTCGGGCCGCTCGCGATCGTCGATGGCGACCTGACGGTCAGCGACGAGCCGGGCATCGGTTACGAGTTCGACTTCAAGAAACTCGACGAGACGGCCCTGACGAAGGTCTCAGTCAGCGAACGGTTGACGCCGCGTGGGGCTGAGGTACCATGGCACTGATATATCAGATTACGTAACTGAGCTATCATTGGGAGGAGAGACTTATGACGGCCAAGTTCGATAGACGATCAGTCCTGAAGCTGGGCGGCGGTATGCTGGCCGCTTCGGCGCTGCTGCCGCGCCAGGCGTTCGCCCAGCAGACGGCGATCAACTACTGGCACACCTTCACCAGCCAGTCGGAAGCTGCAGGGTTGCAGGCGGTGCTCGACCTGTTCAAGGCCGCGCATCCCGACGTTGCAGTGACGCCCGAGAACATCCCCAATCCCGAGTTCATGGCCAAGATCACCGCGGCCGTGGTCGGCGGCAGCCGCCCGAACGTGACGATGGTTTCGTCCGAGCGCTTCGAGGACCTGCTCGCCATGGGCGCGCTCAGCGACATGACCGACCGCATTGCCGGCTGGGAGCGGCGTGGCGACTTCGACGACAAGCGTTTCGCCTCGATCACCAAGGACGGCAAGACCTATGGCGTGCCGGGCTTCACGTTCGTGGACTGGGGCTACTATCGCAAGGACTGGTTTGATGAAGCCGGCCTTGCCGCGCCGACCACCTATGACGAGTTCCGCGATGCGGCGATCAAGCTGACCGACGCGTCCAAGGGCCGTTTCGGTTTCGGCTTGCGAGGCGGCCCCGGCGGCCAGAATTTCGTGGTCAACGTCATCGAAGCGTTCGGCTCGCCGGTGAAGAAGGAAGACGGCACCATCGGGCTCGACCGCGATATCGTCGTCAAGGCGCTCGACTGGTATGCGGGGCTGCTGGTCAAGGACAAGGCCGTGCCGCCGAGCGCCGCCAATGATGGCTTCCAGCAGGTCATCAGCGGCTTCCAGACCGGGCAGACCGCGATGATCTGGCACCACACCGGCTCGTATCAGGACATTGCGAGCAAGCTGAAGCCGGGCGTCGAATTCGGCACCTTCGCGATGCCGGCTGGCCCGGCAACCCGGGTGGCGCGCCTCGCCTACGCCTATAACTGCATCACCAACGACGAAAACGCCGACGCCGCCTGGGAATGGATCAAGTTCTGGGGCGAGCCGGATGCCGCCGTCGCTTTCCTCGAGAAGACCGGCTACATGCCGGCCTCGACCGTCGCGGCGCAGGACCAGCGCATCGTGGGCAACCCGATGTACAAGGCCGCCGCGGATACGCTCGGCTTCGGCATTCCGCAGCCGAGCTTCCCGGGTGCGGCCGGCTGGGCGCAGAACACCGTGCTGCCGGCGCTGCAGCAGATCCTGATCGGCCAGGCGACGCCCGACCAGGCTGCCGATCAGATCATCGAGGGGCTGGCTGCGGCCATCGCCTGATCCCTGGCGGCCGGTGCAAGCCGGCCGCCTTCTCCCCCGACCCGATCAACGCCAAGTCTAAGTTGTCGCGCTTCCGAACCGGAAAAGTCTGCAACTTTTCCTGGAAGCCCTCCAAGGAGCCCCGATGAGCCGAGGCCGTGCCATGGCTGCCCTGCCGCCACCGCGCTCCACCTGGGACGCGATCAATCCGCTGCGGCTGCTCGGCGAACTCTCCGAGACGCGCTACTGGATGTATCTGCTGCTGCTGCCCAGTGCGCTGCTGATCACCGCAATCGTGCTGTTCCCCACCGTTTACGGCTTCCAGCTGAGCTTTACCGAGATGCGGCTCAACCGGCCGGCTGGCAACGGCGCGTTCGTCGGGCTCAAGCACTACCAGCGCATGCTGGCCGACCCGATCTTCTGGCTGTCGCTGCGCAATACCGCAGTGTGGGTGACCTTCTCGATCCTCATCGAGTTCGTTGTCGGCCTCGTCGCCGCGCTGGCGCTCAACCGCAACCTGTGGGGCGGCAAGGTGCTGGCGGTGCTGATCCTCGTCCCCTACTTCCTGCCCAACGTGGTGGCGGGCAACATGTGGGCCCTGATGCTCGACAGCCGGGTCGGCGTCATCAACGACATTCTCGTCAATATTGGCCTGCTCCAGGAATACAAGGCGTGGTTTGCCGACCCCAACACGGCGATGGCAACGGCGATCTTCGTCGAGGCCTGGCATAGTTTTCCGTTTTTCACGCTGCTGATCATGGCGGGCCTCAAGGGCATCCCGACCGATCTCTACAAGGCGGCCGATATCGATGGGGCAGGAGCGTTTGCGCAACTGCGGCTGATCACACTGCCAATGCTGCGCACCATCATTGCGGCGGCGGTGATCCTGCGCGTCATCGGCCTCGTCAACTCACCGGATCTGCTGCTGATCCTGACCCAGGGCGGGCCCGGACGGTCGACGCAGGTGCTGTCGCTCTATGCGTTCCAGAACGCCTATTCGGATTTCAACTTCGGCTATGCGGGCGCGCTGTCGGTGGTGATGTTCGTACTGCTGATGCTGTTTGCCTGGGCCTATATCCGGCTCAGCAAGGTCAACCAGGACTAGCGCCATGGCCCAGACCCGCTCCGGCTCCAACCTCATCTGGAACATCCTCAGCTACGCGGTGCTGATCCTGCTCGCCGTGCTCAGTATCGGCCCGCTGCTCTGGATGCTGCTGACCTCGTTCAAGGTCGAGGACGACATCGTGACCCGCACGATGGTGTATCTCCCCACCCGCTTCACGCTCGAGAACTACATCAAGCTGTGGAACCAGTCGGGCTATCCGGTCCTCGTGATCAACAGCCTCGTCACCACCACGCTGACGGTGGCGATCTGCCTGTTCACCGGCACCATCGCCTCATACGCCTTCTCGCGCTTCAACTTCCCCGGCCGCACGCCGCTGATGCTGGGCTACCTGGTGGTGCGCATGTTCCCGGCGGTGCTGATGATCATCCCGCTGTTCATCGTGATGCGGAACCTCGGCCTGTTCGACACCAGCCTCGGCCTCGCCGTCGCCTATACCAGCTTCCTCCTGCCGCTGTTCGTCTGGATGCTGAAGGGCTTTTTCGATGCGGCGCCGACGGAACTCGAAAGTGCGGCGCGGATCGACGGCTCGACCCGTATCGGCGCGATGTTCCGCATCGTCATCCCGATCGCGCGGAATGGGCTCGTCGCCACCTGTGTGTTCGTGGCGATCGCCGCATGGAACGAGTATCTGTTCGCCCTGATGCTCACGTCCAGCACCGGCTCGCGCACCTGGCCGGTCGGGTTGCAGCTGATGGTCGGCGAGTTCCAGCTGCCCTGGGGCATGCTGGCCGCCGGCGGCATCATTTCCATCATTCCAGTGATTGTGCTGTTCGCCCTCGTGCAGCGCGTCATGGTTGCCGGCATCACCGCCGGCGCAGTCAAGGGTTAGTGCCGATGGCCACTCTGTCGATCAAAGGCGTGCGCAAGAGTTTTGGCGCGGTCGAGGTGCTGAACAATATCGACATCGAGGTCGAGGACGGCGGCTTCCTGGTGTTGCTGGGCCCATCGGGGTGCGGAAAATCGACGCTGCTGGCGATCATTGCCGGGCTCGAGCCGAGCTCGGGCGGCGACATCCTGATCGGCGACAAGAACGTCAACGACGTGCACCCCAAGGACCGCAACATCGCCATGGTGTTCCAGTCCTACGCGCTCTACCCGACCATGCCGGTGCGCCGGAACATCGGCTTCGGGCTCGAGATGCGGAAGGTCGACGCGAAGGAGCGTGAGGCGGCGGTGCAGCGGGCGGCGGAGCTGTTGCAGATCGAGCACCTGCTCGACCGCAAACCGGGGCAGCTTTCGGGCGGGCAGCGGCAGCGCGTCGCCATGGGGCGGGCGATCGTGCGCAACCCCGACCTGTTCCTGTTCGACGAGCCGCTGAGCAACCTCGATGCCAAGCTCAGGGTCGAGATGCGGACCGAGATCAAGCGGCTGCACGACCGGCTCGGTACCACCACGGTCTATGTGACGCACGACCAGGTCGAGGCGCTGACGCTCGGCACCAAGGTGGCGGTGATGAAGGGCGGGGTGATCCAGCAGCTCGCCGACCCCGAAACCATCTATGACCGGCCGGCCAACATGTTCGTCGCCGGCTTCATCGGCTCGCCGACAATGAATTTTCTCACGGGCATGCTGGAGCACGGCGATGGCGGGCTGGTGCTGCGCCACGCCGCCGGGTCTCTCGCACTCGTCGGGCTGGAGCAGGACGTGGCGGCGTTTGTCGGTCGTGAAGTGGTCGCGGGTATCCGGCCGGAGACACTCAACGCCGGGCAGGGCGCGGCGGGACTTCAAGGCATCGTCGATGTGGTCGAGCCGACCGGCCCGGACACCATGGTGATCGTCAGCGTCGGCGGGCAGCTGGTCACGGCGCGGCTCGGGCCCAAGGTGCGGCCGAAGCCGGGCGATACGCTCAACCTCAGCGTCGACACCGCCGCCATCAACCTCTTTGACCCCGCAACGGGCAACCGGATCTAGCCAGCATGAGCAGCGCCTCCAGCACGCCGTCGATCGAGGCGGCCGATATCCTCCCCTTGCCCGAATGGGCGCTGCTGCAACGGCAGATATTCGCCGTACTGAACGAGGCGGCGATCGAGTTCGCCGACCGCTACACCCGGCCTGACGGGACGCTGATCTGGCGCGATCGCTGGCCGGGCATGGATGGCTCGGACGACCCCTATGAGGGGTTCATGAACATGCCGCTGTTTTACGCGCTGGGCGGCTCGGATGAGGTGTACAAGCGCTCGCGCACCATCTGGGACGGCATCACTTGGCAGTGGACCGAGTACGGGCAGATCCATCGCGAGTACGACGCCTATTACGACTGGATGCACCACGGCGAGAGCAACCTGTTCTTCTATTTCTTCGGTCTCGCGGATCCGGCCGTGCCCAAGGACCGCCAACGTACCCGGCGCTTCGCCGGCTTCTACAATGGCGAGGATGCCGAGGCGCAGAACTGGGATGCGGAGCGCAAGCTGATCCGCTCGCCGATATCAGGCAGCCGTGGCCCGCGCTTCACGCAGACGGCGGAAGACTGGTCGACGCATCGCGAGATCCTCGATGACTACCTGCCGCCCTTCGAGGATCTGCCGGGGATCGACAAATACGGCATGAAGACGCCGTGGTCGGACGATGCGACCTATGCCGAAATCCTCACCCGCATCAACCTGCGGCAGTCGCGTGGCGACGTGCCGCTCAACCTCGGCGCCACCTCGCTGATGACGCATGCTTTCGCCTATACCGGCGAGGAAAAGTACCGCGCCTGGGTGCTCGATTATCTCGCGGCCTGGGAAGAGCGCACGGCGCGCAATGGCGGGATCACGCCCGACAATATCGGGCTCTCAGGCGAGATCGGCGAATACAATGACGGCAAGTGGTGGGGCGGCTATTACGGCTGGCGCTGGCCGCACGGTTCGTTCTCACTGCTCGAGCCGCTTTGTGTCTCTGGCGTCAATGCGGCGGTCCTGACCGGTGACATGGCGCATCTGCAACTGGCGCGTTCGCAGCTCGACATGCTGTGGGGGCTCAGGCGCGAGGAGGGCGGCCAGCAGCTGGTGCCCAACCGGCACTATGACGAAGGCTGGCGCGACTATCGCCGTTTCCACCCGATGTACGGGGTGTACCTGTGGAACGTCTCGATGGCCGAGGAGGACGCCGAGCGGGCCGAGCGCGGCTGGGCCGGTGACCTGTTCGACGCGGTGAACCCGGCCTATCACGGCTATGGCAAGACCAATGGCGGCCATATGGGCTTCAACGGCAATACCGCGCAGTGGTTCAGGTTCATGCGCGGCAACGACCCGGGCTATCCCGAGGCGGTGCTGAAGGCCGACCTCCAGACCATCACTGAGCAGATCGCCAACTATCGCAAGGCCGAGAATGATCCCGAGACGATGGATCACTACCGGGAGTCGATGACCATCCATATGTGGCAGCAGCTGACGCCGATGGTGGTGGAAGCGCTGACGCAGCTGACGCTGGGCGGGCCGATGCACGTCTATCACGGCGGGCTGCAGGTGGCGCGGTTCCGCTATTTCGACGCAGCCGGCAAACGCCCGGGCTTGCCGCAAGGCGTCGCGGCTTTGGTCGATGGGCTCACGCACGACGGCGCGACGCTGACGCTGGTCAACACCGACGCCGTGCATGCGGCGGAAGTGGTGATCCAGGGCGGGGTGTTCGGGGAGCACGATTTCACGTCGGTGCAATTGGGCGATGCCGCGCCGGTGGCGGTCAGCGGGCGGTGGCTCACCGTGAAGCTCGCCGCCGGTGCGACGGCACGGCTGACGCTGGGGATGCGGCGGTTTGCCAATGCGCCGAGCTATGACACGCCCTGGGTACGGGCGGCGGATGGGCCGGCGGTGTTGCTGGGGCGGGAGGAGTAGGGCGGTGGGTGTGGCCACCCCCACCCAGCTCCGCTAACTCGCTCTGCTCGTAGCTGCGCTACCCTCCCCACAAGGGGGAGGGAAACCTGACTTAGGCTTCGGTTCTTGCGTCTCCCTCCCCTTGATGGGGAGGGTAGCGCAGCTTGGCGGCTATGCCGCCTAGCGGAGCTGGGTGGGGTGGAGCCACACGCTCCAGGCCTCACCCCCGCCGCTGCGCCAAGTAGATGTGATCACACGCCAGCACAGTCTCACCACGCTGGTTGAGCACCCGCACCTGTTCGGTCACCCGTCCGTATTGCGGGCGCTTCGGATCGTCATCGAGCCCGGCGATGGTCAGCTCGGTGTGGATGGTATCGCGGATGAATACCGGCTTGGGGAAGCGCAGGCGTTCGTAGCCGTAGGTGAAGGCGAGCGGGTTGATTTCGGTGGCGGTGAGCCCGATGCCGATGGCGAAGGTCATGGTGCCGTGGGCGATGCGCTGGCCGAATTCCGAGTCCTTCATGAACTCGGCGTCCATGTGGTGCGGGAAGAAATCGCCGGTATGGCCGGCGTGGACGACGAAGTCGGTCTCGGTGATGGTGCGGCCGCTGGTCTTCCTGAGCTCGCCGACGACGTAGTCTTCGAAGTGGCGCGGTCGTTCCATCAGAAACTCTCCCGGAACAGGCGATCGAGATCAGCGAGGATGGCGGCAGGCGCTTCGTGGGCGATCAGGCCGGCAGTCAAGCGCTTGGAGGCCGCGTCCTGGAACGCCATGTAGCCGTTGTGGCGCGGCCGGACATAGGCGCCTTCGAGGGTTTTGCGGGTGTCGCGATAGAAGTTGCCGGCGGCAGCGTTGACCGTGTCATCTTCCCAGGCGGTGGCATGGCCGGGCTGGCCGCCGGAGCTGGCATAGAGGCCGCGCTGCACCGCCGCCGAGGCGACCCAGTAGGCATAGTCGATGGCGGCTTGCCTGTTCTTTGAGAAGGCGGAGACGGCGATGCCGGTGCCGCCGAGGGCGGAGCCCCTGGCGCCGGGGAGCGGGATATCGGCAAAGCTCAGCTGATGCGGGCGGAAGCCCGGTACCGCATAACTGACATAGCCGTAGCCGAGCGGCATCAGCGCGAGTTTGGCGTCCGGCCGCGCCATGGCTTCGGAAGCGGCGATCGGATCCATGGCGAAGTCGGCGGGGTCGAGGTACTGGGCAACCGCCGCCAGCATCTCGATGGCGCGGATGCCGGTGGCGGCATCGACCAGCGGGCCGCTCTCGACCGCACAGGGGTGGCCGAGATTGGCGGCGAGGGTGAAAAAGCTCATCATCGAGTGCGGCGGTAGCAGCGGGAGGACGACGCGCCCGGCCTCGGCCAGCGCCACGACGTCATCCCAGCTCTCTGGTGCCTCGATCAGGTCGGCACGATAGGCCATGACCTGCGTGGCCGCGTCGATCGGGAAGGCCCATTGCCGGCCGGCATAGTTGTAACTGCGGTAGGACTGGCCGACCGATGCGGCGGCGAGCGCAATGCGTTCGGCCTCGCGGCCGGGCACATCGAGCGGGGCGAGACAGCCTTCTTCCACAACCTGGCCGACATGCGGATGATCGATGACGATCATGTCGTATTGGCGGGCCAGTTCCTCGACCGGGAAGGACTCGAAATCCTGGAGGCTCCGCTTGTCCCATTCGATGGTGACACCGGTCTCTTCGGCCCAGGCTTTGGCGGTTGCCACCATCGGGTCATAGCCACGCGGGTGGCTCCAGGTCATGCCCTTGAGGCTCGTCACAGTCCGAACTCCTTGCGGATCTCTGCGCTTTGCTCGCCGATCAGCGGCGCGGCGCGATGCGTCTGGGTGCGCTGGCCGTCGATGCGGAGCGGCGAGCGGGTGGTGAGGATGGAGACGCCATCGTCGCGGGTGACGGTCTGCAGCATGTCGAGTGCCTTGAACCCCTCGCTCTCCAGGAGCTCGGGCCATTCGAGCACCTTGGCGCACCAGATATCGGCGGGCTCGAGGATCGCGAGCCATTCGGCGGTGGTGCGGGTCGCCAGCCGTTCGGCAATGATGCGCTTGATCTCGTCACGGGCGCTGAACCAGCTTTTGGGATCGGCCGCGAAGGCGTCGAGCGCCGGCAGGTCGAGCAGGTCGCGGATCTTGCCGAGCGGAGTCATGGCGAGGGCGAGCCAGCCATCGGCGGTCGGGTAGACGCCGTAAGGGGCGGAGAGATAGGCGTGGGCCGAGCGGAAGCCGGAGCGCTTCGGGGTGCGGCGGCCATCGTTGAGGTGAGTGGTCAGCACCTCGAACTGGAAATCGACCAGCGCTTCGAGGAGGCTGGTTTCGACATGCGCGCCCTGTCCGGTGCGCCCCTTCTTCACCAGCGAGGCGAGAATGCCCTGCGCCACCGCGGCTCCGGCCAGCATGTCGGCGATGGCGAGGCCGAACGGCACCGGACCCTGATCGTGATCGCCATTGAGCCACATGACGCCGGAGCGGGCCTGCGCCAAGAGGTCCTGGCCGGGGCGCTGCACCCACGGTCCCTCGTCGCCATAACCTGTTATGGAGGCGTAGACGATGCCGGGGTTGAGCGCTTTGACGCTGTCATAGTCGAGGCCCAGTCGCTCGATCACCCCGGGGCGGAAGTTCTGCAGCATCACGTCGGCACGGCCGAGCAGCTTTCTGAGCGCCGCGATGTCATCGGGGTTTTTGAGGTCGAGCGCTAGGCTCTCCTTGGACCGGTTGATGGCGTGGAAGATCGTGCTATCGCCGCCGATCTCGGTGTCACTGAGATAGAGCCGGCGGCTCAGGTCGCCGCCATCCGGGCGTTCGATCTTGATGACGCGCGCCCCGAGATCCTGCAGGCGCAGCGAGGCGTACGGGCCGGAGAGGAACTGGCAGAGATCGACGACGAGCACGCCGTCGAGAGGGAGGCTGGTCATTTCTCAGCGGTCTTTTCTGTTTGGCCGCTGTCGCGAGCCTGCCCTTCGAAGTCGGCTGCGTTGCGGTATTTCACGGTCTGCAGATGCTCGCAGTAGAGCACCAGTTCGCCTTCGCCCTTGAACACTTCGTAGCTGGCGCGGATCAGGCCGAGCTGCTGGTATTTCGGGCGCTTTTCCATGTTGGTGCGGATGGCGTAGATGGTGTCGCCGATGAAGGTCGGCTTGATGAACCTCAGCTTGTCGTAGCCATAGCTGAAGGCGTTGATGCAGTTGGTGGCAACGAGCCCGAGCCCGGCCGAAAAGACGAAGGCGCCGGCGACGAGGCGGCGGCCGAACTGGCCCTCAGTGGTGGCGAAGATCTCGTCGGCGACATAGGGGTGCATGTCGGTGACCAGCGCGTTGAACTGCATGCTCTCGCCCTCCGAGATGGTGCGGCGGAGCGAGCGGATTTTGTGGCCGACCTCGAAATCCTCGTAGAACCAGTTTTCGGCATTCCACACCGGCAGGCGGGCGTGTTCGATGGGCATGGTGCTTGGGTTGGTCGAGTGAACACCGACGGTCGGGCTGCTCATGGCTGTGACCTCACTGGGGTGGCGGGCTTCGCGGCGGACTCGAAGGCGGCTTCGGCCAGCGCCATGGTGTGCCAGGCGTCTTCGACACCGGTGACGAGACGGTCGTCCTCGCCGGCGGCGTAGCGCTGCAGATTGCTCATCGTGCCGATGAAGGCGTGCGGGAACCAGCGGCCCTGCAACGGCACCTGAGTCCACTCCGTAACAACGCCTGGTTCGCCGCGACGGGTGATCCACAGTTCGTCCGGCTCGCCTTCGGGGTAGTTGAGCAGCAGGCCGAGCTTCACCATGGCGGCGCCTTCAGTGCCCTCGATACGGAAGCTCGCATCCTGGAAGCGGCGGCCGAAATCGTGGTTGTGGTTGATCGAGAAGGTGACGCGCTGGTCGGGCGCGAAATCGAACAGCGCCGAGGTGCGGGTCTGG
>Ga0209902_100597_pt1 | contig 33821 bp, 30 predicted proteins | sample FECB27metaG_FD_188304 | JGI IMG/M metagenome (GOLD analysis project Ga0209902, IMG submission 188304) | Cyanobacterial communities from the Joint Genome Institute, California, USA - FECB-27 (SPAdes) (version 2) | ecosystem: Environmental > Aquatic > Thermal springs > Hot (42-90C) > Microbial mats...
TTTTCATTATTGACCTCCAAAGTCAGTCATTCGTTTTGCCAGTTGCCCGGCGGCTTGTCGAAACGCGACCACACTTTTGTGTGTGTTGCCGTCGCGTTTGCGACCGACAAACGATCCCATGCATGGATTCGCAAGACCCACTCTACGCAGGAGTTCGGGAGGCGCAATCGCAGAATGGCTGAATTGGGGCAGCGCCAAGGTGGTTGCGAACCGGCTGTTGCAGATTCAGCACAGGTTTGGAAACCAGCCATTAACACTTGGGAGGCCGGCAGGCTGCGGGCGCCCGTACATGTCAGGCGTCGGCCATGACAACGTCGGGCAAACCGCACTCAATTCCAAAGTTGTGGGCGAAGCTGGCGCCAGGCGGCCATATGTTCGGCACGGTTGGCGGCGATGCGGTCGCGCGACCAGTCGCGATATTGCGGCTCGGAGCGGGCCTCCGCCATACAGGCGTCGTTCCACGCAAGACCGCAGAATTCCAGCAGCTTGCGAATCTCGCCCTGCCGGTCGTGCGCCAGGTTGCCCAGATCGATGTCGTAGATGCCGCCGGGGAACTTCGCATGCCAACCGCCCATCATGTCGCGGAAAGCAGCGTGATACCCCTGCAGCTCATCCATATCGCTCGCATACTCGTAGCCGTTGCCGGTGAGGTGCTTTTCGAAGATGGCGACGCAGTGATCCGGCGCCGGACGAACACAGCGGATAATCTTGGCATAGGGCAGAGCCAGCCGGATGAAGCCGATGTGGCGATAGTTTGCCGGCATGGTGTCGACGACCGCCTGCCCGGGGGGCACGAGGCTCTGCGCCTCGCGCATATAGGCGCGACCCAGTTCGGTGAAGCGATCCGGCGGAATATCGGCAATGGCGGTATCCTGCTGCTGGAGCAGTTCGCGCACCAGCCGTGCCATGGTCGGCAATTCCCCGGCGCCGGCGACCGAGGGGTGGCGCGACAGGATGGTCTCGACCGTGGTCTTTCCCGCTCGCGGCATGCCGACCACGAAGATCGGCATGGCTTCGCGAAAGCCACCATTATCGTGCGGACCGGCAACGTCGTCGAAGCGCCCTAGATCGCGCTTCAGTTCGGCAACCGCGTGATCCAGCGAGAAGGTCAACTGCTGCCGGTTCATCCGATTGGCTTCGGTGAACACCGCGATCGCCTCGTGGTGCTCGCCGATATCGCTCAGGGCCTTGCCGAGACCGAAACCGGCATAGACGCGATCCTCGACCGACGCCTCGTTCGAGCGGAAGAGCGCCTGCATCGCGTCGATCGACGCGTCCGGCTTGTCGTGCCGGACGACATATGAGCGGTGCAGATGCGCTTCGCCAAAGGCGGGGGTCAGGGCGATCGCCTGGTCGAAGCTGTCGACCGAATCCTCGATACGGTTCTGGTGGTAGAGGGCGCGGGCACGCCTGAGGTGCAGTTGCGCATCGCGCGGCTGGGTGCCGAGCACGGCCTCCACCAGGCTCAGCGCTTCGCTCGCCCGCCCCTGGCCGTCCAGCATGACGGCAAGGCCGTTAATCGCCGCGCTGTAGTTGGGGCGCAGGTGAACGGCGCGACGATAGGCCGACTCGGCGTCGAACATGTAGCCGGCGTCACGCAGCGAATTGGCCAGGTTGAAATGGAAACCGGCTTCGTTCGGCTTGAGGCGAACGGCACGGCGATAGACGGCGACAGCATCGTCGAAGCGCTTGAGATTGCGGAACGCCATGCCGAGGTTGGAATAGGCCTCGGCAAACTCGAGGTTGGCAAGAATGGCACGCTGCAGCACCTCGACCGCCTCGGCGCTGCGGCCCGCAGCATTGAGGGCGACGCCGAGATTGCTCAGGTACTGCGAATCCTCTGGGCGAGCCTTTACGGCGCGCGACAGGCGGTCGACCGCCTCGGCGTTGCGCCCCTGGCTGAGGTGAACGAGCCCCAGAAGGTGATTGGCCGCAGGCTGCCGTGGATCCTTGGCGAGCACCTGCTCATAGAATTTTGCCGCTTCGGCGCCCCTGCCCGACTGGTGCAGCGACAGCCCCTTCTGCAGCAGATCGGAGATCGCCGGATTCTGCTCGCCTTGCGGCAAGGGCTGACGAGATCGGGGCATATGGGGGCCGTCTGGATAGTGTGGCGGGTGTGAGGCGAATGGCTGCCTTGCCTATGCCGCAAGTAGTCTCCCATATGAGCGCAAACAAGGGCGGGTAACACTAAAATGACAGACGGCAAGGTGGCGGTGGTGACCGGCGCAACCTCGGGTATAGGGCGCGCGACGGCAATCGGGCTGGGCAAGGCCGGATATCGCGTGGCGATTCTGGGGCGGCGCGAGGCAGAACTCAGCGAGACGGCGCGCCTGAGCTCGGCGCAGTACAGCGGCGTCTGCGACGTTACCGATCCGGCAGCTGTGCATCGCTACTTCACCGATCTCAAGGCGAAACTGGGTCGTGTCGACGTGGTGTTCAACAATGCGGGGCGGTTCGCGCCGCAGGCCAGTTTCGGCGATACCGATATCGGGACCTGGCAGGGCATGGTCGACGTGAACCTCAACGGTGCGTTCTACGTGGCACGCGAAGCGTTCCGAGCGATGCGGGACCAGACGCCGCAGGGCGGACGGATCATCAACAACGGTTCAATCTCGGCCTACGTGCCGCGGCCGGGCGCGGCGGCCTACACCGCGACCAAGCATGCGATCACCGGGCTCACCAAGGCGATCTCGCTGGATGGGCGGGCTTACAGCATTGCCTGCGGACAGATCGACATCGGCAACACCGCCACCGACATGACCGCGAAAATGACCACCGGGTCGCTGCAGGCCAACGGCACGATGGAGCCGGAACCGACCTTCGACGTGCAGCACGTGGTGGATGCGATCCTCTATATGAGCGGGCTGCCGCTCGAAGCGAATGTGCAGTTCATGACCGTCATGGCCACAACGATGCCGTACATCGGCCGCGGATAGGTCGTGCAAGTCCTATTTCTCCAATCAGCCTGACCACTCTGCCGAGACGCTACATGACTACGCATACCCTTCGGGATGAGGCGCTCCTGACCCCCATAGCCGGGCTACGTGACTTCAGTTTGAACGGCGAGACGTACTACAGAACCCTCGCCGCGTCGGATGACGATATCCTCGCAGTCGGTGGAGTTTTGGGGCTCATCGAAAGAGACGCTCTGCATTACAGAGACTTGCCACGCTTGCGCGAGTTGTGCCGGCACGGCGCGGTTAGGCGGCGTGCCTTCAACTACTTTAGCCGCCTAAGCGACCACGTACTCGCGGCAGAAGTGGCTGCCGCTGGACCGGATACAATCGAGGACCTCGATAAGGCCGGCCTCGAGGCACGCTCCCGGAACGACAACGGAAGGCAGCGAGCAGTAGAGATCGCCAAGTACTTCAGTCTGGGTGAGGTGAGCAGGTTACACAGGGCTGCAGCCTCAGCTGAACTCATTGAAGGGTGGCGAGGTGCTGTCCCAATTCTCGCCAAAGCCGTCGCGGTGAAACCCAACGAACCCGCCGCGTTCACTGCTCTTGCGAGGATGCTGGAGCATGCAGGTCGGTACGATCTTCTAGAGTATGCGCTGTCGCAAGTAACCGGCATCGAAATGCTGGAACTGCAGGCGAGGGTGTTTGCCGCTGGTGCTCGCCTGGCTACAGGAGATGCCGAGGGCTGTCTGTCCCGGTTGAAGGAATTCGAGGATCGTGGGCGTACGACCTCCAATCAATACCTCGTCGGGGCGGCCGGCGAACAGCTCAGAGCGAAAGCATACCACAAGCTCGGCCGCTTCAAGGAAGCGTTTGCAAGCTATTCAACCATGAACACCATCGACGCCCGATCCTACAAGCCGACCAGCTACATAGCAGATTGTCTGGCCCGAAATGCGCAGATCATACCTGACCTGCCGCAGCTTGATCGACCCAATTACGTGATGATGGTTGGGTTCCCTCGATCCGGGACGACGATGCTGGAAAATGCGCTCGCGGCGCACCCGCGGGCGGAGACGTTCGAAGAGGTGCCATCGATGCCGGCGGTCACGACCTACATCGACCGCGGCAACAAGGGACAGATGGAACACGAGCCGGGCAGCGCCGCATTGTTCGTGGAGGCCCGTGAGCGCTACTTCTCTTCACTAGATCGACTTACGCAGAAGCATGACGCCGAAGTCTACCTCGACAAGCTGCCACTCCGTTCTCTGATCGCCCCGTTCATAAAGCATCTGATGCCAAAACAGCGCTTCGTCTTTTCGATCCGGCACCCCTACGATGTCGCACTCAGCTGTTTTCAGCAGCGCTTCGGCGTAAACTCGGCGATGGCGAATTTCCTGAATTTGGTAGACACCATCAGGCTCTACGACCTTGCCATGACCGAATGGTTCAAAGTCCACTCGCTCGATGACCCCTCTGTTCACTATGTGCGCTATGACGATCTTGTCACCGACTTTGAGGCCACGGCGCGAGATACTCTGACATTTCTTGCACTGGACTGGGATCCGGCGGTGCTCAAGTTCGCGGAGCGGGCGAGCGGACGAGCCAGCAGGACGCCCAGCTATCAGAAGGTGCGTCAGGGGTTGGCCCTCGGCGTCCAGACCTATTGGCGCAACTACGATTTCCTGTTCAAGCAAGCAGAAGCAGCGCCTCTAACCAGGTGGGCCAAGTTCTTCGGCTACGAGACTTTCTAGGCCGCTCGCTACACCTTCTCGCGGCCATACAGCTGGAATGCAACGTGAGTTGTCGGTGAGCACGGCGAAATCGCTGGCGTCCCCGGTGAGTGGCGAAACTGCGGCAGCAGTGTGATCGTCGCTTGACCGGCCTCGTCGCCGCAACCTATGTTGATTCCACTATATTTTAGGGGATTTCAGCCATGAAGTTTGCACATGTTTTGTTGCTCGGCGTTGCCGTGGCGACTGTCTCAGGGGCGGCCCAGGCAGCCGACCTGATCATCGAGGAGCCGGCGGTGATCGCCGCGGCTTCGAGCGTTGACTGGTCGGGCTTCTACGCCGGCGTGCATATCGGGTACGGCGCCGGCACGATGCATCTCGAATCTCCCGGGCTGATCGACGCGGACGACGAGAACCAGGACGTCGACGGGTTCCTCGGCGGCGTGCAGCTGGGCTACAACGTGCAGATGGACAGCGTTGTGGTCGGTGTGCAGACCGACCTCAGCCTCTCGACGATTGCGTCGGACGAGGATGGCGGCGGCGCTGACGATACCGTCGACTGGCTCGGCTCGACCACCGCACGTATCGGACTCGCGCTCGATGGCGTGCTGCCTTACGTGAAAGCCGGTGTAGCCTATGGCGGTGGTACCGGCGACGCGGCCGGCGTGCAGGTCAGCAACACCCATGTCGGGTGGACGGCGGGTGCAGGCGTCGAGATCGCCGTGGCGGACAATATCTCGGTGTTCGGCGAGTACGCCTACACCGATCTCGGAACCGAGACCTACAGCTTCGGCGCACCGGTGAATGCCGATGTCGACGTGTCGATGCAGCTTCACACCGTGAAGGCCGGCCTCAACTTCGGCTTCTGATCACTGTCGATCGAATTGGAACCGGCCGTCCCTCGGGGCGGCCGGTTTGTTTTGATCAGGCGCTGTACACCTTCTCGCCAGCGATCCAGGTGGAGCGCACCTTCAGCTCATCACTGAGCACGGCGAAGTCGCCGCGCGCGCCTTTGGTGAGGTGACCGCGGTTGGCTTCGACGTGGATGGCGCGCGCGGGATAGAGGCTGGCCATGCGCAACGCCTCATCGAGCGGGACGCCGATGGTCTGGTGGACATAGCGGATGGCATCGATCATCGCGAGATCGGCGCCGGCAAGCGTGCCATCGGCGAGGCGGAGCGCACCGTCCTTGCGATAGACGGTCCGGCCGGTGAGTTCGAATTCGGTCCAGTCGGTTCCGGTGATCGACATGGCATCGGAGACGAGGAATATCTGGCCCGGGCCGCGTTTGGCGCGAAGCGCGATACCGAGCGAGGTCGGGTGGACGTGGATGCCGTCGGCGATAATACCGGCATCGAGGCCCGGCAGGTCGAGCACAGCGCCGACGAGGCCGGGTTCGCGGTTGCCGATCTGGCTCTGGGCGTTGAACAGGTGGGTGGCCATCGACGCCCCGGCCTCAACCGCAGCAGCGACCTGCACGTAGCTGGCATCGGAGTGGCCGATGCTGACGATGATGCCCGCCGCAGCAAGTCGAGAAATCTGTTCGGGGCCAACGGTTTCTGCGGCAACGGTAATGAGGAGAGTCGGGAGCGCCCGCTTGGCACCGAGCAGCCGCTGCAGGTCCGACTCGTCCATCGGGCGGATCAGCGCCGGATCGTGAGCGCCTTTGCGGGCAATGGAGAGGTGCGGCCCCTCAAGGTGTAGACCGAGGAAGCCGGGCACCCCCTGCTCGACCGCCGTAGCACCGGCCGCGATGACGGCCTCGTTCTTGGGAACGGTATCGGTGATCAGGGTCGGCAGGCTCCCGGTGCAGCCGAACTGCGTCAGTGTCGTGCAGATGGTGCGGATGGCATCAAGGGTAGGAGTCTCGTTGAGCAGCGCACCGCCGGCGCCGTTGACCTGCAGATCGAGAAAACCGGGAACGATCATCGCGCCATCGGCGGGAACGCGGATGGCGTCGGTGGGCGAGTCTGCAGCGATCAGCCCCTCGACCTTGCCGTCGGCAACGACCAACGCCATGTGGTCATGCCACTCGGCACCGTCAAAAATACGGGCACCGGTGAAGGCTTGCTTAGTGGCAGGCATGGGCCGGCCTCCTCGTCTGAGTTCGAGTCATATAAAATCTACAGCAGCCGGGCCGCCGAACAGTGCCTGCCAGAGCAGCACAACAACGCCGTGAAGGGCTGTGGCTGGCCATAGCGAGCCCGTTCTGTAGCGGATGACCGCACAGGCGCCGCCAAGAACAGCGGCACATAGCAGGAAGCCGGGCGTGAAGAACAGGGTGGCGCCGGGCAGGAAGGTCCGCGCTTCGACGATGTGCCACGCCACGAAGACGAGCACCCCGCCAAGCAGCCAGGCGACTGGATGGCTTGTCTCGTCCTTGCCCGGCAGCGGGCCGCGGAAGATCAGCTCCTCGGTGAACGCTGGAATGACGAAGACGGTCACCAGCACTGGGTCGAAGCGTGGCCGGTAGTGCAGCAATCCCGCCGCGGCAGCGATCAGGCCCAACAACAGGAGAGCGGCGAAGCTGATGACCAGCGATTCCCGCCAACCCGCCGCGCTGGGCCATGTGCCCAACGCGCGTACGGCGCGCACGACCATGGCCTTCATGCCGGGCGGCCCAGGTCATATCGTCTCAGTCACCTTCTTCAGGTGCGGCGGACGGTCGGGGTCAAAACCGCGGCGGCGGCTGAGCGCCTCGACGAAGCCGTAGAAGCTGACGATCAGCGCCAGGGCGTCGGTGATGGCGTGGCCGGACGCAGCGAATGGCAGGCGTTCGGCGCTCTGGGCGTTGACTGAAGTGATGAAGACGCGGGCACCCTGCCCGGCCAGCCGCTCGGCGACCTCGGCGACAGACGCTTCGGCGGCATCGCGGGCCGCGAGCGCCAGCACCGGAAAGTGGTGCTCGACGATACGGGCCGGGCCGTGGATGACCTCGGCGGCGCTGTAGGCCTCGGCGTGGATGCCGCAGGTCTCCTTGAACTTCAGTGCGGCCTCATTGGCGATAGCGAGCGCCGGGCCGCGGCCGAGCACATAGAGCGATTGGTGCTGGTCGAGCGCACCGAGCAGTGGCGACCAATCGCAGTGCACCGCCTCCTCAAGCACTTGAGGCAGTGAATCCAGAGCGGCCAGCAGCGCCTTGTCTTCCAACCAGTTTCCGACTAGCCCGAGTCCCGCGACGACGGAAGCGACGAAGGTCTTGGTCGCGGCGACCGACTTCTCTTCGCCGGAGCGCAGCGCGATGGTTTGGTCCGAGGCCCGGGCCAACGGCGAATCCGGCGTGTTGGTCAGCGCGAAGGTGAGCGCGCCGTTCTTTTTCGCCGACGTGGTCATGCCGACGATGTCTGGGCTCTTGCCCGACTGCGAGATGGCAATGGCGGCGGTGCCCTTGAGCTTCAGCTCGCGGCCATAGATCGAATAGACCGACGGCCCAACCGAGGCGACCGGCACGCCGGCCAGCAGCTCGATGGAGTATTTGAGAAAGGACGAAGCGTGGTCCGAGGAACCGCGCGCGATGGTGACGATGGCGGTGGGGTCGGCGGCGCGCAGCGCCCTGCCGGCAGCCGCAAAATCGGCCTTGCCCTCCGAAAGCAGGCGGGCAATCGCCGACGGGGTCTCCTCGACTTCCTGGCGCATGTAGCTGGCATTGGTGGCTGGGGTCACGGCATCACTCACGGTTGACGATCATTTGCGGGCAGCGTCGCCGACTCTGAGTTCGGCGACGAAATCGTAGGTGTCGCCGCGATAGACCGAGCGGGTCAGTTCGACCACCTTGCCCGAAGGCAGGTAGGCGATGCGCTCGATGTGGAGCGCGGCGGCGCCCACGGGAATTTCGAGGAGACGCGCATCGTCTTCCTCGAGATTGGCAGCGCGGATGCGCTGGATGGCGCGGACCGGGCGATTGCCGGATTTGTCGAGATGCAGATAGAGCGACGAGCCGACAGAAGCGGGATCCGGCAAAGTCTCGGCGGAGAGGGCGGCGCGCTCAATGGCGAGCGGCATGTCTCCGGAGAGGCGGAGGCGTGCAACCCGGGCAACGCGATCGCCGGGCGACAGGCCGAGAATCACGGTCTCGTCAGGGGACGGATCGTAAAGGCCGCGATCGAGCCAGATGGCGCGTACCGCCATGCCGCGACGCGCCATATCCTCGGTGAAGGAGGTGAGCTGGCTCAGCGACTGCTCGACGCGGCTCTGCTGCGGGGCAACGAAGGTGCCGGAGCCATGACGCTGGATCAGCAGGCCGTCGCGCACCAGGTGCTGCACGGCCTTGCGCACGGTGACGCGGGACACCTCAACCCTCGCGGCGAGGTCGCGTTCAGAGGGCAGCGCGTCGCCGGGTTTGATGGCGCCGCGAGCCACGGCATCTTCGATCCAGCGCTTCAGCTGCAGGTAGAGCGGCCCGCCCTGCGGCAGGATGATGGCCTCGGCGCTGAAAAGGTTACTGGTCAAATTACCTGTCCCGGACCAAAACCACCGGGCCATCTGCCACGGCGCGGGTGTCATCCCACATTCGTCTAATAATACCAATAAAAGACCATTGACCAAGTGATTTCTCGGCCGGTGCGGCCGATCATCTATGAGATCGGTCCCATTCTGGCTGGTTGCTGCAGGTCCAACCTCGGTCGCGCTCGACAAGTGGTATGTTTTTGGCATTAATGCCGATGTGGGGTTTGCCTTGATGGGGAGCTTGCGAAATGCCGGAAACGTCGTCGCTGCTGGCGGGTGCTGCCGTCGTCGATGTCACGCCACCAGCGGGATTGATGATGTCCGGCTATGCAGCGAGGACCCAGCCGGCGACCGGCAGCCACGACGCACTGACGGCGCGCGCCATTGCGGTAGGCACCACGGCCATAGTGGTGGTCGACGTGATCGGCCTGCACGAGCAGAGCTGCGCGCGGATTCGCGCCCGCTGCGTGCTGCCGGACGACCAGGTGGCAGTGATCGCCACGCACACTCATGGTGGGCCGGTGAGCATGGCCGGCCGCGGCGGCAGCGATTGGGATGCGGGGTTTCTGGCGCAACTGGAAGACGGTTGCGTTGCGGCGATCGACCGGGCGGTAGCGGCGCAACGACCGGCTGTGCTCTCGGCTGGGCTGGGCGATAACCCCGGGATTGCCTTCAACCGGCGGCATGACGGCGGCGTCATCGACGCCACCGTGCCAGTGCTGCGGATCGACGGCGTCGACGGAAGGCCGATTGCCATCCTGGCTGCGCACGCCTGCCATCCGGTGGTGCTGGCGGCCTACAACCGGCAATACACGGCAGATTTTCCACATTATGTGCGCGAGGCTTTGGAGGCCGCAGATCCAGGCGTCGTCGCGGTGTTCATGACCGGGTGCGCGGGCGATATCAGCACCGGGCACTCGCCGCACTCCTCGATCAGCACCGTGCCGACCGCCGACCGCACCTACGCCGAAGCCGAGCGGCTCGGCCGGCGGATTGCGGCCAGTGCGCTGGCAGCAAAGCCGCATCGGCTCGATGGTGGCGTCTCCTCGGCGGCCGTGTCCGTTCCGCTCGATCTCGAGCGCAACGAGACGGCGCCCCTGCCGGTATTGGCGAGCCAATGGCGCGCCAAAGCGGCCGAGTCGGACCCGGCCTGGGCGACGCTGTATGAGTGCTGGGCAGACTGGGCTGGGACGATCGCGCTCGAGCCGCTGGCACCGTGGACCGGCAAAGTGACGGTGCTGGACTGGGCCGGGGTGCGATTGAGCTTCATGCCTGGCGAGATGTTCGCGCAGTCAGCGCTCAATGTGCGCGGCGATGCCAATCGGGTGCATTTCGTCAACGGCTTTGCCGATGGGGTGCCCGGGTACATCGCGCCGGAGACCGAGTACCCGTTTGGCGGATATGAGGTGCTCGAGGCGCACCGATATTATGGACTGCCGGCGGCGTTCGCGGCCGGGTCGGCGGAACGTCTCGAAGCTGCGGCGATCGAGTTGAATGCGCGGCTCGATGCCGAGCGATGATTGAAGTCGGGGCGTGACCGCCCTTCACTGTCTTGGCGGTCCCCTCCGGGTCCCTGGGGAACCGGATCGCCACACTGGAGCTGTTGAATGACTGTACGTGTTCTGGTCGCCGGGTTGGGCAACATGGGGCGCAGCCATGCGCTCGCCTATCACCACCACCCCGGATTCGAAATCGTCGGGTTGGTGAACCGGCGGGCGCCACGGCTCGAGGCCGAGCTCAGTGGCTACCGGGTGCTGGCGGACTACCAGGCGGCATTGCGCGAACTGAAGCCGGACCTTGTTTCGGTCAACACCTATACCGACACGCATGCCGACTACGCGGTAATGGCGCTGGAACAGGGCGCCCACGTGTTCGTCGAAAAGCCCTTGGCGATGACAGTGGCCGATGCTGAGCGTGTGGTCGCGGCGGCCAGGGCCAACGGGCGGAAGCTGGTGGTGGGCTATATCCTCAGGCACCATCCGAGCTGGATCCGCTTCATTGCTGAAGCGCGCAAGCTCGGTGGTCCTTACGCATTCCGGTTGAACCTCAACCAGCAGTCGAGCGGCGCCAACTGGCAGACGCACAAGACACTGATGGAGACAACCTCGCCGATCGTCGACTGCGGCGTGCACTATGTCGATGTGATGTGCCAGATCACCGATGCGAAACCGGTGGAAGTGCGGGGCATGGGGGTGCGGCTTTCCGATGAGATCGCCCCGGAGATGTACAATTACGGGGCGCTGCAGGTGCTGTTCGAGGACGGCTCGCGCGGCTGGTACGAGGCGGCCTGGGGGCCGATGGTTTCCGAGAACGCCTTCTTCATCAAGGACGTAATGACTCCAAATGGCGCAGTCTCGATTGTCATGGAGCCAGGCGCCAAGTCGGACGATCTCGATACGCACACCCGCACCGACCAGATCCGGGTGCACCGTGCAGCGCTCAAGGCTGACGGCAGCTTTGCCAACGCCGACGAGTACATCTCGATGCAGGGCGAGCCGCATCACGATGCGCTCTGCGCGCGCGAGCAGGATTTCGTGTACCGGGCGATCGTCGAAGATATCGACCTCAGCCGGCACATGAATGACGCGGTGCAGTCGCTCCGGATCTGCATCGCCGCGGACGAGAGCATCCGGAGCGGGCTGGCAGTCAGGCTCTAGCGCCAAAGGACTAAGCGCCGGGCCTGTCGCGAACGGCTGCGGCGGGCTAACATGTCAGCGACGTTCACTCCAAGCGGCTGATTTCATGCGCATTGTCGATACGCACCTGCATCTGATCTACCCCGACAAGTTCTCCTATCCGTGGCTGAGCGGCGCGCCGTCGCTCAACAAGCCGTGGCCGGTGGAGAGCTACTGGGCGGAGGCGACACCGCTCGGAATTGAGGCGGCGTTGCACATGGAGGTGGATGTCGCAGAGCCACAGATCGCTGCTGAAACCGAGTTCGTGCTGGGGCTCGACCGGGTGGTTGGGGCGATTGCCAACGGCCGGCCCGAGCACGCCGACTTCGAGCGACACCTCGAAAACATGCAGGCCCTGGGCCGGGTGAAGGGCATTCGGCGGCTGCTGCAGGGGCAACCGGCGGAGCTTAGCCAGACGCAGACCTTCATCGATAGTATCCGGCTGCTGCCGCGCTACGGGATGAATTTCGACATCTGCGTCAAATCGCATGAGCTCATGCTGGCGCCGCCGCTGATCGAGGCATGCCCTGAGACGCAGTTCGTGCTCGACCATTGCGGCAACCCCAAGATCGCCGAGCGCGAGTGGGAGAGCTGGACCACGCGGATGGAACGGGTCGCCGAGTTGCCCAACGTGGTGTGCAAGGTCTCGGGCATCCTCGCCAATGTCGACGACACCTGGACGGTGGACACCATCCGGCCGTATGTCGAATTCGTCATCGAGACGTTCGGCTGGGACCGCGTGGTATGGGGCAGCGACCATCCGGTGGTGACGCTGTTCGCGGACCTGACCAAGTGGGTCAATGCTAGCCGGGAGATCGTCGGTGGTGCGAGCCAGCCGGAGCAGGAGAAGCTGTTCTGGCGCAACGCCGAACGGATCTACCGGATCTGATCATTCGACGCCGGACAGCGTGATTTGACTGACTTCGTGGGAGTATGTTCTAGTCCCCGGTGAGGGAACTATGACGCACGACAGTCGTACAATCGTCGAAGCCAGATATCGACGCACGCTATTCATCGCAGCACTGTTCATGATCGGCGTTTGTCTTTTTGCATCGATCGTCTGGCTATCGATCTGCGTACCCCTGGCGATCGAGGACGAGAGCAGCCTGCTCGAAGGACTTTACCACCTGCCTTGACGACTTTGGGCATCGACTGATCGACCTTAGCTTTCCGGACTTTCCCGTCGTCATTCGGCTCTTGCCGCCCTGCTCCGCATCGCGTTTCCTCCCGCTGAGGGAGGACGGATCATGGCGGGACAGCCGCATTTCGTTATCGTGGGCGGTGGCACCGCCGGCTGGATCGCAGCCTTCATCATCCAGGACTCGATCAAGCGACTGAAGCTCGACGCGAAGCTGAGCGTAGTGGAGTCGAGCAAGATCCCGACGGTCGGGGTGGGCGAGGCGACCACCGCGGCATTCCACGTGTTCCTGACGCATTTCGGCATCGATATCTTCGAATTCTTCAGGAAGACCGAGGCGACCTACAAGCTCGGCATCCGGCACGAAGACTGGCGGCGCAAAGGCTACACCTATTACGGGCCGATCGATGATCCGCATGCGGTGGTGCGGCCACCGCCGGGCGCGCCGTCCGACTATCTCAATGTCTATGCCGTGTCGGTGAACGAGCCGGTGCAGGACATGCATCTGTTCGGGCCGCTGCTCGAACAGAAGAAGGCGCCATGGGCGCAGAAGGCCGACGGCTCGCTAATCCCGCTCGGACCGTTCCTGCCGGCGTATCACTTCGATCAGTCGCTGGTGGGCAAGTTCCTCAAGGAGAAGTCGCAGGGGGTCGAGATCGTCGACAACGTGCTGACCGGAGTGGAGCGGAACGGTGAGACCGGCGATGTCACGGCCCTGGTGTTCGAGGATGGACAGAAACTCGAGGGTGACTTCTTCATCGACGCCACCGGCTTCCGCAAGCGCCTGATCGTCGGCGAGATGCAGGCACCGTGGATCTCCTACCAGCACGAGCTGCCGGTGAACCGGGCCCTGCCCTTCTGGCTGCCGGTGGAACCAGGTGAGGAGATCGCCAACTATACCCGCGCCTGGGCGCAGGAAGCCGGGTGGATGTGGCAGATCCCGACGCAGTACCGCTATGGTTGCGGTTACGTCTACTCGGACGAGTTCCGCACCGCCGATGAAGCGCATGCGGAGGTCGAACGAGTATTGGGCCGCAAGGTCGAGGTGCGCGGCGACATCCAGTTCAAGATCGGCCGGCTGGAGAAAGCGTGGATCAACAACGTCGTGGCGGTCGGGCTGAGCTCGAGCTTTCTCGAACCGCTGGAGTCAACCTCGATCCACGGTACCATCGTGCAGATGATGATGTTCGCCGGGCAGTACCTGCGCGAACCCGCAAAGATGGGGCAACCGCTGCGCGACGACTACAACCGGCGCGTCGGGCGGCAGGTCGATGACTTCCGCACCTTCGTGAACACCCACTACATGACCGAGCGCGATGATACGCCGTTCTGGCGTGAGGTGCGGGCGCACCGCATCCATCGTGAGACCAAACAGCGGCTGGAGCGGTGGAAGACCGAGATGCCGCGGCGCGAGCATTTCCCCGACTACCTGTTCGGGCTGCCGCATGTGGAAACGCAATTGCACTATCCAGTGCTGGACGGGCTGGGGCTGCTCGATCCGGCCGTGGCGAAAGCCGAGATGGCGCGGGATCCCAAGCTCAGGAAGTTCGCACGCGAAACGCATGCGGGCCTGGTGAAGGAATACAAACAGGCCGCCAGCAAGGCGCTGGGGCACGCGGAGTTCCTGGAGTTGGTGCGGGGAATGGGTGGCGCGTAATTGATAGAGACGGCCCCCTCCCGGCCTCCGCCATGAAGGGGGCTGTAAAGATCCGAGGTTCGGTCTTTGATCTGGCCATATTCACCGGCAGGGCACCTCCCCTTGTGGGGGAGGATGGGAGGGGGCCGTCTGCCTCAACTGAGCTCGTAGCTCAACTCGTAGTGCACGGTCTTGTCGTGTTGCGCCGCGTAGCTGCCCTGCCCCCTGATACCCTTCAGCTCCCCAGTACCTGAGCCCTCAACGATCTGCCATTTGCTGGCGGCGATGCCGTTGGTCCAGTCGCCGACTTCGTAGATGATGAACTGGCCGGACTTGCCCTCGAGCTTGCCCGCCATAACCAGATAACCGGAGTAATGACAGGTCTCAGCGGTGGGGTATTGCATCAGGTAGCGTCCGGGACCGATGGCCTCGATGTCGCCGTGCATGACGATGTCGATCTTCGCCTCGGTGGATTTCAGCGGAGCGGCTTCATGATACGGCTTCTCGTCCCAGTTGTTGTGCAGAATCGTGCCCTTGGCGGTGTTCATGGAGTGCTCCTTGGTTGGACCGGGAAGCTAGCCGGGCTCGGGGCGTGGGAATTGTAGTTATGCGACAGGGCGATCCCAGACCGATCGATCCGGCGGCGAAGCCGGCGCGCGGGCTGCTGCACCAACGGACAAGCTTCGAACACTTCGAGCTGACGCGGTTCGAGCCGTCCGAAGACCTCGCCGACTGGGTCGAGCATCACTGGATGGTGCTTTACGATCTGGGCGAGCGGCCGGCCTACGCGCAGCGCAATCTCAGCCATCCGAACCAGCATCTGGTGGTGGACTCACGCGGCGAAACCGGCATTTTCGGGGCGGCGACCGGGGTGTTCGAGACCGTGCTCAGCGGCTCGGGCCGGGTATTCGCGACCAAGTTCTGGCCGGGCGCGTTCCGGCCGTTCCTGCGCCGGGCAGTGAGCGCGCTGAGCGATACGTGGGAGCCGGCGGAGGTGGTGTTTTCGCGAACATCGTCTGAGTTGCAGAACGAATTCATCGGCCTCAACGACCCCGTCGGCATGGCGGAACGGCTGGAGCAGGTGATCCGGGCGCAATTGCCGGAACCGGACGAGAGGTCCACGCTGGCGCGGCAGATCGTGCAGTTCGCCGAAGCAAACCTCGAGCTGGTGTCGGCGGCGGCGCTGGGCGAGGCGTTCGGCCTGGGACGGCGCGCGTTGCAGCGGCTGTTCGACGAATATGTCGGCGTATCGCCGAAATGGGTGATCGACCGCTATCGGATGCTGGAAGCGGTGGAGGCGCTGAACGCCGGCGGCCCGGAGACACTGACCGAGCTGGCGCACCGGCTCGGCTACTTCGACCAGGCGGCGTTCAATCATGCGTTCGAGAAGCTGACCGGGTCGGCGCCGGGCGCATTCCTCAGGCGACAGGAAGGACCAACATGACGTCATCACTCGACAGCTGGCTGTTCTGGGCGCTGCTTTCGGCGGTGTTCGCGGCCATGACGGCGATCTTTGCCAAGATCGGCATCGAGAACATCGACAGCGACTTTGCGACGCTGATCCGCACGGGGGTGATCATCGTGGTGCTGGCAGGGATCGTGCTGGCGCTGGGCAAGTTCCAGCCGCTCGACAGCATCTCGGGCAAGACCTGGCTGTTCCTGGTGCTGTCTGGGCTGGCGACGGGAGCCTCGTGGCTCGCCTATTTCCGGGCGCTGAAGCTTGGGCAGGCGGCAGAAGTGGCCCCGATCGACAAACTGAGCGTCGTGCTGGTGGCCATCTTCGGCGTGCTGTTCCTGGGCGAGAAGCTCACGGTGCAGAGCTGGGTGGGGGTTGGGCTGATCGCGTTGGGCGCAGTGACGCTGGCCTGGAAGATTTAGGCCGGTGGGTGGGGGGCTACCCACCGGCCTGGCGACTAGTGCTGGCTATGCATGCCGCCGGGTTCGGAGATTTCATGCAGAGCGTGGGCGCTGGCACGGCCGGAGTCGGCAAGGGCGACGTCGCCCAGCGAGATCATGCCGATGAGGCGTTTCTCACGGTTGAGCACCGGCAGACGGCGAATCTTGAACTCGGCCATCTGGTCTGAGACATCGGAGATCTCTTCATCTTCATAGCACCAGCGCGGGCTCGAACTCATCACCTGGCGGACGCGGGTCTCCGGGCCCATACCCTCGGCGACTGCGCGGATACAGATGTCACGATCGGTGATCATGCCGACAAGGCGATCGTTCTCGCCGACCGGCATCGACCCAGCGTCGATCTCGCGCATGGTTTTCGCGACGGACCGGATGGTGTCATCGGGCGAGCAAAGCTCGACGTCGGTGCTCATGCATTCGCTGACTCTCATGGCCGTTCTCCCTGTGTGGGGGGCGGCAAGGGTTACCACCCCTGAAGAAGGAGAATGCGGGAGCGGCTGGAGAGTTCAGCGTGCGGGGTGAAACAGATTTCCCTTCAGGCGGTGTCATAGGCGCCGAGCAGCAGCGGCAGAATGCTGATCTGCTGGGTTACCGGATTGCCGTCTTCGATATCCCACGCGGCGCTGAGGGCAGCGTGCGCCGAAGCCCAGGCAAGCAGCTGTCGGCGGGGAATGCCGCTGCGAGCTGCAATGGCGCGGGAATGGCTCATGATGCGGGGCGCACTGACTACGAAATCGTCGCCCTCTTCCGGGTTGAGGAAGCTGTTGGCGTAGTCATAAGCCGGATCGCCGATCAGGCCTTTGGGATCGATGGCGACCCAGCCCCGCGCGCCCGACACGATGTTGTCGTGGTGCACGTCGCCATGCAGCGGAATGCTGTCCATCGGACGATCGAACAGGTTGTAAGCGATGCCGGTGGCGCGGCCGACGAGGTCGCGGGCCTGCCGCGGCCAGGCGCCGGCGCCAACACGGAACAGCGCCTCGAAGCGCTCTCGCAGCGGCGTGAGACCGGCCGGCGCCGCAGCATCACGTGGGGTGTGCAGTTTCTCGACGGTGTCGCAGAGGATTTCGGTGGCCTCGGAGTCGCGGCCAGCGCGAGCGACATCGCCAAGCGTCTCGCCGTCGGCCAGTTCCATCAGCACAGCATCGCGGGCCAGGCCATAAATGGCGGCGGCGCCGTTACCGGCATACCAGACCAGAAGGCTGCCGCCGTTGCGCTCGTCATCGCCGGTGCCTGGCTTCAGCAGCTTCAGCACGGCAGGCGGCAGGCCGGTGCGCTCGACGCGATAGACGAGGCTGGTGCCGGTCTCGGCGATCAGGGTCGGACGGGTCAGCGACCAGCGCGCCAAGGCGCGGCTGAGCATGGTGGCGTCGGGGGTGGGATTGAGCAGCGTGGCCATGCGACTGCATTAGCCGACAGGGGTAAAAAAGATACCCCGCGGGATGCCGCGGGGTAAGGTCAGGGGAGTTTCACCTGAAGCAGACGGCCCCCTCCCGGCCTCCCCCTTCATGGGGGAGGATGGGAGGTAGCCGTCTCTATCAGTGCGCGCTTACGCGACGCGCTGCTTCTTGGCCGGGCGAGCCCAGGCCGGGATCCAGTCGCCGTGGGCGGCGAGGAGATCATCGGTGAGGTTCCAGATCTGCTCAAGGTCGAGCTCGGCAGCGGTGTGCGGATCCATCATTGCGGCGTGGTAGATGTGCTCCTTGTTCTCGGTCATCAACGCCGCAACGGTGAGCTCCTGCACGTTGATATTGGTGCGGATCAGCGCGGTCAGCTGCGGCGGCAGATCGCCGATATAGGTCGGCTGAATACCCGAGGCATCGACCAGGCACGGCACCTCGACGGCGGCGTTGTACGGCAGGTTGGTGATGACACCGTTGTTGCGGACGTTGCCGTAGATGACGCCGGGCTCGCCGGTCCACACCGAGTTGACGATCTCGGAAGCGTATTCCTTGGATTGCTTGACCTCGATGGTGTTGGCCTTGCGGTACTCGTCCGAGGTGGTCTTCCACTTGGCGATCTGCTCGACGCAGCGCTTGGGGTATTCGTCCAGCGGAATGCCGAACTTCTCGATGATGTCCTCGCGGCCCTCCTTGATGAAGTACGGGGTGTACTCGGCGAAGTGCTCGGAGCTCTCGGTGACGAAATAGCCGAGCCGGGTCAGCATCTCGTAGCGCACCTTGTTGGGGCAACGCGGATTCCAGGTCGGCTTGGGCGCCCTGCCCTCTCGGTAGGCACGGACCAGGTCCGGGTAGAGATCGCGATACGAACCATCGGGCTGGCGATGCTCGAACTTCAGATAGAACGCCATGTGGTTGATGCCCGCCGAACGATAGCGGATTTCGGAGTAGGGAATCTCGAGATCGTGGGCCAGCTCCATCGCTGTGCCCTGCACCGAATGGCAGAGACCGACCTGCTTGATGGTCGGGTACTTCTCAGCGATGGCCCAGGTGTTGATGGCCATCGGGTTGACGTACTGCAGCATCACCGCCTCGGGGGCGACTTCCAGCATGTCCTCGCAGATCGACCAGAGGTGCGGCACGGTGCGCAGCCCGCGCATGATACCGCCGACGCCGAGCGTGTCGGCAATGGTCTGGCGCAGGTTGTACTTCTTGGGCACCTCGAAATCGACGACGGTCGAGGGCTCGTAGCCGCCGATCTGGAAGCAGACGACGACGAAGTTGGTGCCGTCGAGCGCTTCGCGCTGGTTCGAGAAGGTCTTCACCGTGGCAGGAACACCGAGGGTGTTCACCAACTTGCCGGCAATGATGGCGCTCTCTTCGAGGCGCTGCGGATTGATGTCCATCAGGCGGATCTCGGCGCCGGTCAATGCCTCGCGCTGCAGGATGTCGCCGACAATGTTCTTCATGAACACCGACGACCCGGCGCCGATGAAGGTGATCTTGGGATTGGCCATAAGTCTCTCCGATAGGTCCAGTTCGGCGGCGGATCAGGCCGCGATTTCGAAGGCAGCCCTGACGAGCCGCGATGTGTATTCGGTCTTGGGGTTCTCCAGAACCTCGTTGACCGGCCCCTGTTCGACGATCTTGCCGTATTGCATGACCATCACCCGGTGGCACAGGGCTTTGACGACCTTGAGGTCGTGCGAAATGAACAGGTAGCTGAGGCCCTTCTCCGCCTGGAGCTTGCGCAGCAGTTCGATGATTTGGGCCTGCACCGAGAGGTCGAGCGCCGAGGTCGGCTCGTCGAGCAGGATGAACTCCGGCTCAAGCGCAATGGCACGCGCGATGGCGAGGCGCTGACGCTGGCCGCCCGAGAATTCATGCGGGAAGCGGTTGAGGATGGTGTCAGGCAGCCCCGCATCGCGCAGCGCCTGGCGGACCCGGTCCCCGCGCTCCCGGGAGTTGCCGCCGAGGCCGTTGACGATCAACCCTTCCTCGATGATCTGGCGCACGCTCATGCGCGGGTTCAGCGAGGCGAATGGATCCTGGAAGACGATCTGCATCCGGCTGCGCAGCGGCCGCATCGCCTTGCGATCCTTGGTATCGATGCGCTCGCCATCGAACAGGATTTCGCCGCCCTGGTTGCCGATCAGGCGGATCAGCGCCTGGCCGAAGGTGGTCTTACCCGATCCGGATTCGCCGACAAGGCCGAGGGTCTCGTGCTTCTTCAGGTTCAGCGACAGCTTGTCGACCGCAACCAGCTCGAAGAAATCCGGGCTGAAGAAACCGCCGCGCTTCAGGGTGAAGGCGACCTTCACGTCCTTGCCCTCGAGCACGGTTGGCGAGTTGGCTTCGATGGGCCTCGCCGAGCCCTTGGGCTCGGAAGCGAGCAGATGCCGGGTGTAGCTGTGCCTTGGGTTGGCGAACAGCGCCTCGGTGGTGTTGTGCTCCTGCACCTTGCCGTTCTGCATGACGTAAACGTAGTCGGAGAACTGCTTGACGATGGTCAGGTCATGGGTGATGAGGATCACCGCCATGCCGTACTTGGACTTCAAGTCCTTGATCAGGTTGAGGATCTGGGCCTGCACGGTGACGTCGAGCGCGGTGGTCGGCTCATCGGCGATCAGCACGTCGGGCCGATTGGCGAGCGCCATGGCGATCATGACGCGTTGGCGCTGGCCGCCCGACATCTGGTGCGGATACTGGCGCAGGCGCGCCTCAGGCTCGGGGATCTGCACGTCCTCAAGCAGTTGCCGGGCCCGCTTCATGGCTTCCGCACCCGAAATGCGGTTGTGCAGGTGAAGGATCTCGCAGAGCTGGGCGCCGACGGTGTAGATCGGGTTCAGCGAACTCATCGGCTCCTGGAAGATCATCGAGATATCGTTGCCGCGCAGCTTGCGCATCCCGCCATCGGGGAGCTTCAGGATGTCCTTGCCGCCGAGCGTGATGCGGGACTTGCCGCTGATCGTCGCGCGCTTGGTGAGCAGGCGCATCACGGTGCGGGCAGTAACCGACTTGCCCGAACCGCTTTCCCCCACCAGAGCGATGGTCTCGCCCTTATGGAGCTGGAACGAGACATCGCGCACGGCGTTGACGATGCCACCCTCGACCTTGAAATCGACGGCGATATTACGGGCATCGAGGATCAACTCGCGGCCGTGGCTGCCCAGATCGTAGCGCTCGGGCGGAGAGAGATCGTTGGTGTCGATGGTGCTCATCTCTTCACCTCAATAGGGGTCGATGGCGTCGCGCAGCCCGTCGCCGAGCGCGTTGAAGGCGAAGACGGTGATCAGCACGAAGACGACGGGCGACAGGATCCAGGGATAGGAGCCGATCACCGAGAAGGTGCCCGTATCCTGCAGCATCAGGCCCCAGGAGATCAGCGGCGGCTTCACGGCAAAGCCGAGATAGCCGAGGAAGCTCTCGAGCAGCACTACCGAAGGAATGGCGATGGTCACCGCGACGATCAGGTGGCTCGAAACGTTGGGCAGGATGTGCCGCACGATGATCCGCCAATCGGACGAACCCACCGCGACGGCGGCGCGCACATACTCGATCCGCGCCAGCGCCAGGGTTTTGGAGCGCACCTCACGGGCGAGCTGGGCCCAGCCGAGTACCGCCATGACGCCGATGACGAAGGCGATGAACACCGGTGAGGGCGCCGTCACCGGGATCAGCGAGGCCAGCGCCAGGTACAGCGGCAGTTGTGGAAACGCGAGCACCAGGTCGACGAAGCGCTGTATCCAGGCATCGAACCGGCCGCCGATATAGCCCGAGGCAATGCCGACGAGCGTGCCGATGGTGGTGGTCAGGAGGACCACGACCAGTGCGATGGTGAGCGAGATCTGCGAGCCGACAATACCACGCGACAGGATATCGCGACCGAACTTGTCAGTGCCGAGGAAATGGATCGGTCGGCCGTCAACGGAGCCGAAGAAATGGATATCGGACGGGATGACACCGAGCAGATGGTAGCGATGGCCCTTGACGAAGAAGCCAAGCGCTGTGGGATTGGCCTTATCGGGACCGGTCATCGGCTGGAAAGTGACCGGATCGAACTCGCCGGTCTCGACGATCGGATAGATGTACGGGATCAGGCTGAAGCTGCCGTCGGGGGCACTGAACTCGACATGGTCGGGTGGCGCGAAACCGATCTCGGCGCGCTTGGGGTCCATCGGGGCGAAGAAGTCACCGAAGATCGCCATGGTGAGCAGTGCGACAGTCAGGACCAGCCCGATCATACCCATGGTGGAGCGGCGGAAACGACGCCAGACCAGCGCGGCGTAGGTCTCGTTGCCGTGGCTGAAGCGGTTGACGACGGGAGCGTCGACCACCGGGTCGGCCGGCGGCAGCTGGTGCCCCGAAGGGGTAGCGAGCTCGGCGGAACTGGCGGCGCCGGTCTCGGTGGTCGTGAGGGTCGGCTTGTCGGCGATGGTGCTCATTCGCGGTTCTCCCCACCGAGGCGGACGCGTGGATCGACGGCGGCGAGCAGCAGATCGGCGATGATGTTGCCGATGATCAGCGTCGCGGCGAGCACGAGCACGAAGGTGGCGGTGACGTAGACGTCGCCCACCGCCATGGAGCCGACGATGGCCGGCCCGACGGTCGCGAGACCGAAGACGATGGCAACTTCAATCTCGCCAGTCAGCATGTAGGGCAACGCCACGCCCTGGTAGGCGATGAGCGGGTGCAGCGCGTTGGGTACGGCATGCTTCATGATCACCGCGCCTTCGGAGAGGCCTTTGGCGCGGGCGGTCTCCACGTACTGGCTATTGAGCACGTCGAGCAGGTTGGCCCGCATCACCCGCATATTGTAGGCGAGGCCACCGAAGGTGGCGATGAACACCACCGGCCAGACGTGGCTGACCAGGTTCATGAATTTGTCCCAGCTCCAGGGCGCGCCTCCGTACCGCGAGGAAAAGAAGCTCCCGAGTTCCTGCACGTTCAGCTTGAAGGCGAGGATGTAGATGATGATCAGCGCCAGGAGGAACCTGGGCACGGTCATGCCGAGGAACGAGATGATGCCGAAGGTGGTATCGATCCAGCTATATTGTCGGGTGGCGGCGATGATGCCCATGCCGATGCCGATGACCGACGCAAAGAAGTGACAGACCAGCGCCAGCAGCACGGTGCGCGGCAGGCGCTCGGCCACAACGTCGCCTACGGGCTTGTTGTAGTAGAGCGAGTGACCGAAATCGAAGCGGGTGACAATGCCGGTGATCCAGTTGACGTACTGGACCGGCAGCGGCTCGTTGAGGCCGTTCTGCTCGCGATAGATCGCAGCCTGCTTTTCGGCTTCCTCGATCGTCGCCCCACCCTGGTTGATGAGCATGGAGCGGATGTAGTCGCCGTAGTCGCCCGGAGGGGCCTGGATGATGGCGAAAGTGACGACGCTGAGAACCAGCAGGACCGGCAGGGCGGCCAGGATTCGCGTCACCAGGAAGCGCAGCATGTGCATATCGAAAATCTCCTCCGGTCAGGTAGCAAGGGGGCCGGAGCCCCCTTGCCCGGATTCCGTCAGGTCGGGATTAGAGTTTCACCGGCCCGGCAGAGCCCGGCTCACCCGGGAGGGTGTCCGGGTGCAGTTCGAAGCCCTGCTGCTTGTCAGCCGGCACGAACACGCGTTCACGGATGATGTTGTCCTCAGCCCAGTTGAACATGAAGATCGGGGCGCCGGCCGGGATGTTGGCGAAGCGCTTGTTGATGATCAGTGCCCCCGGGTACTGGGTGAGACCGATACCGAACAGGTTCTCGGTGTAGAGCTTCTGGTAGGTCTTCATCAGGTCCTTGCGCTTCTCAGCGTCATCGGTCGCGATGAAGGCGTTGACGGTGTCGACCATCTCCTGCTCGAACGGCAGCAGATCCATGGTGCCGTCGGTGCCGGCGCGGTGCGAGTTGCTGATCTGCGGACCGGTCGGAGCCAGCGCCACGGTGTTCTGCACCACAGCGATGAGTTCTGCACCGTTACGGGCCACACGCCAGTCGAACTTGCCCGCCTGCTCCGTCGCATCACGCTGGGTGCCGGTGAGGAAGTTGGCGATGACGCGAATGCCCAGCGGCTCCATCATGGCGATGACGCCTTCAGCCAGGTTCTTGTCGGTCTGGTAGTCGGCGTTGGCGAGCAGCGTGATTTCCACGTCAGCGCCACCGGCGGTCCCGGCGGGGAAGTTCACCACGCCATTGCCGTCGGTGTCCTTCAGACCGGCCTTTTCCAGCAACGCCTTGGCGTCATCGAGCGAGTACGGGTAGTACACGGTCGAGTCCTTGTCGTAGTAGGTGGTGCCGGCATAGAGACCGCCCGGATAGATGGCGGTGAACGGGCCCTTCACCAGGGCTTCGCCCAGGCGCTGCCGGTCGATGGCGTAGGAGATCGCCTTGCGGAAGTCGGTATTGCGGTTGAGTTCGCGAACCGCCTGCTGCCGCGCATCCGGTTCACCCCAGCCATTGCCGGAGAGGTTCGGGAAGAGCGTATAGCCGATGGTGCGGGCACCGAAGGCGAGACGTGCCGGCGCATTGGGATCGGCGGAGCGCTTCAGCGCCTCGACATAGCTTTCGGCCTGTTCGAGGTTGGAGAAGTCGCCGGTGCCGGCCACTGCCTGCACGTCGCGGTCGGCCCAGGTCGAGAGGCGATAGTGCACTTCGTTGAGGTAAGGCAGCTGGTTGCCGGCCTCGTCGACCTTCCAATAGTAGGGGTTGCGGCGCATCACGACGATGTCGTCGGGACGGTACTCGACGGGCACCCAGGCGCCCATGACCGGAACGTTCATGTATTCCGGCTTGATGGCGTTCTTGTACTCGTCGTAAGTCGCGCCGGCCTTGTACTTGGGGTGCAACGGCTTGAAGATGTGCGCCGGGCCCGGACAGAACGTGCCATAGGCCATCTGGTAGATGTACTGCTTGGGGAAGGCGTCCTTGAAGGTCCAGACGATGGTGTAGTCGTCGATGGCTTCGAGCGTGGTGCCTTCGCCGAAGGTCTCGGGCGTCGAGCCGTTGAGCGGCGAAACATTGGGATCGACGATATTGTCTTCCCAGTAGAACATGATGTCTTCGGAGGTGAACGGCACGCCGTCCGACCACTTGGCGCCTTCGATCAGGTGCATGGTCAGCTTGTGGCCGTCCTCGCTCCATTCCCAGCTCTTGGCGAGGTTGGGCATGGGCGCCAGTTCCTCGGCCTTGATCTCGAACAGCGGACCGGTGCGGGTCAGGCACTCCATGGTGCCGATATCGATGCCGCCCCAGCCCTGCGACTGACCGGCCATGTAGTTCCAGCCTTCGGGACGGCCGCCGATCACGTGACGCATCACGTCGCCGTAGACGCCGTTGCCGTCAGGCATGTTGGCGGTCTTGAAGACCAGCGGTTCCTTGGGCAGGCGCTCGGCCACCGGCGGGAGCTTGCCCGCATCGACGAAGGCCTTGACGAAGTCGGGTTCGTGGTACTCGCCCAGCGCCTTGTACTCATAAATATCGGAGATGCCGACGAAGTTCGGGGTGCCCTGGGCATCGAATTTCGGCGGATCGGGCGGCGTGGTCGGCGCCACTGTCTGGGCCTGCGCTGCGAGCAGCGACACGCCAAGCAGAAGACTTGCCCCGCCAAGGGCAAATAGGTGTTTACGCATGTTTCCTCCCTAGGCTCGAGACCGGCGCAACACGCACCCGGCGGCGAGCCTCCAACCCGCCACCACTTGTCCCAGCCTCAAAAGGGTAGACCTTGCCAACGGCGGGACAATCCCGTTATCTGAATGGGTATTTCCGGTTTTTAAAGATCGTCACAGGCTGCGATGAACGAGCATCAGCACCACTTTTCGCCAGGCAAGCCGCGCGAGAAAGCTACCGCACCGGTGCCGCGGCCGGACCGGCGGTTTTACGCCCAAACTCAGGCATTTGGGCGCTTCGGCATCCGCTGGTTCGACCCGCAGATCATGCCCGAGGAGCACTTCCACGGTCATGTCGAGCTCAACTGGCTGACCACCGGCAGCATGGATTACGTGATCGACGGACGGCCGCTGCGAATCCCGTCGGGACGGCTGGTGCTGTTCTGGGCCGGCATCCCGCACCAGACCACGGCGATCGACTACGGGACCAACCACGACAGCCGGCAGTGCAACGTCTACCTGCCGCTCGACAGTTTTCTGCACATGCCCAACCTGGGGCAGCTCACCGAGACGATGATGGGGGGTGGAGTGGTGATGCTGCCACCCGAAACCATCGGCGCCGACACGCTGACCCGCTGGTACCAGGACTATCGCTCGGGCGATGCGGAGCGAACCGACATCCTCAAGGAAGAGATCGCGCTGATGCTGCGCCGCGCCGCGGTGACCGGCTGGGACATCCTGATGGAGCCGTGGATCGAGAGCATCGGCTCGACGACGCGAGCCGCCTCGCCGCTGCGCTACGTGGTGGCGATGATCCGGCACATTCTCGAGAACCTCAGCGAACCGCTAAGGGCCGAGGACGTGGCCAAGGTGGTGGGGCTACATCCCAACTATGCGCTCAACCTCTTCACCGAGGTGATGCGGGTACCGATGCACAAATTTGTGGTGCGCATGCGGCTGATCCGGGCGCGTTCACTGCTGTTCGAGGGCAGCCTCAGCATCGAGAACGTGGCGTTCGAGAGCGGCTTTTCGGCGCTGAGCCAGTTCTATGTGCAGTTCCGCAATGCCTATGGGCTGACGCCGCGACAGATGCGGGCGCATTACTTGCGGTGAGACCGGCTGCAGTCAGACAGGCTGGTGAGGGTCAGCCCTCGCCTCCCCCTCGGGATACCCTTGCGCCCAGGCCGCTGATCGGCTGGACTCGCGCGTGACGCGTACGAAGGCCCCTGCCCCGATGACCGACCCGATCCTGTTCATTGCCGCCGTGCTGACGCTGCTCGGCACGCCCGGGCCGACCAATACGCTGCTCGCGACCTCCGGCGCGATGGTGGGGATGCGACGGTCGTTGCCGCTGCTCGCCGCAGAATTGACCGGCTACCTGATCGCGGTGGCGGCGATCCGCATCGTGCTGGGGCCGGTGATCCATATCTACCCGCTGGTGGCGATCGGCCTGAAGCTGGCCGTGGTCGCCTATCTCGGCTGGATCGCCTTCCGGCTGTGGCGACAGGACGAGGCGCTGACCGGTACGCAGACGGTCGGCGGTCGGGCGGTGTTCGTCACCACGCTGCTCAACCCCAAGGCGCTGATCTTTGCGCTGAGCATAATCCCGGCGGCGCACCCCGCCCTCGCCTGGTATTTCCTGGCGTTCGCGCTGGCGGTGCCGAGCGTGGGCCTTGCCTGGATTCTCGTCGGACGAGCGATCGGTGCGGCCTCCGGCGCGCGAAACGCGGGGATCGTGCGGCGCGTCGCGTCGGTGGCGCTGGTCGGTTTTGCAGGCGTACTGGCGGCGTCGGTGCTGGGCTAAAGCTCCAGCACGAACCGCGCCTCGAAGCGCTCCGCCCCCCACCACATGGGGAAGTTCGTGCCCCATTTGTTGTTGTGGAGGTTGAAGCGCAGGCCGGCCGAGAAATCCGGCGGGCTCGGGTTGAAGGGCATGAACTTCGTCGCCGTCGGAGCGACCAGCGGGGTCTCAAGCGGGTGCAATTCGATGCCCGCGGCGCGAACTGCCGCCACCGCCTGCAGCTGTCCCCCGCCCTTCTGGGCGACGCGGTTGGCGGGCAACCACTGCCCCATCTTGAGGAACTGCCAGTCGTGCGTCCCCGATGGCGTGAAGCTGACGAAGCTCGCTTCAGGCATGCGGTTGGCCGGCTTGTCCAGCAACTCGACGGTGATCTCGAGGTGCCGGCTGTCGAGGGCACGGAAGCGATAGGCAATGCGTGAAGGAGCGCCGAGCGTCGCATGCGCAGCGGGGTCGAGCGTCGCGGCGCCGTCCACCAGTTTTGGCGTGAAGCTGGCCGAGCGGGCGGATGCGGCGCGGTCGAGGCCGGGCTTGATGTGGTCGAGGATGGCCCACTCGGCGCGGTGCGTCAGGTAGGTATCCATGTGAGCCGCGACGTCTGCGGCGTCATAGCTCTCGTAACGATAGCCGAGCAGGCTGCCACCCTCGCCGCGCAGTTCCACCCCTGCGGGGGACCGGATGAGGATCACGTCGCCGCTATTGGGGTCGGTCTCGACGAACCAGCCGGTGCCCTCGATCGCGGGATCCTCGGCAGCCTCGGCGAGGGCACGGTCGGCGGGCTCCAGCTCAGCGACGGCAGCATCGAGATAGGCGCGCTGCTCGGCCCATGACGCTTCGGAGTACTGGAAACGGTAGTCAGCGGCGCGGGCGGCCTCGAAGGCCGGACGGTCCCAGGCGGAGTCGTCGCGCAGGTACGACTTGATGTCGACGCCCCAGGTGTGCTCGGCGACCATGGTGAGGCCGCGGCCGAAGGCTAGCCGGCTGGGGGTAAGGGTGTCCTCCGCGAAGCCGTCGTAGAGGCGTTGCAGGTGCAGGAAGCGCTTGATCTTGTCCGGGTCGGTGCCGGCGCCATGGATCCAGTTGTCGCCGAGTTCGAGGTCAACAACTGGGAACTGTTCACGTCGCGCCCAGAGGATCTCACCATAGGCGTCGAGGGTCGAGGCGACGATCGTTGTGCCGGGGTTGTGGCCCTGCAGCTCACGCCAGGCCTCGGCGGTCTGCGGGACGCTTTGCGGACCCATATTGTCATTGGTGTGGGCGAAGCCGAGGCCTTCGTCAAAGCCCTCGGGAAACGAGGTCTCGCCGTAGGATTTTTGATACAGCACGACGACCTCGGAGCCGTCCGGGGCGCGCCAGCGGAAGACATCGGGAACATCAGGCGGTGGCGAGGCGGAGTTCACCCCGAGGTGCAGGAACTTCACCCCCGCCTCGGCGAGCAGCGGCACAATGCCGATGGTGTGGCCGGGCACATCGGTCATCTTCGAAGCAATCGTCTGCTTGCCGAAGCGCTTGTCGAGCTCCTGGCTGTAGCTCAGGCCGGCCCGGAACACCGCCGGCGACATCAGCTCGGAATGGGTGGTGAAGGGCAACGCATGCCAGCGGATCAGCCCGCGATCGATGGCGCGCTCGAGGCGCTGCACCCGCTCCGGCCTTTGCGAGTTGAGGTGATCCCAGATCAGCCAGGCGCCGGTGGTCCAGATGAACTTCGGCTGCTCCGAATCTTCGGCGAAGAAGTGCTCGCCGGTCTCGATCGCCTGCGGGATGAAGCGATCGTGATACTGGGCGCGGACCTTATGCGCGTGGTCGGTGAAGCCGATATCGAGGTGGGTCTTGAAGACCAGATGGATCTTGCGGGTCATGGCTCTGGCGATCAGCCCACGGTGCCGCGGACGACCAGCCGGGTCGACACGGTTTCGGTGAGCGAGGGTGAGGTGGGGGTCTTGAGGCGGCGGAGGATCAGGCGCAGCAGTGCCTGGGTGCGCTCGGCGAGGTCGAGCTTCACGGTCGTGAGGTTGTAGCTCTTCCAGTGCGACTGGTGGATGTCGTCGAAGCCGACGACCTTGACGTCCTGCGGCACGCGAAGCCCGAGCTCGGTGCGCAGCGCATCGATGGCGCCGAACGCTCCGACATCGTTGGCGGCAAAGATGGCGTCGACCGGCTCGCCGAGACGGAACTGGTTCAGCGTCTCCCGATAGGCGGTGTCGTAGGTGTAGTCACCCTGGATGCGGATGGGCGGCGGCAGGCCGCGCTCGGCGAGGATCTTGCCCACCATGCGCTCGCGCGACTGGGTGGCCAGCGAGTTGCTCTTGCCAGCAAGGAAAGCGAAACGGCGGGAGCCATAGCCCTGCATCAGCGCCACCGCCTGCTCGATGCCCTCGCGTTGCAGCACGTCGAGCCGGTCGAACAACGGTGCGGCCTCCTCCTCCTCCCCGGCGTCGTCGTCGGGGTAGCCAATATAGATCGGCACGGCGCGATCGAGCACGCGGGCAAGTGTCGTGGGTCGTACGTTCTCGGCATAGGCAATAACCGAATCCGGGTTGAAGCCCTTCATGTACGTGAGCAGCGTCTCATCGAGTGAGAGGTCGTCGCGGGTGCGGAACAGCAGCGTCGCAAATCCCTCGGCCTGCAGCGCCGTGGTCATGGCATCGAGCTCCTGGCTTTCCCAGGGACCGGACACGTCGGGGACGATGATGCCGACGAGGTGCGAGCGGCCGGTGACCATCGAGCGGGCGGCCATGTCCGGGGTGTAGTTCAGCTCCTGCGCCACTTTCAAAATCAGGTCGCGCTTTTCGGGCTTGATCGAGGCGTGCGGGTTGAAGGCGCGACTGACCGCGACGCGCGACACGTTGGCCGTGCGGGCCACCATGTCGGCGGTGGCGCGACTGCGGTTGCGGGTGGCCGGATCGCTCAAAAAGGTCTGCCTTGCTGCCCTAGATTGAAATCGTGTGCAAAACTGTTCTGCCGTCCAGCTTCGTGTGCTGTCAAGCCGATCCGGCCGGCGGAGAGGCTAAACCTCTGATGTTACGGAACAATGACCAGCGCCGTTAGAAACGGAACAAACATTCCATTGCGACGTCATACCGCTGTCATTCGCAACAGGCATTCTACGTCTTGACGATGAATGAAAGCGTGTTCATTCTGAGATCGTGAGCTGCGGCGGGGAGGATTGACCGTCGCGATCGCCAATTCGGCGTCCGGAATGCGGCGCCACAAGGGAGGATTCTGCGATGAGCAATCGCCTGCGCGCCCTGTATCTGGGCCTTGCAACTGCCACTACGATGATTACCCCGGCCTTCGCCGTGGACCTGACGGTGATCTGCCGCTGCGTCGTCGGCGGCGTGAACAGCGAGACCGCCACCTGGATCAAGGAAAGCGTGATCCCGGGCTTCACCGCCAAGATGAAGGCTGACGGCAAGGACGTCACCGTGTCGCTGAACGAGTTCGGCGGCAAGGACGAGCAGATGACCCAGCAGCTGGCGCTCGATTTCTCGACCGGCGCGGGCGCCGACGTTGCCGCGTTCGACGGCTTCCTGATCCCCTCGTTCGTCGAGGGCGGGCTGCTGAAGCCGCTCGACGAAGTGGCCGGCGCCGACGTCAACAGCTGGGAAGGCTGGAGCCACATTTCGGAAGGCGCCAAGTCGCTGATGAGCTATGGCGGCAAGGCCTATGGCCTGGCGCTCGGCACCGACGTGCGCGCCATCTTCGTGCGCAAGGAGTTGCTGAAGTCGGCCGGACTCGATCCCGATAGCTTCCAGCCGAAGTCCTGGGCCGAGTTGCTCGACGCAGCGCGCGCCATCAAGAAGGCGAACCCGGACTCGTTCCCGCTGCAGCTCAATGCCGGCGTGAACATGGGCGAAGCCACCACCATGCAGGGCTATTACATGGCGATCCTCGGGACGGGCGAAAGCGTCGTCGACGCGGACGGCAAGTATATCGTTTCGAGCCAGGGCATTCTCGATACCCTCAACCTCTACAAGACCATTTATGTGGACGAGCAGTTGGGCGACCAGCGGGCGCAGCTCCTTGGCGACGGCCGCAACCGCACCTTCACCAACTTCCGCGACGGCAAGACTGCTTTGCTGGTGGAGGGCGACTGGTTCTTCAACTCGGTGATGGCGCCGGGCGCCGAGTTCGGGCTCGAAAACCGCGATGCGGAAGTCACCTGGGCCTCGATGCCGGCGCAGGAACCGGGCAAGGGCTATCGCGGGCAGGACTATGTGACGGTGTCGGGCGGCACGGGCTTCGTGCTGAACCCCGCCACCAAGAACCCGGCCGAAGCCTGGGCGCTGCTCAGCTACATGAACAGCCAGGAATCGCTGACCGCCTTCCAGGGCTTCCGCGAGGCGCGCCGCATCCGTGACGACGTGGCGACCCCGAACAACGTCTACCTGCAGAAGACGCAGGAAAGCCTGTTGCCGCTGACCACCGCGCGCCCGAACGACCCGAACTACAACAAGGTCTCGGCCGAAATCCAGCGCATGACCGAAAGCGTGGTGTCGGGCGAGGCCAGCCCGGCGGACGCGATGGCGGCCTACAAGGCGGCCGTGATCGCCATCGTCGGCGAAGCCAATACGGTGTCGAAGCTCTAAGGGCAGTATCGGTCGCCCCGACCATGTCCTCCCACGCCCGGCCCTCCCTGAGCCGGGCGCTCCCTGGGAAACCCTCCCCGGCCCCCTGTCTGCGGCCGGGGAGGTTCCTTTTCTCGATTGGGGTTTGTCACATTGCTTGAGCAAATGCAGCCGCAGGTAGACGGGAGCAGCGAGGCGTGAAAAAGCGCAACTTCTCCTTGCTCTCCCACCGCGCCGGTGCCGCGTTCCTCGCCCCGGCCGCCGCGCTGGTCGGCGTGTTCGTGCTGCTACCGTTCTTCTGGGTGATCGTCGTCTCGTTCACCAACCGGACGCTGCTCGGCAAGACCGCGCTCAATCCGGAATTCGTCGGGCTCGCCAACTATTTCCAGCTGTTCGATCCGGCGACGTTCTTCACGCGGGGGCAGTTCGGGTTTTCGCTGATCCTCACCACGCAGTTCGTGCTGCTGTCGGCCCTGGTGGGCCAGGCGCTGCTCGGCCTGCTGCTGGCGTGGCTGATGCAGACCATCCCCCCTGCCCTGAAGCGCATCGTCGAAACCGCGGTCATCGCGGCCTGGATCCTGCCCGAGGTGGTGATCGGCTTCGCCTGGTTCGCCTTCCTCGACTATGACAACGGCACGCTGAACATGATCCTGCGCGGTCTCGGGCTGCCGGCGGGGGATTTCCTGCTGCAGCAGCCGTTCTGGGTGATCGTCATCTTCAACACCTGGCGTGGCGCGGCGTTCTCGATGATGCTGTTCAACTCGGCCTTCGCGTCGATCCCGCCCAGCTATTTCCAGGCGGCAGACGTCGCCGGTGCCTCGAGCTGGCAAAAGTTCCGCGATATCGGGCTGCCGCTGATCCGCGGCCACGTGGTCACCGACCTGATCCTCATCACCATGTGGACGTTCAACGTGTTCACGCCGTTCATCCTGACCAATGGCGGGCCGAGCTACCGCACGGAACTCTTGTCGATCTACAACTACCGCATCGCCTTCCGTGAATTCGACTTCGGCAAGGGCGCGGCCGTGGGCGTGATCATCATGCTGATCAACCTGGTGTTCGCGCTGATCTACCTGTCGTTCGGCCGGAAGAAAGCCAAGGCGGTGGAAGAATGAGGCTGAGCTTTCCGCAACTGCTGGCCCGTATCGGCTTTTCGGCGCTCGCCGCGATCATCGGCATCCTGTTCGCGCTGCCGCTGATCTGGTTCATTTTCGCGCCGTTCAACGCCCGGGCGGAACTCGGCATCGCCATCCCCGACCCGTGGACGCTGCAGAACTTCCTGACGGTGTTCGGCAATGGTTTTGCCATGCGGGGGCTGCTCAACAGCCTGATCCAGAGTGTCGGCGGAGTGATCCTCGTCGCGGCAGCGGCGACGCTGGCGGCCTATGCACTTTCCCGCTCGTCGATCCCTGGCAAGGGCATCGTCACCTACGTGCTGCTGCTGTTCTCTTCGGTGGTGTCAGGCACCGCGGCGATGGTGCCGATCTTCCTGATCATTTCCTCGGTCGGGCTGATGGACACCCATATCGCGGTCATCCTGGTGTTCGCCGGCGGGCTGCTGCCGACGGCGATGTTCATCCTGCGCGATTTCATCGACGGCATTCCCAAGACCTATGAAGAAAGCGCGATGGTTGCTGGCGCCTCGCCGGTGCAGGCGTTCTTCGATGTGGCGCTGCCGGTGATCCGGCCGGGCATCGTGGTCGTGGTGGTGTGGGCCTTCGTCAACATCTGGGGCTCGTTCCTCATCCCCTTCATCCTGTTGCGCTCGGATGACCTGATGCCGTCGTCGGTCGCCATCTACTCGTTCTACTCGGAGGCGGGGACCCCGATCGTGACGCTGCTCGCGGCGTACTCGCTGATCTACTCCCTGCCCGTCGTCGCCCTCTATCTCTTCGTCAGCTGGAAGTTCGGCTTCCGCTTCTTCGGTGGAATCAAAGCGTAATGGCCTCGGTCGAATTCCAGAACGTCACCAAGAGCTTCGGCACCTTCAATGCCGTCTCGGACATCAGCTTCAAGGTCGC
>Ga0209902_100598_pt1 | contig 33793 bp, 37 predicted proteins | sample FECB27metaG_FD_188304 | JGI IMG/M metagenome (GOLD analysis project Ga0209902, IMG submission 188304) | Cyanobacterial communities from the Joint Genome Institute, California, USA - FECB-27 (SPAdes) (version 2) | ecosystem: Environmental > Aquatic > Thermal springs > Hot (42-90C) > Microbial mats...
ACGTCCATGTCCAGCGGGCCGGCCTTGAACTTGTAGCCGCCGTACAGGTCGACCTCGACGCTGTTGCCCTTGAGCCAGTTGACGCTGGAGTTCCAGTTGCCGACGTAGAAGCCGCTGTCGCCGAAGGCGTAGTCGAAGCCGCCCTGGATGGCGGGCTTCACGCCGCGGGTCTTGGCGTAGTCGTTCCTGCCGAGCATGTCCTGGTCCTGGCCGCGGAACTTGTAGTTCGTGGTCAGCGCGATGTTGGCCGTGACCGGCGAGGCGGCCGGTGCCGGCGCATCGCCGGCCGCTTGCGCGAAGGCCGCGCCGGGCAGCGCGAAGGCGGCGGCGATCAGGGTGGGGAGGGCGAGTGCCGAGGAGGCGGCGCGGATCGATCTTTGCATCGAGAGAGCTCGGGGATGAAGGAAGAGCGACAGCGTAGGAGGGGGCGTATCAAAGCCGTGTAAAGACTTCGGGCCGCGGCGCAAAAATTGCGCATGCGGCGCACGGGCAGAATCCCTTGCCCGCGGACCTACCACCTCCCTCTTCGACCCGAACACCATGTCCCTGCCCGACACCGGCGAGCATGACCGCCGACTGGACGAATCGCTGCTGCGCTCGCTCCACGTGCTGCTGAGCGAGGCCAGCGTGTCGCAGGCCGCGGCCAAGCTCGGCGTGGCGCAGTCCGCGCTGAGCCGCCACCTCAAGGTGCTGCGCCAGCTCACCGGCGACGAGCTGCTGGTGCGCGTGGGCAACCGCATGGTGCTGACCGAGCGCGCGCAGGCGCTGGCCGTGCCCACGCGGCGCATCCTCGCCGACATGTCGCTGCTGACCGCCGAGGCCGGGCCGGTCGAGCCACGCGAGCTGCGCCAGAGCTTCCGCATCGCGACCTACGACTTCCTGCCGCGCCAGTTCTTCGCCGACATCGCCGAGCGCGTGGCTCGGCAGGCGCCCGAGTGCGACGTGGTGATCCGCGGCCTGGGCTCGCGCTTCGAGCACTACCGCCAGCTCGCCGATGGCGAGGTCGACATGGTCATCACCATCTGGCCCGAGCTGCCCGGCCACCTGCGCGCCGCCAGCCTGCTGACCGAACCCATGGTCTGCCTGGTGCGCGAGGGCCATCCGCTGGCCAGGGCGCCGATGACGCTCGACGACTACCGGCGCGCGCGCCACCTGTCCTCGCTCGAGCACGTGCCGGGGCAGGGCACCATCATCGATGCGCAGCTGGCCGAGCTCGGCGTGTCGGTCCACACGGCGATGCACACCCAGTTCCTCGGCATGGCGCCGGCCATCCTCGCGCGCACCGACCTCGTGTTCACCACCGGCCGCCTGCTGGCCGAGGACTTCGCGCGCCAGTATCCGCTCGCGATCGTGCCCTTTCCCGCGAAGATCAAGCCGCACCGCTACCGCCTCGTGTGGCACGATCGCACGCACAAGAACCAGGCCATGCGCTGGCTGCGCGGCGAGCTGACGGCGGCCGCGCGCGAGCTGGCGCACCGGCCCAGGTCATGACGGCGCTGTCATAACCTGCTGCACAGCGCTGTGCTGGGCGCGGGCGGTGGGCGTGGCTATCGTCGCCCTCCATGTCCACCCCTTCCTCCCCCGCGCCGGTCCGTCCGGACCTGCTCGCCCGGCTGCCCAAGACCGACCTGCATTTCCACATGGCCGGCACCCTGCGCCCGGCCACGCTGGTCGCGCTCGCGCGCCAATACGAACTGCCGCTGCCGCGCCCGGTCGACACGCTCTACAGCTACCGCGACTTCTACGACTTCATCGACGTGCTGCGCATCGCGGCGCAGGCGGTGCGCAGCAGCGCCGATTTCGAGCGCGTGGCCTACGAGGCCGTGGAGGACGCCGCGCGCAGCAGCAACGCGCGCCATGTCGAGCTGTCGTTCAACCCGCAGTACTTCATGCCCACGGGCGTGCCCTACCGCGTGCAGGTCGAGGGGCTGGTGGCCGGCCTGCGCGCCGCGCGGCAGGACTTCGGCTGCTCGGGCCTGCTGATCGCTTCCTTCGACCGCGGCCTGCCGCTCGACAGCGCCGAGCGTGCGATGGACGACATCCTCGGCCTGCGCTCCGACCTCGTCGTCGGCGTGGGCCTCGACGGCCCCGAGCGCGCGGGCCCGCCCGCCAGCTTCGCGGCCCTGTTCGAGCGCGCGGGCCGCGCCGGCCTCCAGCGCACCGCCCATGTCTGCGAGGACAACCAGACGCTCGAGGAGGCGCCGCCTTCGAACGTCGACGACTGCATCCACCTGCTGGGCTGCGACCGGCTCGACCATGGCTACAACCTGCTGGCCAGCGACGACGGCCTGCGGCGCGCGCGCGACCGCGGCGTGCATTTCTGCGTCTGCGGCATCACGAGCGTGGTGCGCAACCAGCGGCGGCGGCTCGACAGCGTGAAGCGCATGGTCGATGCGGGCCTGCCGGTCAGCCTCAACACCGACGACCCCGCGATGTTCCACACCGACCTCAGCCATACCTACGCCACCGTGCTCGAGGGCGGCGGCTGGGGCTGGGCGCAGGCGCGCGCCTTCAGCCTCGCGGGCGTCGACGCCTGCTGGCTCGACGACGACGCGAAGCGCAGCCTGCGCACCGACTTCGAACGCGAGATCGCCGCGCTCGAGCGCGAACAGGCTGCTCCCTTGGAAACGAATCGCGACTGAAGGAACCCCCGCCATGCACCTCGAAACCGCACGCCGCCGCGCACTGCTCGCCGCCCTGGCCTTCGCTGCCTGCACCACCGCCGCCATCGCGGAGCCCGCCTGGCCCGCGCGCCCGATCACCCTGATCGTGCCCTACGGTGCCGGCGGCAACGTCGACGTCATGGCGCGCTGGATCGCGCCCGAGCTCGCCACGCGGCTCGGGCAACCGGTGGTGATCGAGAACGTGTCGGGCGCCGGCGGCGTCATCGGCACCGAGAAGGCCGTGCGCGCCAGGCCCGATGGCTACACCCTGCTGCTGTCGGTCGAGAGCACCGTCGTCATTGCGAAGATGGTGACGCCCTCCACCGTGCGCTACGACGGCCTCGCCGACCTCGTGCCCGTCACGCTGCTCGGCGCCCAGCCGCTGGCGCTGGTCGGCAAGCCCGCGCTGCAGCCCAAGACCAGCGAGGCGCTGTATGCCGACCTCAAGGCCGCGCCCGGCAAGTACAGCTACGCGAGCTCGGGTGTCGGCACCTCGCTGCACCTGGGCGGCGAGCTGCTCAAGCAGCGCGGCGGCGTCGACATGGTCCATGTGCCGTACCGCACCGGCGTGCAGATCGTGAGCGACCTCAGCGGCAACCAGCTCGACCTCGCCGTGCTGCCGCTGTCGATGGTCATCCAGCAGGCGCGCGCGGGCAAGCTGCGCGTGTACGGCGTGATGGCGGAAAGCGCCTCGGCCGCCATGCCCGAAGCGCCGCCGCTGGCCAGCGTGCCCGCATGGCGCGGCGCCGACGTGTCCGTCTGGCAGGGCATCTTCGCGCCCAAGGGAACGCCGCCGCAGATCGTCGCGCAACTGCATGCCGCGCTGGCGCAGGTGCTCGCGAACCCGGGCGTGCGCAGGAACTTCGAGGAGGGCGGCGTCACGCCACTGGGCGCGGGGCCGAAGGAGTTCGCCGCCTTCCTGCAGGGCGAGGACGCGAAGTTCGGCGCGATCGTCGCGAAGGGGAACATCAAGGCCGAGTAGCGCGGCGGCCGCGGTGCTTCAGAATGCCGCGGCACCTGTCGCACTCCTCGTTCCTTCGCATTGATTCCCCTCGTTCATCTCATCGGTCCCGGTGGCGCCGGAAAGACCACCGTCGGCCCGCTGCTCGCGCAACGGCTGGCCTGGCGCTTCGTCGATCTCGACCAGGTCTTCATCGCGCAACAGGGCGATGTCGCGGCCTTCATGGCGCGCCATGGGTACGCGGGCTATGCGGTGCGCAACATCGAAACCTACGAACAGCTTCGCGCCGCAGCGACCGCGCCGACCGTGCTCGCGATGTCCTCGGGTTTCATGACCTATCCGGCCGACGTGAGCGAGCGCTACCCGGCCTTGCGGGATGCGATCGAAGGCGATCCGCTCACCGCGCTGCTGTTGCCGTCCTTCGAGCTCGAGCGCTGCGTCGAACGCGTGGTCGAGCGCCAACTGGGCAGGCCTTACCTCAACGGCGACCGGATCAGCGAAACGCGGCGCATCCGGGAACGGCACCCGGTCTTCATGGCGTTGCGGTGCGAGCGCTTCCTCAGCGAGGGCGAACCCCTCGCGATCGCGTGCGACATCGAAGGCTTCGTGCGCCGCCGCCTGCCGATCACGCGGCAGGACGCCCCACCGATCCGCCGAGCGCCGCCAGCCACGCATCCATGTCCCGGTTGCGCGCCTCCAGCGCCTCGGCCATGAAGTCGACGAAGGCCTGGATGCGCGCGCTCAGGTGCTTGCGGTGGTGGTAGGCCGCGAGCACGGGCACCTCTTCGAAGGCCTCGCTCAGGAAGAGCGGAACGAGGCGGCCGCTGTCGATGTCGGCGCGCACGTGGAAGTCGCCGAGGCGCGCGATGCCGGCGCCGCCGCGCGCCATCTCCAGCAGCACGCCGCCGTCGCTGGCCGAGACATTGCCGATCGCGAGCTGTTCCTGCGGCATCTCGGGCCCGCCGACCTGCCAGTGGTTCCAGGCCTCGCGGCCCACGAAGTTGAGGCAGTTGTGGCGCAGCAGGTCCTCGGGCCGCCGCGGCGTGCCGTGGCGCGCGAGGTAGGCGGGCGAGGCGCAGACGATCCAGCGCACGGTCGACAGCTGTCGCGCCACCATCGAGGAATCGGGCAGATGGCCCGAGTGGATCAGCACGTCGAGGCCCTGCTGCATCAGGCTGGGCGTGTCGAGGCCGACGAAGAGCTCGACCCGCACCTGCGGATGGCGGGCCAGGAAGTCCGGCAGCAGCCGCGCGAGGTCGTGTCGCGCGAACACGGGCGGCGCATGCACGCGCAGCATTCCCCGCACGTCGTCGTGTTCCTGCATGACGGCGCTCTGCGCGCTCTCGGCCGCTTCGAGCAAGGCCAGCGCCTTGCCGTAGAAGATGCGGCCCGCGGGCGTCAGGGTCACGGCGCGCGGCGTGCGGTCGAACAGCCGCACCTTCAGGCGCCCCTCGAGGCGGTCCACCAGCTTGCTGACGGTCGAGGGCGACAGGTGCCAGTCCTTGGCCGCCATCGAGAAGTTGCCGCGCTCCGCCACCCGCACGAACAGCGCCACGTCGCTGAGCCGGTCGATCTGGTTCGGTCGTTTCTCCATCGCGCCATCGTAGGCCCGGCGCCGGGCACGGTGAATATTCTTCACAGCTGAAGTGCCCGACTTTCGCTTGGCGCGCCGAGGGCGGCCCGGTCAGTATCGAGACCGACGACCGCGGGAATGCAGCGGCCCGAACAACGAAACGGAGACGACAGATGAAGATCCTGCACCGGTGGCTGGCCGCGGCCGCCTGGGCCGCGATGTCGGCCGGCGCCGCGCTCGCGGCGCCTTTTCCCGCCAAGCCATTGACCATCGTGGTGCCGACGCCGCCCGGCGGCACCACCGACCTGGTGGCGCGCCTGCTGGCCGAGAAACTCGGCGCCTCGTTCGGCCAGCCCGTGGTGGTCGAGAACCGCCCGGGCGGTGCCACCACCATCGGTGCGCAGGCCGTGCTGAACCAGCCGGCCGATGGCTACACGGTGCTGATGGGCACCTTCTCGACCATCACCAACCCCTACCTCAACAAGTCGATCCGCGTGGCCTACACCGACTTCGATCCGGTCACGCTGGTGGTGAACACGCCGAACGTGCTGGTGGTGGGCGCGGCGTCGCCGTTCAGGTCGCTCAAGGACCTCGTGGCCGCCGAGAAGGCCAAACCCGGCGGCGTGAGCTTCGCCTCGACCAGCAATGGCGGCTCGCCCCATCTGTCGGGCGCCCTGTTCAACAGCCTCGCGAAGGTGCAGCTGATGCACGTGCCCTACCCGGGCTCGGCCCCGGCGATCACCGACCTGCTCGGCGGCCACGTCGACACCATGTTCGACAACCTGCCGGCCTCGCTGCCCCAGATCCACGCGGGCAAGGTGCGCGCGCTGGCCGTCACCACCAGCCAGCGCATGCCGGCGCTGCCCGAGGTGCCGACCTTCGCGGAGGCGGGATTCCCGGGCTACGAGGTCAATGCATGGTTCGGATTGCTCGCGCGCAAGGGCACGCCGCCCGCGGCCATCGAGGCCTGGAACCAGGGCGTGAGGGCCGCGCTCGACATGCAGGACGTGCGGCAGAAGCTGAGCGGCTGGGGCGCGATCCCGGTGGGCAACACGCCCGCGCAGTTCGCCGCCTACCTGAAGGCCGAGGACCAGAAGTGGGCGCGCGTCATCAGGGACGCGGGCATCCGGATCGATTGAGGGAGAAGGCGCGATGAGGAACAAGACCAGCGTGCGCATCGGCTGCGGCTCGGGATGGTGGCGCGACCGGATCGAGCCGGCGGTCGTCAGCGCCAAGCTCGGGCAGCTCGACTTCCTGTGCTTCGAGACCATGGCCGAGGCGACCGTGTCCTTCGCCCAGGCGCGCAAGCGCGCCGACCCGGGCTTCGCGGGCTACGAGACCCTGCTCGAGGAGCGCATGCGGCGCGTGCTTCCTCATTGCCTGGCGCAGGGCACGCGGATCATCACCAACGGCGGCTGGATCCATCCCGTGGCCGCGGCCGAGGCCACCGCGCGCATCTGCGCCGAGCTCGGCCACCGCAACGTGCGGATCACCGCCGTGGTGGGCGACGACCTGACGCAGCGCATCTTCGAACTCGCCGACACGGTGATGGAGAGCGGCGCCGCGCTCGAGACGCTGCGCCCCAGCCTGATCTCGGCCGAGGCCTATGCGGGCGCCGACGGCATCGTCCGGGCGCTCGACGAGGGCGCGCAGATCGTGATCACCGGGCGGGTCGCCGATCCCTCGCTCTTTCTCGCGCCGATGATCCATGCCTTCGGCTGGTCGCCGCACGACGTCGACCTGATCGCCCAGGGCTCGGCCATCGGGCACCTGCTGGAATGCGGCGCGCAGGTGACCGGCGGCTACTTCAGCGATCCCGGCTTCAAGGACGTGCCCGATCCCTGGAACCTCGGACTGCCGATCGCCGAGGTGTCGGCCAACGGCGATGCCGTGATCACCAAGGTGCAGGGCACCGGCGGGCGCGTCGATGCGCGCACGGTGAAGGAGCAGATGTTCTACGAGGTGCACGACCCGTCGCTGTACCTGACGCCCGACGTGGTGGTGAATTTCCTGACCGCGCGCGTCGAGGAGATCGGCGAGGACCGCGTGCGCTTCAGCGGCGCCACCGGCCGCGCGCGGCCGCGCACGCTCAAGGTGTCGATGGGCTGCAAGGAGGGCTTCATCGGCGAGGACTGGTTCTTCTACGCGGGGCCGGGCGCGATGGCGCGCGCCGAGCTGGCCAAGCGCATGCTCGAGGAGCGCTTCCGCATGGTCGGGCTGGAGGCGCAGGAGCTGCGCATCGACTACCTGGGCGTCAACGCCGTGCATCGCGAGGCATCGCCGCCCATGGACCAAGAGCCCTACGAGGTGGCGGTGCGCGTCTGCGCGCGCACCCGCACGCGCGAGATGGCCGAGAAGATCGGCGGCGAGGTCGACGGCATGGCCGTGTCGGGCATCGCCGCGACCGGCAAGCGCCTGCCGTTCAACGACCGCACGCGCGAGGTCATCGGCGTGTGGTCCACCCTGGTGGATCGCGACGCGATCGACTTCAGGCTCGAAACCATCGAAAGCTGAGACCATGCAGATCCCGCTTCGCTACCTCGCGCACAGCCGTTCCGGCGACAAGGGCAACATCTTCAACGTGGGCGTGTTCGCCTACGAGCCCGCGTTCCATCCGTACCTGGTCGAGCAGTTGACGGCCGAGAAGGTCAAGGCCTTCTACAAGGTGGCCGAGCGCGTCGACCGCCACGTGGCCGACAACATCCACGGCATGAACTTCGTGCTGCACGGCGCCCTGGCCGGCGGCGTCTCGCGCACGCTCGCGCTGGACAACTACGGCAAGGCCATGTCGAGCGTGATCCTGCGCATCGACATCGAGGTGCCGCCGGACATCGAACGGTTGGTGCGGCGGCGGTTTCCGGCCTTGCCTGCCGCGACGGGCGCGTCGCCCTAGCGCTGCGCCGGCGGAATCGCCTGCACCGAGGCGATGAAGTCCGCGAGCGAATCGCGCTCCCACTTCAGATGCTTGCGCTGCACCGACGCCGGCTGCTTGCCCAGGAACACCCCGGGCCGCCTTTCGGTCGCCGGCCGGATCGGCCGCGGCGCGAAGCCGCCGCCGCAGTTGGGGCAGACGTCGTGCAGCACGTTCTGCGCGCAGTCGGCGCAGTAGGTGCATTCGTAGCTGCAGATGCGCGCATCGGTCGCGTTCGGCGGCAGGTCCTTGTCGCAGTATTCGCAGTTGGGCCTGAGTTCGAGCATGGGTTCATCTCCGGAGAAAGGGCAGGGGGATGGCGCCGCGCGCGGGCAGCGTCATCGCGATCACGCCGGCCATGATGCACGCAAGCCCGGCCCACGCGGTGGGCGCGAGCCGCTCGCCGAGGAACAGCACGCCGATGGCCACGCCGATCGGCACGCGCAGGTAGGCCTGGGCGGCGGTCGACATCGGGCCGAGGGTGCGGATCAGCCGGAAGTAGATCGTGAAGGCCAGCGCGGTCGAGACCACGGCGAGCGCGAGCACGGCGGCCAGCGACGCGGCCGAGGGGGCGAGGGTCCAGGGGCGGTCGATCAGCAGGCTCGCGGGCAGCAGCAGCGCGGCGCCGCTCACGAGCGAGCCCGCGGCCGGCAGCATCGGGTCCAGGCCCTTGAACACGCGGCCGAGCATCGCGGCGCAGCCGTAGCAGACCGCGGCCGCGACCAGCGCGAGCTGGGACCACAGCGACCGGCCGAGCCCGCCGAGCGCCTCCACGCCGACGATCAGGCAGATGCCGACCAGCCCGGCCGCCACGCCGAACAGTCGCCGCAGCGTGGGCCGCTCGGCGCCGGCCAGGCCCAGGCTCAGCAGGAAGATGAAGATCGGCGAGGTCGAGTTGAGGATGGTCGCGAGGCCGGCGTCGACGCTGCGTTCGGCCCAGGCGATCAAGGTGAAGGGCAGCACGCTGTTGAGGCCGGCCTGCAGTGCGAAGCGGCGCCAGCTGGCCGCGTCGCGCGGCAGCCGCAGGCCGCGCAGCCGCAGCACGGCCAGCAGCAGCAGGCCCGCGACCAGCGTGCGCGCCGCGATCAGCGTGACCGGCGGAAGGGTCGCGACGCCGATCTTGATGAAGGTGTAGGAAGCGCCCCAGCAGGTGGCGAGCAGCACGAGCAGCGCCCATTCGAGGGCGGGGGCCCGCGGGTTGGCTGAAGCGGCGAGGGTGGTGGTGGTCGGCATGGCGCGCCGATCATCGCGAAGGCCGCGCGCGGACACTTCGGCCGCGGCCGAAACGTGCCCGCCTCAGTGCCCGTGCCCGTGGTGCGGGTCGACGGCGCTGCCGTTGAGCAGCGTCGCGAGGTCGGTCTCCTGCTCGGCCGCCGCGCCCGCGATCACGCGCCGCTCGAGCTCGTCGAGGTGCTCGAGCGCCACGGCCAGTGCCTTGTCGAGCGACTTGCCGGCGGTCAGCGCTTCGATGATCTGCTCGTGTTCGCGCGGCGCGCAGCTCGCGGCCTCGGCTGAGTCGTAGAGCGCCTTGTAGAGCTCGGTGTTCGCGATCAGCCGGCCGATGTACGACAGCAGTTCCTCGCTGCCCGCCATCTGCGCCAGCAGCAGGTGGAAGTCGCCGGCCAGGCGGACGGCATCTTCGCGCCGGCCTTCCTTGAAGGCCTTCTGCTCGGCCTGCACGTGCTTGCGCAGGATGGCCACCTGCTCGCGCGAGAGCTGGCCGAACAGCGTGGTCACGAGCCCGGCCTCGACGATGCGGCGCGCGCGGTAGGTGCCGCGCATGTCCTCGATCGAGGGGTTGGGCACGAAGGCGCCGCGGTTGTGCTCGAGCACCAGCCGCTTCTCGGAACCCAGCCGCGCCAGCACCTTGCGCACCGCGCCGCGCGTGCAGCCCAGCGCCTCGGCCAGCGCGCGCTCGCGCAGCGGCGTGCCGGGCCGCAGCTTGCCGCTGAGCAGCGCCTTGGAGACGGCGGCATAGACGCGTTCGTCCACGTTGGCGCCATCGGCGTCGGTGGGCTCGGGGGAGGAGGCGGGCGCGGAAGGCTTGCGGGTGGCGGGCATAGGCAGGCGGATTTTGCCTGCGTCGCGCCACCCCGGGGAAAGCCCCCGGATTGACGCGGCCCGGTCCGCTTCGTACCATTCGCGGAAATTTGGTTAACCAAAATAAAATGATATGGTTGACCAAAAATCCGAATATCCACAACCACACACGACAACGGAGACACAAATGAAATCCGCCAAATGGCTGGCCGCGCTGCCGGTCGCCGCCTTCTTCAGCGGGGGCTGGCTGTCCTCCGTCGCGCCCACCTTCGTGCTCGGCATGCCCTTCCTGATGGTGTGGAACGTGCTCTGGCTGGTGCTGACCTCGCTGATCATGGTGGTCATCGACCGCGCCGAGGGCGACCTCGACGCGCCGGCAACGCAGGGGGACGCGCGATGAACGCCGCGCTCGGCGTGATCGCGCTGTTCGTGGTCGGCGCGCTGGCCCTCGCGGTGCTGGCGCGGCGCGGCCGCACCATGAGCCTGGAGCAATGGGCGCTCGGCGGGCGCGGGCTCGGCGCGATCATGGTGTTCCTGCTGATGGCGGGCGAATCGTTCTCCACCTTCACCTTCCTGGGCGCCAGCGGCTGGTCGTACAGCAAGGGCTCGCCGGCCTTCTACATCCTGGCCTATGGCGGGCTGGCCTACCTCATGGCCTTCTGGATGCTGCCGGCCGTGTGGCGCTACGCCACCGCGCACAAGCTGGTGTCGTTCTCCGACTTCTTCGCCCACAAGTACGACAGCCGCCCGCTCGGCGTGCTGGTGTCGGTGGTGGCGCTCGGCGGCATGGTCGCGCTGCTGACCATCCAGTTGCGCGGACTCGGTATCATCGTCTCGGAGGCCTCGTACGGCTCGATCGCGCCGCCGGTGGCGATCTGGATCGGCACGCTGGTGATGGTCAGCTACATCCTGTTCTCGGGCATCCACGGCTCGGCCAGCATCGCCATCGTGAAGGACGTGCTCATCCTCGCGCTGGCCGTGTTCCTCGGCCTCTACCTGCCGTGGCACTACTACGGCGGCGTGGCGCCGATGTTCACCGCCATCCACGCGGCCAACCCGGGCTTCTTCGAATTCCCGAAGGAGGGCCTCAACCTCACCTGGTACAACTCGACCATCCTGCTGACGGCGCTGGGCTACTACCTCTACCCGTTCAACCTCACCTCGGTGTACGCCGCGCGCAGCGCGAGCGCGGTGCGCCGCAACACCATCCTGATGCCGCTGTACCAGGTGGTGATCGCCTTCCTGTTCCTGGTCGGCTTCGCGGCCATCCTGCAGGTGCCGGGGCTCAAGGGCTCCGACGTCGACCTGGCCCTGTTCGGCCTCGTCAAGCACAGCTTCGACCCCTGGTTCGTCGGCGTGATCGGCGGCACCGGCGTGCTCACGGCGCTGGTGCCGGGCTCGATGATCCTGCTCACGGCCTCCACCGTGATCGGCAAGAACGTCTACAAGGAAGGCTTCGCGCCGCATGCCACCGACCGCCAGGTGTCGCGCGTGGCGCGCGGCGTGCTTCCGCTGTTCGCGCTGGTGGCGGTGTACTTCGTGCTGCGCGGCGGCACCACCATCGTGGCGGTGGCGATCTTCGCCTCCAGCCTGCTCACGCAGCTGCTGCCCTCGCTGCTGTTCAGCCTCCTGAAGAAGCCCTTCGGCAACAAGCATGCGGCCTTCGCGGGCATCGTCGCGGGCGGCGCGGTGCTCGGCTTCCTGATGACCACCGGCGCGAACCTCGCTACGCTGTTTCCCGCGGCGCCGCTGGCCTTCAAGTCGCTCAACACCGGGCTGGTGGCGCTCGCGACCAATGCGCTGGTGTTCGTGATCGTGGCGCTGGTCACGCCGGGCCCGGCGCCGCGCGCGGCCGCGGCGCAGCCCGCCTGATGCCTCATACAACCAAGGAATCCCCATGCCATCGTTCCTGATCCGCAACGTTCGCCCGCTGGGTGCCGCGCCGGTCGACGTGCGGGTGCAGGACGGCCGCATCGCCGAGCTCGGCGCCGCGCTCGCCGCGCCGGCCGATGCCGCCGTCGAGGACGGCCGCGGCGCGCTGCTGCTGCCCGGCCTCGTCGAGGGCCATACCCACCTCGACAAGACGATGTGGGGCCTGGACTGGTACCGCAACGAGGTCGGCACGAACCTGATCGACAAGATCGAGAACGAGCGCGCCTTCCGCCATGCCAGCGGCCACGACGCGGCCGCGCAGTCGCTGGTGCTGGCCAAGGCCTTCCTCGCGCTCGGCACCACGCGGCTGCGCACGCACGTCGACGTCGACACGCAGGCCGGCCTGCGCCACCTCGAAGGCACGCTGCGCACGCGCGAGACGCTGCGCGATCTGCAGCAGATCCAGGTCGTCGCCTTCCCGCAGTCGGGCCTGCTCGCGCGGCCCGGCACGGCCGAGCTGCTCGACCGGTCGCTGGCCGCGGGCGCCGACGTGCTCGGCGGGCTCGACCCCTGCGCCATCGACGGCGATCCCGTGAAGTCGCTCGACCTGCTGTTCGACATCGCCCACCGGCACCAGCGCGCTATCGACATCCACTTGCACGAGCCCGGCGCCATGGGCGCTTTCTCGCTCGACCTGATCCTGCAGCGCACCGAGGCGCTGGGCATGCGGGGCCAGGTGGCGATCAGCCATGGCTTCTGCCTCGGCGACGTGAGCGAGCGCGAGCGCGATGCCCTGCTCGCGCGCATGGCGAAGCTCGGCGTGGTGCTGATCACCAGCGCGCCGCCCTCGCGCAACGTGCCGCCGCTGCTGGCCTGCCGCCAGGCCGGCGTGACCGTGCTGGGCGGCAACGACGGCATCCGCGACACCTGGTCGCCCTATGGCCGGCCCGACATGCTCGAGCGCGCGATGATCATCGGCCTGCGCTACAACCTGCGCCGCGACGACGAGATCGAGATCGCGCTCGACACCGTGACGCACGCGGGTGCGCACGGCTGCGGCTTCGAGGCTTACGGCCTGGGCGTCGGCGATCGTGCCGACCTGGTGCTGGTCGATGCGCAGACCGTGGCGCATGCCGTGGTGGAGCGCCCCGTGCGCCGGCTCGTGGTGGCCGGCGGCCGCATCGTGGCGCGCGACGGCGTGCTGCAGGACGACGTGGCCGCCTTGTGAAGGCGGAGGTCCGCCGCGATGCCGGCACCGCCTTCGCGGCCGTGATCGTGCTGGTGGCGCTGAACCTGCGCGCCTTCCTCACCTCGAGCAGCCCGCTGCTCGGCGCCATCCGTCTCGACACCGGCATCGGCTTCCATGCCGTGGCGCTGCTCACGGTGCTGCCGATGTTCGCGATGGGCGCCACCTCGCTGTGCGGCGCGGCCATGGGGCAGCGCATCGGCGCGCGCGCCGGTGTCGCGCTGGGCCTCGCGGCCATCGCGCTCGCCTGCGCGAGCCGCTACGGCGCGAACGGCGCCGCGCCGCTGCTCGCCAGCGCGGCGCTCGCGGGCGCGGGCGTAGGCCTGGTGCAGGCGCTGATGCCGGGTGTGGTCAAGCAGGCCTATCCGGCGCGCATCGGCGTGATGACCGGGCTCTATTCGGCCGCGATCATGGGCGGCGGCGGCTTCGGTGCGGTCGCCAGTCCCTGGGTCGCACAGGCGCTCGGCGGCGCACATCCCGACTGGCATGCGGGCCTCGCGATCTGGGCGCTGCCCGCGGTCTTCGCGCTGCTGTACTGGCTCAACATGCGGCGCATGGAATTCACGGCCGATGCGCCGCGCCGCGGCCTGTCGTGGCTGCGCTGCTTCGCGAGCCCGCGCGCCTGGCTGCTGGCGATCTGCTTCGGCCTCATCAACGGCGGCTACACCAGCCTCGTGGCCTGGCTGCCGCACTTCTATGCCCAGCAGGGCTGGAGCGCGCAGCAGGGCGGCTCGGTGCTCGCGCTGATGACGCTCGCGCAGGTGGTGGGCGCGCTCGCCATGCCCGCCCTCGCGCGCAGCCGCGGGCGCGACCTGCGGCCCTGGCTCGCGCTCACGCTGGCCGCGCAGCTCGCGGGCTTCTGCGCGCTCGCGCTGCATGCACCCGTGCCGGCGCCGGCCATCGCGCTCGTGCTGGGCTTCGGCCTCGGCGGCGCGTTCTCGCTGTGCATGGTGCTCGCGCTCGACCACCTGCCCGACCCCGCGCAGGCCGGCGCGCTCGCGGGCTTCATGCAGGGCCTGGGCTTCATGATCGCGGCGCTTGCGCCCTTCGTCACCGGCTGGGTGCGCGAGCACACCGGCGGCTTCGCGCTCGCCTGGGCCTACCTCGGTGCCGTGGTGCTCGTGCTGCTGCCGCTGCTGCTGCGCTTCGATCCGCGCCGCTATGGTGCGGCCACCGCGGGGTTGTTCGCGCCGCGCGCCATGCCATCCTCTTCCCTCGCGCCCGAGGGCGCAGCCACTCGAAAGGTCTGAACACCATGTACCAGGAACGCTTCATGCAACGCGCGCTCGCCCTGTCCGCGCAGGCGCTGCACGAACCCGGCACCGAGCCCTTCGGCGCCGTGGTCGTGAAGGACGGCGCCATCGTCGGCGAAGGCTTCAACCACTCGGTCGCGCACCACGACCCCACCTCGCACGGCGAGGTCGAGGCCATCCGCGACGCCTGCCGCAAGCTCGGCAGCGTCGACCTCTCGGGCTGCGAGCTCTACACCTCGTGCGAGCCCTGTGCCATGTGCGTGGCGGCGATGCACATCGCGGGCATCGCGCAGCTCTACTACGCGGCCTCGCTCGCGCAGTCGGGCGAGGCCTTCGAGGGCGTGACCGTGGCCGCGCGCCATCCGATCGACGTGGAGGCGCTGCGCATCGAGTCGGGCGCGACGCTCGCGCAGCGCAGGCTGCCGGCCGAGCAGAGGATGGATGGGGAGGCGGTGCGGATCCTGGCCGACTGGGCGGCCACGCGACGCGCGGCTTAGGCCGAAGCCGTCGGCACGAACGGCGAGGGCAGCGGTTCGGTGGGAAGGTCCGGGATGTCGGGAACGGCGGGGATCTCGGGGTATTGCCCCAGCGGATGGACATCGAAGTAGGCGTCGAAGAGGATGGTGTTCGGCGGCAGATTCGCCACCGCGGTCTGCGCAACGAGCGCGTTGCCGGGTCGTTTGGCGATGCCTTCGCTGGTGGTCGGCGCCGAGAGCTGGAAGATCTCGCAGGCACCTTCGTAGTAGCCGTCGTTTCGCACGATGTACTGCACCGAAGGCAGGTATTTGTGAGTCTCGGGATCGGCCGTCATGCCGGCGGCGAGCAGGAAGTCGATGATGTAGTTGGTGTCCTCGATCTGCGACATCCGCAGGTATTGCTTCTCGGTGTAAGACGCCATGTAGTCGAGGCACACGTCCACGCCGAAGGGCACGCCGCCCAGCGGGTCGTTGTCGAACCCCGTGTACTGCTTGCCGTCCGCGTAGTAGGCGGCGGTGGTGGTCGACTCCATCAGCACCAGGATATCGAGGTGGCCCAGCCGCACCTTCCAGTAGGCCCGGCCGTCCTTCAGGAGTTGCGTGCCCCCGTCCGTGTCGAAATCGATCCATGACACATTGCGCTTGGGCCACATCGCGATCGGTCGGCTGCCGTCGGGGTTGGCCTTGCTGAAGTTGTCGATCACCAGCACGTAGTTGAGCGCTTCGTAGGGCGGAAGGTTTTCGTCTTTCACCGGGCCGCCTTGCGGGGCTGGCGCCGCGGGAGGCTCGACCAGTTGCTTCATCAGAACCTGTGCGGTGCCGGGCAGCAGCGCCAGCTTGCCGTACTGCTCCTGCGGAAACAGGGCGATCAGCGTGCGCACGTGCTTCTGCACCTCGATCACGCAGGTGGTCGAGAAGGCCTTGATCTCCTCCTCGTTCCTCACCGCATCCCAGTTCACGTTCCAGAAGAACTCGGGCACCACAAAGAAGCAGAGGTCGGTGGGCGCGCTCTTCTTTGGGAGGCCCTGTGCCAGCGCATCGCTCAGCAGGTCGAACTTGGCCTGCAGCGCGCGCCGCGTGTAGGTCTCGATGGCTTCGTCCTTCAGTCGCTGGTCGGGGAGTGGCGCTGTGGAGGGCGTCTGGAGGTTGAGAACGCGCACGTTCTTCACCGCCTTTTCGACCGGCCTCGGCGGTGGCGGATCGACGGGCGGCGTCGGCACCACCGCGGGCGAGGGTGGTGGTGCCACGGCCACCGGTGCCGGCGCCGGCGAAAAGCTGCTGCTGCCTCCGCCGCCGCATGCGGCCAGCAGCGCGCTGGTGCCGAGGGGAAGGGCCAGGCCGGCCTTCAGGAGGGAACGGCGGCGCGTTCCCTGTGCACGCGGTTGATCCGGATCGGCTTCGCTTTCATGGGTCATGTGAAAAAGCTCCCTGATGTTGATGTGTGCAGAAACTGCAATCGGGTTGCGCAAAATCCGTGCCCGCGAACCACGCACCATTGCGCCGCATTCCCATGGGAATTCAAGCCAGCCGGTGCTTTCCGGCCGATGCGATCAGACCCGAAGCGAGAATCGCCAACGCAACAAGGTGGCGATTAATTCCTCGATGAGTATCACTTTGGGAGCGATGCAATGCACAGATGTCGATCGAGTCGGCGGGCTTCGCGCGCCGGTTCCAGGCAACACGCCATCCATGCCGCCGCCGTGCTCGCGCTCGGTCCGGGAAGGGGCGAGGCTGTAGGGCAGCCCGCCCAGCGATACGCGGTTGTCGCCGACAGGCCGCGCACGCCGATGGCATCACCATCGGTTCATCGACAACCTCTGGAGGACCCTTCCCATGATCAACAAGACCCTGCTAGCGCTCGCCACCTCGCTGACCCTGCTGGCCGCCGGCACCGCCAACGCACAGATCGGCAAGGCCGCCTCCGAGGCGACCGATGCGGCCCAGCACAAGATCGACGAGAAGCAGGCCGACAGCAAGGCCAAGAAGAGCGGCCCGGTCGGCAAGGCCGTGAACAACGTGAAGTCGGGCTATCACAAGAACCGCTCGAAGGCCTCGGCCGACAAGGCCAAGCAGTCGCTGAAGAACGCGGGCTGATCGCCGGACAGGCCAGCCAGAACGCAACCGTTCGGGCTGAGCCTGTCGAAGCCTCGCGCGGCGCTTCGACAAGCTCAGCGTGAACGGTTTTTTCGAGCGCGGCCGACTCAGGCCTGACGGGCTTGGCCCGCCGCTTCCTTCGCTTGCGCCGCCTCTCGCGCGCGCACCACCGTCGTCGTCTCGCCCGCATAGCCCCAGTCGTCGGTGTCGATCTCGTCGATCACGATGTGGGTCAGGTGCGGGTCCTTGCCGAGCACGCGCTGCAGCGTGTCGGTGATTTCCGCGATCACGGTGGCCTTCTGTGCGCGCGTGACGCCGTCGCGCGTGATGCGTACGTTGACGTAGGGCATGGCGTTCTCCTTCACCCGATGTAGTTGCCCGCGCTGCCCGCGCCATCCACCGGCAACACCGCGCCGCTCGTGAAGCCAGCGTTCACCAGGTAGAGCACCGCGTCGGCGATCTCGTCGACCGTGCCCAGGCGGCCGGCCGGCTGCAGGGTCTTGAGGAAGCCGTGCGTCTCGGGCGCATGCATCGGGCTGTCGATGATGCCGGGCGCCACCGCGTTCACGCGCACGCCATGCGGCGCGAGCTCGAGCGCCAGCGCGCGCGTGGCCGCGTTCAATCCACCCTTGAGCAGCACCGCCATGAAGGCCGGGACGTTGCTGCGCGGCTGCAGCGCCACCGAGGCCGTGATGTTGACGATCGCGCCCGCGCCGCGGCCGATCATGTGGCGCGCCGCAGCCTGCGAGGCGTAGATGGTGCCCTTCACGTTGGTGGCGATCTGCTGCTCGACCTCCTCGGGCGTGAAGTCGACGAAGGGCTTGGCCAAGAAGATGCCCGCGTTGTTGACCAGCGCGTCGACGCCGCCGAAGCGCGTGACCGCATGCTCGACCAGCGCGGTGGCGATGCGCGGATCGGCGATGTCGCCGGCCACGCCGGTGAAGCGGTCGCCGGCGCCGAACTGGCGCGCGGCCTCGACCAGCCGCGCGTCGCTGCGCGCATTGCCGACCACGTTCCAGCCTTCGGCCAGCAGGCGGCGCGCGATCGCGAAGCCGATGCCGCTGCTGGCGCCGGTGACGATGGCGGTGCGGGCCTTACCGCCTTGGGAATCAGGGGTGCTCATGGTGAATGTCCTTCCGGTATTTGCGCCCCGCAAGATGCGGTGGCGTCGTGGAAGGAAGTGTGGAGTCGCTCGATCGAAGAGAGAATGGCCGCGATTCGGCAATCACTCTTCCGTCGATCGAGCGAATCAGCCGCCGCGGCGCTTCGTGCGTCTGGCCTCGGCCTTGGGCTCGCAGGCCTTGCACCAGTCCGCGAAGCCCGCGCGCAGCTTGGGCAGCGCGAAGTCGACGAAGGCCCGCACCTTCGGCACCGACAGCCGGCCGTGCGGCACCACCAGGTGCACCGGCAGCGGCGGCGGCTCGTCCTGCGCGAGGATGATGCGCAGCCGCCCGTCGGCCACCTCGTCGGCCACGTGGTACGAGAAGGAACGCAGCACGCCGCGCCCCTCGGCCGCCGAGGCCACCGCCGCGCGCAGGCTGTTGACCACGAAGCGCGGCGCGAACTGCACCGTGCGCGGCATCGTGCCGGCACCGCCACCGCCAGCCGCGGGTGGGAAGCTCCACGAGTCGATGCCGAAGTGCGTCATCGCCACCACCTGGTGCTCGGCGAGGTCGGCCGGCACCGCGATGCGCGGATGCTTCGCGAGATAGCGCGGTGAGGCCGTCGTGACGCGGCGCACCTCGCCCACCGGCAGCGCCACCAGCGTCGAGTCGGCCAGGTGCGCGATGCGCAGCGCCACGTCGATGCCCTCGTCGATCAGGTTGGCCGGGCGGTCCAGCAGGTGCAGCCGCACCGACACCGTGGGGTGTGCGTTCATGAAGGCGTCGAGGATCGGCCGCAGCAGCGCCTCGCCCACCGCGACCGCGGCCGTCACCGTGAGCCGGCCGCGCGGCGCCGAGCGTTCGCCGGCCGCCGCGATGTCCGCTTCCTCGAGGTCGGTGAGGATGCGCCGGCAGGCCACCGCATAGCGCTCGCCCGCATCGCTGAGCCGGATCGAGCGCGTCGTGCGGTGCAGCAGCTCGGCGCCCACATGGGCCTCGAGGAAGGCGATCGCGCGGCTCACGGCGGCCGGCGACTTGCCGAGCTTGCGGCCGGCACCGGCGAGGCTGCCTTCGGCCAGCGCCGCCACGAACACCTTCATGGCGTCGATGCGGTCCATGATTCTTCCTCTTCGCGAAATACTGAATGCCCGAGGATAGGGATTCATTCGCGCACCGGCAATCCGTAGCATCGAATCCATCGATTCGCCGGAGCACAAGCACATCATGGCCACCCCCCGCAGTGCAGCCGCGCGCACTGCCACCGCATCGCACCCGCGCGCCGCTGCCACCTGGCCCGCCATCCTCGCGGGCTTCTGCGCCACGCTCGTGGGCCTGGGCCTCGCGCGCTTCGCCTACACGCCGCTGTTGCCGGCCATCATCGACGCCCACTGGTTCGACGCCTCGGCCGCCACCTACCTCGGCGCCGCCAACCTCGTGGGCTACCTCGCGGGCGCACTGCTCGGCGGCCCGATGTCGGCGCGCTGGCCGGTGCGAGGCGTGCTGCGCGCGATGATGCTCGCCACCGTCGCCTCGCTCGCGGCCTGCGCCTGGCCGCTCGACTTCGCATGGTTCTTCGGCTGGCGCATCGTCTCGGGCATCTCGGGTGGCGCGCTCATGGTGCTGGCCGCTCCCACCGTGCTCGCGCACATTCCGCCGCGCCAGCGCGGCCTGGCGAGCGGCCTGGTGTTCGCGGGCATCGGCCTGGGCATCGCGGCCTCGGGCACGCTGGTGCCGCTGCTGCTGCGTCAGGGGCTGGGCGCGACCTGGCTCGGCCTCGCGCTGCTGGCCTTGCTGCTCACCGCGCTCGCATGGAACGGCTGGCCCGCTGCCGTACCGGCACCCGTGGCCACCCCGCGCGCCGCCGTTGCGCGCAAGCCGGCCACCGGCGCGCTGCGCGCGCTCACCGTCTCCTATTCGCTCAATGCCGTGGGCCTCGTGCCGCACATGATCTTTCTCGTCGACTTCGTCGCGCGCGGCCTCGGGCAAGGCCTCGCGGTCGGCGCGCAGTACTGGGTGGTGTTCGGCCTTGGCGCGCTCGTGGGGCCGGTGCTCGGCGGCTGGCTCGCGGACCGTGTCGGTTTCGCCACCGCGTTGCGCATCGCCTTCGTGCTGCAGGCCGCGGCGCTCGCCTTGCCCGCGTTCGGCCTCATCGGCCATGGCGGGCTGATCGTTTCGAGCGCCGTGGTCGGCGCCTTCACGCCGGGCATCGTGCCGCTGGTGCTGGGCCGCGTGCAGGAGCTGCTCGCGCATCACCCCGCCATGCAGAAGCCCGCATGGAGCCGCGCCACCACCGGCTTCGCGGTGCTGCAGGCCAGCGGTGCCTACGGAATGTCGTGGCTGCTCGCGCACGCGGGCGGCGGCTACGCGCTGCTGTTTGCCGTGGGTGGCGTGGCGATCGTGCTGGCGCTCGTCACCGACATCGTCGCGCGGAGGCTGCACCCCGCCGCCTGAGCTGGTGTCTCGCGGCGCATCGCTCTTACACTGGGGCGATGAAGCGAGCCCTGGAAGTCGAGCGCACCCTTCAGCCCGTGGTCGAGCTGAAGGAGCAGGGCGCTGCCTACGGCTATTCGGTGCGCGCGCCGCGCTCCAAGGGCGTGATCCCGCCGAGCTCCTACCGCGACAGCGGCTTCGCCACGCTGCCCGACTGCCTGCGCGACGTGGCCAAGGCGCTGGGCGGCGACTTCAAGCGCATCTACATCCGGCTCGAAGGGCATTGCGTGGGCGAGCGCGACATCGTCGAGTTGCGCGATGCGCCCGATGCGGTGGCCGAGGCGTTGAAGGCGGCCTGCCTCGAGGCTGATGCGGCGGTGAAGCCGGGGGGCGATGCCGGCGGCCAGGGCTGACGGCCTTCAGCTTCCCCGCAGGTTGGTCGCCGCATAATCGCGCCCCTTTCTTTCGGGGGCTCCATGCAGATCGATATCGCGCAATCGACGCCGACCGCCGCCAGCATCGCGAGGCTCGTGCAGGCCTTCTACGACCTGGGCCAAGTCGTCGCTAGCGAATTCCTGATTGGACGCTTCAACCAGAGCTACCGCCTGGACTTCGCCGACGGCCGGCGCGTGGTGGCGCGGCTGAGCCCCGAGCGCTTTCGTGGCGGGCCCAATATCGCCTTCGAGGCGGCCGCGCTCGCGCACTGGGCCGATGCCGGTTGCGCTGTCGCGCGCTGCCTGCCCGCGGCCAATGGCGAGGCGGCGATCCGAATGCAACTGCCCGAAGGACCACGCGCGCTGATGCTCTTCGAGCACCTCGAAGGCGAAGCCACCGGCGACAGCGTCGAGCACATCGCGCTGCTCGCGCACGGGCTGGCCGCCTTGCATGCCGCGGGCGAAAGCTATGGCGGTCCGCCCAGCGCCTACACCCTCGATCTCGATCACCTGTTGCACCGTCCGCTCGAAGCCCTGTTGCGCGGATCGACCATGACGGCCGAGCTGCGCCCGCAGTACGAGGAGATAGGACGTCGCCTCGACGACGACATCCTGGCCTTCGGCGAACTCTCGCGCGTGCTGTGCCATGGCGACACGCATGGCTACAACAACTTCATCGCGGCCGATGCGAAGGGGCAGCGCCGGGCGCTGTTCTTCGACTTCGACGAAGCGGGCCCCGGCTACCTGGCCTACGAGATCGCGGTGTATCCGTGGAGCCTGTATCCGCGCATGCCCGATGGCGTGATGAGCGAGAAGGCCAGGTCCCAATGGCTGGCCTTCATCGGCGCCTATCGCGAAGTGCGGCCGGTCGCCGATGTCGACCTCGCCGCGATCCCGCGTTTCATGGCGGTGCGGCAGCTCTGGCTGCTGGGCGAATACGCGGCGCGCATTCCCGACTGGGGATCGCAGTCGATACCGACCGACTACCTGCACAAGCAGACCGCCATGCTGCGCGCATGGCAAACGCTCGAGCTGCCGCTATGACCGGCCGTCGCGCGCCACCGCGATGCACTTGATCTCCACCAGCAGCCCCGCGTGCGCGAGCGAGTGCACGCCGATGCAGGTCCAGGCGCACTGGCCGCGCGGAAAGAGGCGGTCTTTCACCGCGCGGAACACCGGCATGTGCGTCGCCATGTCGACGTGGTAGGTGGTCATCTCGACCACGTCCTCGAAGCTGCAGCCGGCTTCGGCGAGCACCGTGCGCAAGTTGTCCCAGGCGGCGACGAACTGCGCCTCGGGGTCGGCGATGACCTCGAGTTCGGGCGTGCGGCCGACCTGGCCCGCGCAGTAGACCGTGGCGCCGACCTTGACGGCGGGCGCGTAGCCCGCGCGTTCGGCCAGGCGCTGCATCGAGGCGGGGATGATGAGTTGTCGTTCCGTCATGGCAAAGGGGTGTGGGGTTCCTGAGAGTGCTCGCCGACGGGGTCGGGCGCGGCCTCGACACGGTCCAGGCAGCTGCAGTTTCCGACCTCGTCCCAGCCCGAGAGAGGCAGCGGCCTCGTCGCGTCGGCAGGGGCTGTGGGTGCGATGGGTGGCGAGTATGGAGCGTCGTTCATGGTCTTGTGGTGCGAGAGGTTGTTGTTCACTTGGGCGCGAGCAGCCTGCCGCTCGCGAGAAGCTGCAGGGTGCGAACCGCGAGCACCGCGATCAGCACGCTCAGGAAGGCCAGCAGCGCGAGCGCCAGCACGGTCAGCGGCAGGAAGTCGGCGTGATGCGCGTAGCGCAGCGCGGCATTCGCGAGCGCGGCGATCGGAAAGCTCAGTGCCCACCATCCGGCCGCGAAGGGAATGCTGCGCCGGAACACCTTGAACACCAGCGTGAAGAAGACGAAGAGCCCGAAGTAGAAGAGCAGCGCCGCGAAGGTGTCGACGCGCTGGAAGAAGCTGGTGTAGGCCAGGAAGCCCACCTCGAAGGGCGCGACCAGGATCATCAGCGAGGGCACCATCTCGTTGGCCAGCTTCTCGTGGTGATGGATCAGGCGCGACACGATCATGGTGAAGAACACCAGCGCCACCATCGTTCCCACGGCCATCGCGAACAGGTTGAGCTCGCGCGCCCAGGCCATGGGCATGGTGCCGCCGGCCACCGTGATGTCGAGCGTGGCCACGCCTGGGATCAGCCAGGCCGGCACCGAATGGCCCGCGTCGACCTTGCCGCGCAGCATGCGGCTCACGATGGTGAAGGACAGCGCGACGGTCAGCGCCGCGCCGATGCTCCAGAGCAGTTGCGAGGCCCGCGCGCTGACCGGTGCCACGACCGAGGAGATCAGCAGCGTGGCGATGGTGATCGTGCCGAAGAAGTTGCCCGCGATCGGGTGCATGAACTCGGCACGCACCGCCTGCGGATGCAGCACGGCCTTGGCCGCGTAGGCCAGGCACAGCAGCACGAACACCGCGACCGCGATGGCGCCGATCGACGCGTGGATGCGCGGGCTCGCGCCGAACTGCTCGCTGGCCTGGTGCCAGGCGCCGGCCAGTCCCGAGATGCCCATGACCGAGGCGAAGAGGTTGACCGGCAGGTGGCGAAGGGAGGTCTGTCGCGGAGGGGCTGCCGGACTCAGCGTGTGCGTGGTGATGATTTTTTCGCTCCTGAGAACCCCTGCGCGAAAGCGGCGAGGGCGAAGCAAAAGTCTAGGAGTCGGCGCTGTCCGACAGTGGGCCACGATGGCGCGGTTTGCGCCATTGATGGCCCGTTTCAGGCCACGCTGTGGAAGCGCTCGCGGTAGTCGCGCGGTGTCGTGTCGAGCCGCTTCGCGAACACCACGCGCATGTGGTTCGCGCTGCGAAAGCCGCAGCGGAAAGCCACCGTCTTGAGCGGCAGGTCGGTCTCCTCGAGCAGCTTGCGCGAGAAGTCGATGCGCACCTGCTCGACGAAGGCCGAGGGCGTCATCGCGGCGTCCTTCGCGAAGCTGCGCGAGAAGGTGCGGCGGCTCACGCCCACCGCATCGGCGAGCTGCTCGATGCTTAGCGGCTCGCTCAGATGCTCGGTGACGTGGCGCAGCACCTTCGCCACGATGGTCTCTTCCTTCGGGCCCACCGCCAGGTAGGGGCTGTACTGCGACTGCCCACCGTCGCGGCGGATGTAGACGATCAGCCGCTTGGCGATGCGCAGCGCGAGTTCGTGGCCCCAGTCCTCGGTCACCAGCGCGAGGCAGAGGTCCACGCCGGCCGTCACGCCGGCCGAGGTGAACAGCTTGCCGTCGCGCACGAAGATCTTGTCGGGCCGCACGCGCGCCCGCGGAAAGCGCGCGATGAGTCGGTCCACGTCGTGCCAGTGCGCCGTGACCTCCTTGCCGTTGAGCAGGCCCGCATGGCCGAGCGGAAAGGCACCGTTGCACACTGAGCCGTAGCGCCGCGAGCCCGCGGCCATGGCGTTGAGCCAGGCGAGAAAGGGCGCGGGATAGGCGTGCAGCTCGGGCAGGTTCGGCCCGCCGGCCACCAGCAGCAGGTCGGGCTGTTCGTGGTGGTCGAGGTAGCCCGTGCCCACGTGCAGCTGCATGCCGTTGGCGCAGCGCACGCCGCCGGCCTGCAGGCCCACGAGCGTGATCTCGTACTGCTGGTGCGTGGGCAGGAAGCGGTTGGCCTCGGTGAAGACGTCCATGGGCGCCGCGACGTCGAGGGCCTGGACCCCTTCGAGGACGACGATGACCAGTTTCATGGGGCGCGCTTTCGGGGCCGACGGGCGGGCGATTGTAGGACGCCCTGTCTACCCGGACGGCCGCACGGCCGCGATGCCCCGTCGTGAAATTTACTGTGAGCGTTCGCCCCCGCAGATACACAGGCATACGCAATCGCGTTCGCGAGGCCCATGCCCCGAAAACAATCACTTCCGTCAGCAGCAACAACCCTCTCCTTCAGCCACTGACGACTGTCCGTCTCCTTCTTCTTCAACCTTCCAGAAAGTCCATCATGAAGTCTTCCGTCCTCCTCTCCGTCGCCGTCCTCGCTTCCGTGTTCTCGCTCGGCGCCAGCGCCGAGCAATACCAGGGCGTGCTGCAGTTCCAGTCGACCGCGAGCCGCGCCGATGTGCGTGCCCAGGCCGTGGTCGCCGCCCACAGCGAAGACCCGTACAGTGAAGCCGCCCAGGCCGGCGTGCCGCCGGTGTTCCAGAGCCAGGTCGCCCGTTCGGACGCCCGCTCGCAGGCCGTGGCCGCCGCACGTGCCGGCAACCTCTATGGCGACGTGAGCGGCGATGGCGTGGCCCGCGTCGTGGCCGGCAACGTCGACCGCCAGGCCGTGCGTGCCGAAGCGCGTGCGACGGCCGCGCGTGGCGTCAGCGAAGGTTCTTGATGCGGGCAGCATGCCGCGCCTCGGGCGCAGCAGCTCCAGCGTGCGGGCCGGCCTTCAGGGTGCGGCCCGCCGCGCTTTCTCTTTCTCGTTCTCTCAATCCCACGCCGGCGACAGCCCGGCCGGATCCGTCAGCCGCTCCCCACGGTCGAGCGCCGCGATCTGCGCCATCTCCGCGTCGCTGAGCCGAAGCTGCCGGGCCTTGAGGTTGCTCTCGAGGTTCGCGCGCTTGGTCGACGACGGAATCACCGCATAGCCCAATTGCATCGCCCAGGCCAGCACCACCTGCGCAGTGGTCGCGCCATGTGCCTTGGCAATCGCCTCGATCGCGGGATCGTGGATGACCTTGCCGTAGGCCAGCGTCATGTACGAGGTGATGTGGATGCCCTGGCTCTTCGCGAATTCGGCCACCTTGCGGTTCTGCAGGTAGGGGTGCAACTCGACCTGGTTGGTGGCGATCTGCGCCGCGCCCACGGCCGCGATGGCTTCCTTCATCAGCGCGATGTTGAAGTTCGACACGCCGATGCGCTTGGTGAGCCCCTGCGCCTTGGCTTCGGCCAGCGCGCCCATGAACTCGGCGACCGGCACCGCGTTGCCGGGCGAGGGCCAGTGGATCAGCGTCAGGTCGACGTGATCGGTGCGCAGCTTCGCGAGGCTGTCCTTCAGGCTGGGCACCAGCTTGTCCTTGGCGTAGTTGTCGGTCCAGATCTTGGTGGTGACGAACAGCTCGCTGCGCGCCACGCCGCTTTCGGCGATGGCCTGGCCCACCTCGGCTTCGTTGCCGTAGATCTGGGCCGTGTCGATGGTGCGGTAGCCGAGCTCGAGGCCGGTCTTCACCGAGTCGATGACCACCTGGCCCTTGAGGCGGAAGGTGCCGAGGCCGAAGGCGGGGATGGGGGAGGGGGTGTTGTCGTTGCTCATGGTTGGGTCCTTGGTTGAGAAGTACGTGGGTCGAATCGATCGACCGATGAATGAATGGATGGATGGATGAAGGCGAAGGAAGGGAGAAGACGCCGCGCCCTCGTCGCGCGGCGCAGGCGCGCACCGCGCCTCAGTGTCCGACCGGCACCGGCCCCGAGGCACGCACCGGGATGCCGCTGCGGCGGTCGAGCACGCCGCTCCACTGCGTGAGCGCCAGCGACACCAGCACCACCAGCGCGCCGATCCAGGGCGTGTGCATCAGGCCGAGGTGCGTGACGATCAGGCCGCCGGCCCAGGCCGCGCCGGCAATGCCGAGGTTGAAGGCCGCGATGTTCAGGCCCGAGGCCACGTCGACCGCCTGCGGCGTGAAGCGCTCGGCCTGCTTCACCACGTAGACCTGCAGGCCCGGCACGTTGCCGAAGGCCACCGCGCCCCACAGCAGCACCGCCACCACGGCAAACCACTTGTGCGGCGCCGCGAAGTTGAACAGCAGCAGCACCGCGGCCAGCAGCGCGAAGATGATCTTCAGCGCCGGGATCGGGCCCAGCCGGTCGGCCAGCTTGCCGCCCCAGATGTTGCCCACCGCCACCGACACGCCGTAGACCAGCATCACCCAGCCCACCGCGCCCGCGCTGAAGCCGGCCACGTCGGTCAGGATCGGCGCGAGAAAGGTGAAGGGAATGAACGAGCCGCCGTAGCCGATGGCCGTCTTGGCATACACGAGCAACAGGCGCGGCTCGGCCAGCACCTTGGCCTGCTGCGCCAGCGAGGCCGGCGCCGTGTGGCGGATGTCGCTGGGCACGAAGATCCAGCTGCCCACGAAGGCGATCACGCCGAGCGCCGACACCGCGAGGAAGGTTTCACGCCAGCCGAAGTGCTGCCCGATGAAGGTGCCCAGCGGCACGCCCGTGACCAGCGCCACCGTGAGGCCCGTGAACATGATCGCGATCGCGCTGGCCGCCTTTTCCTTGGGCACCAGGCCGGTGGCGATGGTCGAGCCGATCGAGAAGAACACCCCGTGCGCCAGCCCCGTGAGGATGCGCGCGGCCACCAGCGTTTCGTAGCTCGGCGCCTTCCAGGCCAGCAGGTTGCCGACCGTGAACAGCGCCATCAGGCCCAGCAGCAGCGCCTTGCGCGGCAGCTTGCCCGTGAGCGCGGTGAGCACCGGCGCGCCGATGGCCACGCCCAGTGCATAGAGGCTGACCAGCAGGCCGGCGGAGGGAAGGCCGATGCCTAGATCGGCAGCGACCGTGGGGATGAGGCCAACGATGACGAACTCTGTCGTTCCGATGGCGAAGGCGCTGAGGGTTAGCGCTAGTAGGGCGATGGGCATGGGGCACTCCTTCTTGGATGGGAGGAGTGTCTTGCGATTGTCTTTGCGGATAAATGAGGGTTGAGGCAGAAGATAGTTGCCAAGATATCAAAAGTAGCGACCTTCGATATTGCTGCGATTTAAGAAAAAAGCGGACTTCTTGGCTTGCGGCAATCAAAAAGTCAAATTCACATCGTTTTCTTCGCATGTTTCGGGGCGCACGGGTGGTGTGGCGCATTGGATGCGAAGAGCGTTGCTAATTTTCTTGGTCGTCGAGGGCGCTTTTATGAATTTTCATGGCGCTAAAAATCCAATTGCCGATTGTGAGCGACCAGCTTGAGCGTCTTAAGTATTTTTCCCATTCGAACTGTACATACGAAAATCTTTCTTTCAAGTCAAAATATCCTGGATCAAAAACGAAAAAATCGCGCGGTATATTTTTTATCGGCTGAAAATTTTGGAGAATTTTTGAATTTTCCCATTCTGATCCTAGGTGAGATATTGAGTCGATGGCTAGAACTGCTTGCTCATAGTTTGATAATTTGGAGCGCAGTACTTTCGACATTGATTTTTTTTCTTTTTTCGGAAGATTGGTGTTTGCAATGAATTCATAGGCGGCAAGGAGATTTCTAAAGTAGTGGCCTATTTTATTTTGGTGGCTACCAAACGCTGCGCGACCGTTTGCTCTGTTTGATCGCTTTGATATTGTGTCGGAGACTATTTTGATAGTGGCGTAATCATACCCTTGTCGCACTAAAACTCTTCGTGTGTGTTCTTGCAGGCCGTAGTAGACAAAAGTAAAAGCAACATCGATTCGCTCGTCAATGCTCCAATTGTTGTCGGTGCTTTCAGCTGAAAAAGTGCAGTCGTAAGCAAAGTAAAATTCTTTGAGAATCGTAGAAAATGCATCTCTCCCCGTTTTTCCTTGAATGACTAGCGAAGAAACTATTTCCTCGTGGGTTCTTAGCATTTCTGCAAAAATGGAAAAGGCTTTGGTTCTGTAGTCAATTTTTCGACCCGCCCAATACGTGAAAAATACTGCAATAAATGTTAAGAGCCCGATGAGCGTCCCCCATACGCCTCCGATATAGTCTCCAAGCAAGCCAAATTTTGTATCTACATTGCCAATATCTTTTGGGATTAGTTGCTGAATATATTTTTCGAATTTTAAAAAAAACTCGCAAAGCCATTCTAAAAAGGATGAAATCATGAAAAGTATGAGGCAAATTTTGTTTTGTCACGTACTAAAAAATAGTACAAGATTGGGCGAATAATTGAGGGGGTGGGCTTTCTTTGCTTGGCTGGTGGTTGGTTGTAATGACTGCGTTGGGTGAATGATCCCGGTTGCGGATTAAATGGGAAGCTTGCGTGCGGACGTAATTTGGTGCGGGCAAAAAAGTCGATTAACAAAGACGTGGGCTTGCTAATTTTTTAGTCTAGGTTGCTGCTCAACTTATAGATATACTCCGTGCGTTGCACAAAAAGTGCAACCGGGTTTGGAAGCCCGCTGAAGTTCTGCGACGAAAGCCGCAGTCACCGCACATGGTCTGCGGCTTTTTCGTTCGTCCGTTTTAGGCGGCTCGAACGGGAGGGCGCGAGCCCTGCCGGTTCTCGTCCAGAGCTTCCCGGTCTTCCAACCCGTTCGAGCTGCCGCCCTCGTTTGGAAGCGGGTGCGTCGGTTGTTGCAAATCGAAGTTCTGATCTGGGAGGCCACACATGGCTGAAACCGCATCCGAGTCGGCGCCGTCTCGCGCCCGTTTCCCCGTACCGCACCTGAGCGATCTCGCACTCCAAACCTGCGACGACGCCGACCACCTCAACGAAGTCCTACGCGCCTACACCGCGCTAGAAAAGCTGGTGGAGCCAGCGAGCCTCCACGACTGCGAAACCCTCGCCCCCACCCGCACCGAGCTCAGCGCCTTGCTGCGCCTGCTCAACCAAGCCCTGATGTTCCGCATCGACACGATCCACGCCGCGGCCCTCACGCTGCGCGAAGCGATCGAAGACGCACGCCAGCCCCCGACCCCGGCCATCGCCGCGCCATGAAATGAAAAAAGCCGCCGGCAGAACCGGCGGCTTTCGCGCATCAATCAGTAGCCAGGCGCCAACTCAAGCCGCCATCGGCTCCGGCAACACCGAAGTCAACGCGAAGTCGATCAGCCGCAGCCAGGTTTCCTCCAGCCCCATGATGTTGTGGTGGTCGGAGTTCGCCACGGTCTTCACGCTCACGGGCGTGGGCCAAGCGTCGATGAGTTTCTGCGAGCGCTCGTGCAGCACGACGTCGTCGCGCTCGGCCAGCAGCACCTGGGTCTTGGCGGCGACCTCCTTGCTGTGCTCGATCGAATTGAAGCGATGGCGCAGCAGCAGCGACAGCGGCACGAGCGGAAAGCGCTTCTTCGCGACTTCGAGCATGGAGTCGTAGGGCGTCACGAGCTGCAGGCTCTCGAAGGGCTGGCGCGCCGACAGCTGGATGGCGACGCCGGTGCCGAGGCTGCGGCCAACGACGTGCAGGCGCGCCTGCGGGAAGGCACGGCGCAGGTGGCGCGCGAACTGCTCGGCGTCGGCCACGGAGGCGACCTCCGACGGGCTGCCCTGCGAATCGGCCACGCCGCGGTAGTTGATGGCGGCCATGCCGAAGCCCTCGGGCAGCCAGTGCAGGGCCTGGGCGGTCACGCGCACGTCCTCGCCGCGGCCGGCCAGGTAGATGATGAGATCCTGCACGGCGGCCTCGCCCTGCGGGTGGTAGACGTAGCCGCGCACCATGCCGCCGGGCACGGGGTGCGAGTAGGTGGAGAAGTCTTCCGACAGATGCACCACGGGCCGCTTGCGGGCATTGAAGAGGATGTGGCCCTGGCGCGTGGCCAGCAGGGTCCAGTAGGCGGCGAGGCTGCCGATGACGGCGGCCGAGGTCGACAGGGCGAAGCGGGCGATTCTTGCGTTGGTGTTGTATGAGGGCAAAGGGGCTCCCGAGAAAAAGGCCGGCGTTGTGTGACGCGGGCGGGAAGGCGATAGTTTCGCCGCGTTGGGAAGACAGCGCGTAGCGCGGTGTATGACGGTGTTCGCCGATGTACGGCGAGGTTGGCTGCGCGATGTGGAACGCGGCGCCGCGCGACGCCGGTTTTTGTCGGCTTGCGCTGACGCCGGCCGCCAGGGCGCTGCAGATAATCCGGCCCCATGACGACCCTTGCCCTCGACTGCTTCTACAGCCTTTCCTCGCCCTGGGCCTACCTCGGTGGCCCGCAGTTGCAGGACATCGTGCGCCGCCACCACGTGCGGCTGGCGCTCAAGCCCTACGACTTCCAGGCGGTGGTGCCGCAGACCGGCGGCATTCCGCTGAAGACGCGGCCCGAGCCGCGCCGCACGTACCACGCGCTCGAGCTGGCGCGCTGGCGCGACTACCTCGGCATGCCGCTGAACCTGGAGCCGGCGCATTACCCGAAGGGCGCGCCCAGCGACCCGAACTGGAACAAGTACCCGGGCTGGATGGTGATCGCGGCGCAACTGCAGGGGCTCGATGCGCTGCCGCTCTCGCATGCGCTGCTGCGCGCGCTGTGGGCCGAGGAGCGCAACACGGCCGAGGCGGCGGTGCGCATCGCGGTGGCCGACGAGAACGGCTACGACGGCGCGACCCTGCAGGCGATGGAGCAGTCGGCCGAGGTGCTGGCCGTGTACCGCGCCAACAGCGCGGAGGCGGTGGAGCTCGGGGTGTTCGGGGCGCCGACCTTCATCCTCGGCGACGAGCGCTTCTGGGGGCAGGACCGGCTGGGCTTTCTCGACCGGGCGCTCGACAAGTTGCGCGCGGCGGGCTGAGGCCCCGGCAGGGCCTGCGGCGTTCAGGCCGCGAGCCGCAGCCAGATCCACGCCTCGGGCGCCTCGTCGAGCAGGCGGCTGGCCTTCCAGATGTGGCGTCCGCGCAGGTTGGAGCCGCACTCGAGGCCGAGCTGGCCGCCCTCGGGCGCGAAGAACTCCAGCAGGTTCGAGCTGCACCAGTCGATGCGCAGCTGCAGGGTGTGCGCGCCGGCCTCGACCTCGGTCTCGAAGCGGCCGCCGTTGCCGATGGTGCCGGCCTCCTCGCCGTCGATCAGCACCTTGTACTTGCGCGTGAAATCCATGAAGCCGCTGTCGCGGCGCAGCACGATCCGTGTCCTCATGGTGCCGATCCTCGCTTGAAACCGTTCGCGCGCGAAGGCCGCTCATGCCGCATGCATGTCGGCCATCGGCTCATTGCACCCACATCGAACGCGGCAGCAGCGCCGGCACCAGCACGCGGTTGAGCCGCTCGCGCCACCAGCGCAGCGCCTGGCCCTTCGCGCCGGTCTTCCACGCGAGCCAGAAGGCTTCGGGCGGGCGCGGCTCCTCGGTGGGCAGCTCGACCAGGGTGCCGCGCGCGAGCTCGAGCGCGATGCAGGCGCGCGGCAGGTAGCCGTGGCCCAGGCCCTCGAGCTGGCAGGCGATCTTGGCGACCATCGAGGGCACGGTGATGCGCGGCTGCCCGGCCAGCAGGCCGACGGTGCGATCCGACAGGGTGCGCGCGCTGTCGCCCACCACGATGGCGTTGTGCTCGAGCAGGTCGCCGCGCTGCAGCGGGCGGCCGATGCGCGTGAGCGGATGGGTGGGCGCGACGCAGAAGGCGAAGTCGAGGCTGCCGACCTGCGTGGCCTGGTAGCCGCCGCCGGCCGGGCCCTCGCCGGCGGCGATGACGATGTCGGCGCGGCCCTCGCGCAGCGCCTCCCAGGTGCCGGTGAGGGCCTCGCAGCCGATGCGCAGCCGGGTGCCGCAGCGCAGGTCCTCGAAGGCGCGCACGTCGCCGATCAGCGCCTGGGTGGGAATCAGCGAGTCGTGCACCAGCCGCAGCTCGGACTCGAAGCCGGTGGCGATCTGGCGCATGCGCGATTCGAGGTCGCTCGCGGCGCTCAGCAGCCAGCGGCCTTCCTTGAGCATCTCCTCGCCCGCGGCGGTGAGGGTGACGCGCGGGCCGTTGCGCTCGAACAGCAGCATGCCAAGCTGCTCCTCGAGCTTGCCCACGGCGTACGAGATGGTCGAGGGCACCTTGTTCAGGCGCGTGGCGGCGGCCGCGAAGGAGCCGTGGCGCGCAATGGCGTCGACGACCTCGATGGCTTCCAGGCTGAGCTTGAGCACGGGGCGTATTCCTGTCGATGAGTACGAAGGTTGAATGATCGAAATAGATGATCGAAAACTTCGATCATAGAGGCTGAAAAGTTTCGCCGATGACCGGGTTTCGGCCCGCGATGATTGATCCATGCCTAGGGGATGAGCCCCGAAAGCGATTGTGAATCACATCGATCAAAACTGTCATCGAAAGGTCATCAACCATGTTGGAACTTCGCGCCGCCACCGACCGTGGAACCGCCGATTTCGGCTGGCTCCAGTCGCGCCACACCTTCTCCTTCGGCCACTACCACGACGCGCAGCAGCAGGGCTTCTCCGACCTGCTGGTGATCAACGACGACCGCGTGACGCCGGGCCGCGGCTTCGGCACCCATCCGCACCGCGACATGGAGATCTTTTCGTACGTGCTCGAAGGCGCGCTCGAACACAAGGACTCGATGGGCACGGGCTCGGTGATCCACCCGGGCGACGTGCAGATGATGAGCGCCGGCACGGGCGTGCGGCACAGCGAGTTCAACGCCTCGGCCGTGGACCCGGTGCATTTCCTGCAGATCTGGATCGTGCCCGGTGCGCGCGGCGTGGCGCCGCGCTACCAGCAGGTGCACTTCGACGCCGACCAAAAGCGCGGCCGGCTGCGGCTGATCATTTCGCCCGACGGCGACCAGGGCTCGCTCGCGGTGCACCAGGACGCCCGCGTCTACGCCGGCCTGTTCGACGGCGCCGAGACCGCCTCGCTGCAGCTGGCCGCCGACCGCTATGCCTATGTGCACGTGGCCCGCGGCAGCGTGGAAGTGAACGGCCAGCGCATGGCCGAGGGCGACGGCGCCCGCATCCGCCTCGCGCAGCAACTGAGCTTTGCCAACGGCGACGACGCCGAGGTGCTGGTGTTCGACCTGCGGCCGAACGAGCTGCCGGCGCTCTGATTTCGTTTCTCCCCCCTCTGTCTTTTTTCAACCTCGTTTTTTCAGGAGTCTTCCCATGTCCATCAAAGCCACCCCCACCGCCGGCGCCACCCTGCTGACCCCCAC
>Ga0209902_100599_pt1 | contig 33768 bp, 27 predicted proteins | sample FECB27metaG_FD_188304 | JGI IMG/M metagenome (GOLD analysis project Ga0209902, IMG submission 188304) | Cyanobacterial communities from the Joint Genome Institute, California, USA - FECB-27 (SPAdes) (version 2) | ecosystem: Environmental > Aquatic > Thermal springs > Hot (42-90C) > Microbial mats...
GTGCCGCGCAACAGGTAATTTTGATATTGCGACTATTACAGGAAGAATAGCAGGCATTAGCCACAAATACTGTTCAGCAATTCACAAAAAAGATGGTTACTCGTATGGATTTTCAAACTATTTTGACGGCGATTGAAATCGCCTGCGCCTTACCCCCATGCATAAATGCAGGGGCTTCCACGGCGCGAGGAATTTGGTGAACGAGGTAACACTGCAATGCAGCGGATGAACGAAAGCTTTTGGTGCCATTCTTAGTAAACGTGGGAATCATAACTAATTAGCCGGACATGATATTACACACTTCCTAGCAGCTTAGTCTCCCAAACTCAAAATACCTTGGTCTGCATCCAAAGTTGCCAATACACCTACTGGTAAAGCTGCATTCGGTCCATCATGACCAAAAGGCAAGTCGGAGACGACGGGAATGCCCAAATCGCCCAAGCGATCGCGCAACACTTCCTCAACACTAAAGCTGGGAACGTTTGGTGGCGGTTCACAACGGCTAAAGCTACCCAGTGCAATCCCACGGACTTTTGATAAAGCACCGCTCATCCGCCACTGTGTCAACATTCGGTCGATGCGGTAGGGAGCTTCTGTCACATCCTCGAATGCCAAAATCACTCCATCCATATCTGGTAACATTGGCGTACTGAAAAGATGGGTTGCCACTGTAAGATTACCAGGTAATAAGATACCAGTTGCAACACCTCCACCCCAACCACAACCCTTTAGAGGGGGAAGAGGGCGACCTTCTACGCAATCAAATAACCTTTGAATTGACCAATCTGGTTCTGAGGCGAGAGTTGTCAGTACGGGACCATGTACGCTGGAAATTCCTGCTGTGTAAAGGCTCCACAAAAGCGCGGTGATGTCAGAAAAACCAATGAGCCATTTTGGCAGTGCTGAGTTTTCTGAATCCTGCCAAGTCCAATTTTCTAAAATGCGGGTGCTACCAAAACCGCCTCTAGCACAGAGAATACCGCGACACTCTGGTTCGTTCCATGCTGTTGCTAGGCGATCGCGACGGCTTTCGTCTTTACCTGCTAAATATCCCCATTTGTCATCTATCTCTGGTATTACTTCTACTTGATAACCACGCGATCGCCAAATTTCCACTCCTTTTTGGAAACCCTCAAATTCTCGCAAAGCACCACTTGGCGCAACGACTTGTAGTAAGTCACCAGGTTTGAGAGGTGGTGGAACAATTTTAGATTTTAGATTTTGGATTTTGGATTGCATTAATAAACCTCTTGCATATATATTATTTCGTCTGTAGCTCTACGCTCTAGACGCAAAGAAAAAGTTCGGCAGTGCAAGTTGATTGACAAGTCACTTAAGAGGCGAAAATCAAAAGTTTAAAATTTGCATGAACCATTGTTCAAAGCGATCGCCCAAAGCTTCCAGAGAAAATTCGGTTTCTGCGGAGGCGCGACAGGTTTGACGGTTGATTTCATCCAAGCGGGAAACAGCATCGACTAACCCAGGAATACTATCAGGTTCTACCAAAAACCCCGTTTTGCCATCTTTAACGATTTCCGCTGGACCACCGCGACGATAGGAAATCACGGGGACTCCACAGGCGAGTGCTTCTATTGCGACATTTCCGAATGCTTCCACCCAACGGTGTGTCATCAATAACGCCCGACACTCACGCACAACTTGCTGCATTTGGGAAGTTGATAGAAATCCTAGATACTCAAAAGGTGCATTTGGGTAATTCTGGCAAATCTGCTGCCAGTATGATTCATCTTGAAGTTTACCCATAATTTTTAATGGAATATTGGTGATTTGCGCCACAGATACCGCATCTTCCAAACCTTTCTCTGGGGAAATTCGACCTACCCAAGCTAACTGTTGTTTTGGTTGGGCGCAAAACTCATACAGCGAGACATCAATTCCATTACTTAAACAAAAAATCTGCTGGTCAAGAGCAAAAGTGGCAGCTTGTGCGAGGCTATGAAAGCCAATCGTACCAGGAAATTGCTTTGCAACTTGTCTAATAATTTCGTCTAAAGCGTTACTCAGCGAACCCATGCTAATTAAGTGGGCGATGGGACGTTGAAAAAAAGGTGTTAAGTACAACGGCAACCAATCATAAGCAAAGTTGACAATCAAATCGTACTCACCTTGAACCTGACGAGCATAATCCCACATATTCGCCAGCACGGAATTTTCTGGCATGGTAATAGGATCTGTGCGTTCCTGACTTTGGGCAATGATTTGTAAATTGCCAGGAATTTGCACAATTGGTAAAGAATCCCATGTGGAACCAGAAGGGGCAATGATTTGCAATTTATGACCACGCCGGATCATTTCTTGGGCGATGTTGTGTAACGTCAATTCCACACCACCGCCAAGTCCAGTACCAAGTGGTCCAACGGGCGTGGAGACAAAGAGGAGTCTAAGAGGTTTGGAAGTCATCCGCAGAAGGTATTTTTAACTACTTTATGTAACAATACGGTTCAGTGAAGGATTTTTAGTGAGATTTGGTGATGGTGTAGAGACGCGCCATGGCGCGTCTTTACATTGCTAGCTTGTAGTAAGCGCTTTAGCGCTAAAGCGCTACTACATACCTTTAACACGTAAGGTGGGCAGTGCGAACGCAAAACCCGGATGTAGTCGGCAAAATACAGTAAGCACTGCCCACCCTACAATACTCAAATTGTCTTTAATTTTGAATTTTGTGCCTCCTGCGGAGGAGCTGCGCTAACGCGTAGCGTGTCCGCAGGACATATTTTGAATTTTGAATTTTGAATTGTTAACGCCACCATCGTGCCACATTTGAGATAGCACAACTCACTTCTGCTATTGCTTGCTGACCTCCTAATGCAAAAATAACTGGAACTAGTTTCTCTATGTCACTCAATAAATTCCGACGAGTACGGAGAGAGAGCTCATGAAGTGTCTGCCCCCAGACTGGAAAAAGTAGAGTTGTTGGTATCTTTGACAAAGGGAGAGCTAAGGCTGCTAGTGCCTCGGCGCGAGATTCCTCATCCTGAATCAGTTTTGCCGCAGCCAGTGCTTCGGGTAATAAATCAATTGGCAGTTTGTCGGCTAAGGCTGCTAGTGCCGTGGCGCGATGATACTCATCCTGAATCAGTTTTGCCGCAGCCAGTGCTTCGGGTAATAAATGGGATGGCAGTTTGTCGGCTAAGGCTGCTAGTGCCAAGGCGCGATATCTCTCATCCTGAATCAGTTTTGCCGCAGCCAGTGCTTCGGGTAATACGGATGGCAGTTTGTCGGCTAAGGCTGCTAGTGCAGAGGCGCGATATCTCTCATCCTGAATCAGTTTTGCCGCAGCCAGTGCTTCGGGTAATACGGATGGCAGTTTGTCGGCTAAGGCTGCTAGTACCAAGGCGCGAAAATCCTCATCCTGAATCAGTTTTGCAGCAGCCAGTGCTTCGGGTAATACGGATGGCAGTTTGTCGGCTAAGGCTGCTAGTGCCCTGGCGCGATCTGACTCATCCTGAATCAGTTTTGCAGCAGCCAGTGCTTCGGGTAATACGGATGGCAGTTTGTCGGCTAAGGCTGCTAGTGCCCAGGCGCGATTATACTCATCCTGAATCAGTTTTGCCGCAGCCAGTGCTTCGGGTAATACGGATGGCAGTTTGTCGGCTAAGGCTGCTAGTGCCGTGGCGCAATTATACTTATCCTGAATCAGTTTTGCGGCAGCCAGTGCTTCGGGTAATACGGATGGCAGTTTGTCGGCTAAGGCTGCTAGTGCCGTGGCGCGATAATTCTCATTCTGAATCAGTTTTGCCGCAGCCAGTGCTTCGGGTAATAAATGGGATGGCAGTTTGTCGGCTAAGGCTGCTAGTGCCGTGGCGCGATCTCTCTCATCCTGAATCAGTTTTGCGGCAGCCAGTGCTTCGGGTAATAAATCAATAGGCAGTTTGTCGGCTAAGGCTGCTAGTGCCGTGGCGCGATCTGACTCATCCTGAATCAGTTTTGCCGCAGCCAGTGCTTCGGGTAATACGGATGGCAGTTTGTCGGCTAAGGCTGCTAGTACCAAGGCGCGAAAATCCTCATCCTGAATCAGTTTTGCAGCAGCCAGTGCTTCGGGTAATACGGATGGCAGTTTGTCGGCTAAGGCTGCTAGTGCCGTGGCGCGATCTGACTCATCCTGAATCAGTTTTGCAGCAGCCAGTGCTTCGGGTAATACGGATGGCAGTTTGTCGGCTAAGGCTGCTAGTGCCCTGGCGCGATATGTCTCATCCTCAATCAGTTTTGCAGCAGCCAGTGCTTCGGGTAATAAATCGGATGGCAGTTTGTCGGCTAAGGCTGCTAGTGCCCTGGCGCGATATGTCTCATCCTCAATCAGTTTTGCAGCAGCCAGTGCTTCGGGTAATAAATCGGATGGCAGTTTGTCGGCTAAGGCTGCTAGTGCCGTGGCGCGATCTGACTCATCCTGAATCAGTTTTGCGGCAGCCAGTGCTTCGGGTAATACGGATGGCAGTTTGTCAGCTAAGACAGCTAGTGCCGTGGCGCGAAAATCCTCATCCTGAATCAGTTTTGCGGCAGCCAGTGCTTCGGGTAATACGGATGGCAGTTTGTCAGCTAAGACAGCTAGTGCCGTGGCGCGATATCTCTCATCCTGAATCAGTTTTGCAGCAGCCAGTGCTTCGGGTAATACGGATGGCAGTTTGTCGGCTAAGACAGCTAGTGCCGTGGCGCGATCTCTCTCATCCTGAATCAGTTTTGCAGCAGCCAGTGCTTCGGGTAATACGGATGGCAGTTTGTGGGCTAAGGCTGCTAGTGCCAAGGCGCGAAAATCCTCATCCTGAATCAGTTTTGCAGCAGCCAGTACTTCGGGTAATAAATCAATAGGCAGTTTGTGGGCTAAGGCTGCTAGTGCCAAGGCGCGATCTGACTCATCCTGAATCAGTTTTGCAGCAGCCAGTGCTTCGGGTAATAAATCAATAGGCAGTTTGTCGGCTAAGGCTGCTAGTGCCGTGGCGCGATCTCTCTCATCCTGAATCAGTTTTGCAGCAGCCAGTGCTTCGGGTAATAAATCAATAGGCAGTTTGTCGGCTAAGGCTGCTAGTGCCGTGGCGCGATCTCTCTCATCCTGAATCAGTTTTGCGGCAGCCAGTGCTTCGGGTAATACGGATGGCAGTTTGTCGGCTAAGACAGCTAGTGCCAAGGCGCGATATCTCTCATCCTGAATCAGTTTTGCAGCAGCCAGTGCTTCGGGTAATACGGATGGCAGTTTGTGGGCTAAGGCTGCTAGTGCCAAGGCGCGAAAATCCTCATCCTGAATCAGTTTTGCAGCAGCCAGTGCTTTTGAGAGTGCTAGTTCTTTTAGGTTTGGTGGTAAACAATCGACTAGCTCTGTAAGCTTAAGTGCTTTTTGTTCTGGATTCGAGCCTTGTAGGGTATAAGCTAATGCTTGTTCAGGAGTCCATACATTTTTTTTCACCAATGCTTGCAGCAATTCTACTGGTACATTAGCTGTCAGACTATTAAGGGATGCAGTCATCAGAGCATAACGACACTGTAGTCCTATTGACTGCGAAGGTTTTTCCTGAAACATCTCTTGTGCTAATTTCCAAGCACGTGCTACATCAGTCACAAAAATGGCATTTTGCCCTAAGCGATCGCATGCCTCATACCACCCATTGCCTCCTGTCTCTGTTTCCTCTTGCAACAAAAAGTGAATTTCCTCTGTTTTACCCGCCTTTTCTAAATGCCAACTCAGGCGCTGATGTATATAACCATCATTAGGTAGGGTATGCCATAGACCATTTTCGGTTTTTTCTCGATACCGCTCCAAAAACCTGCCATGAGCATCAACCAACTTCAAACCCAATCCAGGCAAATCACCACGACGTTTTGGTTTTTCAGGAGCAGTTAACAAATTACGTGCTAGGTCATGCAATAAGTCGTGTAAACGATATGTGCGTGTTCCGTCAACGAGAGAAACACCAGGTAATAGTAACGCTTTACTTCGTAAACATTCCAATATATCAGAAGCATCGCGTTCATCATCCATATCCCAAAGTGTTCCCGCCATTTTGTGAGTCATGGAAGCATCTTCAGGTAACACCCCCAGCCATATAAAATTCTCGCGTTCAAATTCTTCCAGACGCTGTATGCTTAAGTTGAATGATGCAGTTAAACTGAGCTTTTTTAAAGAAGCTTCATCACTATTTCCCCCACCTCCCGGTCTGTCAAATGTTTTTAACCGGGCAATTTCCCCCTGAATATCTTTTAACAGAATTCCCCAGGATAGACCGCTCATAACCTGAGCCGCAGCCAGTTCAAGCGCCAGAGGTAGATAACCAAGCGATTCAGCTAAATCTGCTGCTGGCTGACGTTCTGCATCTTGTAGGTTACGCCCTAGCTTCTTAGTCAGCAATTCCATTGCTTGTTCTGGCTTCATGACATTCAAGCTATAGGTGCTGGCTCCCAATGCATCTGCGATCATACCCTCACGAGTTGTAACCAGCACCTGACAACGAGAACCACCAACGTTAAATGCTTGTGCGTCCTTGGTATTCCAAGCATCATCTACTACCAACAAAACAGCTTTGTCATAAAGTAGAGTCCGCAGATGATTGGTAGCAGCTTCTATACTGGTTGGTTTAAAGTTATAGTCACCCAAAGCCTGCATCCAACCGCTGAGTAGTGGGAGGACATCCGGTTGCTGACCTAAAGTTGCCCAAAGAATGCCATCACAAAAGTGAGCTTGCACATCTTCATCATGTGCCAAAGCAGCTGCTAGAGTCGATTTTCCCACAGAACCTAAGCCGTGAATAGCAGTAACTACCAAAGCGCGAGTATCTAATGATTCTGTAAGCAGACGATTTTTTAAGTCTTGGCTGTATTCTGGGCGCTCTACAAAGTAAGCTGGCAAAGGTGGTGCTTGAAAAGGAACACCTTTCGGTAAACGGTTTTTATAGATTGGTTTATACGGTTTATCTTTAGTTTTTATTTTAATAACTGGAATTTGCCCTTCAGAAAGATGTTCTAGTTGAATTGCAACCTTACCTTCCTCAAAGGCTCTTTGATATGCATCTTGATTATCTGGAGTTGCGTAGCCCAATCCATCGTAAAAACCAATTGCAAAGGCGATCGCAGCCTTATCCCCAATAGGCTGATTCATCCCAATCGCATAATTAATATATTCACTGATTGCAGTAGCTGGTTTGGCAGAATGACAGGCGTTAAGCAGTACGCATTCCACATAATCTGCGTGCAACTGAAACAGTGATGCTAGTCCGGATGCTGGGACGGGCTTGTTTTCTCCCCCGTCGTCTTCTAACAGCAAGCTGCCATCTTCCAGCCCATGCCCGCAAAAGTGGACGATTTGCGGTTGTTCTTCTGCAATAGCGCGGCGGATATCCTGAGGGCGGACAGCAGTCCTAAGTGTAATCTTGAATAAATCCCGCTTTACAGCACGTCGGATAGCTTCTTCAATTGAGCGAATTTCTTTATCCAAGCGCAACCCGTGGGGAATTGCAGTCAGAATCAGGATTGTTTTGACAGCCGTGCTGTGACTCATAAAAACTTGGAGAAAGGGTTAGTACTTACACGTTGACATACTAGACACAATAAAAAGTTGCCAGAAAGTTGGCAAGAGAACTTTTATGTTTAACTTTTATATTTAATAAGTGAAACTGAGGTTAACTTATGCAACAATGACCGAAAAAGAAAAGGATACAAGCCCATCAATTTATTCATGGGGAAAAAATGCCCAGTAACATTATTCCAGCCCTCACATTCATTCGTGGGGTCTTCATTTTTGACTTTTGACTTTTGACTTTTGACTTCCCCGTTCGCGTAGCGTCTCCGAAGGAGAAGGGGTGACCTGTATTAGCTGATTTTTGCCCAAGTAAAGTATGATTTCATACATAACAGACTGAGTTGAGCGCGATCGCCAATGCTTTGGCGAATTACCAGAGGCTTAAAAATTCTCCTCCTCTTCCTCCTCTTCCTCGTCTGTATCCTCTTCCTCACTTGCATCACCAGGCAAAGCACGGATACGATTCATTTGTGAAAGAGCATACTTTGCTGTTGCCTGTACGTCGGCATCTGGATCTTGCATAGCATGAGATAACATTTGACTCATTTGAGCCATCATGTCATATACGCGAGTCAAGTCACGAATGGCATTTTGCCGCACTTGTGGGCTTTCATCTTGGAGTGAGACAGCCAAAGCACGGTTCATTGGTTTGAGTGCGCGGGTGCTAATTTCCGATAAGGCTGCTAAAATCAAGCTGCGTTGCTGAGAATCTGCATCCATCATTAAGTCAACCAACGGCTGAATTGCCCGCGAGTCTCCTTTTTGACCTAAATCCCAAATTGCTTTGCGTCGCTGTGTTGAGTCTGGACTGCGTAAGTCTTCAATCAATTGGTCAATAATATTGACTTTGGCAAGGCGAGAAGTTGTTTCCATAGGTAAAAGTTGTGTAGAAGGTGATACCGTTGTTTCTTGTGTATTAATGACACCAGCACCATTAGACGGCACGTCGTTTGTAGTATCAAACTTTTGTATCGTTGGCTGAACTGGACTGGTGTTCACCTGAGTATAACTTTCTGGATATTTTGCAACTTTTTTACCCTGAGGAAGCCTTCTCACCACATATAGCAATGCGCCAATACTTCCCAAAACACCAATACCTACAAGTGACCACCAAACTATACCTCTATCTGCCTCTCCCTTACGAGTGGGTTCAGCGGTAGAATTAATAGCAAGCGAAGAAGTCGATGGTTTTGCGTTGATTGCTGTTTGAAGACTCTGCTTGGTTGCATTACCAAAAATACCGTCTACTGTTAAACCTTTTGCTTGTTGAAATTTAGTAACGGCAACCCTTGTATCCGCGCCATACTGCCCATCTATCTCACCATCATAGTATCCTAACTTCTTAAGTAGGGTTTGCAATGACTTCACTTGTGCACCTGTGCTGCCAAGTCTAAGAAGAGACTGCGGGATAGTGTCTTCGTTCAGTGCTTGAGCAAGTTCTAAATTTCTGAAAACTGGCTCAGGTGTCAGCGTGCTTGCTTGACGTTGGTCAAATCCTAAGCAAGCAAGGCAAGTCATAAAAACAATTGAGGAATAGCGTAGCCTCATAGAGCAAGTCTCAGCCAGAACGTGCGTTGGAAGCCATTGATACCACAATAACTATAAGCTATTTGACACTCCCCGGGCTGAAGCCACGGGGATTCTACATTCTACGTTAGCACTTGCTCAACCAGGCTTGCGCCCTTCGGGTTCGCAGTCGCCTACGGAGGGAAACCCTCCTGCAGCGCTGTCTCACCAAGAAGAGTAGAGGTTCCGACTCCTGTAGCGTGACTTCGGGATTGCCCACCCCTAGCTTGTTTTCCAAGATTCAGAATATTTATTGCTGCATTCACGTCTCTGTGTAACTCGCATCCGCAACTACACTTATGGGTACGAGTTGAAAGAGACTTTTTCACAATTGCACCACAATCACTGCATTTTTGAGAAGTCATTCTAGGATTGACGGCAACAACTGTAGTACCGAATTTAACAGCAAAATATTCTAAAGTTCGACGAAATAGATTCCAAGCCACATCATTGATAGACTTGGCAAGACAGTGATTTTTTACCATGCCTTTGACATTCAAGTCTTCATAGGCGACTATTGCGTTAGCTTTGCATACGCAACGCGCTATCTTCTTTGCGTGTTCACTACGTTGCCTACTTACTCTTAAATGCTTCCGGGCATATCTCTGCCTAGCCTTCCGTCGTTGGTTTTTTCCTTTCTCCTTTTTATATATTTGTCGTTGAGCGTGTTTAATGGATTTTTCAGCTTTTCTTAAAAACCTTGGATTCTCCTCATGATGTCCGTTTGAGTCAGAGTAGAAAAACTCAAGCCCCACGTCTAACCCAATCTCACTGTCAGACGTTCTAGGCTCAGATTTAACCTCAATGTCAACTGCAAATTGGCAGTAATATCCATCAGCTTTACGGACTAATCGAACACGCTTAATAGACTTTACAAGATAGCTATGAATGTCCCATTTACCCAGTAATTTGAGTTCACCAATACCTTTTTTATCGGTAAAGGTAATACGTCTTTTTGTGAGATGTAATGACCATCCACTGGTCTTATACTCAACAGAACGGTTGTCTTTTTGAAATCGGGGTAATCCCTTTTTTCCAGGTTTTTTGGATTTACAGTTTCCGTAAAATCTATCAATAGCACTCGATGCTCGTTCAGTTGCAGCCGTGCCTTGCCATTGAGTTCAATTCCTCTACAAACTTAAATTCTTTCCGCAGTGCTGTTGAGTAATTATTTAGCATTATTCTGTTAATATTGACCTCTCTAGGTGCATCCATCCAGTATCGAATTGCTTTATTTCTAATGAATTGAGTTGTTCTAATAGCTTCATCAATAGCTCTATACTGCTGTTGCTTTCCCCTAACTTTGTACTCTAATACCAGCACTGCTTTATCACCTCCTTGTCATTTATAATATACTCCTAATAATAACCGATAAAGGAGTAACCTTCAAATGGCTAGAGGTAAAAAAATGCAGTTTTATTTATCTGACCAAGAATATATTTTGCTTCAAGAATATGCTGAAGATAGACAAATATCGATGGCAGAAGTATTACGAGATTATATTAAAACTCTGCCTCAAATTAAAAAGAAAACATCACGGTAGGCTTTAGCCTACGCTGTGGCTTTCATCCCCGGTTCTACGCTGTGGAATACGTTGCTGTGTAACTGTTCCTCCGGGGTTTTCAGCCTACTTTCTTATAAATATTAAATGTTTTTTCTTGGCTTCAGCATATCCAACACACCCTGACCGCTACTAAAATTCAAGCACATTACTGACGGTTGTTATCCCTGAGTCAGTTATCTATTTTTTAGATAGTTATCTGTTTTTTAGAGATTTTGTTTCGCTGCCCTTTGTCACTTAAGGCAACATTTCTGGTTCAGATTCTCTCACAGGTAGGCTGACTTGGTTCATTTTCTTTGCAGATGCTTCTAAAACTTGTTGTTGCTGCGTCATGGTTTTCTCACTGGTAGCAAGCTTGTTGGTTTCCCCTGACAGCTTTTCGCGCTGGTTAATCAGATAGATACTCACTAAAGTCAGGCTGACTCCTACCCACTGCACTGGATTAAGAACTTCTTTAAGTAACAAATTGCCAAATAGCAAAGCAAATACAGGTGTGAGGAAGGTGAGGGAACTGAGACTGGTGAGATTGCCGCTAGAGGCAAAATAGAAAAACAATCCGTAGGCGATCGCACTCCCAAACACCGTAGCGTAACCCAATGCTATCCAGTCAGATGGCACAATATTTTGCAACTGCTGTGATTCTGCAACTGACGAAATTCCCCACAATGGCAAGCCGCCTATAATCATGTGCCATCCCGTAGCCATAACAGGATCAGCATGGCGGCAAACAAACCGGATCAATACTGTTCCTACAGCCATACTCAACGCCGCTAACAGCATCAACCACTCGCCGCTGTCAAACAGTTGTTGTAGTAGAGACGTTGCATCCAAAGTCTTTACAATTGTGCCTGAGTCTAGAAAATGGAAAATCCACTCCTGAGGTAAGCCAATTAAACTAATACCTGTGACTCCAAATGCTAGTCCCAGCCATCCCCAAAAACCGATGTGTTCTTGGAATAACCACAAAGACAGCAATGCCACAGCCAAGGGTTGAGAGTCAATCATCACAGATCCTAACCCAGCACCTGTTCTGAGTAATCCCTCTGCCAAAAAGCCTTGAAATAGAGTTCCATCCACCAAGGCAAATAAAGCAATCCACAGCCATGCAACCCAACCCCTAGGCTGAGGTTTACCCATCAATGCTGCTGCTATCAAAATGAGTACCCCGGCGGGTATCAAACGCACTCCCGCCATAAACAATGGTGTGGTGTGGGGTATCACTCCTTTCATCGCCACCATAGCTGTACCCCATAGGAAAAAAGGGGCTATCAAGAGTAGTGTTGCCAAGGGTAGTCGAGATGCACTGACTTTCAGTTGCATGGGATTGCAGAAGCCTTTGTTTTACAAACGCGAAAATCGCTTTAACTAATTTTACCTAATTATGTCGATTTGTGAAGGAATCAATACTTAGTTATGAACTGCGTACACCAGCAGCTATGATGGCTGCCTTGTCCAAAGGGTGGTTGAATTGACAGGTTGGGTGGTGCTTGCCGTTGTGAGAGGGAACGGTTGGGTACTCATGGCATGGAGGGCGCATTCACCTGTGAAAATTTATTGGTTTGAGTTTCCAATTTTACATGACAAGATAACTGTAAATTTTACAAAGATTTTATACTACCATGACTTGATTGTTTAACCGTATTCATAGTAAGTTTTACAGTATGTCGTAATTGCAAGTTTTACGGCAATATAAGGGTTTTTATCAAGAAGACCGAGCTTGCATCTTTGTTTTTAAAGGGTGTTAACCAATTCCGTTTTGGCACTTAATGTTGCGCTTTTGATACATATTTCGACCTCCATTTCTTAATGGAGGAACTTTTGTATTCTAAATTTAAGTAATTTTGGATACAAAAAAAGCCGTGATATTACTAAAAGCGAAGTCTATGTAGTTTCAGGTAAAGTCGGTAATATATTTGACACCTAATTGCTGGTTGTCTTCAAGCTTAACCGACGTTCTTTGATTCACCACTTGACATCCTCCCACCGCTGAACGGAGTACCGTTACAGCGGGGGATTCCAAGAATCACTTCTTGGGCTTTCTGTTTCTACGAGTTGACTTGCTTGAAGGAGTTTCCAAGACGAGAGTATTGGTCAGTCTCATCCACAGACGTTGACGTTCCCGTGTGCCCCACGGTACGGAGTCCTCTCTCAAGTATGTTTCGTGCAGCGTTCCAATCCCTATCTTGGGTATGCCCACAATGATGACAAGTATGCGTCCTGGTACTCAAAGACTTCTTGACGACCTTCCCACAATTGGAAGAATTCTGGCTCGTGTAGTGAGGTGGAACGGCAACCGTGACCACACCAAACACTTTTCCAAAGTACTCAACCCATTCCCGGAATTGAGTCCACGCTGCATCAGAAATGGATTTAGCAAGGTGTCGATTCCTCACCATGTTTCGCACCTTCAAGTCCTCATAGGCTACCAAGTCGTTAGACTGGACTACGCACCAAGAGTCTTCACGGCAAAGTCTTTACGCTGCCTACTTACCTTGAGATGCGCCCTAGCCAGTTTGTTTCTAAACTTAGCTCTATTTTTGGAACCCTTCTTAGTCTTGGACAAACGACGTTGCAGTCGTTTCAAAGACTTTTCGGACTTGCGGAGGTGACGCGGGTTTGCAACAGTCTGCCCGTCAGAATCGGTGTAGAAGTGGTTCAAGCCAACATCAATACCAACGGTTTTAAGTGTTGGTTCCCGTTTCTCCAAACGTTCCTGATCAACGCAAAACTGTACATAGTACCCATCTGCTCGACGGACAACCCGCACTCGTTTAAACTGTTTCAACTGGTGAGCCAGCGCTGCAGGAGGGTCTCCCTCCGTAGGCGACTGGCGGTAGAAGTGCAAGTCGCGAGTCCCCCACATTTTGAAGGTTCCTACCTCAAAGCCATCAGAAAAAGTGATATACCGTCTATCGGCAGAAAGTCGCCAGCCACTGGTTTTGTACTCTACAGAACCATGCGTCTGTTCTTTCTTAAATCGTGGATATCCTTTCTTCCCAGGTTTATTCTTCTTGCAGTTGTCATAAAAACGAGATATGGCAGACCACGCTCTTTCAGCGCTAGCTTGTCTTGCCATAGAGTTGAGGTTGTTCGCCCATTCAAACTCTTTAGCAAGAACAGCACAATAAGCGCTCAACTCATATCTGCCAATATCACGGTTATCCATCCAGTATCTGACGCAACTGTTCCGAACAAAACGAGCAGTACGGATAGCCTCATCCAGCTTTCCATACTGCTCGTTTGTTCCTTCCAATTTTGCCTCAAATACCAGCATTTTTACGTTGAACTCATTGACGTAATTCTAGCACAGAGATTGTCAAAACCGCCACTGTTCTACTCCCCCGCTTTGCATCGGTCGAAGAACGTGGCGGTTTTGACCCTCGATTCCGGAACGCCGCCAAATCAAAGATTATGGCGGGAGCCTTCTCTCGGAATTAGGTAAGGAGATTTTCTATGCAGATTGTGATTAACAATCTGTCAGTATCGTTTGGTTTGAGTCAAGTCTTAATCACCACTTCCAAAACAGAGGGTTTTTAACTTAACACTCTTTCAAGCGATCGCTTGGCACACAACCCTTTTACCAACACAACCAAATCGGCTATGAGGCGTTGTACAGACTGCTTCATGTACTTATTGATGTACTTAAATCAGGAAAGTTAAAGATGAAGAAATTTTTTCTTCCGTTCCTATTTTTGGTTGGGATTGTTTGGGTTATATTTACCCAAGTCCCCCTCCCACTGCACAACAATTTTTCTCTATCAGCCTCAGCCAAACAAACAAACAATTCATCAGATTATGAGGTTTGGGCTATTGATCAGGCAGATTCCTTTGATGGTACTCCCTTGGGAGGAAATCTCTATGTTCTGTCAGGCGATGACCGAGACTTTTTAAGAGGTAATGCAAAGGTTGAGAAAGTTAACTTGGCTGCTAGCGCTAAGAGTAAGGGTCTTGCGGCAGGTCAAAAACCCCACTGGATTGCTTTCAACAAAAGCGCTACATATGCAATTGTAGGACATGCAACTACGGCTCAGGTCTATGCAATTGACGCTAATAAACGTGAAGTTGTAGATTCGATTCTTCCACCAGGATTACCCAACTCGAACTCCCACGCTGTTTACGTGTCAAAGGATAACAACTTTGTATTTGTTGCAGATACTCCTGGTCAACGGATTCATAAGATTTCCACAAATTATGAGGCACCCGGAGGTAAAATTTTTGGTGAAGTTAAAACGTTGGACTTGAATACTTCAGAGACGAAGACAGCCTTAGGAACTCCGACTGCCCGACCAGTGGTAGCTGTAGTCGATGATGCAGGTAAGTTTGTTTATGTGACTTTTGCTGATGGTGGCGTGGCGATCGCAAATGCAGAAACACTGACAATAGCACACATTTACAATAAAGATGAAGTCACCTTCAATGGATTGGTTGCTGCTCAAGTTGGTGACAACTTTATCACTAATGCAGGCAATGCTAATCCCCAAATAGCTGACTTTGTTTATGTGTATGACAACAAGTCTCTGCTAGAAAATCCCTCGAAGCGTCCAGATTTCATCAAAGTTCCTCAATCCGGTAATGATGTTCATGGTGTGGTAGTCGTTCGTGACAAATACTTATGGCAACTTAACCGTGCATCAAACACGATTACAATACATGACTTCAAGCCCAACCCCTTTGATCCAAACATTGACGGTTCAAACAAAGTTCGCGCAGTTAATCTTGTTGACCTGACAGATACAGCCTTAGGTCCTGATCCTGCACCAGACTTAATAGACACATCACCCTCTCAAGAACTTGCTTTTATCTCACAGCGTGGACCAAATCCCATATCAGGAAACGATCCAGCATTTTTCAACAGTGTGGGTGCTACCCCTGGAGTAGGCATTGTGCAAATTGAAAACGACGGTAAGGATGCTAAACCTGCCTATCTGTATAGATTCGATAACGTTGTGAATGGAGTTAACATTGGTGACTTCCACGCCCTTGCTGTTCGTAAATAGAACTTATATGACAATACGGTTCAGATAAGCTCACAGCCCTTAGCCTAAAGCTATACAAACAAAGCCTGCGCAAGCAGGCTAAAAAACTTAAATTTCTGGAGTTTGCAGCTAAAAACTAACAATTACTTTGCCGCAATTTTTGCCCCTATGTAGATATGATGTTTCTTTCCACCAAGCGACTCATCTTAAGGGAATTCATGCCTGAAGATTGGCAAGCAGTTCTAGCCTATCAAGCTGACACCCGATACCTGAAATTTTCTGAATGGGAAACCCGCAGTGAAGCTGATGTGCGGGCATTTGTAGAAATGTTTTTGAAGCAGCAACAGCAAGTGCCACGAATAAAATTTCAGTTGGCAGTGGAATTAAAATATGAAGGAAAATTAATCGGAAACTGCGGTATCCGCAAACAAGAGCCAGAATCGCATGAAGCTTCCCTTGGTTATGAGATTGCACCAGACTACTGGGGCAAAGGATATGCAACAGAAGCAGCAGCCACTATTCTTAAATTTGGCTTTGAGGAGTTAAAGCTGCACGGCGTTTACTCTTGGTGCATTGCTGAAAACACTGGTTCGGTTAGGGTGCTGGAGAAAATTGGAATGCAGCTTGAGCAAAGATTGCCGGACAATGAGAGGTTTAAGGGGCGCTCGTGGGATACCTTGATTTTTGGGATTTCAAAGGATGAGTGGCTGAACAAAACAGAAAAATAGGAAGCGGTGATGCTAGGCGATCGCCTAGCAGGTTATTGACAATGGTCGGATAACGATGGATACCCGAATGATTGAAAGTTGGAGAAGCGATCGCTTCCTCGTGAGTGGTCGAGGAGATAAAATATTTAAATGACGGGAATACCACAGGTTACCATTAGTCAATTACCTCCTGAAGTCCAAACCACTATCAATCTGATTTTACAAGGCGGACCATTCCCTCACGCAAAAGATGGCACTGTGTTCAGAAACCTTGAAGGATTACTACCGCTACAACCTCTAGGGTATTACCGAGAGTATACTGTGGAGACTCCAGGAGCAACTGACAGAGGTAGTCGCCGTCTTATTACTGGGCAAAATGGAGACTGCTGATCACTACAATAGCTTTCAAGAAGTCATCTAGTAGCTTTAAGCAAAAGGAGTGGCTCAATGAATGAATATGTATATTTTCAGCGAACACCTGCCCGCAAGCCAGAAATTATGGCTAACCGGAAACAGATAATAGATAAAATTATTGAAGAACTATCTCAACAGGGCATTCAGGTTTTCTACCTGGATGGTAGAGAAATTTCGAGTAAAGAAACCTTTTTAAGCAAAGCCGCCCAAGCAATGAAATTCCCGGCATACTTTGGCGCTAACTGGGATGCGTTTGATGAATGTATCACTGATTTAACATGGTGTCCTGCTGAGAGATATGTCTTATTGTATGACCGTCCTGATATCTTCGCTCAGGCTGACCCTACTCAATGGCAAATAGCAGTTGACATTTTGCGTTCTGCGGAAGAATACTGGGGGACAACAAACACACAGATGGATGTTTTTCTCATGAATTAAATAACCGCACAAGCGCTACCAAACGCACAGAAGAAGATTCTAGCAGTAATTTATAAGGTGCGTTTCACTGCGAAGAGCGCACCCTACTTTATAAATTAACTCTGATTCAAATACAACGCGCACCCTACTAACTAACTGCAACAGTTGGCTCTAAATTCGCCACTAATTTCACACCAAACTCCGCCTCAAACACTCCTTTGTTGTAATCCAAACTCCAAAGTTCTAAGGCACAGTCATCATCAGCGCGAGATGGAAAAACTTTTAAATGAAATTCCTGTTGTTCAGGCAAATATTCACATTGCACTCGTGTAATTGCTCCAATTTGCCGCCTATCTAAAGCAACCGCCAATCTTAAAATAGCACTCAACTGATTAACAATTTGTCGATGATTTTTACTCACCAAGCTGCGGTAATTTTCGTGCCTTTTCTTGGGGGGCGATTTGCGATGATAACGGGCTAAATTAGCAATGATTTCTACCTCAGTTTCGTTGTAGCCTAGTAATTCACTATTGCGAATGAGATAGTAAGAGTGCTTGTGGTGAGAAGAATGGCTGACATAATGACCACAATTGTGTAATAGCGCCGCAGCCTGAAGCAGTTGCCGTTCTTCTGCTCCCCAGTTGTGGAGTGTCCCTTTTGTTTGGTCAAATATACTCAGGGCAAAGACTGCTACGCGATCGCTGTGTTCTAAATTGACATGGTATTTATTCGCGATATTCAGAACACTCCGCTGGCGCACGGTACCTTGGTAACGCAGGCGGTCTTCAATTAAGCCGTGGGCAAGCATCCAGTCTACAATAACACCTTCCCTGAGGGAACGTTCGCACACGGTGACGGACTCAACTCCCAAAAGGTTCATTGCTTCTTGTAGGATGACTGCGCCTGCAAGTATAACTTCAGACCGTTTCTCCGGCATACCGGGAATTGCAGCCCGTTCTAAGTTACTTATTTTCCGCAAGCGATTGACCCACTCCTGCAAGTCTTTTAAACTCAGTTCATAACCATTGAGCGTTGAAGGAACCGAACCTAGTTTCTCTCGTGCATGGATCATCACCAGAGTTTCAATTGTGCCGGAAGTTCCTACCAAACGGGGAATTTCCCCTAACTTGAGGTTCGCCTGTACTTCTTCCACGGAACGTTCTAACATTCCGCGTGCATATGCTTGCAAATACTTAAACTCAGGGCTGCTGATAGGATCAGTGGTGATTAACTCGCTGGTGAGTCTGACTGCACCGACTTTTGTACTGGTGAGGGTTCGCGCTTCGTGAGAGTCGCCCAAAATGATTTCTGTAGAACCGCCACCGATATCTATGATGATGTGGGGCTGGTTGTTGAGTTCCATCCCTGACAGCACGCCTAGATAGATCCGCCGCGCTTCTTCTTGACCAGAAATTAGGTCAACGCTTAAACCCAACTCGTCGTCTACCCTTTGCAAAAAATCTTTGCCATTGGGGGCTTCTCGTACGGCGCTGGTTGCTACAGCAATGACTGTTTCGGCGTTGAGAGTTTTGGCGATCTCTTGGAAGCGTCCCAAGGTGGCGATCGCCCGTTCCATGACTTCTGGTTTCAAATTCCCTGTTTCAATATCGCGATCGCCAAGTCTGACTGTTTCTTTTTCTCTGGCGATAATGCTAAAAGATGGTAGTCTAGGTTCAATTCGCACAACTACCATGTGTAGTGAATTTGTCCCTAAGTCGATAGCAGCAATAATCCGATGTTGCTCAACTGTTTGAGTTGGAAGGCTCTCCCAGCTAGCTGAAACTAAATTCACCATCTATGGTTTCTCTCTGTTAAGGATGGTAAAAGCTGGCAATACAGAAGGTCTGAGCGAGACAATGTATTTTGAAAAACAAAATTATTCTCAAGCGGAATGTATAAGTGAACCTGACTGAGTCAGGAGATGCACCTTGTTCACACAACTAAATTAACTCATTAAGTGTATCCAAAATTGTTACTTGTGGTTTGATTTTATAAATATCAAATAAAGATATTCTATAGATGTAACTATATGTGAATAAATCTATCTCTAGTTATTGTTTTGCTGCCTATGCTAACTACAAAAGAACGCAACACTGAATCCATGTTGTTTGTCATTATCCGGCTTTTGCGGTGGCATAAACCAGAAGGACGGTTAATTTTGATGATTCCCGCTCTTTGGGCTGTGTTTTTGGCAGCTGCTGGAAAACCACCTTTACCCTTGGTTGGCGTTATCATCCTGGGTACTCTCGCCACAAGTGCTGCTGGGTGTGTTGTCAATGATTTGTGGGATAGAGATATAGATCCACAAGTAGAAAGAACTCGCGATCGCCCTCTTGCTTCCCGTGCGCTTTCGATAAAAGTCGGCATCATCGTTGCCATACTGGCGATGGGATGTGCAGCAGTTCTTGCTTTTTATCTTAACCCACTCTCATTTTGGTTGTGTGTGGCAGCCGTTCCAGTCATTTTGCTTTATCCAGGCGCAAAGCGGGTGTTTCCCATCCCGCAGTTGGTACTTTCTATCGCTTGGGGTTTTGGCGTTTTGATTAGCTGGAGTGCGGTGACGCATAACCTTTCACTTCCCACTTGGTTGCTTTGGGGTGCAACTGTACTGTGGACATTGGGATTTGATACAGTTTACGCCATGAGCGACAAGGAAGATGACCGCCGAATTGGTGTGAACTCTAGCGCCTTATTCTTTGGTGATTACACGCCTGTTGCAATTGGGATTTTCTTTGTTGGTACAGTCTTTTTACTCGGTTGGCAAGGTGTGCTTATGCACCTGCGCCCTACCTTTTGGATCAGTCTTGCTATTGCTACTGTAGGCTGGGCTTGGCAGTACACACGCTTAAGACAGCCAAACCTGCCTAACTCTGCTTATGGAGAAATGTTCCGGCAAAACGTGTGGATTGGTTTTCTCGTACTTGCTGGGATGATTGTTGGGAGTTTCTAGTGTTTTTTCAGACTCGGTTTCTTCTGGAAACCGGGTTTCTACTGAAATTTCATTAATTTTTTATAAAAACATTTAGCGCCATCACCGAAATTTAAGGTGGGTAAAAATTTTGGTCAAAAAACTCCTTTTTTAACCTCTTTACTCTGTGTAACGCCAGTCGCCTGCCTGTCGGGAAACCCTCCTGCAGCGCTGGCTCCTCTGCGCCTCTGTGGTTAAATAAATAACTTATATAAACCGCAGAGACACAGAGAGCGCAGAGAGAAAAGAAGAGATTTTACGAGTCATCTTGAAAGGGCTAGTACCGCAAGGCGGAAGTCAAAAGTGAAGGTAACAAGTCAAAAGTATTATGGAATGAGGTTTTTAGGGATTTTAAATGGTGAACCAGCGCTGCAGGAGGGTTTCCCGACAGGCAGGCGACTGGTGAACCCGAAGGGTTGCCCTATTTACGCCGCGTTGTACTAGTCCTAGCTAGAAAAGTTTTGAGTTGTGAGTTTTGAGTTCTGGGTACTGTGTTCTTCTTAAGAAACAGCAATGAGAAAAATCATTATTGGAGTGATGGGACCAGGAGAAAAGGCTACCTCAATTGATGTGCAAAATGCTTATGAACTTGGGAAAGTCATTGCACAAGAAGGATGGGTTTTGCTCACAGGCGGTAGAAATGTTGGGGTAATGGAAGCCGCTAATCAGGGAGCAAAATTTGCCAATGGTTTAACTATTGGCATTCTTCCTAGTGAGGATAGCAAGGGCATTTCTGAAGCAGTTGATATTGCTATATTCACTGATATGGGAAATGCTCGCAATAATATTAATGTCCTCTCCAGTGATGTGGTGATTGCCTGTGGGATGGGTGCTGGGACAGCTTCAGAAGTTGCTTTGGCGTTAAAAGGTAATAAGAAAGTTATTTTGCTGACTGACGACGAAGAAAGCAATGTTTTCTTCAAAAAGCTGTCGCCAGAAAACGTTTATGTTGTGAATGGGGTAGGAGAGGCGATCGCAACAACAAAGGCAATTTTAAGTCGTTAATTACGCCCCTTGACCACCAAAGGTACTCCTCCTGGAGGTGCAAATGTTATACCGCGACGTACAGGTAGCAAAGGACGCCGTTCTGCTAGTTCTAGTGAGTAATCAGATAAGACGGTTGCAAGTACCAATTTCATTTCAAACATGGCAAATGCCAAGCCAAGGCAGCGACGGTTCCCGCCTCCAAAAGGTAAATATTCATAAGGAGAAAATTGACGTTCTAGAAAGCGTTCTGGTCTAAACTGCTTGGGTTGTGGGTAAATATCTGGGCGATGGTGAGTTAGATAAATACATGGCGATAGTATCATGCCTTTTGGTAACTCGTAGCCCATTAATTGCATGGGGGCTTGCAGAATTCTAGGAAAGGTAAAGAAAACAACAGGATACATTCTTAAAGCTTCTGAACAAACAGCATTTAGATAAGGTAATCGAGCGATTTCTGTCGGTTCGGTATTGGCAATATCAATGGAATTCAATTCTTGCAGCAGTTTTTCGCGCACTTCTGGTAGATAGTGAATCCAATATAAAGCCCAAGCTAAAGCGGTTGCTGTGGTTTCATGGCCAGCAAAAAGCATGGTCATTAATTCATCACGTAGCTCAATATCTGTCATTGGTTGACCAGCTTCGTCGCGAGGTGATAGTAATAAGCTGAGGATATCTTCACCTAAAGATTCAGGTTGACTTCTACGCTCATGAATTTCTTGATAAAGTAATTTATCCAGTAGCTCTCTTTGCCTTACAAAATTTTCCCAAGGACTCAAAGGTCCTAAATCATGTTGCAGTGCCTTAAAAAAAAGGAATATTGCACTTAAAGGATAATTAAAAGTATCCAACATTGCAGTTAAAGTTTTCCTGATTTGTTGGTAACGTTCTCCTTCCTTTAGACCAAAAACAGCTCGTAAAATGACTGTTAGCGAAATCTCTTGCGTATATTGGCGAGCGGTGAATATTTGTCCAACTTCAAGTTGGCTCATCACTTGTTCAGCAATTTCACAAATAAGCTGACCGTAGGCCCGCATTCTTTCGCCATGAAAAGGAGGCATCAAAAGCTTGCGCTGTTTCAAGTGGCGCTCCCCGTCTAGTAATACTAAAGAATTCGACCCCAACAACGGTTGCATAACCTGATTGCCTGAACCTGATTCAAAAAGCTTGGAATCAGCGGTAAAAATTTCTTGAATTGCTTGGGGATTACTGATAATCACTGAGGAAGGAAAGCCAGCAAATTCTGCAAAAAAGATGTCCCCGTAGCGCTCTTGCATTGTTTCGAGGTAATCCATTGGTCGCAGAACTACCCATATCGTTTGCAGCACCCTAGGTTCGCGGGTTCTATTTGGTAATTTATTTACAGTCTGCTGTGGAGAGTTTTCTTTGAGTTCAATCATCTGTCTTTATCCTGGCTTTTTGTTATTAGAAAAAAATTAAACTTGGATGAATGTTGGGGAATCTTGAGGGTTATAATTTTGTGGTAATCCTAATCGGCTTCTGATTTCGTTCATTGGTTCTTTCCAATGTTCTTCAAAGCGGTAGCCTAATAAAAATTGTGCTTTTTTGCCAAGTTCAAGTCCTTTTTGAAGATTAGCAAAAATAGCTTGACGTTGTTTAGGAGCTATGATTGGATAGAGAAATTTCGCTAACCAAAGGCTAATTTTTAGGGATTTGCTGTAATTTTGGGCAGCGGCGAAGGCAAGCACCCCTATTTCTCCGGCGTAGCTGGTATCAAAGCCAAGCAAGAGATGAAAAATATCGTGGGTGACAACGTATCGCAAGGCAAATACATTGCGTCTAGCAATGTCCTCAAGTTCGGGACTGACGTTAAATGGTTTCAGGTTATTTTCCCGCATATGTTCAGCATATTCTCGCCCAAAGGTACCTTGAGGGTATTTGCTCAATTCTTCTAAATTTATCTGCGGATGATATCCGACAACGTGTTGCAGTTTAGCCTCTACTGTAGGATTAACTTTTGCTCCTAATAAATCAGATTTGAGAATAGCAAAATCGCCGTAATTTTCAGAGTTTTTATAAGCTTGAAGCGCTTTGATTTGTTTGAGTTTGTTCCACATACAGATGCATCCAAAATCTGGAATTGAAAATCTAAAATTGGCTAAGGGGTGGAATGCTGTAGCGATCGCGTAATTCTTTTACTGGTACATCCACAACTTCCCAGAAGTTCCAGTTATCTGAAAGGTCTACGTTACAAGCTGCACCGCGCTGTAGGGCGTGTATGACTCGTGAAATATCAAAGAGTTCCATCGCCGCACCCGTATAAGGCGTGATGTGAAAACTCCAATAAAAATACAGAATGACGAACAGCAGAAATACAAAACCGTTTTCGCGGGTAAAACCCGCTTGAAAAGCTGCCTGCTGGATCTCTCCTTGAGGGTCAGTGCCGTAACCAGATAAAATATGCCCAAAATCGTGAAACACCATGCGCTCTGGAATGCTCCCCACCTCACCAGGAAAGCTAAACCGTTTTTGGGTGTAGTATTCCCAAAAACCGCGTCCCAAAGTTCCCTCTGGTAATAGCCCCAACTGTCGATACTTCCATGCTACATCTGGATCTTCACCGCCGTAAAACAGCGGAACCAGTATCTTTTTAAGACCGATAGTACCTTGTTGTGCATAGGATGCACTCATAAATACACCCATCGACTGCCGTGTCATGTCCATCTGCGCTAGCAGCTTATATTCTCTAGCGGCTTTGTGCAGCACTCGTAAACTTTGCTCGTTACTACAAAGGGCTTCTGCAAGCGATCGCAGTGCTTTTTGCTGGCTAGGGGTAATCTCGTTATCTACCATCGCCATCACCATTGCCATTTGGAGCAAGCGTTTGCGGTGGTGTGGATCGGTTATGGCTGCAGCAATTTGTGTTGGCGTGATAGGAGATAAGTCATCAACTACAACTGAGGCTTGATGTAGCTGGTTCACTACCTGTAAAAACTGATGTTCAAGTGGTGTTAATGCCTCTGGTTTAGCCGCTACTGTTGTTAGAGTTTGCAACACGAACGGCAGTTCTTGAGAAGAAAAGACAGCGATATCCATCTCACATCTCCCTTCGTCAGGAGGTACGGGCGCGGCGGCTTGCGCCCGTAATAGCAAACGTGGATTAAGAGCTATAGCCGCGCTTCCAGTATCAGATTAAAAGGAGTCTGTGTAGCACAGCGGAACCGACTAAAGCCAGCTTCAGACATAACTTGAGCCAGTCTCGCTTCACCAGCTTGTGCTCCCAGTCCTAGCCCAACTTCTTGAGATAGTGAGTTGGGCGTGCATATTGCAGTGGAGGCGGAATAAAACATCCGACCTACTGGATTGAGATTGTCCTCAATAGAGTTACCAGCGAACGGTTCAACCAATAGCACGGTTCCGTCTTCAGCTAAGACTTCCTTTGTATGTTTTGCCGCACCTACAGGATCGCCTAGGTCATGTAGACAATCCATAAAGCAAACTAGGTCGTAGTTTGTTCCTGGAAAGTTCTTTGCATGAGCGACTTCAAATTGGATGCGATCGCTAACACCAGCTTCTACAGCGCGTTGACGTGCAACAGTAATTGACTCGTTGTGGTAATCGAAGCCAAAGAATTTTGAGTTGGGATAAGCCTGTGCCAAAAGGATAGTAGATGCACCATGACCGCAACCCACGTCAGCAACTAAAGCGCCTGCCTGCAACTTTTCTTCAACTCCTTCGAGTGCAGGAATCCAGTTAGTCGTCAGCGACGCCTTGTAACCCGTTTTGTAGAACGCTTCGCAGCCGCAAAATAGCCGATGATGATGCTCGTGCCAACCAATGCCCCGACCAGTTTGGAAAGCATTTATAACTTTGTCCTCATCCAGCCACATCGAGGAAACACTATCGAAAGCAGCAGCCATGAAAACGGGACTTTCTGGATTGGCTAACACCATCGCGTGTTCGTCAGGCAACTCATAAGTGCGCTGTTCAGGGTCGTAAGTGATATAGCCACTGGCTGCCTGACTGTTCAGCCACTCCAGAACGTATCGCTCGCGAGTACCTGTCTTTTGAGCCAGTTCAGATGGCGTCGTCGGACCAGCACCAGCCATTGCTTTGTATAAACCCAGTCGGTGCCCAATGCTAGCCATCACGCCTGACATACTCACTGCCATGTCGCTGACAAGCTGATTGACAAATGCGTTAAGACGATCTTCATTCATTGAAACTTTACCTCCATTTTCTGCTGTTCAAGTGCCAAGGGCAAAGGCAATCCTGTTGCTTCAGCAATTTCCTTGGATGGAGTTTCCCGTGTAGGGCTTTTTAGGTATTTCCCATCATTGATGGGAGGTACCACTTTCATCTTGTGTGTGATGCTGTAGTAGCGGTGAGATTGTTGGAGTTGGGGCAGTTCCTGAATGCTTTGATTGGCAATTTTCTTACGCAATTTAATAATCGCATCGATGACTGCCTCTGGTCGCGGGGGACATCCCGGTATGTAGACATCGACTGGAATTAACTTATCCACACCACGAACAGTCGTTGGAGAATCTACACTGAACATTCCGCCCGTAATTGTGCAAGCTCCCATTGCGATGACATACTTAGGTTCTGCCATTTGTTCATAAAGCCGCACCAAGTTAGGGGCGTACTTCATCGTGATTGTACCTGCGGTAATCATTAAGTCTGCTTGTCGGGGAGTCGCACGGGGAATCATCCCATATCTCTCCATGTCGAACCGAGAAGCATAGGCAGCCATAAACTCCATGAAACAACAGGCTGTGCCAAACATCATCGGATACAAACTGGACATTTTTGCCCAGTTGTACAAGTCATCCAGAGTTGTGAGAATAATATTTTCAGACAGTTGTTGCGTTACTTCGGGACGCTCAATTGGATTAATAACATTAGTCATGGGTTGAATCTCCCATAATTATGAATATTGTTTGACAAATTGCGCTTTTAGTGTATAAGTTAAGCGCTTGGAACAGCAGTTTTTCTTTTGTAGGAAGCTCTCCTGCAAGCTTTTCCAATCACAATTCACTACACCGTCGATAACTACAGTTTCTGATAACGTTTGAATCTGTACCAGTAAAGATAAAGGTCTTAAGTCGCTAACTTAAGCGATCGCCCCCCAGCGGGCACTTTGTGCCATCGCGCTTCGCGACGGATTACACCATAAATAACCACTAGAACTATGATTATTACTTTAGAAGGCGCACCTGCGGTAGGAAAATCGACAACGTGTGTTGCGATCGCACAGCATTATTCAGCTTTTGTCGTACCAGAAGTGAATAAGCTTTTCGCTCGTCCCAACCATGAGCCGGAAAACTGGTATTTAAACAGACAGGTGGCAAGATGGGAAATGGGAATTCGTCAGGTAGAAGACTATGAGTGGATTGTATTTGACGGAGATCTATTGCAGCCGCTTTGGTTCAGCTGGATTTATCACGATGAACCGTGGACGAATCTTGAAAATTGCGAAACGTTTTATCGCTTGCAAATTAGTGAAAATCGAATTGGTTTTCCAGATGTGTATTTCTTCTTGTCAACAAGTCTTGAGGAACGTTGGAAAAGAGAATACAAGCGGGGTTGTGAATTAAATCGAGACGAACAGAGGATTAAGGAGAAATATCAACGGTTTGAAAAACTAGTGGAACCTCAAAAAAGATACTTTGAGGCGTTGCAGTCTAGATTTCCGGGAAGAGTAAAGTTTCTGGAGTCGATTAGTGTTAAAGCTAATCTTGAATTTATTACATCGATACCTAAGATGGAGAAATTGGAGAATGATATTGAGATATTCAACTTTTTAATCGCCTGGTTAAAAGCAAATGAGCTGTTGAGCGTATAAAGCAATTGTCCATAGCGCACAACAGTACCCCAATACTTTACAAAAATTCCAAGACACAGCACCAGAACGTAGTTCTGCTGCGAGAGTTCCCCTTACCTTTTTGGGTGATTAATTAGTTTTACTTATATTATATTTCTAGACGACTTTTCGGTAAAATGTATCAAAAAGTACTGTTTTTTAGACGATAATCAGATTCGCGGGTATATATCACAGAGCGATCGTAAAACTTTTCGGTCTACTGAAATTACCAATATTCAAAATTATTGAATATCAGAATTAGGAGGGGCTAATTGGTAATTTTGCTGGGCTTCAACGTTTTTTACTCCCTCAATTTGATAAAGACTATTAAGCCGGTCTGATGGAATTGAACCGTTAATAACACCAATACTGGATAAAGTTTGTTCCACATTCATCCCAGATGACTGTAATTGCTGGGAAATTTGCCCAATTTGAGGTAAATGAGCATCGTCAACAGATACAGATACTTGAACTTGGGACATTTTAGTACCTTGAATGGAAAATGGATTTTGGGTAAATATATTCTTTGATAAGTAGGTAGATACAGCCAAACACAATATCACCAAACTTGTACTAACTATGAGTTTCCAGTAATTAGAATTTAACTAGTGTTAACTCTGATAGAATACAGATTGATTTGTGTTTTGTATATTTACCTACTTATCATCCTAGCAAGATTTAAGATGCCCTAACTTACGTTATGTTAAACAGGTGCTTGAACCAAACCAATTCCCACATCAGCTGATGGTAAGTTTAATCTTTGAGCATTTTGCATTAATAAAGCCCAAAGTTCAAATCCTCTTTTTCCAGTTGCTTCTGCATAGAGGGCTGCAATTCCTGCTACGTGAGGAGTCGCCATGCTAGTACCACTAATTGCGACATATCTTGATGGTCCTAAACCATTAGGTGGTCGAACTGTCATTGGATCTGTTGACCAAGTAGAATAAACATCTACACCTGGTCCTGCAATATCAATCCCTCCGCCATCAGGATTAATTGAACTGTTGGAGAAAGAAGCAATTTGTAATTGGTTGTCTAAAGCAGCTACAGCCATAATTGAGGGGCAATTAGCGGGACGACCTACAGGACGGGAAAAACCAGGTCGATAACTCTCATTTCCAGCAGCAGCAATAATTAAAGTGCCTTGACTGAGGGCGCGTTTGGCAACAGCCTCATAAATCTGCGAGTAAGTATCTCCAGGACGGGTAGGCGCACCTAAAGACATTGAGATAATTTGACAACCATTACTAATTGCCCGATCAATACCAGCTAAAATACCTCCATCAGCCCCTGAACCTTGGTTACTCAAAACCTTACCGACAAATATTTCTGCATTATAAGCAATGCCATAACGCATAGGAGAAGATGGGTTAGGTGGATTTAAAAGTCCACAAGAAGTTCCAATACAGTGAGTTCCGTGACCTTGTAAATCTTGAACTTCTTCACCTCTAATAAAAGATTCACTGGTAATAGTGCGACCAGCAAAATCAGGGTGGGTTAAATCTAGACCTGTATCAAGAATTGCAACTTTAATACCTGAACCAGTATAGCGACTACTGACAACTTTAGTTGCTTGCAGTCCCCAGGTTGTAGCACCATCGGAAAATGCAGAAGTATTGAGTTGTTGCCCTGGCGTAACTGCACCATTACTCAAACTATTTACTAGATTGGTTACACCCTCTTTGTAACCTTGAAGATAGTTAGCCGTATCTCCGTTAATTACAATGCTTCCGATCGCATACATAATCTGTTCTGGTTCGACAGCTAATATAGGTTGTGGACCAGCTACAGCAGCATTAAGAGACTGTACTTGATTTGGATCTAAGGCAACTACAGCAACCCCTATATTACTAAGGGCAGAATCGTCGATATCTCTAACCCCCGTCGAGTCCCTTAATGCTGCTATTCCCGAACTTATATTTTCTTCAGGTAGAAGAACCAAATAACGACCAGTTGTTTCTATCGGTTTTATTGATGAACTATTACTCATGATCAATTTTTACCTTTATTTATGCCTCAATGAAATCCCCAAAGGATTTCATCCCTCTTAAAACCAATTCGTATCAGTGCAATTCCAGGTTTTTAGGAAAAAACTTTACAACTGTTTATATTGCAAAATCTGGTATCTGATCCTGATGGTAGCGGGCAATCTCAAACCGTAAGCGAATTTGCGTCACAAGCAGTCATCGGATCCTACAAATAACCTTGCAAGCTAAATTGAACTTACTAGAAAAAGGGCAGTCAGTGCTGCCCAAGGCAGCACTGACTGCCTACCTCTACAATGATTAGAATTTTTAGTATTTGATTATTTTATTTTTTGGAAGTCCCTAACTAAAGTGCGCCGTAACCCACCATTCTTTCTGCATCACTACAAATTGGAGATTTTTTTAATTGGAAGTCCCCAAAGGCGATCGCCTCATTTCAGTTGTTGAACGACTCATTATCATTCAACCGGACATGATATAAGTCCTGTTAGTCTGTCCTGCGAACAAAAATCTGCTCAAGCCAGTAAACCCAACCGCTTACCATTATCACGAGCCATGCGGATAAGATGCTGACGGGTAGTACGGTCAATACCGAAGCGATCGCAAAAGCGAGTCATCGTCTGAATATGCAGTGCTATCAATTGACCGCGAACTTGATTGAACTTTTTCTGACCAAAATATTTGCGAATAAGAACGATGAGTGGTGCAAACATGATGAGTGAACTCCTTTGTAGAATGTTTAGATTTATGTCTAGTTGTTAACTTCTGACAATTTCAGTTTGTCTTTTCTGTTCGGTTTGCACCAGTAAAGATAAAGGCGTTAAGCGCTAAGTTAAGTTTTGTAAAGAATGAAGCTCTAACTGAGTTCTGATAAGCCTTGGAGTATTTGGCAATTGGCAAATGCTCAACATAACGATGCTTAAGATGTATAAAACCTAAAGGATTCCAAGATATTGCTTTTAAGCCTGTAAAATTATTCTCAACTTAGCCTTAGCTTTGTCCTACTCAATGGAAAAGTACAAGCAAACACGCAGGCGTGGTGTTATTCTCAGTCTCCAAGGATTGCACAAGCTTCAGGAGGCTAAGCATTTCTTAGAAATTCAAGAAAATGATGGAGCCAGATTTACTCTGGAAGAATTGAGTTACCGCACGCAGTTAGCTCCTTTTACGGTATCTAAAGTGCTGGCGCGAGAAGAAGGAGTTGACAAGCAAAGCCTTGAGTATTTCTTCCGGGCTTTCGGTTTGGAGTTGAGTACAACCGATTATTGCAAGCCAAACACTGGAGAAGGTGCCAGCATTGGAGAAAATATTGCCCCTTCCCCATCATTGCTAGAAGAAACCTTATCACCCCATCACCAAGACTGGGGTGAAGCCGTTGATGTCTCCATCTTCTTCGGTCGCATAGACGAACTCAGTAAGTTAGAGTATTGGATACTTCACGACCGTTGTCGGTTGATTGCGTTGCTAGGAATGGGTGGAATTGGCAAGTCTTCGCTGTCAGTGAAACTGGCGACTCAAATTCAAGAGCAGTTTGAGTTTGTGGTGTGGCGAAGTCTCCGCAATAGTCCGCCTCTTAAAGATTTGCTCGCGAACTTACTGCAATTTTTTGCTCACGGTCAACCAATCAACTTATCAGAGAATATTGGCGATCGCCTGACCGAATTCATGGCACATTTGCGAGCGCACCGCTGTTTGGTCGTACTAGACAATGCAGAATCGATATTAGCAGAGTTAGACTCCTCTGGACACTATCAAACTGGTTATGAAGACTACGCACAACTCCTTAAGCAAATCGGAGAAACGGCTCACCAAAGCTGTGTGGTGCTGACAAGTCGAGAAAAGCCCCAGGAAATTGCAGCTCTTGAAGGTGAAACTTTACCAGTTCGGTCATTACACCTAACGGGTTTAAATGCTAGTGCAGCGCTAGAACTGGTGCGAACCAAAAGCTTTTTCTGCGGTTCTGATGCAGATTGGCAAGACCTAATTGCACATTACGCAGGTAATCCCCTCGCTCTCAAGATTATTGCTACCACAATCCAAGAATTATTTGATGGCGATATTACAGAATTTCGCGCTCAAGGTACGACTGTTTTTGGTAGTATTTATGACTTATTAGGACAGCAATTTCACAGGATTTCACCTTTAGAAAAAGACCTAATGTGCTGGCTAGCAATCAATCGCGAACCAGTCACTCTCACAGAGTTACGTGCTGATTTAGTCTTACCTGTCTCTTCAATGAAGCTTTTGGAAGCGTTGGAGTCACTTGGGAGGCGCAGTTTAATCGAAAAAAAATCAGTTCCACAAACCCCTGTGCAATTTACTCTCCAACCAGTGGTGATGGAATATGTCACCGATTATATTGTTCAACAGGTGTGTACCGAGATTGAAGAAATGGGTAACAGAACAAGCGAAACCGCAAGTTCTCCTGATCTGTTTATCCTCTTCAACAGCCATGCGTTGATCAAAGCTACAGCTAAAGACTATATTCGGGTTGCTCAAACTAAACTTATTCTCCAGCCTGTGATTGAGCAATTACTGCTGAGGCTGCGAAGCAAAGTGGCGATCGCAACTCATCTGACTCAGATTGTACATGAATTACGCGAGCAATCTCTCAAAAGATACGCGCACCTCACCACACTCGAATTAGAACCTGGGTATACAGTTGGCAACCTCATAAACCTGCTGTGTCAACTGCAAACTGATTTAACTGGCTACGACTTCTCTTACCTAACGATTTGGCAAGCTTATCTCCAAGACACCCCCCTCAGACAAGTAAACTTTGCCCATAGCGACTTATCTAAATCTGTATTTGCCAAAACTTTTTCAAGCCCCATGTCTGCTGTATTCAGCCCGAATGGTAAAATTTTGGCAACAGCTCACTCTGAAGGTCAAATTTGCTTGTGGGATGTCGCCACTGCTCAACAACTCATGAGCTGTCAAGGTCATTTGGGTTCTGTTTGGTGTGTTGCCTTTGCTCCGCAATGCTGCGCGAACACTCCAGAGGGCAGTATCCTGGCAAGTGGGGCGCAAGATGAAAAGATTAAGCTATGGGATGTCACAACGGGACAATGCTTGAAAACTCTGCAAGGTCATAAAGGGTGCGTTTTCTCCGTTATCTTTGCGCTCGACGGTAAAATATTAATCAGTAGTAGTGCAGATTGTACTATCAGGCTTTGGAATGTTGACACAGGAGAATGTACCCAAGTCTTGCATGGACATAATAGTGCAATCTTCTCTCTAGCTTTGAGCCCAGATGGTTGTATCTTTGCCAGTGGCAGTGATGACAAAACTGTCAAGCTTTGGGATGTGACTACAGGTCGCTGTATCAAAACCTTGCAAGGGTATAGTGATTGGATTAGGTCTGTTGCCTTCAGCGCTTCAGGAATGCTTGCTACTAGCGGTTTAGACCCCAGCATTTGGCTTTGGGACATAGATGAGGGTCATTGTGTCGGAACTTTGCAGGGGCATAGTAACGGCGTGCATTCGGTGACTTTTGTGGACGACGGCAATACCCTTGCTAGCAGTGGTTTGGATGGAACAGTTCGACTTTGGGATACCGCAACAAAGCAATGCATCAGAACATTCCAAGGACATACTAACGCAGTGTACGCGCTTGCCACGAACCCCCAAGGCACTCTGCTTGTCACTGGTGGTGATGACTTCACGATGAAACTATGGGATGTCGCAAGTGGAGAGTGCGTGAGAATATTTAGGGGAATGCATAACTGGGTTGCATCCGTTGCCTTTAATCCTACCCCTTTTGAAAAATCTTTCCTGATCGCCAGTGGTAGCTATGACCGAATTGTAAGACTTTGGAATTTAGACGGTGAGTGCCAAAGTTTGACTGGACATACTGATTTCATCTTTTTAGTTGTTTATAGTCCTGACGGTCGCATTTTGGCAAGCACAAGCGCTGACCATTCTATCAGGTTATGGGATGTACTGGAAGGTAAGTGCATCAAAGTCTTGCAGGGACATACAAGTATGGTGACAGGGGTTGCTTTCAGTCCAGATGCTTGTCTGTTGGCAAGTAGCAGCTATGACCGTACTATTAAATTCTGGGATATAGCAACAGGTGAAATTCTGCACAGTCACCCGGAACATGTTGCCATGTCTATCTCCTTCAGCCCAGATGGCAAAAAGCTAGCAGTTGGCAGTTTTGATGATGTCGCCAGAATCTGGGATTTAGAAACCTGGCAATCCTATCAAACATTCAAAGGACACTGCAGTTGGGTTTGGTGGGTTGCCTTTAGTCCTCAAGGTGATATGCTTGCGACTGGTAGTGCAGATGGCACTGTGCGGCTATGGGATGTGCAAACAGGAAAGTGTATTCATATAGTCCAAGCACATAAAAATTGGGTGTGGTCAATAACTTTCAGTCCCGATGGTAGTATGCTTGCAAGTGGCAGCAGTGACGGTACCATCAAACTCTGGGATGTAGCGACAGCTGAGTGCATTGCTACCTTGGAAGACCATCATATTTGGGTGATGTCTATTGCCTTTAGTCCTGAAGGTCATATCTTAGTTAGTGGCGATGGCAATGGTGCTATCAAGATATGGGATATGCAGACAAAAGAGTGCATCAAGACTCTGAGAGTAGAATGCCTTTATGAGAGCATGAATATTTACGGAGTAACAGGTTTGACCGAGGCACAGAAAGCAACCTTGTTTGCTCTTGGAGCAGTTGAACAGAAATAGTTTATCTGTTTTAAGACGTTGTACCAAATAACTGAAAGACGGAGCAATATGGAGTGAGTTGTAGTAAGAGGCTCACCCTATATGAAATACATCTCATCAACTCAGGCGCAAGCAAGATATGGTTATCATCCCAAGACATT
>Ga0209902_100600_pt1 | contig 33724 bp, 32 predicted proteins | sample FECB27metaG_FD_188304 | JGI IMG/M metagenome (GOLD analysis project Ga0209902, IMG submission 188304) | Cyanobacterial communities from the Joint Genome Institute, California, USA - FECB-27 (SPAdes) (version 2) | ecosystem: Environmental > Aquatic > Thermal springs > Hot (42-90C) > Microbial mats...
CCATCGCCGCCACGCCCGCGGCCCTGCCCGGCGTCTGCGTGAACCTGTGGAACACGGTCCAGTCCGGCGACCACGTCAAGGCGCTGGAAATGCACAAGTCGATGCTGGCATTCTGGAACGCGCTGGTCGGCGACAACCTGCCTGCCAACATCAAGACCTCGATCACGCTGCAGGGCTGCGAAGCCGGCCTGCCGCGCGCGCCGATGCCGGCCACCGGCGAGGAGCAGCGCAGGAAGATCGAGGCCGCGATGGAAGACGTCCTGCGCTTCGACGCCTGAAGCGGGCCCCGCAAACAAGAAAGACAGGAGACATGAACATGAGAATCCAGCGTCGGCAGATCCTCGGCATGGGCGCCGCTGCAGCCTTGGGAACCACGCTGCTGCCGGCCGCGTGGGCACAGGGCTTTCCGGCCAAGCCGATCACGCTCGTGGTGCCCTTCGCGCCGGGCGGCAACACGGACATCGTGGCGCGCACCGTCGCCGTCGCCCTGGGCAAGGTGCTGGGCCAATCGGTGATCGTGGACAACCGCGCAGGCGCAGGCGGCTCGATCGGCGCGATGCAGGTCTCGCGCTCGCCGGCCGACGGCTACACGCTGCTGCTGTGCGGGGCCGGCGTCATCGTCACGGTGCCGGAGATGGTCAAGACCAGCTACAGCCGTGCAAGCTTCGCGCCGCTGGGGCTGGTCAACAAGAGTTCTATGGTGCTGCTCGCGCGCAAGAACGAGACCCGCTTCAAGAACTTCAAGGAGTTCGCCGTCTATGCGCGCTCCGGCGACGGCAAGGTCACGGCGGCGCACTCCGGGCCCGGCACGCCCAACCACCTGGCGCTGCTCCAACTCGAGAGCCTGCTGAAGGCGAAGTTCACGACGGTCAGCTACAAGGGCTCCGGACCCGCGCTGGTGGACGTCATCGGCGGCCAGGTCGACGTGCATTTCGACCAGGTCACCAGCTCGCTGCAGCACATCAAGGGCGGCGCGCTGCAGGCGCTGGCGGTCCTGGGTCCGGTGCAGGACCCTTCCCTGCCCGGGGTCCAGACGGTCGCGGAGCTCGGGTTCGGCGACATCGACGGCACCACCTACGTGGGCGTGCTCGCACCGGCGGGAACACCGAAGGACATCCAGGACAAGCTGGCCGCGGCGCTCGCGCAGGCCGTGAAGGACCCGCAGACCGTGGCGAGCGCACGCGAACTCGGCAGCGTCGCGCTCTCGAGCACGCCGCAGGAGTTCGCGCGGATCCTCGACGCCGAATACGCGCTGGCCACGCAGGCCACGCGGGACGGCCGCCTCAAGGTCGACTGAAGACCGCGCTTCCTGCGCATCGCGGGCCGGGTGCCCGCCAATGCGCCGGAAGCCCTCGCAGATTCATCCATTCGCACGGTGCGGCCCGGCCGCCACCGGCGCACGGACGCGCCCGCACGCAGGGGCGCTCCACAGAGCAAGGCAGACAGCAACGTGAAGAAGATCCTCAACGACCCTCAGGCCTACGTCGACGAAATGCTCGACGGACTTTGTCTGGCGCATCCGGAGCTGGTGCGACGCGGCGAAGGCGGCCGCGTGGTGGTCAGGCGCGGCGGCGCCGTCGCTGGCAAGGTCGGCATCGTCACCGGCGGCGGTTCGGGCCACCTGCCCGTCTTCCTCGGCTACGTGGGCGAAGGCCTGCTGGACAGCTGCGCCGTCGGCAATGTGTTCGCCGGACCACGCATGGACGACTGCATCGAGGCGATGCGCGCGGCCGACGGCGGTGCCGGCGTGCTGCAGCTGTACGGGAACTATGGCGGCGACCGCATGAACTTCGAGATGGCCGCCGAGATGCTCGAACTTGAGGGCATGAAGACGGCATCGGTACGCGTGTCAGACGACGTCGCGAGCGCACCGCCCGAGCAGCGCGAGAAGCGCCGCGGGGTGGCAGGCCTCGTGCTGGTCTACAAGGCCGCCGGCGCCAGGGCGGCCGTGGGCGCGACGCTCGAGGAGGTGGCCGCCACGGCGCGCAAGGCCGACGCCGCCTGCCGCACGATCGGCGTCGCGCTCACGCCTTGCGTGGTGCCGGAGTCCGGCAAGCCCTCGTTCGAGATCGCCGACGACGAAGTGGAGTTCGGCATGGGCATCCACGGCGAGCCGGGCATCTGGCGCGGTCCGCTCAAGACCGCCGACGCCCTCGCCGACGAGATGCTCGCGCGGGTGCTGCCCGAACTGGCGGTCTCGCGCGGCGACCATCTGGCACTGCTGGTCAACAGCCTGGGCGCCACGCCGTCCGAGGAGCTCTACATCCTCTATCGCCGCATCGCGACCGTGCTCGCCGGGCGCGGCGTCGACATCGCCTTCTCGCTTGTCGGCCGCTACGCCACGTCGATGGAAATGGCCGGTGCCTCCCTCAGCGTGATGAAGCTGGACGCCGACCTCGAGGCACTGCTGGCGGCGCCTGCAACCTGCCCGTTCTGGAGCGTGCGCTGATGCTCGATGCCATCGTCCTGGCCCGCGCGGTGCCGCGCTGGTGCGCCGCCATGCATGCCGCCGCCCCGGAACTCAACGCCCTCGACGGCCGCCTCGGCGACGCCGACCTCGGCGCCACGCTCGACAAGTGCGCCACGCTGATGGAGCAGGCGCTGCCCGGGCTGCCCGACTCGCTCGAAGGCATCTTCAAGCGCTGCGCGCAGGCCTCGGCGAAGGCCTCCGGCTCGAGCTTCGGCACGCTGCTGACTGTCGCGCTCATGACGGCCGGCAAGCACTGTGCCGGCAGAGAGTCGCTCTCGACGCAGGACGTCGCGGCGCTGCTGTCCGAAGTGATCGCGACGCTGTCCGCGCGCGGCGGCGCCGCCCTCGGCGACAAGACCGTGCTCGACGGGCTGGATGCGATCCAGCGCGCCCTGTCCGGTGCCGCGGCCGACGCTCCCGCCCTCGCGCTCGCCGGCGCGGCGGTGCGCGAATCGCTCGATGCATTCCGCGACAAGCCCAACCGCATGGGCCGTGCCCGCATGTTCGCGGACAAGACCATCGGCCTGGACGACCCCGGCATGGTCGCGCTGCAGCGCATGGTCGAGACGCTCTGACGGCACCCACCCGCGCCCCTCACCAAAGAAAAACGAACACGGAGACAGAACGAAATGCTCGGACAAGTGATCGTCAGCGGCCTCGCCATGGGTTGCATCTACGCGCTGATCGCGCTCGGCTACGCCTACGTCTGGAACACGATGGCGATCGTGAACTTCGCGGCCGGCGAGTTCCTGACCTTTTCCGCGTTTGTCTTCGTCGCCACCTTCACGACGAGCATGCACCTGCCCTTCTGGCTCGCCGCGCTGCTGACTGCCGCGGTGATGGCGTTGCTGGGGGCACTGTTCTCGCGGCTCGTGTTCGCCCGGCTGCAGCGCCAGAAGGCGCTGGTGGCCATCATCGCGACCGTGGGCTTCGGCATCTTTCTCAAGGAGATGGCCCGCATCATCTACGGACCCGAGCCGCTGCTGTACGCCAGCCCGTTCGGCGATGGCGTGATCGACGTGGGCGGCCTGCGCATTCCGGTGCAGCAGCTCGTGATCATGGTCGTCGTGGTGCTGGTGATGGTGCTGCAGTACCTGGCCCTGCGCTACACCACCATCGGCAAGGTCATGCGCGCCACCGCGCTGGATCGCGAGACCGCCCAGCTCATGGGCATTCCAGTCAACCGCGTGCTGGCCGGCACGTTCGCGTTCTCCTCGGTGCTGGCCGCGCTCGCGGGCATCCTGCTTGCGCCGCTGTTCTACGTGACGACCGAGATGGGCACGCTCGTGGGGCTGAAGGGATTCGTCGCGATGATCATCGGCGGCTTCGGCAGCGTGCCGGGTGCCATCCTCGGCGGCGTCCTGCTCGGGGTGATCGAGAACGTCGGCGCGTTCACCATCTCCTCCACCTTCAAGGACGCGATCGCGTTCGGCGTGCTGCTGATCTTCCTGCTGCTGCGCCCGCAGGGGATCCTTCCGGAACGCAACGCCGACCGCGCCTGAGGAGTCCATCATGCACAACAACACCTGGATGCGCTCCCTGGCGTGGGTCGCCGTGCTCGCCGCGCTGGCGCTGCCGATCGCACTCGATCTCAACATCTACTACCTGCACGTGCTCAACCTGGCGTGGATCTTCGCGATCGCCGCGCTGGGCCTGCAAGTGGCAACCGGCATCACCGGGCAGATCGTGCTCGGGCAGGCCGCGCTCGTGGGCTTCGGCGCGTATGCCACGGCGCTGCTCATGATGCGCGTGTCGCTGCCCTGGTTCGTGGCGCTTCCCGCCGCCATGCTGCTGAGCGCCGCCGTGGGCGTGTTGCTGGGCGCGGTGAGCACGCGCATCAAGGGCCATTACCTCGCCATCGTGACGCTCGCGCTCAACGAGATCTTCCGCATGGTCGCGCTCAACGAAGAAGCCCTCACCGGCGGGCCGATGGGCATGCGCGACATCCCGACGTTGAACATCCCCGCGCTGGGCGATCACATCGACAAGCAGCTCTACTTTCCGCTGCTCTTGCTGAGCCTGGCGGCCTACGCCGCGATGGTCTGGCTCCAGCGCTCGCGCATCGGCCGCGACATGCGTGCGGTGCGCGACGACGAGATCGCCGCCGAGGCCATGGGCGTCGATTCGCGCCGCGTGAAGACCATCGCCTTCGCGGTGTGCAGCGTCTGGGCCTCGCTGGCTGGCGGCCTCTACGTCCTGCTGGTCGGGTTCGCGGCACCAAACAACTTCACGGTCTTCGAGAGCATCAAGATGATGTTGATGGTGGTGCTCGGCGGCCTGGGCTCGATCGCCGGCACCTTCCTTGGCGCGGTGGTGATCACCGTGCTGCCCGAGGCACTGCGCGGCCTCCAGACCTATTACCTGGCCGCGTTCGGCATCGGCGTGGTGGCGATCCTGCTGCTTGCGCCGCGCGGCCTCGGCGTGGTCGGCGACTGGCTGCTCGGCGCGTTCCTGACGGGCCGGCGCGATCCGGTGGGCGAAGCACCCGCCGCGCCGCTGAACCTCGGTGCGGCCGCCTGCGCCGCGAGCGCAGCCTTGGCCGGCCGCACGCCGGTTCCCGTGAGCGGCGAGCCCCTGCTCCAAGTGCGCCGCGTGTCGCGCAGCTTCGGCGGCGTCAAAGCCCTCGACGACGTCGCGTTCGACGTGCGCCGCGGCGAGATCCTCGGGCTGATCGGCCCGAACGGATCGGGCAAGTCGACCATGATCAACGCCTGCTCGGGCACCGTGGGCGTGGAAGGTGGCATCGAACTGGCAGGCGAGCGCATCGACAACCATGCGCCATGGTCGATCCACGCGAAGGGCGTGGCCCGCATCTTTCAGAACGTGCGGCTCTGGGAATCGATGACGGTGCTGGAGAACGTCATGGTCGCGTGGCGGCCGCCGGAGGGCGCGTCCGGCCAACGCGAAGCGCTCTGCCGCACGGCGGCGCTCGAGGCCCTGAACAGCATGGGCGTCGCGCACCTCGCATACCGGCGCGGCGGCGACCTGTCCTTCGGCCAGAGCCGGCTGGTGGAGATGGCGCGCGCGATCGTCAACAGGCCCCGCCTGCTGCTGCTCGACGAGCCTGCGGCGGGACTGCGCGGCGGGCTGATCCTGGAACTCGCGCAGATCCTGCAGCACCTGCGCGCGCAGGGCATGTCGATCCTCGTGGTGGAGCACCGCATCAAGCTGGTCATGAACATGTGCGATCGCGTCGTGGTGCTCAACCTGGGCCACAAGATCGCGGATGGCGCGCCGGCCGAGGTCATGAACACGCCGGCGGTGATCGAGGCCTACCTGGGCGAACGCGTGCCCGAAGAGGCCGCGCCCCCGCTCACCGCCCAGCCGGTGGCGGGCTGAGCCGCCGGCTATGCGCCCTCCCCGTTTTCGTTCCCTCTTAGATCAATGCGCACCGCGCCATCCACTGGAGATAAAAGCATGAAGAAGACTACCGTTCCCTCGTCACGCCGCGCATGGATCGCCGCAGCGTCGCTCGCGCTCTCGCTGCCCGCGATGGCCGATGCGCTCATCGGCGTCTCGCTGCCGCAGACAGGCCCCAAAGCGCTCGTCGGACGCAACTTCAAGCAGGGCGTGGAGCTCGCGGTCACGGAGATCAACGCCGCGGGCGGCGTGCTGGGCAAGCCGCTGGAGGTCGTGTTCGAGGATGACCAGGGCGACAACCCGAACGGCGCGATCAACGCGGTGAACAAGCTGATGCAGGTCAGCAAGGTGCCGGTGATGATCGGCCCGCACTACTCGGTCACCCAGATGGCCACGCAGAAGACCTACTGCAACGGCAAGGTGGTGTCGCTCACCGGCGGTACCTCGGTGGCCATCACGCACAGCGGCTGCAACTACGTGATCCGCACGCGCTCCGACGACGACGTGCAGGCCAAGGCGCTGATCGCCTATGCCCAGAAGGAACTCAAGGCCGGGGAGAAGACGGCCATCTTCTATGCCAACGACGACTTCGGAAAGTCGGGGCAGGCGCGCGTGGTCGCCCAGATGGCTTCGCTGGGGCTGAAGCCCGTCGCCGTGGAAAGCCACAACCCCAGCGACAAGGACTACTCGGCGCAGCTCGCCAAGCTGCAGAAGGCCGGTGCGGAGCTGGTCATCCTGTGGGCGCACGACACGGATGCGGCGCTGATCCTGCGCCAGGCCAAGCAGTTCGGCCTGCCCTTCAAGTTCGCGGGCGCCGTGCTGTCCGAGGAAGCGTTCCTCAAACTGGCCGGCAGTGCCGCGGAAGGCTCGATGAGCGCCTCCTACTTCGTGCCGACGGATCCCAACCCCGCCGTACAGGCCTTCGTGAAGAAGTACGAGGCGAAGTACAGGATGGCGCCCGACGTGTGGTCCGCCACCTACTTCGACGCGACCATCCTCGCCGCCAGGGCCATCAACGAAGCACGGTCCCCCGACGTGGAGAAGATCCGCGAGGCGTTCTCCAGGGTGAGCTACAGCGGCCTGCTCGCGGACTACAAGTGCGACAAGGCCGGCGACTGCAACCGGCAGGTCAACATCGTGGAGATCAAAGGCGGTCAGCCGGTCGTTCGCTCGGCGGTGAAGTTCTGAGCCCCGGCGCAGCGAGGAACCCCATGATGCAAGCAGACCTGCCGCGTGCCATCGTCACCGAGCGGCCCGAACTCGAGCTCTCGCACGTCGACGTGTTCTACGGCAAGGTGCAGATTCTGTTCGACCTGTCGATCCGTGCCTATGCGGGCCAGATCGTCGCGGTCATCGGCGCGAACGGCGCGGGCAAGTCGACCACCCTGAACCTGATCGTGGGCCGGCTCAAGGCCGGCGCGGGGCGCGTGGAGTTTGGAGGCCGTGACATCGGCGCGCTTTCCGTGGAGCAGATCGTCGCATCGGGCATTGCCTGCGTGCCCCAGCGGCGGCGGATCTTCTCGACACTGAGCGTCAAGGAGAACTTGGAGGTCGGCGCTTATGTGCGTCGGCGCGACAAGGGCGCGGTCAGCGCCACGCTGGACGAGATCTACGAGCTTTTCCCGGTGCTCAAGCACAAGGCTGGGGAAATGGGCGGCGTGCTGTCCGGCGGCGAACAGCAGATGCTGGCGATCGCACGCGGCCTGATGGCCGGTCCCCGCATCCTGCTGCTGGACGAACCGTCGATGGGCCTGTCGCCCAAGCTCACGACCGAGATGTTCCTCGACATCCGCCGCATCGCGCGCGCCGGGCGCACTGTCGTGATCGTCGAGCAGAACGCTTTCGCCGCGCTGAGCGTTGCCGACCACGGCTATGTGCTCGAAGGCGGGCGAATCGCACTCGAAGGCTCCGCCGCGCAGCTGCTGCACGACGACCATGTGCGGGACGCTTACCTCGGGGCCTGACGCGACCACCCATAACAGACCATGGCCTTCCACCAGACACTTGCCCAGACCGCTGCCGCGGTCGAATCCCTCATGCCCGAGTTCCGGGCGATCTTTGAAAATCGCGCCGTCACGTCCGCGGCGGTACGCGCACACCACAGCCATGGTGAGGGCCTACCGGACCCCGGCCAGCCCGACGTGGTCCTGTTCCCCCTGAACAACGAGGAAGTGGCGGCCGCCCTGAAGCTGTGCCACCGTGAGGCGGTCCCGGTCATCGCCTTCGGCAGCGGCACATCGATGGAAGGCCACGTCGCGGCGATCCACGGCGGCGTCTGCATCGACGTCTCGCGCATGGACCGCGTGCTCGAAGTCTCCACCGAATCGATGGACTGCCGCGTGCAGGCGGGCGTAACGCGCGAGCAGCTCAACGAGCACCTGCGCGCCAGCGGACTTTTCTTCGCGGTGGACCCCGGCGCCAACGCATCGCTGGGCGGCATGGCCTCGACGCGGGCCTCCGGCACTGCCGCGGTGCGCTACGGCACCATGCGTGAAACCGTCATGGGCCTGACGGTAGTCACACCCGACGGACGCATCGTGCGTACCGGCACGCGCGCGCGCAAGTCGGCATCGGGCCTCGACCTGACACGGCTGTACGTCGGAAGCGAAGGCTTGCTGGGAATCATCACCGAGGTGCAGCTGCGCCTTTTCGGCCTGCCGGAGCACGTCACAGCGGCCGTGTGCCAGTTCGACAGCCTGCGCGCCGCCATGGACACCGTGATCGCCACGCTGCAGCTGGGCGTGCCGGTCGCGCGCATCGAGCTTCTCAACGAAGTACAGATGGACGCCTGCATCCGCTACTCGAAGCTCGACGAGTTCGAGCCCCGCCCCACCCTGTTTATCGAGTTCCACGGCAGCGAAAGCGCCGTGGCGGAACAGGTCGCGACAGTGGAATCACTTGCGCTCGACAATAGCGGCAGCGGGTTTCGTTACGCCCACCGACCCGAAGACCGCTCCAGGCTGTGGAAGGCGCGGCACTCCTGTTACCACGCCAACCTCGCGATGCACCCCGGCTGGAGCTCCATGGGTACGGACGCATGCGTACCCATCTCTGCGCTGGTGGAATGCATCACCGAAACCGAGGCCGCCATCCGTGAAAGCGGCCTGTACGCGCCCATCGTCGGCCACGTGGGCGATGGCAACTTCCATCTGGGCATCATCTACGACGACAACGATCCTGCGGCACGGGGCAAGGCGGAGGCCCTGGCCGAGGACGTGGCGCTGCGCGCGATCCGCCTCGGCGGCACCTGCACCGGCGAGCACGGCGTCGGCCTGCACCGCATCGGGCAAATCGAGATCGAGCATGGCGAAGCCATCGATCTCATGCGCGACATCAAGCGCGCACTCGATCCGCTCGGCATCATGAACCCGGGGAAGATGCTGAGGATGTAGCCACCTTGCGAACGTCCAACCACGGCTAGTGTGCTCTCCCTCTGGTAGGCCAGCAAAGTCGATGCGGTTCCTTAAGGATCGAGTCACCTGTGGCAGTCCATGCAAAGGGCCCGGACGATGCGGCGCAGGATGGCTTCTGGATAGCACATGGAATGGGCTGCTGCCGGTCTCATAGACACCGACCTAAGCTTTTTGAGCTTTCTCGAACTGTATCGGGCTGACGTAGCCGAGCGTCGAATGACGACGCGTCGGGTTGTAGAGCCGCTCGATGTAGTCGAACACATCGGCGCAGGCCTGTTCCCTGGACCGATACACCTTTCTGGCTGTGCGCTCGGTCTTCAATGAACTGAAGAAGCTCTCCATGGCCGAGTTGTCCCAGACCTCGCCCCGCGCGGCTCATGCTGCAGGTGATGCCTTCCGCCGAAGTTGCGCACTTCGGCGGCCAGAGGGTGCGAGAAATCAGCAGGAGGACACCGTATCCATTGAATGCACAGCGCGTGTCGAATCCTTCCCGCGCCACCCAGAACGGGCGACGCGCGTTCTCTTCGTGAATGCCTTCACAGATCAGCCTATGCCAACACTGCTGCGTACACAGCGCCACTAAGCCTAGCTAGGTGACGTGCAGGTGAAGCTGGACGCCGCGTCGGGATCGCCGGTGCCGTTGTATTTTGGAAACTGCGGGTGCCTGCACATCGGCCGCTGCATGCCCTTGCCCGGCTCGACGCTGCGCGTGGCCACGATCTCGTGGGCGCTGGGATGGGTGCCGGTTTCGATCCAGTCGAACATCGAGGTGATGAGGTCGACGCTGTCCGGGCCCTTGCCGCCTGCCGGCGTGGCGGCGCAGTGGTCGTTGCCTGCCAGCACGTAGTACTCGACGAACCGGTCGGCCGCGGCCTGCCCGCCCGCTGCGGCGACGACCTTGCGGTAGTAGTCCGTGGTGTTGTTGTGCGTGATCAGCCAGTCGGTGGTGCCGTGCATGAGCAGCATCTTGCCGTTGCGGGCCCGGAACCCGCTCAGGTCGGGGTTGACTGCATCGATCAATCGGGCGAGGTGGTCGAGTCGGTTCGTGTACTGCAGCGGGTCGACGTTCAGCGGGTCTGCGGACGGGTCTTGCGCCACGAAGTACTTCATGTAGTCGCCGCCGAGAATCTGAAGCGTGGTGCCTCCGATGGCCTGCCACGATGCGTCGTCGGCGGTCTCGCCGCCGACATAGGGAAAGGCCGGCCATGTGTAGCGACCACCCGCCACGTCGGTGGGCTCGTACAGGACCTTGGCGGACGCCAGCTGCGCATCGGTCAGGCAAGAGTCTGCGTCGGCGCCCGTGCATCGGAGCTTGGCCAGATCGGGCTTGCAGGCCTCGGGGTGGCTGATGATGCCGTCCTTCAGGCCGTCGAGTGCATCGCATTGGGACTGCATGAAGTTCGCGAGGGTCTTGACCTTCGGGATGCTCAGGCCCGCCTCGGGCTGGGCCAGCTGCTTGAGTATTTTTTGTTACCAGAGGAACTGGCCCGTGTAGGCATTGGCCGGGGCGCGCGCGATCACGCCGTCGAACAGATCGGGATGCCGTTGCGCCTGGATCAACGCCTGACGCCCACCGCCCGAACAGCCCTCGTAGACAAACTTCGAGCGGCCGACCGATTCGCCATAGCGCGAGCGGAGCACGGCCTTCGCCGATGCAAGCACCTTGGGCACGGCACCGTCTGCGTAGTCCTGAAGCAACTGGGGGTCCATAGCGAAGGAGCCATTGGGATGCTTGGCCGCATCGTGTCCATGGTTCGTCGCGATGGTCGCGTAGCCGCTTTCCGCGACGCCAGGGCTGTAGGCGCTGGGGTAGATGGCGCCGTCGAAGCCGCCGCCGCCGATGAACAGGACACGCTGGTTCCATCTGCTGGGCAGCTTGACTTCGAAGGCGAGTTCCGGCGGCATCTCGCCGCGCACGGTGCAGGTCTCCGGCGTGGTGTCTGTCTGGGGCGTCAGCGTCGCCTGCGTGATCGTGGCGCCTTCGAAGGCCCGGCTCAGGAAGCTGTTGCACGCGGCCTGCGCGCTTCCGGCACCGGACGGGAACAGCGCGGGTGGCGAGTTGCCACCACCGCTGCCGCTGCCGCCGCAGGAAGCAAGCAGCGCCGCAGCAGCCACCACGGACCACGAGGTGATGCGCCGGTGGGTGTCGCGTCGGCATGTGAGAAGGGCCATCTTCATTCTTTGTCTCCTTGTTGGGGCAATGCCCCCGTGAACGCGCACGCTGGCGCGGAAAGCACTCATGCGGCGGGCGTGAAAAGCACCGTGCCCTGCGCGAGCACGCTGGTCCTGTCGTCTGCGCTCTTGATCGCACCTTGCAATTCGAGAACGCAGCCGCCCTTCGAATGCGCGGCCATCGACGTCACGCGCCACTCGATGAGTACCGTCTCGCTCGCCCGTACGGGACGCAGCAGGTCGACCGAGAAGTTCATGCCCAGCACCTTCCCCCTCGTAGCGAAGTGACTGGCGGTCAGCCCCATTAGCAGCGAGGTGGTGTGGGTCGCACTGGCGATCAAGCCGCCGAAGCGCGTGCCCTGTGCAAACGCGGCATCGTGGTGCAGCGGGTTCTCGTCTCCCGCGGCCAGCGCGAAGGCACGCACTTGCGCTTCGTCGAAGGTGTGGGGTCGCGAGAAGCGATAGCCGGGCCCGACAGGCCCCAGGGCCGCGGCCGCTTCGCACTCAGCCATGGCTCGCGAGCCGGGTGATGGCGCCCTGACTTCCGGCCTGCTGGCGCAAGCGGAACTTCTGGATCTTTCCCGTGGCCGTCTTCGGCAAGGGGGTGAAGATCACGCGGCGCGGACACTTGAAGTGCGCCAGCCGCTCGCGGCAGAACGCAATGATCTCCTGCTCGGTGGGCGCGGCGACACCGGCCTTCAGCTCGATGAACACGCACGGCACCTCGCCCCACTTGGGGTCGGGCTGCGCCACCACGGCGGCATGCAGCACCGCCGGGTGTCCATGGATGACGTCTTCGATTTCGACCGACGAGATGTTCTCGCCGCCCGAGATGATCACGTCCTTCGACCGATCGGTGATCTGCGCATACCCGTTGGCATGCAGGACCGCGACGTCGCCGGTGCGGAACCAGCCATCGGCGAGCGCCTTGCGCGTTGCCGCTTCGTTCTTGAAGTAGCCCATCATCACGGTGTTGCCGCGCAGCATGAGTTCCCCAGCCGACATGCCGTCGGGCACGACGGGCTCGAGGGTGTCGGCGTCGCCGACCATGAGGCCTTCGAACATGGCGGCGCGCACGCCCTGGCGCACGCGCAGCGCACCCTGCTCGGCGGGCGCCAGATCGTCCCAGCCGTCCTGCCACACGCAACTCACCGGCGTACCCGAAACCTCCGTGATGCCGAAGACGTGCTCCACATCGAAGCCCATCGCCAGCACCGCATTCAGCACGGCGAGCGGCGGTGGCGAGCCGGCCGTGAGCACGCGCACGGGGCGCGGCAGCCGGGTGTCTTTCGCCGCGTCCGCGAGCATTGCCATCACGACTGGCGCTGCGCAGAGGTGATCGATCTGATGGCGCTCGATGGCCTCCAGCACGACGTCGGCAGACACCCGGCGCAGGCAGACATGGGTGCCCGCCGCCGCAGTCACGGCCCAAGTGAAGCACCATCCGTTCGCGTGGAACATGGGCAAGGTCCACAGGTACTTCGGCGCCCGTGGCATTGCCCAGTTCGTGATCTGCAGCAGGCTCATGAGGTAGGTGCCGCGATGGCTGGCGACCACGCCCTTGGGGTCTCCGGTCGTGCCGGAGGTGTAGTTCAGGGCGATGGGTTGCCACTCGTCGCTGGGCCAACGACCGGCAAAGTCCGGGTCTCCGATCGCCAGCAGCGATTCGTAGTCGGTCTCGCCGATGGGTTCGCCGGGTGGTGCGAGGTGGTCGTTGATGTCGATGACCGCAGGCGCACGGTCGAGCAGCTTTAGCGCTGCGGCCACCGTGGCGGCGAACTCGCGATCGACCATCAGCAATTTGCACTCGCCGTGGCGCAGGATGAACGCGATGCCTTCGGCATCCAGGCGATGGTTGATTGCGTTGAGCACCGCGCCGGCCAGCGGAATGCCGAAGTGGGCCTCCAGCATGGCCGGCGTGTTGGGCGCGAGCACCGAGACGGTGTCGCCCGGTTCGATGCCTCGCATCGCCAGCGCGGACGCCAGGCGATGGCAGCGCTCGCGCGTCTGCGTCCAGGTTCGCCTCAACTCGCCGTGCACCACCGCCACGCGGTTCGGATGCGCGAGCGCCGCGCGGTCGAGAAAGCCCAGCGGCGTGAGCGGCACATGATTTGCCGCGCAGCGTTCGAGGCCCCGTGCATAGGATGGCGCGCTCATGCGGTGGTCTCCTTGGAGGTGTCGTGGAAGGTCGTAAACGCGGAGACTGGCTCGCGCTCGGTGACGAGCGAGTTCTCGACCGACGAGGTGTCGGCGTAGCCCAGGCTCATGCCGCAGACCAGCATCTGGCCGGCGGGAATGTCCAGCAGGTCCGCGATCTGGCGATGGAATTTCAGGAACGCGGCCTGCGGGCAGGTGTGGAGGTTGCGGCCGCGCGCGGCCACCATCACGCTCTGCAGGAACATGCCGTAGTCCAGCAGGCTGCCCTCCTCGAGTTCGCGGTCCACCGTGAAGAACAGGCCCACGGGCGCATCGAAGAAGCGGTAGTTGCGACCGTGCTGCAGGTGCATGCGCTGCTTGTCGCCCTTGGCGATGCCGAGCAATCCGTAGAGGTCCCAGCCGACCTTGCGGCGTCGTTCCAGGTAGGGAGAACACCATTCGCGCGGGTAGTAGTCGTAGGGCTCGAGCAGCTCGCCCGACCGGCCGGGATCGTCGTCGAGCGCGGCAATCGCCGCCGACAGACGGGTCTTGGCAGGCCCCGTCAGCACATGCACATGCCAGGGCTGCATGTTCATGCCGGAGGCGCTGTAGCGCGCCGTCGAGAGGATCGCCTCGACCTCTTCCCGGGGCACCGGCCGGGGCAAGAACGCCCTGACGCTGCGCCGGGTGGCAATGGCCCAGTCGACCGCTCCTTGCAGCGCGTGTGCCTCCAGCGGTGGCGCCATCATTCGGTTCATTGGGGTTTCCTTGCTATTTCGAAGCCGGGCGAATCGCCCCGCCCACACGGCCCACTTCGCCGGGGGCCGCGCGCGCGGCCTTGGCCTGGGTCGACGCGGCGCGCGACTGGTTCACGAACGACACCGCTGCCGCGCCGATGACGCCGGCCAGGGCGATCGCCATGAAGTTCTGCTCGATGGGCAGGCTCAGCGACACGAGCCAGCCGATCAGGATCGGCGCGGCAATGGCGCCGATGCGGCCGACACCTGAGGCAAAGCCGACACCCGTCGAACGCACGGCCGGTGGATAGAAATCGCCGGCGTAGGCATAGGCCAGCAGTTGCGTTCCGAGCGTGGACGCACCCACCACGAACACGGCAACGAACAGCAGCTCGGTCGATTTCGTGTATGCGAGCGCGGCCAGCGACGCAGCCCCGACCACGTAGAACGCCACCAGTACATGTTTGATGTTGAACTTGTCGCTCAGCAGGCCGCCGCCGATTGCGCCCACGATCGCACCGACGTTGAAGACGATCACGAAGTTCAGGGCCGAGCCCAGGCTGTATCCCGCCATGGCCATGAGCTTGGTCAGCCAGGAGTTCAGCGCGTAGACCATGAACAGCCCCGTCATGAAGGCCACCCAGATCATCACGGTGCTGAACGCGCGCCCGGCGTCGAACAGGGTGCGCACCGGCGCGTCGTGCAGGCGGTCGCTGGACGCGCCTACATACACGGTGCCGGCTGCGTTCGGCTGCTCCGGCGCGAGCTTGGCCGCGATCTCGCCGAGCTGCCGCTGGTCACCCTTCTTGAGGAGAAACGACAGCGATTCGGGCATCGTTTTCAGAATGAGTGGAATCAGCAGCACGGGCAAGCCGGCCACATAGAACACCCATTGCCATCCATGGCTCTCGATGAGCTGCTTGGCGGTGAGCGCGACCAGAATGCCGCCAACGGAGTAGCCCGCGAAAACCATCGTCACCAGGCGCGTGCGCAGCTTCGCCGGTGCGAACTCGCCCATCTGCGCGGTCACGATGGGCAACACCCCGCCGATGCCGAGGCCCGCGATGAAGCGGGCGACGCTGAAGCCGATGGGTTCGGTGGCCAGCCCAGTCAGCGCCGTGAAGACACTGAAGAGCGCCACGCACACCGCGATCATGCGAGGGCGGCCGATGCGGTCGGCCAGGGTGCCCAGAAAGATCGCGCCCAGCATAGTTCCGAACAACGCCGACCCGGCCATGACGCCAGCGCTCGTGGCGTCGACGCCCATGTCTTTCATGATCGATGGCAGCGCGGCGCCCACGACCGCCAGGTCATAGCCGTCGATGACCAGGATCAACACGCACCACCAGAGCACGAGCCCGTGAAAGCCGTTGAACCGGGAGTGCCCCGCCAACGCGTGAATATCGACCTGCTTGCCGGCCTGCTGCATGTTTTTGTCTCCTGTCGTTTGATCTTTCGCGGGATGCGATGTCGACGGGAGGTTAGTTCTGCAGGCGGCGCGCTTCCATGCCCGCGCGTCTCGATCTGGATGGGGCGTTCGGACATGTCGGCGTCCCCGGCGAGCGCCGAAGGTTCGGCTTATTCCGGCGCGGGCGCGGACGAGCGATAGGCGCCCGGGCTGACGCCGGTCCATTTCTTGAAGGCGCGATGGAAGGCGCTGGTTTCCTGGAAGCCGGTGCGCGCGGCGACTTCGGCCACCGTCAGCGACGCGCTCGACAAGAGGTCGATGGCGATGTCCCGCCGCAGGTCGTCCTTCACGCGCTGGTAGCTCACGCCCTCCTGCTGCAAGCGGCGTTGCAGCGTGGTGCCGGAAACGCAGAGTTCCTGTGCGAGCTTTTCGAGTTCGGGCCACGCCTCGGGCATCTGGCTTCGCAACCTGTTGCGCACCTGGGCGCTGGTGCTGGCGTCGTTGCGGTACTTGACCAGCAGGTTGGCCGGCGCTTCCCTCAGGAAGTTGTCGACCGTTGCGGGCGACTCCGCAATCTTCAGGTCCAGCAGATCGCTGGCGAAACTGATGTGCGTGGTCTCGCCATTGAATTTCACGCTCTCGCAAAAGCGCGTGCGATAGTGGCTGTCGTCACCGGGCGGCGGGCACCGGAACTGCATCTCGCGCAGGGGAATGCGCCGGTGCACGAGCCAGCAGGCCAGGCCATGGACCAAGATGAACCAGGTGCCGTAGCCGAACAAACGGCGCAGCACGCCGCCGTCATGCAGGATCACGCGCGCCTCGTCGCCGTCGCAGACCAGCTCGCCGCGGAAGTCGTCCAACGTGGCGTGGAGGAACCGCAAGATGCGGCGCAGCGCATGCGCCAGGTTGTCGGCGTTGACGGCGGCGCGCGTCATCAGCGCATAGCTGCCGCGGCGAAGCCCGTGGCTGTCGAGACCGAAGAACTCGTCGTCCATCAGGTCGGCCAGCGCCACCCACATCTGCGAATACGCCGCCGCCGAGATGCGCGCACGCGGCGCGTTCAACAACTCGCGATCAATCTTGGCGCTTTCGAGGACGCTGCTGATGTCCATGTTCCTCAGCGCCGCGGCGTGGATCGCCTCGTGCACCAGTTCAATGGACACGGTTCCCTTCAAGCCTGCAGACTTCATACGCACTCGCTCAAGAATCAGTGGTGGGGCGAGCTCTTTATAAGCGCGTTTCGCGCTGTGCAGGATGCGACCTCAGGGGACCCGCAGCGTCTGCATCAATGAGATGCCGCCGACCTCTGTCGTGGGCTGTCGCGGAAGTTGTGCGACTAGCTGATCTGGGAATCGGAAGCGCCAGGTGCCGTCGACGAAAGCCTCGACAAGACGGCGCTGCGGCAGACATCCAGAATTTCATCGGCCAGTGGCGAGTCGTCAGGACACGCCCGCGACAGCACGATGGCACCGACTGCCTGCGCAATGAGGTCGATCCGCCTGGCGCGTGCGTCGCCGCCCTGATCGTCCTCCTCTGGCGCGTCGAACTGGTTTCCCAGGGTCACCAGCAGGTTTTCAATGCCGGTCGCAAACGCAGTCTTGATCGACTCCGGTTGGCGCGCAGCATCTGCGCACAGGGCGGCCATCGTGCAACCGTCACCCGGTGCATCTCGGTGTTCACGGGACAGATAGTGATGGACAAATGCCATCGCATCGACGCCTTCGGCCTTGGCGGCCGTCTGCGCAAAACCACAAGTCGCGGCTTGCGCCATCAGGTCGGCTTTGGATTCGAAGTGCTTATAGAACCCGCCGTGGGTAAAGCCTGCGAACGCCATCAAGTCCGCAATTCCCACCCCGTCGTAACCACGCTCGCGAAACAGCGTGGAGGCCGTCTCGACGATGTGCGCCCGGTTCGCCTGTGCCTGCGCCTTGGTGACCTTCATGTCCAGGACCTCTCTAGATGTGCCATCGGTGAAGCCATGAATATACATTGATGTCGATCATCATCAAAGTCCTTGACATCAAAGATGATGATCGACATCATTAAGCCAACTTACCTTGGAAGGCTCCCGAAAATGAGCGATACCCACCTGACCGCCCCCACCCGCTTCGTCGAAGTGGATGGCGACAAATTCGCCTATCGCCGCTGGGGCAACACCTCCAGCGGACAGCCCCCTCTGTTCTTCGTCCAACATTTCCGCGGCGGCCTGGACCACTGGGATCCCCTGTTGACCGATGGTCTGGCCGCAGGCCGCGAGGTCATCCTTTACAACGGTCGCGGCATTGCCTCCTCGACCGGCACGCCCCGCAACCGGATCGAAGACATGGCGGACGACATCGCCCTGGTGATCCGGGCGCTGGGTCTGTCCCAGGTCGATCTACTTGGTTTCTCGATCGGGGGCTTCCAGGTGCAGGAGGTCGTGCTGCGTCACCCGCAACTGGTTCGAAAGCTCGTCCTGCTCGGCACCGGACTGCGCGGCGGCGATCCGAAGATGGAGCCCAGGGTGCTGGAGGTCGCGCCGAACCCCGTGCCGACCGCGGATGACTTTCTCTACCTGTTCTTCGGCCGCTCGGAAGCTGCCAAGCAGGCGGGTCTGGCCTTCTGGGAGCGCCGCCACCAGCGCGCCGACCAGGACCCGCCCAGCTCGATGGCCGTCGCTCAAGCCCAAGCCGAGGCGCACGCCGCCTACCTGCAGCCGTTGCCGGGTGCGAACCCCTATGCCTTCCTGAACGCCGTCACGCAGCCGACCCTGGTGCTCAACGGCGTCGACGACATCATGATTCCCACGATCAACTCCTGGCATCTGTCGCAGAACATTCCCAACGCGCAGCTGTTGATCTATCCCGACGCCGGACACGGCGCGCAGTTCCAGTATCCCGATCGCTTCCTGCAACACGCGATCCAGTTCCTCGAGGAGTGATGCCGTAGCGCATCCCGTCCCCGCCCGATCAACGACGACACAGCAAACAAGCATGACTGACAAGACGCTCTTCGAGCCCTACACACTTGGCTCACTCCAACTGTCCAACCGCATCGTGATGGCGCCGCTGACGCGCAATCGGGCAGGCGCTGGTCTGGTGCCCAGCGAGTACGCCGCCACCTACTACGGTCAGCGCGCCTCGGCGGGCCTGATCATCACCGAGGCCACCCAGATCTCGGCCGATGCCCAGGGCTACCAGGACACCCCGGGCCTGTACACGCCGCAGCAGATCGACGGCTGGCGCAACGTGACCGACGCCGTTCACGCCAAGGGCGGGCGGATCTTCGTGCAGTTGTGGCACGTGGGCCGTATCTCCCACGTCGACCTGCGCCCTGGTGGCACCGCGCCGGTGGCCCCCTCCCCCATCCGCGCCGCGACCAAGACCTTCGTCAACAACGGTTTTCATGACGTCTCCGAGCCACGTGCCCTGACCCTGGATGAGATTCCAGGCATCGTCGAGGATTTCCGCCAGGCTGCGGCCCATGCGATCACTGCGGGGTTCGACGGCGTCGAGGTCCACGGTGCCAACGGCTACCTGCTGGAGCAGTTCATCAAGGACGGTGCCAACACCCGGACGGACGCGTACGGCGGCTCCATCGAGAACCGCGCGCGCCTGTTGCTCGAAGTCACGGCCGCCGTGGCGAAGGAAATCGGTGCCGAACGCACCGGTGTGCGCCTCTCGCCGGTGTCGTCGGCCGGCGCCATTTCGTCCAGCGATCCGCAGTCGCAGTACGACTACATCGCCGAGCAACTCAATGCGATGGGCATCGTCTACCTGCATGTGGTCGAAGGCGCCACCGGGGGGCCGCGCGATGCCGCACCGTTCGATTTCGACGCCCTGCGCACTCGCTTCAAGAACACCTACCTGGCCAACAACGGGTATGACCTCGAACTGGCCAACGCCCGCCTGATCGAGGACAAGGCCGACCTGTTCGTCTTCGGCCGCCCCTTCATCAGCAACCCCGATCTGGTCGAAAGGCTGGAGATCGGCGCACCCCTCGCCGCGCTGGACCCCACCACGCTGTATGGCGGTGGCGCCAAAGGCTACATCGACTATCCGACCCTCGCTGATTCCAGCGTCCGGTAGTCGTTTTTCCACGCTGCATATCGCGGCATGGACTCACCCTTTCGATCACCAGCAAAACACATGACCTCTCATTCCACTGTTCTCATCACGGGCGCCTCGACCGGCATTGGCGCCATCTATGCCGACCGCTTCGCACGCCGCGGCCACGACCTCGTGCTGGTGGCGCGCGACAAGGCGCGGCTGGAAGAGCTCGCGGCGCGCTTGCGTGAGGAAACCGGCGCTGCCGTCGATATCCTTGCGGCCGACCTGACCCAACCCGGCGATCTGGCCGCAATCGAGGCGCGCCTGCGCGAGGACGCCAGGATCGAAACCCTGATCAACAACGCCGGGGCCGCGCTGTCCGGCCAATTCATCGATCAACCGACAGACGACATCGCTCGCCTGGTCAGCCTCAACACCACCGCGCTGGTCAGGCTGGCCAGTGCCATCGCCCCGCGCCTGGTGCAGGCCGGCAAAGGTGCGATCGTCAACATCGGCTCGGTGGTCGGCCTGGCGCCCGAGTTCGGCATGTCGGTCTACGGCGCGACCAAGGCCTTCGTTCTGTTCCTGTCCCAGGGGCTGAACCTGGAGCTCGCGCCCCAGGGTATCTACGTGCAGGCGGTGTTGCCGGCCGGAACCCGTACCGAGATCTGGGAGCGCGCGGGCATCGATAGCCGTGCGATGCCTGACCTGATGGGAGTAGAAGAGCTGGTGGATGCCGCGCTGGCCGGATTCGACCGCCGTGAACTCGTGACCATCCCGCCGTTGCACGATGCCGCGCGCTGGGAAACGCTGAACACGGCACGTCAGGCCCTGGTCGCGGACATCCGGCAGGCGCATGTGGCAGAGCGCTATCGAAACGCCGCCTGATACGGAAAGAAGCGCCCGAACGGAAGGAACATCACATGACATTCAAGGCACTGCTCGCCAGCAAGACCGGCGACACCATATCAAGCAGCCTGGTCGACTTCAAGGAAGAGGACCTGATGCCGGGCGACGTCACCGTCGCGGTCGAGTACTCGACGGTGAACTACAAGGACGCGATGGCGCTCAGTGGCCGGTCACCGGTCATTCGCCAGTTTCCGCTGATTCCGGGCATCGACTTTGCCGGCGTCGTCGAGGCATCGACTTATCCCGGCATCGCAGCCGGCGACCGTGTGCTGGCCAACGGCTGGGGACTGAGCCAGACGCACCACGGCGGCTTTGCGCAGAAGGCGCGGGTGAGTGGTGATTGGCTGGTCAAGGTTCCCGAGGTGTTTTCGACCCGGGATGCCATGGCCATCGGCACCGCCGGGTACACCGCCATGCTGTCGGTGCTCGCGCTCGAGCATGGTGGCCTGACGCCCGAGCACGGCGACATCCTGGTGACGGGCGCCAATGGCGGCGCCGGCTCCGTGGCGATCGCGCTGCTGTCGAGCCTGGGCTATCGCGTGATCGCGTCGACCGGGCGTCTCGAGGAATCCGAATACCTGCGTGCGCTGGGCGCGGCGGACATCATCGACCGTCACACCCTGTCCGAAGCGGGCGCACCGATCGCCAAGGAGCGATGGGCCGGGGCCATCGATTCGGTCGGCAGCCATACCTTGGCAAACGTCCTGGCGCAGACCCGCTATCGCGGCGTGGTCGCGGCCTTCGGGCTCGCACAGGGCGAGGACCTGCCGGCATCCGTCCTGCCCTTCATCCTGCGCAACATCACCCTCGCCGGTATCGACTCGGTCAATGCGCCGCAGCCTGCGCGGCTGCAGGCGTGGTCGCGTCTGGCCAGCGACCTGGACCTGGACAAGCTGGCACGGACCACCAAGGTGATCGGATTGGCAGAGGTTCCTGACGTTGCCAGCCAGGTACTCGCAGGTAAGGTCCAGGGGCGCACCATCGTGGATGTGAACGCCTGACCGGATCGCGCATGCCCTACATCGATGCTCCCAACCTCTCGATCGATGTCGACGGGACTGCATTCGCGTACCGCGACCTGGGGCCGCGCGATGGCGTGCCTCTGGTCCTGCTCAACCACTGGGGCGCGGTCCTCGACAATTTCGACCCGCGGATCGTCGATGGACTTGCCCGCAGGCATCGCATCATCGCCCTCGACTACCGAGGGATCGGCGCTTCAGGCGGAACAGCGCCTGTGACCATCGATGCGATGGCGCGGGATGCGATCGCGCTGGTCCACGCACTGGGCTTCGAGAAGATTGATCTGCTTGGCTTCTCCCTCGGAGGATTCGTGGCGCAGGACATCGTGCTGAAAGCCCCCGGCCTGGTGCGCCGACTCATCCTGACCGGCACAGGGCCGGCAGGCGGCACAGGCATCGAACGGGTCGGAGCGGTCTCCTGGCCGCTGATAGTCAAAGGCCTGCTGACGCTGCGGGATCCGAAGACCTTTCTGTTCTTCACCTCCACGGGCAACGGTCGTCGAGCCGCGAAAGCCTTCCTGGAGCGACTGAAGGAGCGCAAGGCGGATCGGGACAAGGGGCCGACGCCCCCTACCTTCCTGCGACAGCTGAAGGCCATCAAGGCCTGGGGCCGGCAGGTGCCCCAGGATCTGGGCGGCATCCGCATCCCTGTGCTGATTGCGAATGGCGACAACGACATCATGGTGCCCACTGTGAACAGCCATGACATGGCGCGTCGCATCCCAGGCTCGCAACTGGTCATCTACAAAGACGCTGGGCATGGCGGGATTTTCCAGTACCACGGCGAATTCGTGACCAAGGCGCTGGCCTTTCTCATTGACTGAACGACGGCATCTTTTGCAACCGGCTTCAGGCCGACTTTCCCGACCGCCCTCTGTGGGGCGGGGCTGCCCGAAGCGCATTCAACGAAACACTCTGGAAAAAAGTCGTCCATGAAAGCGTTCATCATCGATCGTTACGGAAAGAATGAAGTTGGCCGCATCGGCGAAACGCCCGAACCCGAGGTGCGGGACGATGACGTCCTGATCCAGATCCACGCGGCGAGCATCAATGCCCTGGACTCGAAGATCAAGAACGGCGAATTCAAATTGATTCTTCCCTACCACTTTCCCCTGATCCTGGGCAACGACCTGGCCGGTACGGTTGAGCGGGTCGGCGCTCGCGTTCGCAGCTTCAAACCTGGCGACGAGGTCTATGCGCGCCCCGACGACGATCGCATCGGCACCTTCGCCGAGTTCATCGCCGTCAAGGAATCGTCGCTGGCGCTGAAGCCCAAGAATCTCAGCATGGTCGAGGCCGCATCCGTTCCTCTGGTGGCCCTGACCGCCTGGCAGGTGCTGGTCGAAACCGCCAAGCTGAAAAAAGGACAGAAGGTTCTGATCCATGCCGGCTCCGGCGGCGTCGGCACCATTGCCATCCAGCTTGCCAAGCATCTCGGGGCATTCGTGGCCACGACCACCAGCACGGCCAACGTCGCCTGGGTGAAGGCCTTGGGCGCGGACGTCGTCATCGATTACAAGCAGCAGGATTTCGCCACGGTGCTCCGCGACTACGACGTGGTGTTGAACAGCCTCGGCAACGGCGAGCTGAACAAATCCCTCCAGGTTCTCAAGCCGGGCGGGCATCTCATCTCCATCTCGGGGCCGCCCACCCCGGCGTTCGCCATCGCGCGAGGACTGGCCTGGCCGCTCAGGCAAGTGCTGCGCCTGTTGAGTTTCGGCATCAGGAACAAGGCAAAGAAGAACGGGGGCCACTACACCTTCGTCTTCATGCGGGCCGATGGGGCGCAGTTGCGAGAGATCACCGCCCTCATCGAGTCAGGCGCCATCCGCCCGGTCGTCGACAAAGTGTTCCCATTTCAGGACACACACAAAGCACTGGCCTACGTCGACAGTGGGCGCGCCAAGGGCAAGGTCGTGGTGCAAGTGGTGTAGCTGCCGCCTGCCTGCGCTAGCGTCTTTGATCAGGCCCTTGCCCCGCCGACTCAGGCCATCGCACGGCCGACGCGCAAGCCTCCGGTGGCCTTGGCGCTCTGTACCCGCTCTGCATGACCAGGAGATCGACCTTGAGTTCATACACAACCGCCCGCATCGGCAAGCGCGCACTGGTGACCGGCGCATCTAGCGGCATCGGTGCGGCCATCGACGCGTGGACCCACATTTTCGCTGACGCTTGAACCGCCTGTATTCCAACGCGCACGCCTGTGGTTCTGCGCATCGGTGCGCAGAAGCGGGTCAGCGTTCGATGGAAAAGTGGGGCTAAGACGTTCCTTGGCTCTGGAAAGCGTACGCGAAATCTGCTTCACGGCATGCGAACCCGTATGCTGCCAGGAGATGAGCTCTGGGAATTTGACTACAGAGAAGAGGCCAAGGTGAGGCCTCGGGCTTTTACGGTTGGGCGCTCTTGCGGGACGGTCGTGTCGTGGGGTACTCGGCCGACGAGTGGCTGCTTGGGACGCTTTGGCGACCGCTGTGCGCCCGGATACGTCGGCCATAACCTGTCATTTGGGGTGAGAATGGCCACCGCGTATTTGGCACTAAGGTTCACTGGCGTCGCGCAGCTGGTTTGGCGGCTCTTCTTCCCAATGGGGGCGATCCTGACCGCCACGCGGCCGCACGGACGCAGCTTCAAGTGAATATTCCATGGCAACACCACGCCGCAGGACTCCAACAAGCTGATCGAGCAGTTGGTGCAGTTCGCCGCCGCGGGCTTTCGTGCGCCGGCGCTTCGGTGATTCAGTGCATGTAGCCCGACACGCCGTCCCATAGCAGCTTGATGGCCGTGATCACGAGCAGGCCATAGCAGACCCGGTACATCTGCCGCTGGTCGAGCCGGGCGTGCAGGCGCCAGCCCAGCCAGACGCCCGAGGGAATGGCGAGAAGGCAGATGGCCATCAGCGTCCACACGCTGCCCGCGGGCCGGGCCAGGGCCAGGGCCAGCCACGGTACGGCCTTGAGGATGTTGCCGACCGTGAAGAACATGCTCGTGGTTCCGGCATAGACCTGCTTGCTGAGGCCGAGCGGCAGCAGGTACATGGCCAGCGGCGGCCCGCCCGAGTGCGCCACCATCGTGGTGATGCCTGAGGTCAGGCCGGCGGCGATCGCCTTGGGCGACGAGCGCGGCCGCATCACCACCTCGCCACCGCGCATGAACCACAGCCCGACGAAGACCAGCGTGATCGCCGCCATCACGATGGCGATCGCACGGTGGTCGAGCACGCGGAACAGCACGTAGCCCGCGCCGATGCCGAACACGAGCCCGGGCACCAGCAACAGCAGGTCGGGCCTGGACCATGTGGAAGGCTTCCAGTAGCGCAGGCTGAACAGGTCCATCGCGATGAACAGCGGCGCGAGCAGGCCGCCGGCCGTCACCGGATCCATCACCAGCGACAGCAGCGGAATGCCGATGATCGCGAAGCCGCCGCCGAAGGCGCCCTTCATGAAGCAGATCAGGAACACACCGGCGAAGGTGACAAGGATGGTGGTGAGCGTCAGTTCCATGCGGCGGAAACGGGTGGATCGGTGGAAGACCCGGATCGTAGTTCCCCGATGCAAGACAATCAAATTATTGTCATGAATACAATGGCGCATGCCCCAGGCTCGCTACAAGCAATTGGTCGACCGGTTCTCGGAGGACATCCGCCAGGGCCGCCTGAAACCCGGAACGGCGCTGCCCACGCATCGCCGGCTGGCCACGCGCGAGGGCATCTCGCTGGCCACGGCCACGCGCACCTACGCCGAGCTGCAGGCCATGGGGCTGGTCTCCGGCGAGGTCGGCCGCGGCACCTTCGTGCGCGAGCCCATCCCCTTCGGCGATGGCGTGGAGATGCATGTGGCCAGCGGCGACCTGCTGGACCTGAGCTTCAACTATCCGGCGCTGCCGATGCAGACGGACCTGCTGCGCACTGCGCTCCGGCAACTGGCCTCGGCGGGCGAGCTCGAGTCCGTGCTGCGCTACCAGCCACATGGCGGCCGTCCGCACGAGAAAGCCATCGTGGCGGCGCACCTGAAGAGCCGGGGCCTGTCGGTCGCCGCCGACGAGGTGCTGATCACCAGCGGCGCCATCCATGCGCTCGCTTGCTCAGCGATGTCCCTGCTGCGGCCCGGCGATGCGGTGGCGGTGGACGCCCTGAGCTATCCGGGCATCCAGGTGGTGGCCGAGCTGTGCGGGCTGGAGCTGGTGGCGCTGCCCGCGTCCGGCCCGGGGCTCGATCCGGACGCGCTCGACGCCCTGTGCCGCCGGCGAAAGATCCGTGCCGTCTACTGCATGCCCACACTGCACAACCCGCTCGGCTGGGTGATGCCGCTGGCGCAGCGCGAGGCCCTGATCGCGGTGGCGCGCCGCCGCGGCCTGCTGCTGCTGGAGGATGGCACCTACGCCTTCCTCGAGAAGAAGGCGCCCGCGCCGCTGGCGGCGCTCGCGCCCGACATCACCGTGTATGTCTCCAGCCTCTCGAAGAGCGTGGCGGCCGGTCTGCGCTTCGGCTTTGCATGCGCGCCCGCCGCTCTCGTTCCCAAGATCCATCGTGCGATCCGCGCCACGGTCTGGAACACGCCGACCCTGGTGACCTCCCTGTGCTGCGGCTGGCTGCAGGACGGCACGGTCGCGCGGCTGGAGCAGGAGAAGCGGCGCGACGCCGTCGCGCGCCAGCGCATCGTGTCCGCGGTGCTGGCGCAGTTCGAGATGGTTCGCCACCCGGCTTCGTACTTCGTCTGGCTGCCCTTGCCCGCCGGGGTGCGGTCGGACGCGGTCGCCATGCGGCTGAAAGAGGACCACGTGCTGGTCTCCACCGCCGCGCCGTATGCCGTGGGCTCTCAGCCGCCGCACGCCATCCGGCTGGCGCTGGGCTCGGTGTCGCATGCCGATCTGAAGCGGGCCCTGGAAAAAATCGGCGACGTCGTGGCGAGTCTCGACTGCTGAGTCCGATACCTGCCTCGAACGAAGCGCCCGCGGCTTCGAGCGTCGTGTGGAGGCGCTAGGTTCGCTCGTGCGCGGAGGCCGCAGCGACGACGGGTTGCGGCCGCAATCGGACGTGGCTCAGATGGCTCTTGCGCATCTTCTCGAGCGCATGCGGTTCTTCGGGCCAGCGGCACCAGTTCGGCCGCGGCGCGCCGAGGGCCGCGAGCCGCGCCATGACCACCTGCTCGGTGCGCGCGCATTCGGCTTCCGCCGCGGCCAGTTCCGCCTGGAGGCCGTCGATCTCGCCCTGGTAGCGCACCAGGGTTTCGCGCGCGCGCCGGAGGCTCGCGAGCACCGGGAATGCGTTCGACGCGCTGCCCGCGAAGTAGGTGCGCGCGAACTGTTCCGGATCGGCTTCGTATTCGAGGATCTGCTGCTGGCAGTGAAAGATCAGCGCCTCGCCACGCGCGCAGGCGCAGCGGCGCTCGCGCAGCTTCTCGTAGCTGCCGCGCAACTGCAGTGCCAGTTGCCGCGGGACGGCCGGGCGCCTGACCTTCGCGAGCGCGGGCGATGGCGGCGCGCTGAAGGTGGGCATGGGAAAGCTCATCGACATGCTGCTGCTTTCGAATGAACCCGTGACACGGCTCAGCCGGCGCCGGGCACGTTGCGCACGCCGGCCTCCAGGTAGTCCATGAACTCGCGCCGTTCGCGCGCCTCGTTGCCGCGCTCCGACATCGGCATCACGCCGAAGGGCGAGCGCTTGAGGTAGCTGCGGTAGGAGATGCCGTAGTACACGACATTCATGCTGAGGATAAGCCGGTACTGGATCGTCTCGCGCGGCGTGCCGGGCAACTGCGCCTCGAGCAGCTCGACCGCGAGGCCCAGCAACTTGCGGTGCAGCTTCGCGGACAGCCGCTGGCCGGCCTCGCCGAAGTCCCAGCCAAGCCGGCCGATGAAGCTCACCGCGTCGCGGCCGAAGCCCGGCGTCTGCAGCATCTCGATCATCGGACCGAAGGCGGCCTCCATGATGTCTCGCACGCCATGCGGCTGCGCGCGCAGCGCCTCCAGGCCCGCGCACGAACGCGGCTCCAGCCATTGCTGCAGCATCGCGGTGATCTCGCCCACCAGTCCCTCGCGGCTGCCGAAGTGGTAGTGCAGCGCGGAGGCGTTGTTCGCGCCCGCTGCCACCACGATGCGGCGCAGCGAGACCGCGTTCATGCCTTCGCGCGCCATCAGCTTCATGGCCTCGGCGAGCAGCCGCGCATGCGTGCTGTCGCCGGGGGCGTCGGCATGCGGCGCGGGGGTGGCGGGCTTGGAAGTTCGACGGGCGAGGGCGGGCACGGGCGGAATAATGCAAGTCGACTAATTCACCTGCATTAGTGCATACCCTCGACCGGCGCGCCGCCGCCTTCGGCGGCGCATCACTCCGGGCGCGCGGCTTCCTCGCGCAGCCAGTCGCGAAACGCCGCCACTTGCGGCATCGCCTCGGCCTCGGGCCGATGAACGACGTAGTACGCCAGCGCGGGCACGCTGCCCTTGTCGTCGAAGGGGCGCACAAGGCGCCCGGCGGCGAGGTCGTCGCGCACCATCACGCTGCGGCCCAGCGCCACGCCCAGGCCGTCGATGGCTGCCTGCAACACCGCGGCCGAGTTGTTGATGCGCAGGCCGCGCGTGGTGGGCAGGGCGCCGAGCGACATGCCGTCGAACCAGCTGCGCCAGCTCGGAAAGCCCGAGCGCGCCGGCAGCGAGAGGTCGTGGATCAGCGTGCAACGGGCGAGGTCCGAGGGCCGGCGCAGGCCCTTGAGCGCTGGCGCGCAGACCGGGAACACCTGTTCCTCCATCAGCTTGACGGCGACGAGCCCCGGCCACTGGCCGCCGCCGTAGCGCACGCCCACGTCGATGTGCTCGGCGAGGAAATCGACGGGGCGCGTGTTGGTGTCGAGCAGCAGGTCGGTGCCTGGATGGCGAGCCTGGAAGCGCTCGATGCGCGGCAACAGCCACTTGGCCGCGAAAGCCGGGCTGAGCGTCACGGTCAGGGCGGGATTCGGCGTGGCCTCCTTGAGGCGCGCGACGCCGAGGCTCAGCCGATCGAAGCCTTCGCGGATGTCGGGCAACGCGCGCCGCGCCGCCTCGGTGGGCATGAGGCGCGCGCTGCCGCTGCCCGCGCGCACGAACAGCGGCACGCCCAGCCAGGCCTCGAGGCTGCGCACCAGCTGGCCGACCGCGGCCGGCGTCACGCTGAGCTCCTCGGCCGCGGCCGAGAAGCCCTGGTGGCGCGCCGAGGCCTCGAAGGCCTTGAGCGCATTGAGATAGGCGGGGGTCTTCATGCCGTCGTCCTTACGGAAAAGATTTTCTTTGTCGCCGCGACAGATCTTCTCATTTGCCCGCGGACCTCGTGCAAGGAAGACTGTGCCCATCCCATTCATCCAGCAAGGACCCGTCTATGAACAGTTTTTCTTCCAAGGTCGCCATCGTCACCGGCGGCGGCTCCGGCATCGGCCAGGAGGTGGCGCGCCAGCTCGTGGCGCAGGGTGCGCGCGTGGTGATCGGCGGGCGCGACGCCGACAAGCTCGCGCGTACCGCGGCCGCGATCGACGCGACCGGCGAGCGCGTGCGCGCGGTGGCCGGCGACATCGCCGACCCGGCCACGGCGCAGCGCCTCGTCGACGAGGCCACCCATGCCTTCGGCGGCGTCGACATCCTGGTCAACAACGCCGGCATCTTCCGTCCCAAGCCATTCCTCGAGGTCGAGACCGCCGAATACGACGCCTTCCTCGACACCATCCTCAAGGGCAAGTTCTTCATGGCGCAGGCCGCGGCACGCGCGATGCGCGAACGCGGTGGCGGCGCCATCGTGCAGACCGGTTCGCTGTGGGCGATCCAGGCCATCGGCGCCACGCCGTCGGCCGCCTACTCTGCGGCCAATGCGGGCGTGCATGCGCTGACGCGCAACCTCGCGATCGAGCTGGCGCCGCTGAAGATCCGCATCAACACGGTGGCACCGGCCGTCGTCGAGACCCCCGTCTACAACAGCTTCATGAGCGAGGCGCAGGTGCGCGAGACGCTGCCGGGCTTCAATGCCTTCCATCCACTGGGCCGCAATGGCCAGCCGGCCGACGTGGCGCAGGCGATCCTGTTCCTGGCCTCGGACCAGGCCGCCTGGATCACGGGCACGGTGCTGCCGGTGGACGGGGGCGTGACTGCGGGCCGGATCTGATCCGAAGCTCCGACGACATTCCCGCAGCTACCATGCGGAAGCTGAAGGAGGCCATCGATGCCAAGGACCAGGGATAAGGAGATGGAGCAGTTCGAGAAGGATCTGCTCCAGTCGATCGCGGAGATGAAGCGCGGCGAATTTGCACCTCGCACGCCCCACCTCGTCTTCGTCTTCGGCACCCTGAAAGAGGGCTTCCCCAACTTCGCCACCAACCGCGGCCGCCGCATCCCCGGCGACTTCGTCACGCGGGAGCGCTATCCGCTGTACCTGATGGGCGAGCGCTTCTCGCCCTGGCTGGTGTTCCTGCCCGGCGAAGGGGAGCGCGTCGTCGGCCAACTGTTCGAGGTCGACGATGCCGTATTGGCGGCCATGGACCTGCTCGAGCGGGTCAGCGAGGCGGACGGCTATCGGCGTGTGCCGATCGGCGTCGAAGGCGTCGGCGAGGCCTCCAGGCCGCCAAGGATCGTTCATGCCTATGTCAAACCACCCGAGCAATTCGATGGGGCGCAGGCAAGGCTGGGCCCGCTGACCGAATACACGATGGCGCACGCCGGGCTCTATCGCTCGCGCTCGGCCACTCCCTGAGCCACGGCGGCTTTCGGCGATAGCAGCGCCACGGAACGCCACCGTATCCCGTAGCGCCGCTCCCAGGCCCGCCGGCCTGCGCCTCTCATTCATTTGCATGATGTGAGTGCCTTCGTATTCAAGAACACTGGCCTACAGGGCGCTCGGAGGGGCGAGCCCGGATACCAGGATCTACAACGAGGAGCTTCCCACCATGGCGCGTGCATTCCAGCGTTCCTGCATCGGCGTTGCGGCGTGCCGGGCCCGGTCGCCTGCAATGGCCGTCGCCGCCGCGGTGCTCGTGGCGGTCGGCCCAGGCGCCGCCCATGCCGCCGATGCGCTCGTGTGCGAGCACGACGCCACGGTGACCGAGCGCTTCATCCCCGTCGAGCTGCTCACCGGCCTGCCGCTGCCCGCGCCCGAGTCGCAGGCGCTGACTTTCGGCGAGGTCGATCGCACCTATCCCTTCGTCGACGTGCTGCCCGACGGCAGCGTGGGGTCCGGCGAGGTCGCGCTCAAGGGACCGATGAAGTGGTCGGGCTACCGGGGCATCGAGTTCGAGGTCTACGAGCGCAAGGTGCCGCGGGCGCATGAGCGTTTCGCGCTGACCGAGGACAAGAGCGCCATCGGCCGCGTCTATGACCAGCGCTTCGGCAACGCCTACAACGAGGGGAAGTTTCCCGTCGGCAAGTGGCAGCAGGGCCAGAAGAAGAGCTACGACACGCTCTACAACACGCGCAGCGCGGTGTCGTCGCTCGAGATCGAGAAGCTCTCGTGCACATACGACGGTATCGCCGGCGCGTTGCAATACCGCTGGCGCACGAACAACGGCCTCGACTACGGGTACATCTACGCGCCCGGCAAGGGCGTGGTCCAGGTCTTCACCTACAAGGGCGGGCGCTGAACGGTTCGCCGAGAACACGTTCGCGACAAGCCATGAGCTGGGACGCCGGCCTGAACCCCGCCATCGCAGCCGCCTGCGCGGCGGCCACCGATGCCTCGCGCTGGGAGACGATGCTCGAGGCGCTGTGCGAACGCTTCGGCGCCACCGCCGCTGCCATCCACACGCCGCGCGGCGCGCCGGCCGGCAAGCCGCTGTTCGTCGACATCGGGTTGCCCCAGCACACGGTGCCCGACTACATCGACTATTGGTCGCAAAGAGACCCGTGGTTCGCGGGCGCCGCGACCAAGGAAATCTGCGTGCGCACCGGCGAATGCGGCATCGGCCGCGAACTCTGCGAATGGAGCGAGCTGGAGCGCATGGACTACTACCACGAGTTCGCGGCACCGACCGGCGTGCATGGGTTGCTGGCGATGATCGTCGACGACGGCAGCCGGCCCGCGCAGGCGCCGCTCACGGCCATCGGTCTCTATCGCCGGCCCGGGCTCGAGGAGTTCAGCTACCAGGACAAGCGCGCCTTCGAGGCGGCGCACAAGCCGCTGCAGCTCGCGCTGCACGCGCACTGGTCGCTGGTGCGCTCCACGCCGGTCGAGAAGGCCACCGCCGACGCCTTCGACGTGGTGCCCAAGCCGCTCGTGGTGCTGGCCGCCACGGGCGCGATCCTGCATGCCAACGTCGCGGCCGCGGCCCTGCTGTCGCGCAGCGACTGGATCGGCATCCGCAACGGCAAGCTGGCGCGCCTGGGCCAGCTGGGTCCGGAAGCGGTCGAAGCCTCGCTGCGCGAGGTGGCGCGCGGCCTGATCCAGACCCACGTGCTGTGGACGCCCGAAACCGCGCGGCCGAGCGCGCCGGCCATCGCGCGGCTGGTGCCGCTGGACGAGGGCAACGCCTGCCGGCTCGCCTGGCCGCATGCGGTGGCGCTGCTGATGGTCGAGGAGCCGCCCGAACGCGAGGCCAGCGACCGCCGCCTCGAGGCGCTCGCGCTGCAGTACCGGCTCACGCCCTCGGAGCTCCAACTGGTCGTGCAGCTCTCGGAAGGCGCGCGGCCGGCCCAGGTCGCCGAGCGCTGCGGCATCTCGATCAACACCGTGCGCACCCATCTGCGCAACATCTTCGACAAGACGGGCGTGCGGCGGCAGAGCGAGTTGATCCGGTTGCTGGGGCCGTTGGCGCTGTCGGGACGTTGAAGCAAGGGGCGATGCCGCGAGCCGCCCACGCCCATCCGCTCGCCTTCCTATAATCGCGACCCTCCCGCCCGGCCCGCGCCAGATCCAGCCGCCGCCACATCGCCAGCACCCGGACGGATTCAACAGAGCCGGTGTGGCTGGAGTGCATCGTGGCGGCACGTTATTACCTGGAGCTTTTCAATTTCTGCAACCGGTACCTGCGCGACCGCGCGCTGGCGCAGGACATCGTGCAGGAGGTCTACGCGCGCTTCGCCGCCTTCGAGCGCCATGGCGCGCAGCCGGTGGTCGAGGTGCGCGGGCTGCTCTACCAGATCGCGCGCAACCTGCTGGTCGACCACCATCGCCAGCAGATCGTGCGCGCGCACGACAGCGACGACGTGCTGCTCGAGAAGCCGGCGCCCGATGCCGACAACCCCGAGGTGGCCTATGCGGCGACGCAGCGCATGCGGCTGCTGGTCGCGGCGATCGAGAACCTGCCGCCGCGCTGCCGCGAGGCCTTCGTGCTGCACCGCATCGAGGGGCTGCCGCAGGCCGAGGTGGCGCAGCGCATGGGCATCTCGCGCAACATGGTCGAGCGGCACGTGATGATCGCGGTCGCGGCCTGTCGCAAGCGGCTGCGCGACACGGCCGAGGCGCCCCAACCAGCGCCAGCGCGGCCCGAGAAAATTTGAGGCGCCGCCTCAGGATCGACGCTCCCGATCCGTCATCATCCAGGCCGAGACACCGAATTTCCGCACCCCGATGAACGATCGCACGCGCCCCACCGCCCCCGGCATGCCCGCGCGCGATGGCGCGCGCGCGCCGGACGCGCCGGACACCGCGGGCGAGGAACTGCTCGAGGAGCTGTCGCCCGCGGAGTTCGAGGCGCTGCGCTGGTCGGTGCGCCTCGGCGACGGACTCGATGCCGCGGAGCGCGCCGAGTTCGAGGCCTGGCGCCGGGCCGATCCTGCGCACCAGGCGGCCTACGACGAGATGACCGGCGTGAGCGAGGCGATCGATGCGATGCCCGCGGCGGGCGCGGCGCGGCTGCAGGCACGCGTGGCGATCGACCGGGCCGGCGAATCGGCCACCCATGCTGCCGTGCCCGTTGCGTCCGCAACGCCGCCGGCCCCGCCGCGCCCCACGCGCCGTCGCGCGCTCGCCGCGGCCGCGGCGGTGTTCGCGGCCGCGGGTGGCGGCTGGGTCGGCTGGGAGGCCTGGCGCAGCGAGCCAGTGTTCGAGCAGCGCTACCAGACGCAGCGCGGCCAGCAGCTCGACGTGGCGCTGCCCGACGGCAGCCAGATGCGGCTCGACACGGCCACCAC